>MRWG01001068.1_pt1 | contig 20191 bp, 17 predicted proteins | sample 1013341 | NCBI WGS metagenome assembly MRWG01 (sample SAMN06117577, study PRJNA244670) | biofilm metagenome | biome: Water; feature: Cathode Biofilm; material: Biofilm; isolation source: microbial consortium enriched at the cathode of a solar microbial fuel cell | place: USA: District of Columbia ... | reverse complement strand
GGCCTTGAGCGGACCCTCACAGCTTGGTGCAAATGCGCGGAATCGAGGCGCGCTTGCGCGCCGCCGCGCAGCGCCCGACCGCCCCCCGGGCGGGCGCTTTTGCAACGCCTAAACCCGCACAATCGTTGAAGTACCTTGCGCCTTAAAGCGAGGACCATAAGCGTTTGAGTGCCCACCCGCGGTCGGGCGCTGCGCGGCTCCTCGACCGTTGTATGTAATGGCAGGGTCAGGCCATTCCCCGTCGGCTGTTCCGACCCGTCATAACCCACACCCCGCCCTCCACCTCACCATCTGACCGTATCGCGCAAGGTTGTCGGGCCACCGCTTGCCCCCACCAAACAAAAAACCGGCCCGCACGAGGGCGGGCCGGGACGAGGTGTCGTCATTGCTGACGAGGAGGACACCGGTGCCTTGTCCTCACCAGTCCGTCGGACCTTTCTGGGCGAACTGGTGGACAAGGAAGTCAATAAAGGCGCGCACCTTGGGCTGGGTGAAACGGCCCGGCGGATAGACGGCATAGATACCCTGCGTCTCCATCGGCAGGTCGGGCATCGCGTCCTCCACCTGCCCCTCGGCCAGCGCCCGGGCATAGAGGAACGACGGAAGATAGGCGATCCCGAGGCCCGAGATCGCGGCGTTGAGCAGCGATTGCCCGTCATTGACGCTGAGGCCCCCCGCGGTGCGCACCTGCCGCTTCTCGCCCGAGGGCGCGGTCAGCTTCCACACCGCGTTGCCGCCCTGGCTGGAATAGTGCAACAGCTTGTGTTCGTTGAGATCGTCGATCTTCTGGGGCCGTCCGTATTTCTTGAAATAGGCGGGGCTCGCGATCATGCGGCGGGTGGTGTTCGACAGCTTGCGCGCGCGTAGCGTGCTGTCCTCCAGGTCGCCGATCCGCACCGCCATGTCGAATCCCTCGGAGATCAGCTCCACATAGCGGTTGTTGAGCACCATGTTGACGGTGATATCCGGGAAATCTTCAAGAAACTGGCCCAGAACCGGGCTCAGGTGATTGACGCCGAAATCGGTGGCCACCGAGATGCGCAACAGCCCCGAGGGGTCCGACTGCATCGAGCTCACCAGCGCATCCGCCTCGCCCGCGTCGTTGAGCACCCTGAGCGCCCGGTCGTAATAGGCCAGCCCGATCTCGGTGGGGCTGACCCGCCGCGTGGTGCGGTTCAGAAGCCGTGCACCGAGGCGTGCCTCGAGCGAAGAGACATGCTTGGACACGGCGGATTTCGAAATACCCATCTTGCGGGCCGCGTCGGTAAAGCCACCCTGGTCCACCACCGTGGCAAAGGCCTCCATTTCCGTCAGGCGATCCATACTGCTACCTCATTCTCCGATCACCTGATGGTGTGGCGGAAAAATCAGGCGCAACTGCGGCGCGCGACTGACAATATCGGGGTGTTGTCGGAATCGTCGCCGCACGGGAAACACCGAAACACGGCAAATTGAGGCGATGATCTGTCCTGCGGGGGTATGCTTTGCCCGAGTTGTGGTCGCATTCAGGGCAGATATGCCATGAAACCGCATATCGTAGTGACATTCACCATCACGCTTGCGGCTGCCGTCCCCGCGTTCGCGGGCGACCCCCCCGCGCCCGAGGGCGCCGTTCAGAGCGCCGCGGCCAGCCGCGTGCCCTGGTCTATGGCGCGTTTCGCGTCCAACTCGGCGGCGACATCCGCGCCGCCGATCACGTGGACCGTGACGCCCTCGGCCTCCAACGCATCGGCCAGGCTGCGCTCGCTCAACTGCCCGGCGCAGAGCACGATCGTGTCGGCCTCGATCAGCGTCGGGTTCTCCCGTGCCTCGCCGAAACTGATGTGCAGCCCGTCGCCGTCGATCCGCTCGTAATTGACGCCGCTCACCATCTCGACCCCCTTCATCCGGAGCGCCGCGCGGTGAATCCACCCCGTGGTCTTGCCCAGCCGCTTGCCGGGCCGCTCGGCCTTGCGCTGCAACATCGTCACGGCACGCGCGGGCGGCTCGGGCTGCGGCCCTTGCGGGGCCAGCCCGCCACGCACCTCTGCCGGGTCGCCCACCCCCCATTCCTCGCGCCAGAGCGCGATATTCTCGGTCGGGCTCTCGCCCGCGTGGACCAGGAATTCCGCCACGTCGAAGCCGATCCCGCCCGCGCCCACCACGGCGACGCGCTTGCCCACCTTTGCCTTTCCGCGTAGCACGTCGATGTAATTCACCACGTTGGGGCCGTCCTGTCCGGGGATGCCCGGGTCGCGCGGGATCACCCCGGTGGCGATGATCACCTCGTCGAAGCCTGACAGGGCATCGGTTCCCACATCCTGCCCCAGCTTCACCTCGACACCTGCTTCGGCGACCATCACGCCGAACCAGTCCACCAGCCCGTGAAACTCCTCCTTGCCGGGGATCACGCGGGCCATGTTGAGCTGCCCGCCGATCTCGCCCGCGCGGTCAAATAGCGTCACGCCATGCCCGCGCCCCGCCGCCGTGATTGCCGCCGACAGGCCCGCAGGCCCCGCGCCGACTACCGCGATGCGCTTGGGGGCATCCGTCGGCGCGATCACCAGCTCCGTCTCGTGGCAGGCGCGCGGGTTGACGAGGCAAGAGGTGAGCTTGCCGCTGAACGTGTGATCGAGGCACGCCTGGTTGCAGGCGATACAGGGCGCGATGGTATTGCCGCGCCCCTCGGCGGCCTTCTTGACGAACTCCGCATCGGCGAGGAAGGGCCGCGCCATGCTCACCATGTCGGCCACGCCGTGCGACAGCAGGCCCTCGGCCACCTCGGGCGTGTTGATCCGGTTCGAGGTGATGACCGGGATACCCACCTTGCCCATCAGCTTTTGCGTAACCCAGGCCCATCCCGCCCGCGGGACGCTCGTGGCAATCGTCGGCACCCGCGCCTCGTGCCAGCCGATCCCGGTATTGAGGATCGACGCGCCCGCATCCTCCACCGCCTGCGCCAGTTGCACCACCTCTGCGTGGGTGCTGCCCTCGGGGACGAGGTCGATCATGCTCAGGCGATAGATCAGGATGGAATCCGGCCCCACCGCCGCGCGCACCCGGCGCACCACCTCCAGCGGCAGGCGCATCCGGTTCTCGTAAGAGCCGCCCCAGCGGTCCTCGCGCTTGTTGGTGTGGGTGACGAGGAACTGGTTGAGGAAATACCCCTCGCTCCCCATGATCTCGACCCCGTCATACCCCGCCTCGCGGGCGCGCTCCGCCGCTGTCACGATATCGGCGATCTGCTTCTCGATCCCCGCCTCGTCCAGCTCATGCGGTGTGAAGGGCGAAATCGGCGACTTGATGGCCGAGGGCGCCACGCATTCCTTGCCATAGGCATAGCGCCCGGCATGCAGGATCTGCATCGCGATCAGCCCGCCCGCGTCATGCACCCGGTCGGTGACGATGCGGTGATTGGCGATATCCTCGGGCGTGAACAGCCCCGCTGCCCCGGGAAACACCCCGCCCTCGCGATTGGGCGCCATGCCGCCGGTGACCATCAGCCCCACACCGCCCCGCGCGCGCGCGGCATAGAACTCCGCCACCCGGTTCCAGTCGCGCGTCTCCTCCAGCCCGGTATGCATAGAGCCCATGAGCACGCGGTTCTTCAGCGTGACATGGCCCAGGTCGAGGGGCGCGAGAAGATGCGGATAGTTGGACATGGCGTGGCTCCCTTGGCTTATCCCCGTGATGCCTCGCCTGCGCGCGCTTGTCACCCGGGAACGCTGCGTTACCGGCGGCGGGTCTGCGCCCCGCCGTGTGGGTATTTGTTCCAAGAAGAAGCCGGGATGGGTGTGACGTGGCCTACACGCGACGCGTCGCGCCAGCTACACCCACCGCCCCGCATCCATCCGCTGATGCAGCACCCGTATCACCTCGACCGTGTCGGCGCTGTCTCTGAAAACGATCAGGTGCCGGGCGGCCATCGCGGTCCGGTAGCCGCGCCGCACGGAATCCGCGTTGCGCGAAGCCGTGCCGCCTGTTCGCAGACCGTCGATCACGCCGCGGATTTCTGCAACGTAGCTGTCGGCCCGTTCCACGCCCCATTCGGACAGGCTGTAACGCCAGATATCCTCAAGGTCACGCTGCGCCTTGGGCGTGAACTCTAGGCCCTTCATGACAGGTGCTTGGCGTGCATCTCGGACAGGAAGTCATCGAAATCGAAAGGTTCCGCCGGCCCGCTTTCCTCGCCCTTGATGATCTCGGCGCGCAGGCGGTTGAGGCGTTGCTCCTCTTCTTCCAGCATTCGCAACCCCGCGCGCACCACGTCGCTGGCCGAGTTGTAGCGGCCGCTTTCCACGGCGCGGGCGATGAACTCGTTGAAGTGGTCGCTGAGCACGACCGAGGTGTTGCGGGGCATGGGGCATCTCCTTTGACCGCAATGTACCAATTCCTGGTATCCGGTTCAATTGGCCCGGCCCTCACTCCTCGCCGTCCACGCGCCCGCGCAGCGCCTTGACCTCGCTGCGCTGCTTCTTCGCCGCCACGCGCTTGCGCTTCTGGTTGGCCGAGACCCGCGTCGGGACACGTCGCTTGGGCTTGACCGTGGCCTGCCGGATCAATTCGGCCAACCGGTCGCGCACGATCTCGCGGTTGCGGGTCTGGCTGCGGGTCTCGTCGCATTGCAGCACCACCGCCCCCTCCTTGGTCCAGCGTCGACCGGCGAGCCGCCGGAGCCGCGCCTTCACCGGGCCGGGCAGGTTTGGCGAGCGGTTGGCCTCGAAGCGCAGCTCGACCGCGCTCGCCACCTTGTTGACGTTCTGCCCGCCGGGACCCGAGGCGCGGATGAACTGCTCGGTCAGCTCCCAATCCTCGATGGCGATGTCGTCGGTAATCCTCAGCATGGGCAGATCCGGTTAACGCGGCGGTCGCAGGTCGGCGTGAACCGTGCGGTTCGAGCCGCGAACCTACAGGTTGAAAAGGGCCGCCCCGGTTCGGGACGGCCCTCCAGAAGTCACGGAGGCGGGCCGGTCAGGCACGCGCCAATCCGGGTGGCTTTCGCCTTGGGGCTGCCCTAGACGGCGGCCTCCCGGACTGTCCCGACACCTCGCTCCAATACCTCTATAGACACTGGACCACCTCCTTTCGCTTTGTTGAACCTGAGACAAGCGTGCCACAAATTCTGCCCATGTCAAAACAAAATCATGTGGCGGGGGAAAAATCCGACGCAGGATGCTGATTCATTGGTCTTGCAGCACCGCCACGCATTGCCCCGGCAGGTCGGCCATCGTCAATTCGCGCCGGGGCTTGGGCTTGGGCGCGTCCGGGTCGGGCGGCGGCGGGTTCAGGATATTGCGCACCCATTGTTGCGCCTCGGCACAGCCATCGCCGGGCGGCGGCGCGGCCTGCTCCACGCAACCTCTTGCATTTTCAGGACAATTCAACCGCACATGGAAATGGTAATGGTGCCCCCACCACGGCCGCACCTTGCGCAGCCAGGCGCGATCCCCGGTTTCGTCCTTGCACATCTGCACCTTGGCCCCGGGAAAGATGAAGATGCGCGCGGTGCGCCGATCCTTGGCCGCGGCCTTGACGATCTCGTGATGCGCGCGTGTCCAGTTGCCGTTGGTATAGGCACCATTCGCCCTTCTCATTGAAATCGAAGAGATATTTTCCCGCGCCGCGCGGTTCAGTGCCAGATCGTCGGCGGGTCGTAGCCAGATATCCGCGTCCAGCCCCATCTGGTGACTGCGATGCCCCGACAGCATCGGCCCTCCGCGGGGCTGGCTGATATCGCCGACGTAGAGCCCGTTCCAGCCCGGCTGCTCTGCGGCGTGGCGGGATAATTTTCGAATGAGATCAATGGTTTCAGGGTGACCCCAGTTGCGGTTGCGGCTCAGGCGCATGGCTTGCCAGGTGGGGCCGCTTTCAGGCAGGGCCACTGCCCCGGCGAGACAGCCCTTGGCATAGCTGCCATAGGCGGCCGGCGCATGCTCGCTTCCGCGCGGCTGTGCGCCAAAAAGTTGTTTGGCATGAACCCCTTGCATCGAGGCGGGGATGCTCTGGCTCGACAAGATGCCGGGGGTGGGCGCGCGTTCCTGCGCATCCATGCACCCGCCAAGCGCCAGTGATGCGATGAGTGCGGCGATGCATCTCATGATATGCGATCTCCCTCGGACCTGACCCATCTTAGCAGCAACAACCCGATCACGAAAAGCCCGATGACCGGCGCGATGCCGATCCGCGCGCTGCCTGACATGGTGGTGACGAGGCCGATCAGCGCCGGGGCGAGAAAGGCGGTAGCCCGACCCGACAGCCCGTAAAGCCCGAAATTCTCGGTCGGGGCGGCGGGATCGGTGTGGCGCACCATGAGGGTCCGGCTCGCCGCCTGAAGCGTGCCGCCCAAGCCCCCGATCAGCACGCCGCAACCAAAGAATACAGCATCCGGAAGGGCCGATCCCTCGGCCAGCGGGACGCCGAATATCTGGCTCCGGTCCATCCCCACGATGGTCACGCAGACCGCGATCAGCCCCCAGATCGCCGCGACAATAACCGGCTTGGGCCCGAAGCGGGCATCCAGCTTGCCGCCCAGCCAGCTGAACAGCGCCGCCGAGATCGCGCCGAGGATTCCGAAGATACCCACCGAGGTGATCGACCAGTTGAGCACGAGAATGGCGTAGGTGCCGCCGAAGCCGTAAAGACCGTTGAGCGCATCGCGGTAGAACATCGACGAGCCGAGATAGGCGCTCAGGCTCAGGCGATGGCGCAAGCCCTTGATCGTGTTGACAAGAAGCTCGAGTGCGTCGCGCATGCCTCGCCCCTGCCGCGGCGGGCCGGTATCGCGCACCCACAGGAAATAGGGCACCATGAAGAGCGCGAACCACAACGCCGTGAACGGCCCGACAAAGCGCGTCCCCTCGCGCGCCGCTGCATCCAGGCCGAAAGCCGGGTCGAGGCCGATCAGGGTCTTGCCGCTCGGCTGTTCGACGAAGAGCGCCAGCATGAGCAAGAGCGATACCACCCCGCCCGCGTAGCCAAAGGCAAAGCCCGAGCCCGAAAGCGCGCCGACCTCTTCCTCGTTGCCGAGCGACGGAAGCTGCGAGTTGATGAATATGAGCGCGTACTCCGCCCCGATGAAGCCGAGGCCGAAGGCCAGCAGGCCGAACCACAGGTTCGACCCGTCGGGCATCATCCCCCAGATCGACGCGGCTCCGACCACGTACATGAGCGAAAACACCATGATCCACGGCAGCCGCCGTCCCGTGGTGTCGGCGAAGGCGCCCATGATTGGCGCACCGAGCCCGATGATGAGCCCGCTGACCGTCAACCCGGTGGACCACAGCGCCTGCGCGCGCGCGTCCGCCGCGTGCTCGGGCAGGCCGGTATTCATGTAATACTCGGCGGCGACAGAGGCGAAATAGGGGCCGAAAATGAAGGTGATGAGGAGCGTGTGATAAGGCTGGCTCGCCCAGTCGAAGAAAAACCAGCCCCAGATGCGCTTGCGCGTCGAGATCTCCGCCATGCCGTCCCCTGCCCGTTTTCCGCGATAAGACAGGCTCGGGCGCGGGCTGGCAAGCTATTCCTCTATGGGGTCCTGCATCGGCGGCCAGGGGCGCGCGGCATCGGCCTCGATCCACGCTCGGACCCAGCCGGGCAGGGGCGGCGCGGCGAGCCCGGGGTGCCCAAGCGCGTCCAGCACGTCGGCAGGCGGCACGATCCCGTCGCGCCCGGTCATAGCCGCACGGTAGAGGATGTGGTTGGCGCACTCTCCGTCATGCCGCCACATGGATTGCTCAAGATACATGAACCGCGCATCCCACGACAACAGCCGCGATCGCATCTCGATCCGGTCGAACATGCGGACGCGGCGGCGATATCGCACGCTCGCCCCCGCCATCGTCAGCCCCCAGCGTTCGCGCCGCAGCACCGCGATCAGCCCGACGCGCCCGGCAAGCGGGATGCGACCTAGATCGTAGAGCGTGAGCGTGCGCCCATTATTGAGCTCGCGCCACAGGTCGATATCCCAGGGCAGGCAGGTGTGGTGCGAAACATGGGTTCCGGTGACCGGCAGCGGCGGGTCGTTGCGGTGGCGCCAAAGTTGCCAAAACAGGCGTATGACGGGATACATGGGGCGTCTCCGGTGGTTCCGGCGCGGCCTTGTCAGGCGGTTGGCCCGGCGTCAACCGCGACCGCGCGTCAGGCTTGCGCTCGCGCCCGAGCCCGCATAGGTCTTGGGGCGTTCAGACAAGAGGGCCAGGCCACCATGCAATCGCTTTTCCAGATCCTGATGCTGCTGCTCGATGTGCTTTGGTTCTTCGTCATCGCGCACGTCGTCATGTCCTGGCTCATCAATTTCCAGGTGCTGAACCTCCGGCAGCAATTGGTGGCGCAGATCTGGTACGCGCTTAACCGGCTGCTGGAGCCGCTCTATGCTCCGGTGCGTCGCATCCTGCCGAACATGGGGGGCATCGACCTCGCGCCGCTGGTGGTGCTGATCGGGGTCTACGCGCTGCGGATCATCCTGATGAACAATGCGGCGGCGTTTTACTGAGGCAAGGTCTTGTTCACCAAATCTTAGTGTGAAACACTTCCCGTAAGAGCAGATAATAAAATCTTACAGGATCGCCATGCCGAGCGCTGCCACGCTTTTGCGCGATGTCTTCGGGTTCGATGTGTTTCGTCCCGGGCAGGAAGAGATCGTCCACACCGTCGCCACCGGCTGCAACACGCTCGCCATCATGCCCACGGGGGGCGGCAAATCCCTGTGTTTCCAGCTGCCTGCGCTGATGCGCGACGGGGTGACGGTGGTCATCTCGCCGCTCATCGCGCTGATGCGCGACCAAGTGCGGGCCTTGCGCGCGGCAGGGGTCGAGGCGGGCGCGCTCACCTCCGGCAATACCGAGGAGGAGACCGCCGAGGTCTGGGCCGCGCTAGAGGAGCGGCGGCTCAAGCTGCTCTACATCGCGCCCGAACGGCTTGCCGCCGGTGCGGCGCTCGGGATGCTGCGGCGCATTGGCGTCAGCCTCATCGCCGTGGACGAGGCGCATTGCGTCAGCCAGTGGGGCCACGATTTCCGCCCCGATTACCTGCGCATCGGGGAGCTGCGCCGCGCGCTCAATGTGCCGCTTGCCGCCTTCACCGCGACCGCCGATGCCGAAACCCGTGACGAGATCGTGGCCAAGCTCTTCGACGGACAGCCGCCGCAGGTCTTCCTGCACGGCTTCGACCGGCCCAACATCCATCTCGCCTTTGCTGCCAAGGACAAGCCGCGCCAGCAGATCCTGAGCTTTGCCGCCGCACGCAAGGGACAATCCGGCATCGTCTATTGCGGCACCCGTGCCAAGACCGAGAGCCTCGCGCAGGCGCTCTCCGAGACCGGGCACAACGCCTGCGCCTATCACGGCGGGATGGAGGCCGATCGGCGCCGCCATGTCGAGCACCGCTTCAACACCGAGGACGGGCTGATCGTGGTGGCCACGGTCGCCTTCGGCATGGGCGTGGACAAGCCCGATATCCGCTGGGTCGCCCATGCCGACCTGCCTAAATCCATCGAGGCCTACTACCAGGAAATCGGGCGCGCCGGGCGCGACGGCGCACCTGCCGAGACGCTCACCCTCTATGGCCCCGACGACATCCGGCTGCGCCGCGCGCAAATCGATGAGGGACTCGCCCCGCCTGAACGGCGCGGGGCGGATCACGGGCGGCTCAATGCGCTTCTGGGTCTTGCCGAGACGCTGGAATGCCGCCGGGTAGCGCTGTTGCGCTACTTCGGCGAGCAGGCAGCGCCCTGCGGTCATTGCGACCTGTGCGAGACGCCGCCCGAGACATTCGATGGCACCGAGGCGGTGCAAAAGGCGCTCTCGGCGATCCTGCGCACCGAGGAACGCTTTGGTGCCGGGCATCTGATCGACATCCTGACGGGCAATCCGACGGACAAGGTGCGCGCGCGCGGGCATGACGATCTGCCCACCTTTGGTGTGGGCCGCGACATGGACCGGCGCGGCTGGCAGGGGGTGTTCCGGCAGATGATGGGGCACGATCTGGTACGCCCCGATCCCGAACGGCACGGTGCCCTGGTGATGACCGAGGCCGCCCGCCCCGTCCTGCGGGCCGAGACCCCGATCCGCCTGCGCCGCGAGGTGGCGGGCTGCACGCCGCGCCCGGCGGTCAAGGCGCTGGTCTCGGAGGAGGACGCGCCGCTCCTGTCGGCGCTCAAGGCGAAACGCCGCGCGCTTGCCGAGGCGGCGGGCGTGCCGGCCTATATCGTCTTCAATGACCGCACGCTGATCGAGATGGCCGAGACCCGGCCCGCCGATCTCGACGCGATGGCCCGGATCGGGGGCGTGGGCGCGACCAAGCTGGAGCGGTACGGCGCGGCCTTTCTCGAGGTCATCAACGGCGCGGTGGACGAGGTGCATCCGACCCGGCGCAAGCTGGCGGGGCGCGCGGCGGGCGAGGTCTATGACCGCCTGATCGAGGTGCAGCGAGACCTGGCGCGCGGCGATTGTGGCACGCTGCGCCCCCTGTCCTGCACCCATTCCACCCTTCGCCAGATCGCCGAGCGGCGGCCCTCGACGCTTGAGGCGTTGGAACGCCTGCCTGGCATGGGGCCGCAAAAGGCCGAACGTTTCGGCCCGGCCTTTCTGGACGTTCTGCGGATGGCGGGCTAACTCACACCCGTTGCCGTCACGAGAGGGATTTCGCGTATGCTGGTTGTCGTCTCACCCGCCAAGAAGATGGACATGAGCCCCGCTCACGGTATCACGCCCACGCGCCCCGCCTTTCGCGCCGAGGCCGAAGAACTGGCGCAGGTGGCGCGGGGGCTCGACGCGGGCGAGTTGCAAAAGCTGATGAAGATCAGCGACAGCCTCGCCCGGCTTAACGTTGACCGGTTCTCCGCGTTCGGCACGATGGAGGTGAAGCCCGCCGCGCTCGCCTTTGCCGGTGACACCTACCAAGGGCTGGAGGCCGGCTCGCTGGACCCGGACGAGATGGCCTGGGCACAGGATCATTTCCGTATCCTGTCGGGGCTTTATGGTCTCTTGCGTCCGCTCGATGCCATCGAGCCCTATCGTCTGGAAATGGGCAGCCGTCTCGCGACTGATCGTGGCAAGACGCTTTACGACTACTGGGGTGACAAGATTGCCCGGACGCTCAAGGCGCAGGCCGAGGAGATCGGCACCGATACGCTTGTGAACTGCGCGAGCCAGGAATATTTCGGCGCGGTCGATCTGGCTGCGCTCGGGCTGCGGGTGGTGACGCCGGTTTTCATGGAAGAGCGGGGCGGCGAGCCAAAGATCGTGAGCTTCTATGCCAAGCGCGCGCGCGGCGCGATGGCACGTTTCATCATCCAGAATCGGTTGTGTGGCCCGGAGAGCCTCTCTGATTTCGACACCGGTGGCTACCGGCACGCGCCCGCCTTGTCAGCGCCCGACCGGCCCGTGTTCCTGCGCGATCAACCCGCTTCCTGAGCTGCCGTGCCTTCGGGCGGGCGCAACGCCGGGTCTGCCGCCGCGATGATGTGCTCGACGATGGCCGCGCGCTTGAGCGGCTTGGGCAGGTAGTGATCGAGCCCGGCGGCGAAGATATCGGCATCGTCCCCCGACATTGCATGGGCGGTCATCGCCACGATCGGTACGTGCCCGCCCGTGTTGGCCTCGATCATGCGGATGGCGCGGGTGGCATCCTTGCCGTCCATCTCGGGCATGGATATGTCCATGAACACGATATCGGGCACCGCGCTCTGAAAAAGCGCGACCGCCTCGCGCCCGTTCTCGGCGAAGGTCAGGTCGATATCGAGCGTCTGAACCATCTTGGAAAAGACGAGGCGGTTGGTCTTGTTGTCCTCGGCGGCGAGCACCCGCATCGCGCGCGGTGTGACGGGGGCGCGATCCATGCCGAATCCGTCACCGGCTGAGGCGATGACAGGATCCGGCGCGGAGAGCGCGGCAAGCGCGGTGATGAGATCACGCCGCGCCACCGGTTTCTGGAGCACCGCCTGAACGTCGCCATACGCTGGATCCTGGGCGGCGCTGCCGGAATTGGTGCTCAGCACGATGATGTGCATGGCATACCCCCCCGCGCGCAGCGCGGTGGCAAGCTCGAACCCGTCCATACCCGGTATGTGGTGGTCGCAGATAACCAGATCGGGCGTGTCGACGGCGACAAGATCGAGCGCGGCGCGGGCATCCGCGCAAGTGGTCACCCGCATGCCGAGCGCGCCAAGCTGGCGTTCAAGCAGGGCGCGGCACGTATCATGCGGCTCGACCACCAGTGCGCGTGTGAGCGCCGGGTCGGGGTGGGCATCCTCAGGCATGCCTGCCTCGACCGAGGGCAAGGATAGCGAGAGCCCGAAGGTCGAGCCGCGCCCCTGTTCGGACTCGACCCACAGATCGCCGCCCATGAGCCGCACCAGCTTGCGCGAGATGGCGAGGCCGAGCCCGCTGCCCTCGAACTTGCGGCTTTGCGCGTCGTCGGCCTGGTTGAATTCGCCGAATATGTGATCGAGCTTGTCGGGTGGAATGCCGGTGCCGGTATCCTCGATGGTGACGCGAATATCGGCTTCAGCCCCCTCACTAGCCTGCATGCCGGTGACGCGGATCATCACGTGCCCGGCCTCGGTGAACTTGACCGCGTTGCCCACGAGGTTGGTCAGGATCTGGCGGATGCGTCCCGGATCGCCGATGAACCGCGTCGGCAGGAACAGGTCGTAATCCACCAGCAGGTCGATCCCAAGATCGCGAGCATGGGCCTGCATCAGCGTGACTAGTTCGTGAATGCAACGCTCCAGATCGAAGGGCTCTGGATGCAGGACGAGCCTGTCGGCCTCGATCCTGGAATAGTCCAGTACGTCGTTGATGATGACGAGAAGCGCCTCTGCCGAATGCTTGATGGTGTTGACATAGAGCTGCTGCTCGTCGTCGAGCGTGCCCTCCATCAGCAGGTCGGCCATGCCCACAACTCCGTTCATCGGTGTGCGGATTTCGTGGCTCATGTTGGCGAGAAAGGCGGATTTGGCGCGGTTCGCGGCCTCGGCACGGCGGCGGGCCTCTTTCAATTCCTTCTCGTAGCGGATCGTGGCGGTGATGTTCTGCACCAGGCTAACCATGTCGCCCCCTGCTCCGCGCCGGTCGGTGAGGCGGATATAGTGCCCGTTCCACAACCGGATTACTTCGGGCTCGGGGGCGGAACCCTGCCAGCGGTCGAGCATGCGCTCGCGCCAGGCATGCGGACTCATGTCGCCGATATTGACGATGCCCTCCTCGGTGATGACCTGCAAAATCTCAATATAGCTAGCGCCTGGCCGAACCGCCTCGACCCCGTCGAACACGGCAAGCCAGGCGTCGTTGGCGGCGATCATCCGGCTATCGGCATCGAAGAAGGCAAAGCCATCCTCGATGGTCTGGATCGAGTGCCAGAGCCGGCGTTCTGCGATCTCGATTTTCTCGTGGGCGACGCTGAGATCGGATTTGACGCGTTGATTCTCGTTGCGCACGGTCTGGACTTCGGCGCGTGTCTCGGTGATCTCGTGACTGAGCGCGCGGGCATGCAGCCCGAGCTTGCGGTTGGCGGCGTGCAGTTCCGCCTGTTTCTGCTCCAGCAGACGTTCGGCGGCGAGGCGCGCGCGCCGTTCCTCTGCCAGCTTGTTTGCCAGGCTCATGCCCGCCCTCCGCCGCGCCGGATCGTGGTCATCCCACAATCCGGCATCGTCGTGAACAAGCGGTTAAAGCTTGAAAATAAAGGCTCAGAGCGCCTCGATCGCCAGCGCGATGCCCTGACCGCCGCCGATGCACATGGTGATGAGCGCGCGTTTGCCCCCGGTCCGCTCGAGCTCGTAAAGCGCCTTGACGGTGAGGATTGCCCCGGTGGCGCCGACGGGGTGGCCGAGTGCGATGGCGCCGCCATTCGGGTTGACGCGGGCGGCGTCGAGACCGAGGCCCTTGTTGACCGCAAGTGCCTGGGCTGCAAAGGCTTCGTTGGATTCCACCACGTCGAAATCCGAGGCCGACAGCCCGGTGCGCGCCAGCAGTTTTTCCACCGCCGGGACCGGGCCGATGCCCATCACCTCGGGGCGGACCCCGGCATGGGCATAGCCCAGAACCCGGGCGCGCGGCTTGAGGCCCGCGCCCTCCGCAGCCTCGGCACGGGCAAACACGAGCGCGGCGGCGCCGTCGTTGATTCCGCTTGCATTTCCGGCGGTTACGCTGCCGTCCTTCTGGAACACGGGGCGCAGACCGGCGAGGGCCTCGGGTGTCGTGGGCTTGGGGTGCTCGTCGGTGTCGAAGGGGACCATGTCGCGCTTCACGCGCACCTCGACCGGCACGATCTGCGATTTGAACCGTCCCTCTTCGATGGCGAGCGCCGCGCGGCGCTGGCTCTCGAGCGCGAAGGCGTCCTGATCGGTGCGGCTAATCCCATGTTCCGACGCGACATTTTCCGCCGTCACGCCCATGTGGCCGGTGCCGAAGGGGCAGTTGAGCGCGCCGAGCATCATGTCGCGCGTTGTTACGTCGCCCATCTTGGCGCCCCAGCGCTGATCGGGGATGATGAAGGGCGAGCGGCTCATGTTCTCGACACCGCCGGCGAGGCCGAAATCGGCATCGCCCAGCATCAGGGATTGCACAACGGAAACAATGGCTTGCGCGCCGGATCCGCAGAGGCGGTTGACGTTCATCGCGGGCGCCGTGTCGGGAATGCCGGCGTCGATGGCGCTGACACGGCTGACATACATGTCGCGCGGCTCGGTGTTGATGACATGGCCGTAGACCACGTGACCGATCTGCCCACCCTCGACGCCGGATCGCGCAAGTGCTTCTTTTGCAACGATAGTTCCGAGCGTTGTGGGGGGCGTGCCCGCGAGGCTGCCGCCGAACGTGCCGATAGCGGTGCGGCAGCCGTCGAGAATCACGATATCGGTCATGGGGGTCCTCCCTGTCTGGTTGCACGCAGAGTAGCCACAGGGGGTCCGGGATGGCAACGGTGACATGGGGGCACATCGGGCGAACCTGCAGGTTCAGCGCACGAACCGGGAGGTTCGCGGGGGGAAGCGCGCGGCTTGTCAGGGAATGGGTAAGGTGGTTGTCTGGACAACGCCCCGATACCCCCTTGCGCGAGTGACATGTGATGATGATCCGGACCCATGACGATATCCAGAGATTGCGTGAAGCGGGCAAGCTGACCACCGCCGAAGAGACGCTGATCAAGAATTGCCGGGCGGGGGAGCCGACGGTTCTGGAGGACGGCAAGCTACCCGCTGGCCCGAGCGATGCGCGGAGCGTGCGGGCGGACCTGCTGCGCTACCTGATCTGCGGGGGGTGCGAGACCTGCCCGACGCAGGATGTGGGGGTGGGTCTGGTCGGGGCCTATGTGATGGGCACGCTCGACTTGGATTTCACGACGGCGAAGGGGGCGACCGGGTTATTCGCCTGCCGGTTCGAGACCTGGATCGAGGCGCTGCAGGCGCGGTTCGAATTCCTGATCCTCAGTGACAGCCACCTGCCGGGGCTGACCGCGCAGGGCGCGCGGGTGACGGGCGACGTGTTTCTGCGCGGGGTCACGGCGACGGGGGAAGTCAGTCTGTCCGGGGCTGAAATCGGCGGGCAGTTGGCTTGCAATCGTGCGCGGTTCGAGGCTGCGGAGGGCACGGCGCTGAACGCGGAGGGCGCGCGGGTGACGGGCGGTGTGTTCCTGAGCGGGGTCACGGCGACGAGGGAGGTCAGTCTGTCCGGGGCTGAAATTGGCGGGACGCTGGCTTGCGAGGGGGCGCGGTTCGAGAACTCGGAGGGCACGGCGCTGAACGCGCAGCGCGCGCGGGTGACGGGCAGCGTGTTCCTGCGCGGGGTCACGGCGACGGGGGAGGTCAGCCTGTCCGGGGCCGGAATCGGCGGGCAGTTGTCCTGCAACGGGGCGCGGTTCGAGAACTCGGAGGACACGGCGCTCAACGCGCAGAAGATGGAGGCCGATGAGTTCTATTGGCGCGAGGTCCAAGCGGTCAGCGGGGCGGTGGACCTGAACGGGGCCAAGGTCGGGGACCTCGTGGATGATGCGGCGAGCTGGGAGAAGGTCGGGCACCTCCATCTCAACGGGTTTCGTTATGACCATATCGCGGGGCCGGTAAATGTGCGGATGCGGCTGGGCTGGGTGGCCAAGGACGCCGCGACGGCAAACGAGTTTCGTCCGCAGCCCTATGAGCAGCTTGCCCAAGTGTTCCGGGAGATGGGGCATGACGGCGACCGGCGCACGGTGCTGATCGAGAAGGAGCGGTTTGAGCGCAAGCACGCGCGGGCGCGGATGCGCGATCAAAGGCGGTTTGCGCGGTTGTTAGGGCAGGTGTCGCGACGGCCTTCGAACGCCGCAATCGATGCACTGAAGGCGTTCACGGGCTCGGCAAAGGCGCTGGATAACGGATATACAGTGCCCCTGTTGGAGCGTTTCGCGCTTTTCCATCGGCAATGGCCAGAGAAAGATGACGGCACCACCCCGCCGGACCGCCATGCCGTCGCGATGGCGCAGGCCGGGTTTCGTGAGCAAATCTTCTGGCACAATGCCGGACTGCGAGTGCGGATCGCGTGGAACCACGTAAAGGACCACATGTCCCGTTGGCTGGCGGGATATGGATATCAGCCGTTCAATTTTATCTGGGCGTTGCTCTTGCTCTGGGCCATCGGCGCGGGCATGGCGCACCAGGCTTGGCGGGCCGGGGATTTCGCCCCGAATTCGGACGTGATCCTTTCGACGCCCGAGTGGCGGGTGCTGGCCGAGGATGGGGCGGGCGTGGACAATCCGGCAGCCGACTGGTCCGCCAAGCATGGCAAGGGGCGCGACTGGGAGAGCTTCAATGCCGGGGCCTATGCCTTCGACATCGTGGTGCCCATCGTGACCATCGGGCAGACCGAGGCCTGGGCCCCCTCGACCAATCGCGGCCCCTGGGGCCTGCATCTGTGGTGGGCACGATGGGTGATGACCGTGCTGGGCTGGATCGTTACCGCCGTCCCCGCAGCGGCGATCACCGGGATCATCCGGCGGGAGTGAGGGGCGTGCGGCCGGTGTCGTCCAGAAGCCAGCAGTCGCGACCCTCGAACACCGCGGGCCAAAGCGCGCGGCCAAACCCGGCGCCGCCGTCGAGGTCGATGCGGTTGCCGAAATGGGCGGGGTGGTCGAGCGCGGTGTGGCCGTGGACCACCAGCCACGGGTGCGGGTCGGGGTGGTCGAGAAAGCCCGCGCGGATCCACATCAGATCGTCGGGGTCCTGGGTGTCGAGCGCGATACCGGGGCGGATCCCGGCGTGGACGAAGAGCAGCGGCCCGGCCTTGTGCCAGAGCGGCAGGGAGGCAAGCCAGTCGCGATGCGTCTGCGGCACCTCGGTCCGGGCCTCGGCATGGGCCACCTCCGGGTCGGGTGCGGCGACGCCGTAGGAGGCGAGCGTCGCGGTCCCGCCGAGGTGGAAGTGGAGCCACGCCAGTCCCGAGGACACGCGCGGCGAATGCAGTGTCGCGCTGTCGAGGAAGTCCAGGAACATCTGGTCGTGATTGCCGCGTAGCACCGTCCACGGGCGACCCTCGGCCTGGCCTTGCATCAGCCGCTCGATCACCGCGCGGCTGTCGGGGCCGCGATCCACGAGATCGCCGAGAAACACCACCCGCGCGCCCGGCCCGCCATCGCGGGCGATGCGGTCGAGCGCCTCTTCGAGAAGGGCGTCCTGCCCGTGGATGTCGGGGATTGCATAGATCGGGTCGGTCATGGCGGCATGTAGAGCGCGGGTGGGGCGCGATGTCCAGTGGGGGGAGTGACGTTGTGAACGGCCTCGAGCGGTCGTTTGGTGCAACGCTTGGGGAGCCGCGCAACGCACGACCGCGGGCGGGCGCTCAAACGTCTGTGGTCTTCGCTTTATGGTGCAACACACCTCAACGATTGTACGGGTTTAGGCGTTACAAAAGCGCCCGCCCAGGGGGCGGTCGGGCGCTGCGCGGCGGCGCGTGCCGCGCCTCGATTCCGCGCATTGGCACCAAGACCTGAACTTCCGCTCCAGACCATGCGCCGCCTCAGCGCCGTCACGCCGCGCGTCTCCGGCGATAGCCCCTAGTCCAGGAACCGCGCCGCTGCCTCACCGGAGAGGTAGCTCACCCGCCCGCCGCTGATCGTGGCCGTGACCCGGCGGGTGGCCGGGTCGATCACCGTGAGGTCGGCGCGCAGGCCGGGGCGCAATTCGCCGCGGTCGTCGAGTCCGAGCATCCGCGCGGGCCCGCGTGAGACGAGGGACCATGCCGCCGCGAGGTCGCAGATGCCGGCATCGACGAGGGCGAAGGCCGCGCGGGCGAGCGAGGGCGGGTGGTAGTCCGAGGCGAGCGCGGTGACGAGACCGGCGGCCACCATCTCGCGCGCCCCGGCGTTGCCCTTGTGCGATCCGTCGCGCACCAGGTTGGGTGCCCCCATCACCACCGCGTCGCCCATCTCGCGGGCGGTCTCTGCCGCGGCCACCGTTTCGGGGAACTCTGCGATGCGCGCGCCGCGGGCATGGGCGGCGTGGCGATCCCCGGCGGTGGTGTCATCGTGGCTGCCAAGGCGCACGCCTTGGGCGGTGAGCCGCGCGGCGAGGGCGTCGAGCGCGGCGGGCACCTCGGCGGCGTTGCCGTGCAGGCGCTGGAGCAGGGCGAGATGCGCCTCGGGGCTGCGCCCGGCCTTGAGCGCCTGCCCGGTGAGGCGCGGCGGGCGTTTGTCGGCAGTCAGTGCCGCGTGGGGGACATGGTCGTTGAACACCACGTAGCCGACGCGGTGGCGCGCGACCATTTCCTCGAGCGCGGGGTAGGCATCGAGAAACGCGGTTTCCAGCCGGAGCTGGACGCGCAGGTCGGTGGCGAGCCCGTCGCGCGCATGATCGAGCGCTGAAAGCATCCGGGCGGCGAACTCTGGCCCGCGCATCCCGCCCTCCCAGCTGACGAACTGCGCCAGCATCGCGGTGGAGATGCCGCTTGCCGCCAGCTCGGCCTCGGCGGCGGGCAGGCCGAGGGCGGGCTCGGCGAGGGCGCCGCGGCGCGGGGCGAGGTGATGCTCGAACCCGTCGCCATGCGCGTCTACCATCCCCGGCAGCACGAGAAAGCCTGACAGGTCCACGCGGCGCGGGGCGGGATCGTCGGTTATCAGCCCGTCGCGCAGGCTGAGCGGGCCGGAGCCGGGGCCGTCGGGCCAGAGGAACTCGGCCCCCGTCAGCGTGAGCGCGGGCAGGTTCATTTCTCGTCGCGCCCGAAGATCACGTCGGCGAGCGTCAGGTCGGGATCGAAGCGGCCGTGCGCGAGGAACTCTGTCACCTGCGCGATGACCAGCGGGTTGTTCATCATGAAGGTATGCGTGACCGGCAGGGTGATGTGATCGGCCATGCCCTCTACCCGGGTGGAGGCGACCGAGACCTTGCCATCGTCCGGCCCCGCGATCAGCGAGGAGAAATACGGGTTGAGCGAGCGGTTGCCCGCGATCACGCCGAGCTCGAAATCCACCGGCGGCAGGGTCTCGGGCAGGCCCTCGGGCCCGGTTTCAAGCTGCATCCCCGCCGGGCCGTTGAGCCAGCGAAAGAGTTCCAGCCCGCCCAGCTCGTCCACCAGCTGGCTGCCGTGGTTGGGGGGCGCGAGCATCACCACGCGGCCCAGGTTGGCGGGGCGCTGCTCGGCCAGCCAGGCGCGGAGCAGGATGCCGCCCATCGAATGGGTGACGACATGGGTGGTGGTGTCGCCGCAGACGCGGAAGGCGAAGGGCAGGATGTCCTCGGCCAGCCGTGCGATGCGGTCCTCGGTGGAGGGGTAGCCGGGGCTGTAGACGTCGAGGCCGCGTGCCTCGAGCGTCTCCTGCATCACGAGGAAGGACGCGTCGCTGCGCGCCAGCCCGTGCAGCAGCACGACGCAATCGGCCCGCGCCGGGGCGGCGGCGAGGGTGAGGGACAGGGAGAGGAGGAGGGCGCGCCCGATCATGGGTTCGAGATAGGGGGAAAGGGGGCAGGAGGGAAGAGCGCACCGAGCCGGTGCGGAGATTTCGGCGGGTGATGGGGCCGGGCACGTGGTGGACAATGAGGCGGTGCGGGGGGACGGAGAAGGGCCTGAAGCGGTCGTTCAGGCCTTGGTGCCAATGCGCGGAATCAAGGTGCTGAAAGCACCGCCGCGCAGCGCCCGACCGCCCCCTCGGGCGGGCGCTCCTCGACGTCGCAAGTAGCTGTGATTGCAGAAGTATTTTGCACCATAAATCGCGCCGCATAACCGGTATTGCGCCCACCCGGCGGTCGGGCGCT
>MRWG01001067.1_pt1 | contig 20231 bp, 11 predicted proteins | sample 1013341 | NCBI WGS metagenome assembly MRWG01 (sample SAMN06117577, study PRJNA244670) | biofilm metagenome | biome: Water; feature: Cathode Biofilm; material: Biofilm; isolation source: microbial consortium enriched at the cathode of a solar microbial fuel cell | place: USA: District of Columbia ... | reverse complement strand
ATCGATCCGCTGATCGGCCGCGCCAGCGAGATCGAGCGCACCATCCAGGTGCTGTGCCGGCGCACCAAGAACAATCCGCTCTACGTCGGCGACCCCGGTGTCGGCAAGACCGCCATCGCCGAGGGGCTGGCGCGGCGCATCGTCGACGGCGACGTGCCGGAGGTGCTGCTGGGGGCGACGATCTTCGCCCTCGACATGGGCGCGCTGCTGGCCGGCACGCGCTACCGCGGCGATTTCGAGGAGCGGCTGAAGGCGGTGGTCTCCGAGATCGAGGCGCAGGACCACGCCATCCTCTTCATCGACGAGATCCACACGGTAATCGGTGCCGGCGCCACCTCGGGCGGCGCCATGGATGCCTCCAACCTGCTGAAGCCGGCCCTGCAGAGCGGCCTGCTGCGCTGCATCGGCTCGACGACCTACAAGGAATACCGCAGTTACTTCGAGAAAGACCGCGCCCTGGTGCGCCGCTTCCAGAAGATCGACATCGTCGAGCCCACCATCGAGGACACGGTGAAGATCCTGCGCGGCCTGAAGCCCTACTACGAGGACCACCACAACGTGCGCTTCACCAACGAGGCGATCCGCACCGCGGTGGAACTCTCGGCGCGCTACATCGGCGACCGCAAGCTGCCCGACAAGGCGATCGACGTGATTGACGAGGTCGGCGCCTCGCAGCGCCTGCTGCCGGAGTCCAAGCGCAAGAAGACCATCGGCGTGAAGGACGTCGAGGCGGTGGTGGCGAAGATCGCGCGCATCCCGCCAAAGAGCGTTTCCAAGGACGACCGCGCCGCGCTGATGAACCTGGAACGCGATCTCAAGACCATGGTGTTCGGCCAGGACCAGGCGATCACCGCGCTCTCGGCCGCCATCAAGCTGGCCCGTGCCGGCCTGCGCGAGCCGGAAAAGCCGATCGGCTGCTACCTCTTCTCCGGCCCGACCGGCGTCGGCAAGACCGAGGCGGCCCGCCAGCTGGCCCTCTCGCTGGGCATCGAGCTGACCCGCTTCGACATGTCGGAGTACATGGAGCGGCACTCGGTCTCGCGCCTGATCGGCGCGCCCCCGGGCTACGTCGGCTTCGACCAGGGCGGCCTGCTGACTGACGCCGTCGACCAGCATCCGCACTGCGTGCTGCTGCTGGACGAGATCGAGAAGGCGCACCCGGACCTCTTCAACATCCTGCTGCAGGTCATGGACTACGGCAAGATGACCGACCACAACGGCAAGACGGTCGACTTCCGCAACGTGATCCTGATCATGACCACCAACGCCGGTGCCGCCGACATGGCCAAGCCGGCGATCGGCTTCGCCCGCGACGTGCGGACGGGGGACGACGCCGAGGCGATCAACAAGCTGTTCACCCCGGAGTTCCGCAACCGCCTGGATGCCATCATCGGCTTCAGCCACCTGGGCCCCGAGGTCGTGTCCCGCGTGGTCGAGAAGTTCATCATGCAGCTCGAGGCGCAGCTCGCCGACCGCCAGGTCACCATCGAGCTGAGCGATGCGGCGCGCGAGTGGCTGGCCGGCAAGGGCTACGACAAGCAGTTCGGCGCCCGCCCGCTGTCCCGCGTGATCCAGGAGAACATCAAGAAGCCGCTGGCCGAGGAGCTGCTTTTCGGCAAGCTCGCCAAGGGCGGCATCGTCCGCGTCGATATCGAGGACGGCCTGCCGGTCTTCACCTATCCGGAAGGCGGCACCCCGCCGAAGGGCAAGGGCAAGGCCAAGACGAAGAAGGGCGGCGGCAAGAAGAAGGATGAGGCCGCGCTGGCCGAGTAGTCCTGCAAAATTTCTGATGGAAAAGGCCCGGTGCCGTGTGGCGTCGGGCCTTTTTTCCTGGCGGCTGCGCCGCCGGCCCGGTGCACCGGACCCGGGAGCGCCGCGAGGCGGTCACCAAAGCGGGGACCGCCCGCAGGCCGTCGGCAGTGGCGGGTTCGATTTTGCGGGCGCAGCCCTCGGCGCGCGCCGCCTTTCTCACTCGGGCTGCGGGGGCGTGACCTCCGCCGCCGCCACGCGCAGCACGTTCGGACGCGTCTCGCCTTCCGGTGTGGCGATGAACTCCAGCAGGAGTTTGCGCTTCAAAGCCTCGCCGAAGACCTCGTAGCTGCGGGCCTCGACAGCGAAGCTGCCCGGCCCGCCGACCACGTCCTGCAGGTAGAACTCGACGTCGTTGACGGTGCCCCAGCGCGCGGTGGAGTAGCTCAGCTGGCCGTCTATGGTGCCGATCGGGCGTTCGTCGACGATGGCCAGGGCATTGATGGTGAGACCGGCGGCAACCGCGGCATCGCGCACGGCCTCCGAGCGTCCGCCGTCATTGGGATGATCGCTGGCCACGTCGATGACCCGCCGCGCGGTACCGAAGTCGCCGGCCTGCAGCAGGCGGCTGGCCTCGGCGAGGGCGGCGGCCAGCGCGGTGTTGCCGACGCTGGAGCGCGGCGCCGCGGCGATGTCCTCGCCGAAGGTCCGGGCCGAGGCGGCATCGGTCAGCAGGCGCCAGCCCAGCACGGTGCGGATCTCGTCCTTGCCGGAGAACTCGACGTAGGTCACGGCGACCCCGCTGCCGTTGCCGCCGATCAGCGCTGCGATAACCTCGGGGTCGGCAAAAGCGCTTCGGTAGCCGTTCTTCACCAGGGCGTATTCTTCGGAATCCATGCTCTTGGAAACGTCGTTGAGCAGGACCAGCGCCAGATCGACGGCCGCGGCCGGGCGCGCCGCGATGCCTCCCACAACAAGGGCTGCGGCAAGGGCGAAGCATCTCCAGCGCATGGCGCGGTCTCCAGTTCCTAGGGGCGAAACGCTCGACCCATCCTAGCCGCACGGCACGCAAATACCATTCACCCTATGACCCCCGACCGCGGGCCGGGCAGGTTGCATGACCCCGGGCCCAAGGAATAGGAATAAAGACAGATCAATTTCCCTTGGGCCGCCTGCCTTTTGCGCCATCATGCTCGGATTGCGAAGATTTCAGGTCTCGTTAAGACCTCCTCCCTAAATTGGTGAAATAGGACGAAATGATTAGTAATGGGTCTCCGTCTCGCGCCGGAGGGCCATGGCGCCGTCAGGGCAGGCCCTGTCCGCCGGTGATCGGGACGCCGCCGGCTGCGTCTCGATGAAGGATTCGCTGAGGTAAAACACCGATGTCAGAGCACAATCCAGCCCGCCTCAGGCGGTTCGGGATCACCAGCGGCTTGCGCGCCTTTTACGGTGAACTGCTGACCTACGCCGTTGTCTTTGTGGTGCTCCTTTACGTCCTGCACGCCGTCGATGCCTTCGATACCCTCTATGCCTGGTCGCGCGCCCACGAGGACTGGGAGCTCGACGAAATCATCCTGGCGGTTCTCAGCGTGGGGACCACCGGCTTCGTCTTCGTCGCGCGCCGCTGGCACAGCGAGTACCGCGACAAGCGCGCCATCCGCAAGCTCTCCGAGGAACTCGAGCAGGCGCTTGCGGCGGCCCGGGCAGCGGACGAGACCAAATCGGCGTTCCTGGCCAATCTCAGCCACGAATTGCGAACGCCCCTCAATGCCATCAACGGCTATGCCGAATTGATGGAGGCAGGCTTCGCGGGGCCGATCAACGCCCGCTATGCCGGCTATGCCAAAAACATCCGCGAGAGCGGTGAACACCTGCTCAGCCTGATCAACGATATTCTCGAGGTCACCCGGGCGGCCTCCGACTCGATCCGGCTGCGCCGCGAGCCGATAGACCTGCGCAGCCTCGGGCAACGCTGCTTCAGGCTGCTGGGTGTCCGGGCTGCAGAACAGAATATCAGTCTGAGAAACCTGGTTGCGGCCGACCTTCCGCCGGTCTGTGCCGACAGCCAGCGGCTCCAACAGGTTCTCACCAACCTGATCGGCAATGCCATCAAGTTCTCTCCGGCCGGGGCCGAGATCCAGCTGAATGCCTCGTTTGTCGGCGACACTGTCGTCATCGAGGTGCGCGATTTCGGTATCGGCATGGATCCGGCTGCCGTCGATCGCGCCACCGAGCCTTTCGTGCAATTGGACTCAGGCTTCGCGCGGAACCACGAGGGCGTCGGCCTGGGGCTCGCACTGGTCAAGCGCTTCGTTGAGCTGCATGGCGGCACGCTGGATTTCAACACCGCGCCCGGCAAGGGCACCGCAGTCTTCGTCACCCTGCCGCAGCCGGCGGCAACAGCGGCGGAGCAGCAGGACACCACCGAGTGTCTGTAAGACCCATTATCCTGGTTGAAGACAATGAGAAGCTGCGGCGTCTCTACGTCGAAATGCTGGAGGGAGTCGGTTTTGCCGTCATGGCGACCGCCGACGGCGAGAAGGCGATCGCCCTGCTCCATAGGGTGGCGAATCCGCAACTGGTCATCCTGGACATCATGATGCCCAGGATGAACGGCATCGAGGCCTGCAGCCGGATCCGCAAGATGCAGAGGGCTGAAGACTATCCGATCATCTTCCTGACGGCTCTCGATCGCCCGGAAACCCTCCTGGAATGTCTGCGCGCCGGCGGGGACGACTACCTGATGAAATCCGCTCCGGTGACGGAGATGCTGGAGCGCGTGCGGTACTGGTCGCACAAAGGCGCTGTGGAGAACATCGCCGAGCGCCGGAAAAGAGCCATCGTAGAGCTGGAGCGCATTGTTGCGGAGATGGATGCCGGCGACCTGTCGAGGGCGAGTGCCGATAGCTCGGGCGAACAGGCCAACCTCAAAATGCTGGCGCAGTTCCTGACAACGTCCGCCAGCGGACCCGGCGCGGAGAAAGAAGCTCTCTTTCGATTCGGCTATCTTGTCGGGCTGGTGGAAGGCTGTCTTCCCTCTGCGGAAAGCAATGGCGCTGCTTCCAGGCGCTTCCTGCGCAGCCTCATGCTGCGTACGGATTTCATCGATCGCGATGAAATCGGCCCCCTTTTCGACAACCTCGAGCGGGTAATGACCCAGGGTCAGTTCCGCGAGGGCTGGACCCGGGGCTACGATGATGCGGCGACGGTCGGTGCACCGCAGCAGGCCCGCCTCGTCGCCCGCCTCGGCGAGGACTGAGCCGCCGCCGGGCGGCTCTATTCTTCGCAGCCTTCCTACTTCCTTCTCACTCGGAACGCAGGGTTGTGGCCGTCGCCACGTGCAGCACGTTCGGTCGCATTTCGCCTTCCGGCGTGGCGATGAACTCCAACAGCAATTTTCGCTTCAGGGCCTCGCCGAAGACGTCGTAGCTGCGCGCCTCCACTGCGAAGCTGCCGGGCCCGCCGACCACGTCCCGCAGGTAGAAGTTCACGCCGTTGAGGGCCGCCCGGGTCTGTTCCGAGTAACTGAGCCGGCCATCAATGGTGCCGATGGGATGATGGTCGGCGACGGCCAGGGCATTGATGGTGAGGCCGGCGGCCACTGCGGCGTCGCGCACCGACGCCGCGCGGCCGTTGTCATTGGGGTGGTCGCTCGCGATGTCGATGACCCGCCGCGCGGTGCCGAAGTCGCCGTCCTGCAGCAGCCGACTGGCCTCGGCGAGGGCGGCGGCCAGCGCTGTACTGCCATTGCTGGAGCGCTGTGCCGCGGCAATGTCCTCGCCGAACGTGCGTGCGGAAGCGCTGTCGGTCAATACCCGCCAGTCCAGCACGGTGCGGATTTCGTCCTTGCCGGAGAACTCGACATAGGTCACCGCGACCCCATTGCCGTTGCCGCCGATCAGCGCGGCGATGACGTCGGGGTCCGCAAAGGCCCTCCGGTAGCCGTTCTTCACCAGGGCGTACTCCTCGGCGTTCATGCTCTCGGAGACGTCGTTCAGCAGAACCAGGGCCAGGTCAATCGCTGCCGCCGGGCGCGGCAGGGCTCCCGCAATGGCAAGCGACATGGCAAGGGCGAGGGTTTTCCAGCGCATGAACTCCGTCCTCCCGGGCCGGTGGGTCAGGAATGGGGGGCATCATAGCCGCTCTGCCGACGCATTGGCGACCTCGCCCAAAGGCCCAGGCGGCATGGGGCGGCCAGGCCGCCGCTAGCCTTGGCTGCAGCCTTCCTTGAAGGGGCTGTAGTCGGCCAGCGCGTCGATCTCGTGCTGCATGGCGCGGCGTTCGCGGACCAGGAACTCCTCGATAGCCTGGCTGAAGCCGGCATCGGCGATCCAGTGGGCGCTGTAGGTGGCGGCCGGCAGGTAGCCGCGCTGGATCTTGTGTTCGCCCTGGGCGCCGGCCTCCACGGTCTTCAGGCCGTGCGCGATGGCGTAGTCGATGGCCTGGTAGTAGCAGGTCTCGAAATGCAGGAAGCGGAAGCGCCCGAGCGCGCCCCAGTTGCGTCCGAACAGCGTGGTGTCGGACTTCAGGTTCAGGGCGCCGGCGACCGGCTCGCCCTGGTAGTCCGCCATGATCAGCACGACGCGGTCGGCCAGCCGCTCGCCCAGCAGGTGGAAGAACTCGCGGGTGAGATAGGGCTGGCCCCACTTGCGGTCGGCCGTCGCCATGTAGAACTCGAAGAAGGCGTCCCAGTGGCGCGCCTCGATGTCGCTGCCGCTGAGGGGCGTCAGGCGGATTCCGCTCTCCGCCACCTTGCGGCGCTCCTTCCTGATGGCCTTGCGCTTGCGCGAGGCAAGGGAGGCGAGGAAGGCGTCGAAATCGGCGTAGTCGTGATTCAGCCAGTGGTACTGCACGCCGAGGCGCTGCAGCAGGCCGAATTCACCGAGGCGTTCGTACTGCTCCCGGGGCGGAAAGGTGATGTGCAGGGAAGAGGCCTGGTGGCGGCGCGCCAGCTCCAGCATGGCGGCGACCAGCCCGGCCTCCACCTCGCCACGCTCGGCGGCGGGATTGACCAGCAGGCGCGGCCCGGTCGCCGGGGTGAAGGGCACCGAGCACTGCAGTTTCGGATAGTAGCGCCCGCCGGCGCGCTCGTAGGCGTCGGCCCAGTTCCAGTCGAAGACGTACTCGCCGTAGGAGTGGCTCTTCAGGTAGAGCGGCGCACAGCCGAGGATGCCGCCTGCCGGATCGGGCAGCACGAGGTGCTGCGGCAGCCAGCCGGTCTCCGCCGAAACCGAGCCGCTGTCCTCCAGCGCGGAGAGGAAGGCATGGCCGACGAAGGGATTGTCGCCGGCGCAGGCGTCCCAGTCCGCCGCCGGCACCTCGGCGATGCGGCTGACCACCTGCACGGCCAGGGAATCACTTCCGTCCGGCATCCTGCTGTCCCCCGCGGCTTTCAAGGTATCGGCTGGTTACTTTATCAGATGACACGCCGCGCGTTGGAGACAAGGGCCCGCTGCCTGTGAATTATCACCGGCGTGAAATCAGTCCGCCTGCAGGAACCAGGTGTATTCCAGCGGCGAGATCTGGGTTTCGAAGCTTTCCAGTTCGGCGTCCTTGCAGGCCGCGTAGGCACGCAGATAGTCGGCCCCGAAGTAGTCGGCCAGGCCGCAGGTCGCCGTCAGCTTCTCGTAAGCGCGGGCCGGGCGCCACGGCAGCGTTTCGTCGAATTCCATCGCCGCGTTGCCGTCCCAGGGCTCACCCGGGTCGACCTTCCCGATAATGCCCTTGTGGATACCGGCCAAGAGGGTGGCCAGCGCCAGGTAGGGGTTGGCGTCGGCGCCGGCGATGCGGTGCTCGATGCGCCGCGCCGCGCCGCCGCCCGCCGGGATGCGCAGGGCGACCGAGCGGTTCTCGTAGCCCCAGCTGCGCTGCGTCGGCACGAAGATGTCCGGCAGGTAGCGGCGGTAGGAGTTGATGTTCGGCGCCAGGAAGGCCATGGACTCGGGCATCACCTCCAGCACGCCGCCGATGGCGTGGCGCAGGGTGTCGCTGGCGATCTCCGTGCCGCCGTCGAAGACATTGGCACCGCCCTTGTCCAGCAAACTCACGTGCATGTGCATGCCGTTGCCGGCGCGCTCCACGTAGGGCTTGGCCATGAAGGTGGCCTGGAAACCGTGTTTCAGGGCGACGCCCTGGACGATGCGCTTGAACAGCACGCAGTCGTCGGCGGCCTGGATCGGGTCGTCGACGTGCTCCAGGTTGATCTCGAACTGGCCGGCGGCGTATTCCGCCGTCACCGCGCCGGTCGGCACCTCCTGGATGGCGCAGGCCTTGGTGATGTCGTCCAGCATGGCGTCGTAGGCGTCCAGCGTCTTCATGCCGTAGACCTGGGTGCCGAAGTCGCGCCGGCCGGTCGCCGGCGAGATCGGCGGCTGCGGCATGCCGCCGGGCAGGCGCTCGCGGTCGATCAGGTAGAACTCCAGCTCGAAGGCGACCACCGGCGTCAGTTCCAGGTCGGTGAGGCGCTGGGCGATGCGGCGCAGCACGTTGCGCGGCTCGTAGTAGTAGGGCTCGCCGTCGTCGTCGACCAGGGTGACCATGACCTGTGCCAGCGGGCGCTGGGCCCAGGGCACCGGCATCAGGGTGCCCGGGATGACCTGCGCCAGGTAGTCCGGGTCGCCGTCCGAGAACCCGATGCCGTCAGGGTCGTGGCTCTCGCCCTGGGTGTCGAGCATGAAGACCGAGCCGGGAATGGCAAAGCCCGACTCCATGACCTTGCCCAGTTCGGCGATGGGATAGCGCTTGCCGCGGATGACGCCGGAGAGGTCGGGGAAGATGGCGTCGAGGGAGCCGGTATCGGGATAGCGGCTGAGGAAGGCGGCTGCCTCGGCGGGCAGCTTCTGGGTCGTGTCTGGCATGATGGGTATTTGGCCCGGCGGCCGGTGCCGCGGTCAAGCGGGACCGGCATCCGGTGGGCGGCAACCTTTCGATTCGTTCAGGAGATTTCGACCACGGCTTCCACCTCGACGGCGACGCCGGCGGGCAGGGAGGCGGCGGAGACGGCGGCGCGGGAATGCTTTCCCTTGTCGCCGAAGACCTCGACCATCAGGTCGGAGGCGCCGTTAACGACTTTCGGCTGGTCGGTGAAATCGCCGGTAGAATTCACGAAGCCGGTCAGCTTCACCACCCGCTTCACGCGGTCCAGATCGCCGCCGCAGGCCGCCTTGGCCTGGGCGATGACATTGATGGCGCAGAGCCGCGCGGCCGCCAGACCCTCCTCCAGGGACATGCTCTCGCCGAGCTTGCCCTGGTACTGGATCTTGCCGTCCTTCAGGGGAATCTGGCCGGAGATGAATACCAGGCTGCCGACCTGCACGTTGCCGACGTAGTTGGCCACCGGCGCGGCGGCCTGCGGCACCTCGATACCGAGTTTCGCGAGGCGGGCGTCGACTTCTCCTGCCATGGGGCGGGTCCTCCATCTGGAAAGCGGGACATGGGTGCTCATGAAAGCGGGCGGGAGCATAGCCCCGGCCCCCGCCGGGCCACAAGCCCGGGGAGCGACCCTTTCCGGCTCCCGCGCGCCCCCCTGGCCGATCTCCCCGGCCGCGCAGAAAACCCGCGGGCCCGCCTCAGGAAAGGAGGAAGTTCCGGAAAAAGCGCCCTATACTGGCGCCAGGATGCGTCCCGGAAGAGAGGACTTTGGCAGACGCCTTGAGACAGGCCGGTCGTAGAGAGAGGGCCCACGCTGCCGCGTCGTTTCCTCAGGGAACGGCGGCGAAAGGTGCGCCGGAATGAAACTGCGCTACCTGCTGCTGGTCATTTTCAGCCTGGTGACGGCGGTGCCGCTGGTGCTGTTCTGGATCTGGCCGCATTCGCAATCGATGACCAACGAGTTGGAGGACGTCCGCGAAAGGCATCTGCTGTTCGCCGAAACCCTCGGCATTTCGCTGGAAAACTATCACCGAGAGGCGACGGCGACCTTCCGGCTGATCCACACCAACCTGGTCGGGCAGGGCCGTGTCGAAGGTGCCGGCGACCTGCTGCAGGACCTCCACTTCCGCAACATCTGCGTTTTTGACACCGCGACCCGGGAACTGCGGCTGGGCGTCGAAAGCGCTGGCAACCCTTGTCCCGAGAGCCTCGGCGCAGGCGACTTCGCGATCTTTGCGGGACTCGCCGCGCAGCGCGACGGCGCGGTCAGTCCGGTGATGATGGATGCCAAGGGTAACCCCACGCTCTACATCGTCGAGGCGGGCGCGGACCACCTGGCGGTCGGCGCACTGGATACCGATTCATTGGTGGAACTCGCCGACTCCATCGCTTTCGGGCGCAAGGGCTACGCGGTGATCGTAGACCAGACCGGCCGTGTGCTGGCGCATCCCAACGACGAATGGCGCAAGCCGCCGCGTGACCTCGCCGGAATCCCTCCGGTAGAGCAGATGCGCAAGGGCCAGGCCGGCGTTGCCACCTTCACCTCGCCGTCCCTGCAGACCGAGGTGATCGCCGGCTATACCGCGGTGGAAGGTCCCGGCTGGGGCGTCATGGTGGCGCAGCCGGTAGAGGAACTGCGCGAGCGTGCGGCGCGGGTCAGCCACTCGGCGCTGGTGGTCGTGGTGATCGGCATGTTCGCGGCGCTGCTGATCGGCTATCTCGTGGCTTTCTACATGACGCGCCCGCTGCGCGCGGTCTCGCGGGCGGTGCGCCGCATGGCGGCCGGCCACATCGAGGCACGCACCCAGGTCAGCACCGGCCTGCTGGTGCCGGAAGAGGTGCGCGACCTGCAGGTCTCGTTCAACGCCATGGCCGAGGCCATGGAACGCTCCAAACGCGACGAGCAGGAGGCCCGCCTGCGCGCCGAGGAGGCCAACCGCTCGAAGTCCGCCTTCCTCGCGAACATGAGCCATGAGCTGCGTACACCGCTGAACGCGGTGCTCGGCTTTTCCGAGGTGATCCTTGCCGAGACCTTCGGCAAGATCGGCTCGGCGCGCTACACAGAGTACCTGCAGGACATCCGCGCCAGCGCCCGCCACCTGCTGGCGCTGATCAACGACCTGCTCGACCTCTCGCGCATCGAGGCCGGCGCGGTGAAGCTGAACGACGACTGGATCGAACTCTCCGAGGCCCTGGAGGAGAGCGCCGGCATGTTCCGCGAGGCCTGCGACCGCAAGGGCCTGACCCTGCGGTTGGAGGAGCCGGCCGCGGCGATGACGATCCTGGCCGACGAGCGGGCCCTGCGCCAGATTCTCATCAACCTGCTGTCCAACGCCGTGCGCCATACGCCGGCCGGCGGCGAGGTGGTGCTGGGCGCGCGCGAGGCGCCGGAAGGTCGGCTCGATCTCTTCGTCGCCGACACCGGCATCGGCATTCCGGAAGCGGATCTGGAGCGCGTGCTGCAGCCTTTCGAGCAGGTCACCCGCGACCAGGGACGCCCGCAGGAAGGCACCGGCCTGGGCCTGTCCATCGTGAAGCAGCTGGTCGACCTGCATGGCGGCGAACTGCGGCTGGAAAGCACGGTGGGCAAAGGTACCCGCGTGACCTTCACGCTGCCGGAGCAGCGGGTCCGCGCCGCGGAGGCTTCCCGCCGGGCCCGGGCCGGGGAGTAAGCCGGTTACCGAATTTCCCTTTTAGTTTCTGAGGCCTGCCTGCTTTTCGGCGCCCAGGGGCGGCCTCTATTTGTCCCTGCGGTTGCATCACATCCCGATAGACGCCGCCGCCCGGGCATCGGATAGTTTGCGCGTTCCGGCATCGGACCGGAGCCGCTTCACGGTGGCATCCTATGCCCTACATCGATTGGTCCACGGTCCAGATCTGGATTGTCCTGGCACTGGTCATCGTTGTCTTCTTCGGGTTCGTCCGCGAGCGCATGCCGCCGGACATCGTCGCGCTTTCGGCGGTCGGCGTGCTGTTGGCGACCGGCATCCTGGACAGCGCCGACGTGCTCGGCGTCTTCAGCAACGCGGCTCCTCTGACCATCGCCGCGATGTTCGTATTGAGCGCCGCGCTGGAGCGTACCGGGGTGATCGACAGCCTCGGCCGTCTGGTCTCCAAGGCCGGCCGCTCTCCCTTGTTCTCGCTGGCGATGATGATGGCCAGCGTCATGGTCATGTCCGCCTTCATCAACAACACGCCGGTAGTCGTGATCCTGACGCCGGTCGTCATCAGCCTGGCCCGCGCGCTCCAGCTCTCACCTTCCAAGCTGCTCATCCCGCTGTCCTTCGCCAGCATCTTCGGCGGCACCACCACGCTGATCGGCACCTCGACGAACATCCTGGTCGACGGTGTCGCGCAGCAGCAGGGTCTGCAGCCTTTCGGCATGTTCGAGATCACGGCGGCCGGCGCGATCATGGGTGCCGTCGGCATCACTTACCTGTTGCTGGCGGGCCGCTGGCTGCTGCCGGACCGCGAGATCTTGACCGACCTCCTGCCGCGATCCGAGGACAGGCATTTCATGGCCGACGTCCTGGTGCCGCTCGGCTCGCCGCTGGTCGGCAAGCGCCTGCAGGACGCCGGCTTCACCGAGGCGCGCGGGCTGCGTGTGATCGACCTGCTGCGCCGTGACCGCTCGTTGCGGGGCGAACTGGAAGGCGCGGTGCTGGAACCCGGCGACCGGCTGGTGGTGCGCAGCCGGGTCGGCGACATGCTGGGCCTGCGCGAGGCCGGCGACGTCGCCTTCGGCGGGCGCGAGGGACACGCCATCGAGCCGATCGGCGCCCGCGAGACGGTGGTGATGGAGGGTGTCATCGGCCCGCAGTCGCGTTTCCTGCGCCGCCGTGTGGCGGACCTCAACCTGCGCCGGGTCTACGGCGCCTACATCCTGGCCCTCCACCGGCGCGGCGAGGGGCTGTCCGGCAACTTCGACGACGTCTACCTGCAGATGGGCGACACCCTGCTGCTGGAAGGTTCGCCGGAAAGCATGAAGCGGCTGTTCGACTACAAGGAACTGGTGAACCTCTCGCATCCGGTGGAGCGGCCGCTGCGCCGCGACAAGGCCCCCATCGCCGTGCTTGCGGCCGTCCTGGTGATGGCTTTGGCCGCTTTCGAGGTGCTGCCCATCGCCGCCTTGGCGCTCATGGCCGCGACCGCCGTGGTCGCGCTGCGCTGCGTCGACGCGGAGGAGGCCTACGGCGCGATCCGCTGGAACATCCTCATGCTGATTTTCGGCATGCTGGCCATCGGCATCGCCATGGAGAAGACCGGTGCGGCCATGATGATCGTGCACTACCTCGCCCAGCTGGCCGGCGCGCTGGGGCCGCTGGCCGTGCTCTCGGCGGTCTACTTCACCGCCTCGGCGCTGACCGAGGTGATGAGCAACAACGCGGCGGCAATCCTGCTGACGCCCATCGCGGCGGGCCTCGCCGTGCAGCTTGGCGTCGATCCGCGGCCATTCGTCGTCGCCGTCATGTTCGCCGCCAGCGCCTCCTTCGCCACGCCGATCGGCTACCAGACCAACACCTTCGTCTACAGCGCCGGCGGCTACAGGTTCACCGACTTCATCAAGGTCGGCCTGCCGCTGAACTTCATCCTCTGGGCCACGGCGACCGTCGTGATTCCGATCTTCTGGCCGCTGGGATGAGGGACAGCCGGTGCCCGGCCCTTTACTCCCCCAGAGGCTACTGCACAGGTGTCGGTTCTTCGGCACCGTCGTCAGCAGGGGTGACGCCGCCATCCTTCCGACTCACGACGATTGTGGTGGGAGCAGTCTTCTCGCCTTCGGGGGCCGCCCTCCCGGCGCCCTGCGGGCTTGCCTCCAGCCGTTTGATGTTCAGTGCGTCGCGCAGCTCCAGGATCTGCTGATAGGAGGGTTCCAGCGGAATGGTCTGCGCGTGCGCGACGAGCAGCGGAGCCGGGACCGAGACCAGTATTGACTGGATCGACGCTCGGCTGTCATCCGCTTCCAGCGCCTTGGTGTAGCAGAAAATGTCGCGGATGCCCGCCTGTCTCAGCAGCGCCACTCTGTCCGCGCTGAAGCGGATGCAGAGCTGAGCCTGGGCGATCCAGTCGACGACCATTTCAAGGCTGTAGGGCGTTCTGAACCACAGAAGGATCGCGTTCTCGTCCGCCAGCTCCTGGCAGTTGTCTATATCGAGCTCCCGGAGCCGCTCGATTTTGTCGTCGACTAGCCCCTGAATCATCGAAAGCGTGACGTTCTGTGGCAGGCTGTCCTGACCGGGCGGCAGCTGGCGCGGTGTCTTCTCCTGCAGGAACTTGGCAGCTCTGCGAACCAGCTCATCGACCCAGAGAGTGGGGTTCCAGCCGATGGCAAAACCCAGGATTGCCAGGCCGACCGGCACGCCGGTGCTGGTCTCCAGAAACGCACTGCCGCCGGATACCGCGTCCACGACATGACGGGCGACGGCAGCGACAAGGCAAGCCGTCAGGATCCGGCATGTCAGGAAGTAGTAGGTCGAGGGGTTCATATCATCGGTATTTATCCGCGTAAGCAGGCGTCCGATCGCCCAGATGTAGGCGCCGAGAAAGGCCATGCTGATGATGAAAAGCGTCGATGACTGGTAGGCTGCGAGTTTGATGCTTGCGTCGGTGCCGTTGGCCGGCGCTTGCGCAACATCGGTAAGGTAGGCGGCCGCCCTTGCGCCGCCCAGAATGTAGCTTGCAACGACGCCTTCTGGGTTTCGCAAGAAGAAGTCGGCCCCGAAGTAGGAGAGGAAGGAGAAGAACAGAACGACCAGGATGAGGGAGTACACCGGCACTGCGTGTGTCCGGCTTGCAAAGATATTTTCCACGCGCCGGCGCTTGAAGTAGGCAAGCGCGCTCGTGTGCATCCAGGTGCCTTTCACGCTGTCCGGCGCTTCCCCCAGCCGGTCGACATTCTCTGTGGACGCACGTTGTTGCAGGAGTGTTGAGGCGATGAGAAACCCGACGAGAAGAATGACGCTGCCGAATGCCTGGACATAGACAAAGCCGCTGCTCGTAATCCACTCCATATCGTTGCCTCCCTTGCTGTGCCGTACGGCACGGAATGCCCGGCCGCTGGGCATCTCCCTGGGGCTGTGCGGATTCGAGAAATCGTATCGGTGGTCCCGGGCAGGAGACCGAAGCATTCGTTGATCTGGCCTTCGGAAAGGCTTCCCGGGCCTTGCCCGGTTCTGTTGACGCGCCCTATCCCCCGAATCTCATCGCCGGAGTGAGCCGGCCGATCACCCGATGGAGCTGGAACAACTGTCCTCTGGTGAGGGCGTGAACTGCGTGACGCGGTCGGCGATCACTGGCGGCACTGGCATCTCAGGGCCAAGGCATTCGCGGAGTCCAGGTGGAAAGTGGAGTTACCTCCAAAGTCCCCTTCAGTCTGTTGGGGCAAGACCGACTGAACGATCCCAGGGGCGGTGGGGCGCTGCCGCTTCAGCAAAAAGAAGGGGGCGCCGCCGCCGCGGACGCCCCTTGAAGTTCACAGGGAGAACTCAGACGTGAGTCGTACAGGTAGGAATACTGATACCTAACTTACGCTACTTACTCTACGTGAGTTACTGTCCTGCTACTCTTCATGAGCAGCCACTGGTACCGCCGCAGGTGGCGCACTTCAGGCATGTGCCGTTGCGGACCAGTGTAAAGTTGCCACATTCGTCGCAAGAATCGCCTTCGTAACCCTTCATGCGTGCTTCGCGCACGCGCTCCAGGCGGGAGTCGACCTGACGAACGACTGTGGCCTCGACGGCATAGGCTTCGGCGGAGCCTGTAGAGCCGGCGAGTTCCTGGGAGACGCCGCTGGCGGACACGGTGGTCGACTGGGTCACCGACCCGACCGACATGCCCGTGGTTCCGTTGGCGGCGCCGCCGTTCACGACCAGAAGCTGGTTGCGCACATAACCCTTGGAGGCGTAGCGGCGCACCGTTGCGGCGACCGTCTCCTCGGGCAGATCCCCCTGGCCGTCGCCGGTGCCGATGGCATCCGGCATCATGTCCGCCGGTTCCACATGGGCCAGGTCGTTGCGGCCGAGGTAGGAGATCGCGAGCTCCCGGAAAATGTAATCGAGCACGGAGGTCGCCATCTTGATGGCGTCGTTGCCGTCGACCATGCCCGAGGGTTCGAAACGCGTGAAGGTGAAGGCCTCGACGAATTCCTCCAGCGGCACGCCGTACTGCAGGCCGATGGAGATCGCGATGGCGAAGTTGTTCATCAGGCTGCGGAAGGCGGCGCCTTCCTTGTGCATGTCGATGAAGATCTCGCCGACCGCGCCGTCTTCGTACTCACCCGTACGCAGGTAGACCTTGTGGCCGCCGACGATGGCCTTCTGGGTGTAGCCCTTGCGGCGCTGGGGCAGGCGCTTGCGGTCCTGGGCCCGCTCGACCACGCGCTCGATGATACGCTCGGCGATGATCTGGGCGCGCTCGGGCTGGCTGGCCGCGGCGACCTTCTCGGCGAGGGTTTCCTCCTCGTCGTCGTCGGTGATGTCGTCGAGGATGCTGGAGGCCAGCGGCTGCGACAGCTTGGAGCCGTCGCGGTACAGCGCGTTGGCCTTGAGGCCGAGGCGCCAGGACAGCATGTAGGCGTCCTTGCAGTCCTCCACCGTGGCGCCGTTGGCCATGTTGATGGTCTTGGAGATGGCGCCGGAGATGAAGGGCTGGGCCGCTGCCATCATGCGGATGTGGCTCTCGACCGAGAGGTAGCGCTTGCCGTGGCGGCCGCAGGGATTGGCGCAGTCGAACACCGGCAGATGCTCATCCTTCAGGCCCGGCGCGCCTTCCAGGGTCATGGCGCCGCAGCAGTGCGCGTTGGCGGCATCGACCTCGGCCTTGGTGAAGCCGAGGGCGGCCAGCATGTCGAAGGAGACGTCCTCCAGCTCGGCGCGGGTGAAGCCCAGCACCTTGGTGCAGAACTCCTCGCCCAGGGTCCACTTGTTGAAGGCGAATTTCACGTCGAAGGCGCTGGCGAGGCCGGCCTCGAGCGCCTGCAGGGCGGACTCGGTGAAGCCCTTGGCCTTCAGGCGGTCGTGGTTGATGCCCGGTGCGTCCTCCAGGGTGCCGTGGCCGACCGCGTGGCGGATGATGGCCTCGATCTCGCCCTCGCCGTAGCCGAGGGTGCGCAGCGCTTCGGGCACCGTGCGGTTGATGATCTTGAAGTAGCCGCCGCCGGCGAGCTTCTTGAACTTCACGATGGCGAAGTCGGGCTCGATGCCGGTGGTGTCGCAGTCCATCACCAGGCCGATGGTACCGGTCGGCGCGATGACGGTGGTCTGCGCATTGCGGTAGCCGTAGCGCTCGCCCAGCTTCAGCGCCTTGTCCCAGGCGACCTTCGCCGCCTTGACCAGGGCCTTGTCCGGGCAGTCGCGCGCCTCCAGCGGCACCGGCGCGATGGAAAGCTCCTCGTAGGTGGCGCGCTGGCCGTAGGCGGCGTGGCGGTGGTTGCGGATAACGCGCAGCATGTGGTCGGCGTTCTCGCCGTAGCGCGGGAAGGAGCCGAGCTCCTCGGCCATCTCCGCCGAAGTGGCATAGGCGGTGCCGGTCATGATCGCGGTCAGCGCCGCCGCGATGGCGCGGCCCTCGTCGGAATCGTAGGGCACGCCGGAGGCCATCAGCAGGCCGCCGAGGTTGGCGTAGCCGAGGCCCAGGGTGCGGAAGTCGTAGGAGCGCTGGGCGATCTCCGCCGAGGGGAACTGCGCCATCAGCACGGCGATTTCCAGCGTCAGGGTCCACAGCCGCACGGCGTGCTCGTAGCCGTCGATGTCGAAGGCTTCGGCGCCGCGCTGGAAGGCCATGAGGTTCAACGAGGCCAGGTTGCAGGCCGTGTCGTCGAGGAACATGTACTCCGAGCAGGGATTGGAGCCGTTGATGCGTCCGGAGGCCGGGCAGGTGTGCCACTCGTTGATGGTGCTGTCGTACTGCACGCCGGGGTCGGCGCAGGCCCAGGCGGCGTAGGAGATCTGGTCCCACAGCTCGCGCGCCTTCACCTTCTTGTGCAGCTTGCCGTCGGTGCGCCGGATCAGGCTCCAGTCGTCGTCGTTCAGCACCGCCTCGATGAAGGCGTTGGGCACGCGCACGGAGTTGTTGGAGTTCTGGCCGGAGACCGTCAGGTAGGCGTCGGAATCCCAGTCGGTGTCGTAGGTCTTGAAGTCGATCGAGGTGTAGCCCTGCTTGGCGAACTGCACCACGCGGGCGACGTAGTTCTCCGGCACCAGGGCGGCGCGGGCGGCCTTCATGGCGGCGCGCAGCGCGAAGTTCTTCTTGGGATCGAAGGCGTCGGTCTGCTCGGACTTCTCCATGGCGCGGAAGTCGTGGCAGGCGCGCATGATCGTGTTGAGGTGGCGGTCGCAGAGCTTGGAGCCGGTGACCAGCGCGGCCACCTTCTGCTCTTCGACGACCTTCCAGTTGATGTAGGCCTCGATGTCCGGATGGTCGAGGTCGACGGTCACCATCTTGGCGGCGCGCCGCGTGGTGCCGCCGGACTTGATGGCGCCGGCGGCGCGGTCGCCGATCTTCAGGAAGGACATCAGGCCGGAGGAGCGGCCGCCGCCGGACAGCGACTCGCCCTCGCCGCGCAGGGCGGAGAAGTTGGTGCCGGTGCCGGAGCCGTACTTGAAGAGGCGCGCCTCGCGCACCCAGAGGTCCATGATGCCGTTGTCGTTCACCAGGTCGTCGCCGACAGACTGGATGAAGCAGGCATGCGGCTGCGGATGCTCGTAGGAGCTGGCGGCGCGGGTCAGCTCACCGGTCGAGAAGTCGACGTAGTGGTGACCCTGGCTCGGGCCGTCGATGCCGTAGGCCCAGTGCAGGCCGGTGTTGAACCACTGCGGCGAGTTCGGCGCGGCCATCTGGCGCGCCAGCATGTAGCGCATCTCGTCGTAGTAGGCGCGGGCATCCTCCTCGGCGTCGAAGTAGCCGCCCTTCCAGCCCCAGTAGGTCCAGGTGCCGGCGAGGCGGTGGAACACCTGCTTGGCCGAGCTCTCGCCGATGAAGCGCTCGTCCTCGGCGATGTCGGCCATCGCCTTGTGGTCGGGCTCGGAGCGCCACAGCCAGGCCGGGACGTTGTCCTCGGCGACGCGCTTCGACTTCAGCGGCAGGCCGCGCTTGCGGAAATACTTCTGGGCCAGGATGTCGCAGGCGACCTGCGACCAGGAATTGGGAACCTCGATGTCCTCGGCACGGAACACCAGGGAGCCGTCGGGATTGCGAATCTCACTCGAGGTCCGGCGGAACTCGATCTTGTCGTAGACGTCGGTGCCAGCTTCCGTAAAACGACGCGCAACCCGCATTCGGACTTCTCCAATCTCACTACTGTCTGTTAACCCTGCATGGCGCCGCAGATGGTGGGAGCAAGACTGGCCGGCGCCCCCGCGGCGCCTGCGGCCTCCCGATCACGGAACTACCCCCGAAACCCCCGCAAATCCTGAAGATTTGCTGCATCTTGTGACGCCATGTAATTAAACCACAACATATGGCAGAGGTCACCACATTTTGAGTTAAGAATGGGTTAAAGCGCGATGTCTGGGGTGTGCATAAAGGTGGAGACCGCGGCTTCCTGCGGCTTCCGGCGCGGCGGTCTTCCACAAGAAAATTTTCCGCCCGCCGCGCAGGGCCGGGAGGCGGCTGCGGACGGCCGAGGCGGCTGCGAATTGGGGGTAGGGAGCAGACCCAGGCGCGCGGCCTGTTCTGGTTTAGGCGCGGGGCGCCAGGGGCAGGTTGACCAGCAGGTTCTGCGGCTTCAGGCGCAGCTGGCTTTTCTCGCTCATCGCCATGGCGAGGTAGACCGGCCGGCCGGCCAGTTCGGGCCGCAGCACCGAGGGGTCCTGGAAATCCATGCGGAAGAGCGAGAGCAGGCGGGCGAGGCGGCCCTCGCCGACATCGACGCCGTTGTAGAGGTCGTTCAGCATCGCGCTGCCCTCGGCGTCGAGCCCGATATGCCAGACCCAGCGCTCGTCGGTGATCTTCTGCACCGGCTGGATCGAGACGGCGATGTCGTAGAAATGGGCGATCCAGCCTTCCAGCACGCGGCACAAGGCATCCAGGCCGGCCCCGGAGAAGTTCAGGTTCAGCACCGTGTCGTAGCGGCTGTCGCGGCCCCAGTAGATGTCGGCGTTGGTCTCGGTCAGCACGTCGAGTTCCACCGTGCGCAGCGGCGTCTGCGCCTCTGCGACCAGGCGCCCGAGGCTGCCGAAGCCGCCGGAGGTGGCGTACATCTCCACCGTCTCGGCATCGGCGGCCATGATGGCGCCGTCGTTGATGGTCACCTGCTGGGCGCGGAACAGCAGCTCGGCCGCGCGCGCCTTCAAGGGATCGTCCTCGCCCTCCAGCACGGCGCGGGCGATGACATGGGCGAGCTGGTCGACGAACAGCGGCGGCACCGTGATCCCCTGCGGCTCGAGGAACAGCTTCAGGTAGGCGTCCTCCAGGCTGTCGGCCGCCAGCAGGCGCTCGCGGAAAGCCAGCACCACCTGGTAGTTCTCGATGGCATCGGGATCGGCCATGGCGGCGAGGCGCTCGCCGCTCACCGCCTCGCGCGGATTGCGCAGCAGGGCCGCGTGCAGGGCGCGCTCGGCGTCGTTGGACTCCTCGACCGGGCGCACCTCCGGGCGGTTCAGGTAGGCGCGCAG
>MRWG01001066.1_pt1 | contig 20250 bp, 19 predicted proteins | sample 1013341 | NCBI WGS metagenome assembly MRWG01 (sample SAMN06117577, study PRJNA244670) | biofilm metagenome | biome: Water; feature: Cathode Biofilm; material: Biofilm; isolation source: microbial consortium enriched at the cathode of a solar microbial fuel cell | place: USA: District of Columbia ... | reverse complement strand
AACGGCAGCGTGATAGCCGGACCCGGTGCCGACTTCGAGCACCGCCTGATCCGCTTCCAGTAGCAGCAGGTCGGTCATCAAGGCGACGACAAGTGGCTGTGAAATGGTCTGGCCGAAACCGATCGGCAGCGGTCGGTTGGCATAGGCGCTTCGGCGCAAGTCCTCGGGAACAAACTGGTGGCGCGGGACATCACCCATCACCGCCAGGACGCGCGGATCGACCTCCGTACGTCCTACGGCGGTATCGCTGCCCCAGCCGATCTCTTTGATGAGCTGCACCATCTCCGTCCGCGGCCCTGCGAATTCATCGGCCGCGCGACTGCCATCGGGCAGGGCCACAAGAAGGATCGCAGAGATGCATAACAGCAATCGCATATCAATCTCGCCACGCCGTTGGCTTTGGCGGCTGCAGATGAGGGATGAATGCTCGCGTGCGCCGCCGGCCGCCTGAGAACGGATATCAGCTTGGGGAGGTTTGCCCAGGGTGAAGCGAGCCGCATTGAGTCATATCAAATAACGGCATTGGGAGCGGCTGCGCAGCCCCCCCGGACCCATAGACCGTTGATGGAGATCAATGCTTAGATAGTTCCCTGGGTCGACCCTTGCGTCACTGAGCAGAAGAGAGTTGGCCGGATCTACCCTTGCGGAGAGGTATTGTCCCTTGGCCCAAGATGACCCTGTGTTCTTTGCCCTGGAATCGAGCCGCGCCTTGGCCGAAAAGGTCGGCCGCGAACTCCGCTTGGCACTGAGCGCGCATGAGGAGCGGAATTTTGCGGACGGGGAGCACAAGGTTCGTCCCCTGGTCAGTGTCCGGGGGCGGGATGTTTTCGTGCTTCATTCGCTACATGGCGATGGCATCGAATCGGCCAACGACAAGCTCTGCCGTCTTCTGTTCTTCATAGCTGCTCTCAAGGATGCCTCCGCCCGCCGGGTGACGGCGGTCATTCCCTATCTGGCTTATGCTCGCAAGGATCGCCGGACCAAGCCGCGCGACCCTGTGACCAGCCGCTATGTCGCCACGCTGTTCGAAGCGCTTGGGACCGACCACGTGGTTACGCTGGAGGTGCACAATCTGGCCGCCTTCCAGAACAGCTTCCGCTGCCCCACCGACCACCTGGACTGCGCCAAGCTATTTGCCGACCACTTCGCTGCTTTGCTCGCCGGGCAGGAGGTCGTCGTGGTATCGCCCGACGCCGGCGGGGTGAAGCGCGCCAATCGTTTCCGGGAAGCGCTGATCCGGGCCTTGGACCGGGATGTGGCCTCGGCCTTCATCGAGAAATACCGCAGCTGGGACGTGGTCAGCGGTGGTAGCGTGGTTGGCGAGGTTGCAGGCCGCACTGCCATCATCATCGACGACCTGATCGCCAGCGGCACCACCATGGTCCGAGCCGCGACCGCCTGTCGCGAGCGCGGCGCGACCAGGGTCTTTGCCGCGGCGGCTCACGGGCTCTTCGTTGGCAATGCCAGGCGGATCCTGCAGGACCCGGCGTTGGACAGCATCGTGATCACGGATAGCGTTCCCGCCTTCAGATTGGATCCCGTCTTGGCCCGTGAGAAGGTAACCTTCGTCGAGACGGCGCCGCTGTTTGCCGCAGCGATCAAGCGGATTCACGAGGGTGGCTCGATCGTCGACCTCCTGGAAAGCTAGTCAAGCGTCTCAGCGTAGCCGCGGGCAATTTCCAGATAGCTTCGGGCGCGCGCCAGCCATTTCTGCGGATCCAGCTGGCCGTCGTCGCGCAGGTGCCAGACCGCCAGCTTGGCCCGCAGGCAGGCCCGGTAGCTCTTGTAGAAATCGACGAGCTCCTTGGCCGGGAAGTCTCCGGTGACCTCGCGATAGACCTCCAGCAGCAGACCGCCAACGGCAGGCGCGCCCTTGTGCTCGCACTCCAGCGCCAGGAATGAGAGCTCATCGACCGGGTCCATGAGCCGGAAATCGCGCTTGAACTCCAGGCAGTCGATGATCTGCGGTATGTCGCCCAGGCAGATGTGCTCGGGACGCAGGTCGCCATGCGCTTCGACGATGTGGCCTTCCTCGGCGCGCCGACCAAGCATGTCAGGGCGCGAAACGATGAAGTGGGTCTGGGCATTGCAGCAGGCGTCGATGATATCGCGAGGCAGGCCGTAAGCCACGTCATTCAGGTGGCGCTGGTTCGCCGAGACGTCCGCGGCAAAGCGGCGACGATAGGCCTCGGCGCTCATCGGGACCGGCTCGGCGTCGCGGTAAAAGGCGGCCAGAAACTGCCCCAGGCGGCGCAGCAGCTCGCTATCGAGCCGTCTCTCCGCAATAACCTGGTCTAGCATGCGCTCGCGCGGCAGGCGTTGCATCTTGACCAGCCAGTCGACGGCCGTCCCCGTTCCGCCCAGGCGCAAGCCTTTCTTCCTGTCGACAGTGAGCGGCACAACGCCAAGGTACACCGCGGGTGCCAGGCGCCGGTTGAGCTCGACTTCCTGTTGGCAATTGCGCCGGCGATCATTCAGGCTGCGGAAGTCGAGGAACTCATAGCGGACAGGTTTTTTCATCTTGTAGGCGAAGCGGTCAGTCAGGAAGACCCATGACATGTGGGTTTCGACGACTTCGACCCGCGCGGTCGCCTCGGGATAGGCGGCCGAGCTGCGAAGGAAATCGACCTTTTCTGCAATCCCTCCGTCAGGCATGTCGAAATGGGTCCCCTCTGGTGAATGTTGCATGGCGGCTTCGCGGCTTGGATGTCGGGCTGGAAATGACGCAAGGATCGCCGGTGGCTTGATTTGCGTCAATGCCCGGCAGTTCGTATGCAGCCGATAAACAAGAACAAGGCGTCGCCGTCTGTTTTTCTTCGGCAAGCCCAGGGGGTTGCACATGTCTGGAACTGACAAATTGCTGCATTCTCGCAATGTGACCCTGCCGCCGGCCGGCACCGAAGGGATCTTAAGCGTGCCGGAGGGCGCCGAGGGCATCGTGCTCTTCGCGCACGGCAGCGGCAGCAGCCGCTTCAGTCCGCGCAACACCTACGTGGCCTCGGCGCTGCAGCGGGAAGGCTTAGCGACGTTCCTGTTCGATCTCCTGACGGAGGAAGAGGCCGCCGACCGCGCCAAGGTCTTCGATATCCCGCTGCTCGCCGAGCGCCTGCTAGAAGCCACCGACTGGATCCGCAACGACGCGGAAACGTGCGAGCTCGCGATCGGTTATTTCGGGGCCAGCACCGGGGCCGGCGCGGCCTTGGTGGCGGCGGCCCGGGCACGCAGGCCAATTGCCGCCGTGGTCTCGCGCGGTGGGCGGCCCGATCTCGCCGACGCGGCCCTCGCCGAGGTCGCAGCGCCGACGCTGCTCATCGTTGGCGGCCTGGATCATCAGGTCTTGCAGCTCAATGAGGCAGCCTTTGCCGAACTGACCTGCGAGAAGGTTTTGCAGGTCGTCCCCGGAGCGACCCATCTCTTCGAGGAGCCGGGAACGCTCGATCAGGTGATCGACCTGGCCCGTCGCTGGTTCAGCGATCACCTGAAGCGCAGGGCACAGCGCTGATCGCCATGAGATTTCGCAACCGCACCGAGGCTGGGGAAAAACTCTCGTCGCGATTGCTACACCTGACCCATGAGTCGCCGGTGGTACTCGCGCTGCCGCGCGGCGGTCTCCCTGTGGCTTTTGAGGTGGCCAAGGCCTTGTCGGCGCCAATCGACCTGATCATGGTCCGCAAGATCGGCGTGCCATGGCAACAGGAACTTGCCGCCGCCGCAGTGGTTGACGGTGACGATCCGCAGATTGTCGAGAATCCGGAAATTGTGGAGACGTTTCGTCTGAGCGAAGACTTCATCAAGGAAGAGGCCGACAAGCAGCTGCAGGAGATTGAGCGCCGTCGGCGCCTCTACCTCGGAGAGCGCGAGCGTGTGGCTGTCCGGGGGCGCACGGTGGTTGTGGTCGACGACGGTATCGCGACCGGCGCGACGGTGCGCGCCGCCCTCAAAGCTGTGCGCAAGGCGGGTGCGCAACGTGTCGTGCTGGCCGTACCTGTCGCGCCGCCGGAGACCATCGAGACCTTGCGCGCCGAAACCGATGAGATCGTCTGCCTGTCCACACCGGCATTCTTTGGCGGTATCAGCATGTTCTACGCCGACTTTCACCAGGTCAGCGATGACGAGGTTGTCGATCTGTTGAAACGTGCGGCAGAGTTTGTCGGGCAGAAGCCCACAGCGAAGGAGGAATGAGATGGCCGGGCGGTCTGTGCTGCCAAGTGCAGCTCCAGTCAGACCCGGTCGAATTCCCTGCTTATGTCCAGGTCCGGTGGCCGACCGGCCAAGCTAACGGCGGCATTAACGGCAAGGCCGGCGAGAAAACCGGGCAGGATTTCGTAGACATCGAAGAGGCCCCCTTCGAGGCGGGCCCATATCATGACCACAACCGCTCCGGCCACCATCCCCGCCAGCGTGCCATTGCGCGTCGTGCGACGCCACAGCAGCGACAGCACCACCGCCGGCCCAAATCCGGCGCCGAAACCTGCCCAGGCATAGGCGACCAGCTCGAGGACGCGGCTTTTTGGATCCAAGGCGATGATCAAGGCGACCAGAGCGACACCGATGACGGCGCCGCGGCTGATCCAGACCAGCACTTTTTCGCCGGCGTTGCGGCGCAGGAGGCCGCGATAGAGGTCCTCGGCAAGGGCGCTGGCGCAGACCAGGAGCTGGGAATCGACTGTGCTCATGATGGCGGCCAGGACGGCGGCGAGCAGCGCGCCGGCGATCCAGGGGTTGAACAGCACCTGGGTCAGCCCGATGAAGGCCGTTTCCGGGTTAGCCAGCGGCCGTGCGGCGAAGGCGGCGATCGCGACTAAGCCGGTCAACACCGCGCCCAGCAGCGACAACGTCATCCAGGTCATGGCGACGCGGCGCGCGGGGGCAAGGTCTTCGGAGGAGCGGACCGCCATGAAGCGCGCAAGGATGTGCGGTTGTCCGAAGTAGCCCAAACCCCAGGCCATGAGCGAGACCAGCGACAGCGCTGAAAGGCCGGAGAAGACGTCGAGGTAGGTGGCATCGAGCCCCGCGATGCGGTCGACTGTCGCCTCCCAGCCGCCCAGCTCTAAGATGGCGACCACCGGCACCACCAGCAGAGCGGCGAACATCAGTGTACCCTGCACCATGTCGGTCCAGCTGACTGCAAGGAACCCGCCGAGGAAGGTGTAGGCGACGATCACAGCGGTCGCGATCAGCAACGCCGTATGGTAGTCGAGCCCGAAAGACTTCTCGAAGAGGATCGCCCCGCCGACAAGGCCGGCTGCCGCGTAGACGGTGAAAAAGAACAGAATCACCAGCGAAGAGGTGATGCGTAGTGTGCGGCTGCTGTCATGGAAGCGGTTTTCCAGGTAGTCGGGCAGAGTGAGTGAGTCCCGCGCCAACTCGGTGTAGCGTCGCAGGCGCGCGGCAATGAACCGCCAGTTGAAGTAGGCGCCGATGACGAGGCCAACGGCAATCCACATTTGGCTCAGGCCCGCGGCATAAACCGCGCCGGGCAGGCCCAAGAGTAACCAGCCGCTCATGTCGGAGGCGCCGGCACTCAGGGCTGCCACGACCGGCCCCAGACGGCGGCCGCCGAGAAGATAGTCGGACAAAGAGCGGGTCATCCGGTAGGCAGCGAAGCCGAGCCCCAGCATGCCGACCAGGTAGACAAGGAAGGTGATCAGCGTGGGGATGCTCATTCCATAGCGCCGGCAGCCTTGTTGTGCCTGCACAATGCGCAAAGCGCTTCGCTGGCTCAAGCCGCTTTGACCCTTCTCCCTCCAGCTAAGCCGGACTTTTGATCTGTGTCATGCCGGCGGCCGGCGCCTGGCGATATAAGAGAGCGCTGGCTCAGAATGGAGCATTTGCGTGACGGAAGGGCGCAGACGTCAGACAGGAACGTCACACCTTTGCCGGCCGCGCCGCAGGGGCGTGTCTGGCCCGCCGGACCGGCGCCGGATTGTGAGCTATTTGAACTGGCTGCTAGCCGCTGCCGTATTGCGACCGCTGAGGGCGGTCGGAGCAGAAGCCATGGCACTTGATACTCAGGAGACCTTGCAGCTACCGGATCCGCAGCTGAAGGGCGCGCTTTCGGTGGAAGCGGCGCTTCAGTCTCGCCGTTCCGTCCGCGCCTTCGCCGGCCGGGCCCTCACCCTGGCCGACGTGGCGCAGGTTCTCTGGGCGGCCCAGGGTATTACCGACGCTGGGTTTGGGGGGGTGCGCACGGCACCGTCGGCCGGCGCTCTCTATCCCCTGGAGGTACTTCTGCTGGCCGGCGAGGTGAACGGCCTCGCGCCGGGCCTCTATCGCTACCGTCCCCACGAACATGCGCTGGTGCACCTCGCCGACGGTGATCAGCGCGCCGCCCTGGCCGAGGCGGCACTGGGGCAGGATTGGATTGCAGAAGCGGCCTGTGTACTGCTTCTGGCCGCCGTCTATGCGCGGACCACCGCCAAGTATGGAGCACGCGGCGAGCGCTACGTTCACGTCGAGGTCGGCCACGTCGGTCAGAATATCTACCTGCAGGCGCGTGCCTTGGGGTTGGGTACCACAATGGTCGGCGCTTTTGACGACATGGAAGTACAGCGGCTTCTCGGCTTGGCAGCAGACGAATCGCCGCTCGCTCTCCTGCCGATCGGCCGCCTGGGCCAAGCAGGCTAGAGCTGGATCTTCTTTACCTGCGCTTGCGCCAGAGGTGGTCGCTGGCGAGCTTGTCGGCTCTGCGCAGGCCTGCTGTGCTGTTGCGGGGCGAGAGTGTGAAGGTCATGTGGCGGCCGCGGGAGAGTTCCCTTGCTGCTTCGAGCAAGGCTGGCGGAATGCGCGCCATTTGCGGCGGCCGATAGCGCCCCTCTATCACTCTGGCCACATCCGGATTGTCGGTCTCCAAGGTTATCTCCTGGCAGGTGTTCTGCCCGGCCAGCAGCTCCCCGGCCAGCGCAACAGCGGCAATCTCGGCAGCCAGCACGTAGCCGTCGACCTCGGGGAGGTGGCGGCTTGCCTCCGCGACGATCTTCCCGTCAAGGGACAGCACGGCGGCGCAGGTGGCGCGGCGTCCGCTACAGGCTCCGTCGATGCTCAGAACTGCTTGCCCCATGACCGAACGGTCGCGCGAACAGCCGTCGAAGGGCCTTGACCCAGGTCAAGGTGGCCGTGAGGCCGCATGGCTAGGGTTTTCCGGAAGCCTTGGTGGCGGCTGTGCCCATTCTCTGCAGCCAAAAGCCAATTCGGCGGAAGGGAATGGGTTCCTCTCTCGGCCAAGCGGAGCAAAGACCATGCCCAGCGACATAGGCAGCAGGTTGCAGCAAGCTATTCGCGATGAGGAAAAGAGAGCCTCGCAAGAAAGGCAGGCTTCGCACGAGCGTGACCGCGCTGCGGAACAGCAGTTCAGACCCGTCATGCAAGCCGCCGAAGAGCTGCAACGCGAATTGAAATCGGTGCCCGCTATCGATGTCGTCGTCAATCCCGACAGCCTGTGGATCACGCTGGCGGACCAGGAGTTGAGGTTCAGCTACGACTCCGGCGCACATCGCTTCGTCGGCGAGGAGTCCGGCCATTCCTGGCATGATGGCGACACTTACGCCGAGCGCTACGAATGGGATAGCGCCGATGCTTGCATCGACGCAATGATCCGGCTGTGCGCCAAATACGTACGCATGGCGCGCGCGATCAGCCGCACAGCAGGCCCGGACTAACTCATCGACCCAGGGAAGGGCAACGCTCGCTATGGCAGAGGAAAATATCGTCGTTATGGACGGGCCGGGGCCGTTCTACTTCGGCCGCTTGGAAGGCCCCCTTCGGCTTTTGACCGCCGAAAAGGCCCATGCCCTGGCCATTGAGGGGCAGATGGAGGTCGACGAAACCGGCCGGAAAGTCGTCGTGCGAATTCCCCTTTCGGAAGACGTTGCCGAGAGTCTGCTGCAGCTCTTGAGCAAGTTCAGCCAGAAATAGCGCCCACTGGGGCGGGGTCCTTGCCGCCTGAAGCTCCGGCGCTAGCTGAGCCTCAACTCATGCAGGGCCTTCATCAGAAAGTCATGGAGGTCGGCCTCGTCGAAGATAATGGCGATCGTGTCCTCGTCGCGTGCCGCAGAAGCCTCGGCAACCGCTTGCTCCCAATCCTTGGCGGCGTAGTCGCCTTGGCCGATCGACAAGAGGGCTCGTAGCTCGCGGCGGGCCGAGGTGGAAAGTGATGAAATCGCTTCGTTAAAGGCCACGCGGACCGGGTGGTCGGTGGGCAGGGGATCCAGTCCGAGACCGGCACCTGGATTGTGCTCGCCCTTGACCGGTTTGATCTCCACCAAGTCTTCACCGCGGATCTTGTCGAGCATCTGGTCGCGCGCTTCCCGCGCTGCCTTCGCCATCTCGGCGATGTGCTTTACTTCCGCCACATTGATCTTCTCAAGCATCTCGTAACCCCTCCCAATGTTTCTCTCAAAGATTGCAGATCCCTGCTTGCTTTTCGCGCAGGTGCTTGGACCACCTCAGGCGGAAAACCGGCTGATCACGTTCAAGATCTCATCGATATCCGCGGCCGTGTGATCGGCGGAGACCTGGAAGCGGATCTCCTCCTCGCCTTTCGGAACGACGGGATAGTTGAGGCCCGTGGCCAGTATCCCATGCGCGCGCAGATGCGCCACCAGGGCCGAAGTGCGGGCCGTATCGCGCACCATCAGGGGCACCACGGGATGCTCGCCGGGGATCGTCTCCAGGCCCAAGCGCTTCAGGCCGCTTTCGAAGCGCGCCGTCATCGTCCGCAGGTGATCCAGCAGGTTCAGGCCATGCGGGCTGTCCAGGATGTCGATGGCGGTCTTCGCCGCGGCGGCCTCCGCCGGGGTTATCGGGTTGGAATAGATGTAGAAAGGCGAGGTCTCGCGCAGATAGGCGATCACCGTCTCGCTGGCCACGACGTAGCCGCCATTGACGCCAAGGGCTTTACCGAGAGTGGCCACAAGCAGGTCCGCCGGGCCCGAGCCGGTGTATTGCTCCACGCCGCGCCCGTTGACCCCGAAAGCGCCCACGCCGTGGGAGTCATCGACCACCACGATGACGTTTTCCGCGAAGTCGCCGTCGTACTTGCGGGCCAGCGCCATGATGACATCCAGCGGCGCATGGTCGCCGCGCATGCTGAAGATACCGTCGGTGACGACAATGGCGCGCCGGCAGGTCTTGCTGGCGGCCACCAGGCGTTCTTCCAGCGCCGTCATGTCCAGATGCGGATAGATGTGCCGTTCTTTCGGCCGCGCCAGGCGGATGGCGTTGATGATGCAGTTGTGATTTAGCTCATCGCTGATGACGGCCGTGTCCTCGGTGATGAGCGGCGGCAGGATGCCCATCACCGCGGCATAGGCCGCACTGAAGATCATCGCCGCCTCTCGGCCGTGGAACCGCGCAAGGCGGCGTTCGAGTTCCACATGGGGCGTCCAGGTGCCGCTGATGAAGCGCACGGCGCCCGGCCCGCTGCCGAAGGCGCGGGCGGCGGCCTCTTCCGCTTCGATCACCTTCTGCTCAAATGAAAGTCCCAGGTAGCCGTTCGAGTTTGCCCGCAGGAAGGGCTTGTCGCCTTCGCCCTCGAGCAGAAAGCGCGGCCCTTTGTCACCGCTGGGGGCGATGACCCCGCAGATCACGGCCTCGCGCCCTTTGCGGGTGCCTTTCTCGTCCATCTCGTGCAGCGCCGGTGTCAGCAGCTTTTCCAGCTTGTCGTAGGGCATGGTCGCTTTTCCTCCCCTTTGGCCCGGCTCACTTGGCGGTCTTGAGCTTCTTGCGCAGCCTGTCGAGCATGTCTTGCGTCATCGCCGGCAGATCGAACGCGGGCGCCCAACCCCAGTCCGCCCGCGCCGCCGAATCGTCCAGGGATCGCGGCCAGGAATCGGCGATCGCCTGGCGCTCCGGGTCCACGTCAAAGTCGATCACGAAGGTGGGAATGTGCTTGCGAATTTCCGCGGCGAGCTCTTCGGGCGTGATGCTCATGGCGGTCACGTTGTAGGCGTTGCGGTGCTTCAGGCGGTCACCATCGGCTTCCATCAGTTCGATCATCGCCTGAATGGCGTCGGGCATGTACATCATGTCGAGACGGGTGTCGCCACGCAGAAAGCAGCTGAAATGCCGATAGCGGATGGCCTGGTAGAAGATGTCCACGGCGTAGTCGGTGGTGCCGCCGCCGGGCGGCGCCGTGTAGGAGATCAGGCCGGGCAGCCGCAGGCCGCGGGTGTCCACGCCGAAGCGCTGCGCGTAGTAGTCGCTGAGCAGCTCGCCGGCCACCTTGGTGATGCCGTACATGCTCGTCGGGCGCTGGATCGTCACCTGCGGGGTGTCGTCGCGCGGCGTCGTCGGGCCGAAGGCGCCGATCGAGCTGGGAAAAAAGACGGCGCAGTCGTACTGCCGGGCCACTTCCAGTACGTGATACAGCCCACCCATGTTGAGGTTCCAGGCGATCTGCGGTTTCTCCTCGGCGACCGCAGAGAGCAGGGCGGCCAGGTGATAGATCGTCCCTACGTCATGGCGGCGGACAACCTCCAAGATCTGCTGTGGCTGGGTGCAGTCGATGTGCTCGCAGGGGCCGTCGCTTTCGGCGCGGCCCAGCGGCTTCATACGGATGTCGGAAGCGACGACCCGATCGGCGCCATAGCGCTGCTGCAAGGTTGGAACCAGCTCGGAGCCGATCTGCCCCAGGGCGCCTGTGACGAGAATTTTCCGCATTCCGGGCTACTCCTCGCTGTCCCGGCTACCGAAAGGATCGCAGAGGATAGGCTGTCGCGCCGCCCGGACCTCGTCCAGGCGTCCGACTGGAGTGCTGTGCGGTGCCTTGCGCAACAGTTCCGGCTGGCTTCGCGCTTCCTCGGCAATCGCCGTCATGGCGGCAATGAAGTCGTCCAGCGTATCCTTACTCTCGCTCTCGGTCGGCTCGATCATCAGGGCCTCGGGGACGATGAGCGGAAAATAGTTGGTCGGGGGATGGAAGCCGTAGTCCATCAGCCGCTTGCTGATGTCGAGCGCCCGCACGCCGCTGTCGTCAATGCGTCCCTCACAGACGAACTCATGCATGTTGATGCGGTCGAAGGGCACGTTGAAGTGGTCGCGCAGTTCCACCCGCAGGTAGTTGGCGTTGAGCACGGCATGGCGGGCATTCTCCGTCAGGCCGTCGGCACCGTGGACCAGCAGGTAGGCATAGGCGCGCACGAACATGGCGAAGTTGCCGAAGGCGCTGCACATCGGGCCGATCGACTTTTCCGGCATGACCAGGTGGAAGCGGCCGTCTTCGGAGTTGCTGGCCACCACGGGGCCCGGCAGGTAGCTGGCGAGTGCCGCTGAGGCGCCGATGGGCCCGGCCCCGGGCCCGCCGCCGCCGTGCGGAGTGGCGAAGGTCTTGTGCAGATTGAAGTGCATCACGTCGATGCCGCAGGCTGCCGGCTGCAGGATCCCGGTCAGGGCGTTCATGTTGGCCCCGTCGCCATAGACCAGGCCGCCGCAGCCATGCACGAGGCCGACGACTTCTGCGAGCTGTTCCTCGAACAGGCCCAAGGTATTGGGGTTGGTCAGCATGAGGCCGACAACGCTTTCGTCGCAGGCCGCGCGCAGGGCCTCAAGATCGATATTGCCGCGCGCATCAGACGGGATCTCCAGGGCCGTCAAGCCGGCCATGCGCGTCGAGGCGGGGTTGGTACCGTGGGCGGAATCCGGCACCAGCACCTGCCGCCGCCCGTCATCGCCCCGATCTGCATGATAGGCGCGCATCATCAGCAGGCCCGTCAGCTCGCCCTGCGCGCCGGCAGCCGGTTGCAGGGAGACGGCGGCGAAACCGCCGATTTCCTTCAGCCAATCCTGCAGGGCGTGCATCAGGGCGAGATTGCCTTGCACGCTGTCGGCCGGTTGCAGGGGGTGTGTAGCGGCAAAGCCCGGCAGCCGGGCCAGCTTTTCGTTGATCTTCGGGTTGTACTTCATGGTGCAGGAGCCCAGCGGGTAGAAGCCGCTGTCCACGCCGAAGTTCGCCTGTGACAGGCGCAGGTAGTGGCGCACCACGTCAAGTTCCGATAGCTCCGGCAGGCCATTGTCGTCACGCAGAAAAGCCGCCGGCAGTTCGCCCTCCGGGACGTCCAGGGCGGGAAGGGAGGTACCCTTTCGGCCGGCAACGCTGAGCTCGTAGAGGGTCGGTTGCAGAGCTGCGTTCCGCTTGCCATTCTCTGGCCTCTCTGACATGCCCGCTTCTCCTGACCGAGTCATATGACAGCTTGCCGCAGACCCTGAACGAGCCTGTCGATGGCTGCCCGGGTGTTCACTTCCGTAACGGCGACCAGCATGTGGTTCGCGAGCTCCGGGTAGTCCTGCCCAAGGTCGTAACCGCCGAGCAGTCCGAATTCCTGGCGCAAGACCGCATTCACCTCTGTCACCGGGCGCGGCAGGGCGACGACGAATTCTTTAAAGAAGGCGGCGTCCGGCGCCTGCGGATTGACGGCAAGACCGGGAATCGCGGCGACCCGTGCGGCGGCATAGTGGCTCTTGTGGTAACAGAGTTCGGCGACGCGGCGCAGGCCCTGCTTGCCGAGCGTGGCCAAGTAGGCTGCGGCGGCCAGGGCGGTCAGCGCCGAGTTGGTGCAGATGTTGCTGGTGGCTCTTGCGCGGCGGATGTGCTGTTCGCGCGTGCCGAGGGTCAGCACGTAGCCGCGCCGCCCTTCGCTGTCCACTGTCTCGCCCACCAGACGCCCGACGAGGCGGCGGAGGTAGTCGCCTTTGGTGGCAAAGATGCCCAGATGCGGTCCGCCGAAGGACGGCGGGATGCCGAGCGGCTGCCCCTCCGCCGCCACCACATCGGCGCCGTAGGCCCCGGGTGGCTGGAACAGCCCCAAGGAAAGCGGATCGGTGACGACGATCAGCAGCGCTCCTGCCGCATGCACGGCCTCGGCCAGCCCTTCCACCTCCTCGAGGTGGCCAAAGAAGTTCGGGTTCTGGATCACCAGTGCCGCCGTCTCCGCGTCAAGTAGCGCTTTCAGGTCGGCGAGCGACGTCGCCGGATTGCCGTCGCCTGCCACCTGCGCCTCGGTTCCACGGAGATAGGTCTTGACCACGGCGCGATAGCGCGGATGCACGGTCGGCGACAGGATGACCTTGTTGCGTTCTCCCTTGGCGGCGTCCAGGGCCAGCAGCACGCCCTCGGCCAAGGCCGCCGCGCCGTCGTAGTGGCTGGCGTTGCTCACCTCCATGCCAGTCAGCCGGCAGATCATGCTCTGATATTCGAACATGGCCTGCAGCATGCCTTGGCTCACTTCCGGCTGGTAGGGCGTGTAGGCGGTATAGAACTCGCCGCGCTGCAGCACGTAGTCGACAACCGCCGGCCTGAAATGGCTGTAGACCCCAGCCCCGAGAAAGCTGAGCCGCGGATCGAAGGCCCGGTTGCGCCCGGCCAGCGCGGTAACCTCCCAGGCCGCTTCCATCTCGCTGAGCGGCGCCGGCAGATCGAGTTTGGGGAAGCGCCACCGCGAGGGAATGCCATTGAAGAGATCGTCTATACCCTCGACACCGATGGCCTTGAGCATGGCCCGACGCTCGGCCTCTGTATGGGGAAGATAGGTCATGGTGGACGCCTCTCGAGTATCCCCGTCTTGTCCGGCGCGCTATGCCGCCACCTTTACCATGCGACGCCGGGCATAGCCTATGATAGCGGACACGAAACCCTTCCCGGCAAGCTCCGCATCGAGCTCGGGCTCACCGGTATCAAAGCGCAACAGTGGGGTGCGTGCCAACTTCGCCGGCGTGGCGACGACGATGATGTTTTCGCTGCCGATCCGGCGCAGCACCTCGGCACTGAGTTGCAGGTTGCCACGGCCCAGAACGAAGCCCTGGGCGCCGATGGGGCTGAGCACCAGCCGGCAGGCGGGGTGCTGGTCGAGCAGCCGCAGAATCCCTTGCTCGTTCAGGTCCTTGCCGACGATCCCGCCGGCGAACAGCGCGTCGATGCCGAGCAGCGTCTTGTCCACACCAAGATGCTGGGCGACCGTCTGAACCGTGCTGCCGGGGCCGAGCAGATACAGCCGCCCATGATCGGCGTCGATCTCCTCCCGCAGATACTCGCCGATGTCCTCCTTGGCCGCGGTGTCCGAGGCGTCGGAGATCAGGAGCTTCGCGGACTGGGTATAGACGGGCTCATAGGGGGTGAGGGCCGAGTGGTAGAGCCGGACGGCCCACTCGCCGCGGCGATAGCGTTCTTCGTCGAGATCCAACACGTCCGCCTGCGCCAGGGTCAAGCGGCCATCCAGGAACCCCAGGAGGACCTCCGCCGTGCGGCGCGGCGTTGTGCCGAATACGCCCGAGTACATCTTGACCCCTGACGGGATGCCGAGAATCGGCGTGTGCTGCGTGGTGATACCGCAGATATCGCGCGCTGTGCCATCGCCGCCGCAAAAAAGCACCAATTCCACCGCTGCCTCTAGGAACCGGCGTACCGCAGCGCGCGTATCCTCGGCGCTCGAAGTGGTGGGTGGGGTGTACACGATCTCGCTGGCGTCGAAACCGGCGGATGCCAGCGCCTCGGCACCCATGGCACCGGAGCAGGTGATCCAGCGGATCGCCGAAGGCGGCGAAGTCTTCGCAGAAAGTCTCTTGATTTCAGCCAGTGTTTCGGCAGCCCGAAGACAGGCTCTCGGCTCGGCACCCCGCCGGACGGCCTCGTCGACGACATCATCGGTGCCTTTCAGGCCCACACGTCCCCCCATTCCAGCGATCGGATTGATGAGAAAACCGATACGATGCATGAGCGACCACTAGACATGACCGACCGTTGGACAACACGCCCAGGCGGCTGTCATACCGCCCCAGGTCTGGAAAGTCTAAAGGCCGAAGCGGATTCCGGCTTTGAGCTAGGTCAGTTCGCGGCGAAGTCGGCGAGGTGGATCGGCCGGCGCCGTGCGCCCCAGGCGCCCGGCGGGCCATCGAAAATGCCGGCGCAGGCTGTGCCGCAGTGCTTGCAGGCGCCGTCGGCGGTCAGGTTCCATTGCGACAGCACGTACCAGTCACGCCCGATCAGCAACTCGCCGCAGCCGTGGCAGTAGGTGCTGTCGGCTTCTTTGTCGTGGACGTTGCCGACATAGACGTGGCGCAGGCCGTTTTTCATGGCGATTTCGCGCGCACGCAGGAGCGTGGCGCGCGGGGTCGGCGCGTGCTCGCGCATCTTCCAGTCCGGATGGAAGGCGGAGAAATGCAGGGGGACATCGGGCCCGAGCTTCCCGGCGACCCAGCGGGTCATTCGGTCAAGCTCGGCGGTCGTGTCGTTTTCGCCCGGAATCAGCAGGGTGGTGAGTTCCAACCACGTGTCGGTTTCCTGCTTCACGTACTCCAGGGTTTCCAGCACGGGCGCCAGGCTGGCGCCGCAGATCCTGCGGTAGAAATCCTCGCTGAAGGCCTTGAGATCGATGTTGGCCGCGTCGATGTTGCGAAAGAACTCGGTGCGCGGTTCCGCGCAAAGGTAGCCGGCGGTGACTGCGACCGTCTTCACGCCGGCCGCCCGGCAGGCCGCTGCACTGTCGACCGCGTACTCAAGGAAGATTGCCGGGTCGTTGTAGGTGAAGGCGACGCTTCTGCAGCCGAGCTCCTTGGCGGCATGGGCGATGGCTTCCGGGCTCGCTTGGTTCGCCAGGGTGTCGAAGTTCCGCGATTTGCTGATGTCCCAGTTCTGGCAGAACTTGCAGCTCAGGTTACAGCCGGCTGTGCCGAAGGAGAGCACCGGCGTGCCCGGCAGGAAGTGATTGAGCGGCTTCTTCTCGATCGGGTCGATGCAATAACCGCTTGAGCGTCCATAGGTGGTCAGGACCAGGCGGTCCCCAGCGCGCGCCCGGACGAAACAGAGGCCGCGCTGGCCGTCGCGCAGGCGGCAGAACCGCGGGCAGAGGTCGCACTGAAGGCGTCCGTCGTCCAGCGCGTGCCAATAGCGCGCATCGACGCCCTGAATAGCCTCGTCGTCCGCCTTCTCGGGCGCCTCGCGGAGCTGAGTTTCATCAATTCCCATGTCCCCCATATGGGTATATCGCCCCGGCACCGCAATGGGACAGCGTTCCTCCGCCAGCTGCCACCGGGCCCAGCGAACGGGCCTACTGTTGCGTCCGGAACCGTGAGTGCTGCACCAGCACAATTGTCAGCAGCGGCGCCAGGACGGTGATCACCGCCACGGTGATCAGCAGCCATCCTAACTCGCTGTAGTCGGCCGGAACCTCGATCGCCCCGGTAACGCGATCGCGGATTTCCCGAGTGACGGTATAGATTTGATTCAGATACTTGGTGGCGAGGCTGCTGGCCGAGAGCGCCAGGTTCGTGAAGGAGGCCATGACCGCGAAGAACGTCGCCTTGAGGTTTGCCGGCGCGTTCTTGGCAATCCACGCCAGCATAGGGATCATGGACACCTGCGCCAGCGGCGACTCGACGGCCGTGTCGATGATGGCGATAAAGCGCGCATCGACGATGCCGGCGGTTCTGGGGGCGGTCCACTCCTGGATGCCGTAGTAGAGCCCGATATTCGGCAGGAAGAGAATGCCGGCCGCGATGGTGAGCAGGGCAACCACGTAAGCGATGGATCGCCTGGCCATCATGGGACGGAGCAGCACCATCCCGACGAGGGCCAATACGGAGGTGATGAGGGAAAGGACCGAGAGGAAGCGCTGGTCGAATTCGAGGACGTCGATCTCGAACCAAGTCGCCCCCGGCCCGGGCAGCGGGACGGCCCGAAAGACGAAGATGATCACCGCGGTCCCGACCAAGGCACGCCGCACCTCCGGCTCGAGTTCGAGCAGGAGCCGGAACATGAGGAAAAGAACGATGATCATCGAGCCGACAAAGATGATCTCCTGAGCCAAGGGTAGCTGGCCCAGGCCCATAACCAAGGTGAAGGCGACGAAGGCGAAGCTGCCGCCGAGAATCCACCAGTTCGGCTCGGTCGCCTCGGTCGGCGCGAAGAGCATGCTTTCAATGCTGGCTTCGCCGAAGCCCTGCCGGCGCAGCCTGCGGGCGCGCAGCCGCAGAAATATCGTGCCCAGCATGACGCCGGTGACCGAGATTACCGGTATGCTCAGCGCCAGGAGATAGATGTCGGCATAGATAGACACTTTCTCGGCCTGGGACATTTCTTCGACACCGGCAAACATGGTGATGTTCAGTGCCGCGACGGCAACGAGCCCGCTGATGATGGCGAAACGGCCCAGGGTCTGCATCGTCGTGTGCATCTGCTTGACCTGGCTGTCTGGATAGGGTCCGCCATGGTCGTCGATCAGCGGCACCGCCTCCACTGTCATCGCGTCGGCGACGACGTCCTGGATGACATAGCCCGTAGGGGCCAGGAGGGCACTGATCACAAACCAGGCTTCGACGTCCAGGATCTGGGCCATCACCGGAGTATGGGCGACAAGCACATACATGATCCCGATACTCAGCGCGATGAGGCCGGCGCCGAGATAGACCAGTACGGCCTTCCAGCGCCAGATCAGGTCGACCAGGTGGCCGAGCGGCATCTTCAATGCCCAGGGAATACCCGCCCAGAAGCTCAAACCGGCCAGGAACGCCGCCGAAAGGTCGAGATAGTCCTTGATGAAGAAGGTGCCGACGATCGCCGTCAGCCCCGAGACGCCGGCCGCGAGATAGACCATCAGCGGCGGCAGGTACGACCAGCGAAGCTGCCGTCCGAGATCGAGGACCGTCGCATCGATCCAGCGGCCGACAGCGTTTTCGGTCATGCTCTCATTCAAGCTGCTCTCTCCCCCAAGGGCGCCGATTGCCGGCCAGCCATTGCCTATGATGTCGCAGATCCCGGCTTGGCGGAAGCCGCCGCCCAACGCAGCGACGGGAATGCGGCGCCGTTGCGAAGAGGCAGGGCACGCAACAAAGACAGGGCGCGGGCTCAGCGCTGGCACTGCGGGCAGAGGTGGGCGGTGCGGCCCGAGACCTTGATTTGCCTGAGGGGGGTGCCGCAACGCGGGCAGACGCCTCCCTTGCGGCGTTGGGGCAGCAGCCAGCTATGCGGCATCCGCCCGGGGTCCGCTTGGCGCTCGATGGCGATGCGCAACACATGGCGCATGGCGCGGTGCAAGTCGGCAAGCTGGTCGTCGTCGAGCCCGTCCGCCGCGTGTCGAGGATCGAGGCCCGCTTGGAACAGCATCTCGTCGCTATAGATATTGCCGATGCCGGCGATGAACTTCTGGTCCATCAGCGCCGGCTTCACCGAGCCCCTTCTGCCGCCCAGCATCCGCTTGAAGGTGCTGAGATCAATGCCGGGGGTCATTGCATCGGGGCCGAGGCCCTCTTGCTTCACGAAGGTGGCGGGGTCGACCGTCAGTCCGATGCGCCCGAGGCGGCGTTGCCAGATGCCGGCCAGGTGGTAGCCGTTGGCGAAATCGATCCGCAGACGCGCCCCTTCGGGGACGGCGCTCTCGTCCTTGGTGTAAGCAAGGGTGCCGGACATGCCGAAGTGCAGCACCAGCCAGGCCTTGTCATCAAACCTGACAAAGAGGAACTTGCCGTGCCGGCCTGTCTCGCTGAACGCGTGGCTCTTAAGGGCTGAGATGAGGTCTTTCGCTGATATGCCTTTCAGCATCCGCGGTGCATTGACCACGGCGGACTTGATCTTCTGGTGCAGGGCTGTCGCATCGATATAGCGCCTCCGGGTCTCGACGTCGGGCAGTTCGGGCATTGAATGAACCTCCAGCCTTCAGCTTGACTGATGCGTCCGCCTTGACTTCATGCCGAAGTCCAGGCCTTTCGGGCGCTCCGGCAACTCTCGGAAAGTAGTGCCACCGCACGACGCGGCGGTCGTTGACCTCAGTCAACACGAAGGGGGGTCAGCGGAGCACCATTTCGAGGCCGTCATAGGCGATCCTCGCGTCCACCCCGCGCTCACGGCCCATGGCGCGGAGCTCCGCGCCGAGGACGCGCTCATCGCCTGTGACGATCCCGCTGCCGCAGTGGGTGAAGACCGCCCGCGTGACGCCGGCCTCCGCACACCAGCCCAGCTGGGCGCGGACCGTGGTATGGCCGAACAGCTTGTCGCCCTGCCGGCGCACCAGCGGCCGTGTCAGCGAAGCCCCGTCGCCGATGAACAGGCGGATGCCGGCCAGGGCCTCGGCACGCTGGTGCACGTCGATGACATCGGGGACATAGAAGACGGTGACTCGGCCGGCTGAAATACGGTAGCCGACCGCCGGCGCGCGCAGGGAATGCACCACGGCGAAGGCCTCGAAGCCCATTCCCTCCACCTTTAAGGCCCTTCGCGGCGTCAGGCTGCGCGCGTGGGCAATGGGAAAGTCGGCCATGCCGCCCCAGGCCTCCTGTGTCGCGTAGACAGGGCAATCGGCGCCTTCTTTCAGGCCCCAGGCGTGGTCGGGGTGGGCGTGGGTGACGAAGATCACATGAGGCGAGATCTCGTCGAGCCTGCCCAGCCAGTCGGCGCCGCAGTCGACCATGACCCGCCGGCCGCGGTAGCTGACCAGCAGCGAGCTGTGGCGCCGGTGACGGCGCGACGCTGCATCGATATAGCCGCGTGTCCCCAGGAAGATCAGCTTCATCGGCTCATTCCAACTACCCCTATGCTGCCGCCGCGTGGCTTTTCGACATTGCGCAGACCTCGGCCGACCTTGCGACCCCTCTGGCTATCGAGGCGTTTGAAACGCTCAGAGGGGTGGCCCTTCTGAGCGGGCCGCATCGGGCGGCCGGGACTCCCGGTAGATGAGCCCGCGTCGTGCCAGCCACTTCTCTGCCTCGACGGCAGCCAGAACTATGCAGGGGAGACCAAGCGATACGGCCAGTTCCGTAAGGCTAAGGCCAGTGGTCTTGAAGATCGCCTGAAGCGGATCAAGGTAGACAACCGCCATCTGCAGACCCAGGGTCAGGGTCACCGCGCCGAACATGTATGGATTGCTGAGCCAGCCGATGGTGAAAATCGAGTCCCGCTCCGAGCGAATTGCCAGGGCGTGGACGAGCTGGGACAGGGTCAGCACGGTGAACGCCACGGTCTGCCAGTTGTCGGACCCACCATGATAAGCCCATGCCAGGGCGCCCAGGGAGAGCCCGCCGATTAGGAGGCCGACCCAGATCATGTGCTGCCACATGCCGTGGGCGAAGACGCTCTCATCGGAAGGGCGCGGCGGCCGCTTCATGATGTCGCGTTCCTCCGGCTCGACCCCGAGCGCAAGTCCCGGCAGGCCGTCGGTGACCAAGTTGATCCAGAGAATCTGGATCGGCAGAAGCGGCAGCGGCAGGCCCAGGAAGGGAGCCAGAAAGATCGTCCAGATTTCGCCGGAGTTGCTGGTCATGGTGTACTTG
>MRWG01001065.1_pt1 | contig 20264 bp, 17 predicted proteins | sample 1013341 | NCBI WGS metagenome assembly MRWG01 (sample SAMN06117577, study PRJNA244670) | biofilm metagenome | biome: Water; feature: Cathode Biofilm; material: Biofilm; isolation source: microbial consortium enriched at the cathode of a solar microbial fuel cell | place: USA: District of Columbia ... | reverse complement strand
GTTTAGCCGGGCTAAATGAGCGATGAGTAACGCCGGAGTGCGCAAAAATGGCCCCGGCCCGAAGGGTTACACCCTGAAATCGGCGCTGAAGGCGTTACCGTACCTGGAAATGGAACCACCATTCCCTGCGCACGGCGCCTTGTCATCACCGATTTCAGGGTACAACGCGACACCCTCTATTTTTGCGACCGCTTCTGGTAATGGTCAGGAGACCGGCTCATACGCTGCAACGCAAAGCGTGCTCCGCGCGTACGCCGGCCACGCAGCGGTTAGCGGTGAGACGCTTGAAAAAATGCGCAAGACGATAATCGTTCGTCATGCCGATACCGCCGTGCAATTGCACGGCGCTCTCGGCGATGAAAATGCCGTGGTCCTCGGCGCCGATCCGGGCCGCGGCAATCGCGTGCGTCGCTCCCGCGAAACCGACCGCGTCGACGAGCGTGAACGCCGCTTCGAGCAGTGATTCGGCACGGGTCAGCCGTAACTGCAAATCGACGATGCGATGTTGCAGCACCTGGAAGTCCGCGAGTTTCTGTCCGAACTGTTCACGCTCGCCGAGGTAATCGATCGTCATGCGCAACGTCGCGCGCATGATGCCGACGGATTCCGCCGCGACGAGCAGCGCGTAACGGCTCAGGGCTTCATCGAGCAGCGCCGCGGCATGCGGAATTTCCAGCCACGCCGATGTTTCGCGGACCCGCGTTGCGCGCAAATCGAGGTCCGCGATCGTGCGTCCATCGAACGTACGATACGGCCGCAACACAAGGTTCGGCGTCGCCAGCGGCACGAGCACTAGCGCAACATCGTGCGGTGGCTCGAGCGCGCGGGCGCTGATGAGCACGACATCGGCGATGGCGCCGTCGAGCACGGTGGTTTTCGTCCCGTTCAACACGATATCGTTGCCGTCGCGCGCCCAGGTCGTCGCGACCGGTGTCGCATAGTAAGCGGCCTGCGTCGATTCGTGGTGCGCGAGCGCGACGATCAGATCGCCGGCCAGCCAGCGCTCGCGCGCGGCCTTGCCGGCGCCTTGCGCGGCCGCCAGCAAGGGCCCCGCGATCGCGGCCTGCGTGAGCCAGGGTTCCGGGATCAGGCCCGGGCCGAGCGCCGCCGTAATCGCGCCCAGCAGGGAAAAACGCAGGCCGAGACCGCCACGCGCTTGCGGCAGATCCGTCGCCGTCCACCCGAGTTCGACGATGTCACGCCAGCGTTGCCGATCACACGGGGTGGCGGTTTCGATCCGTGCGCGATGGCTCTCCGCCGGATAGCGTTCCGCGACGAACCGCTCGGCGCTGTCGAGAAGGGCGTCCCATTCCGGTGCGCGCTCGAAAATCATTTATGCCATTCCCGTCAGCGATGCGGTGCGAGCGAGCGGTACACGAGATTACGCTGAATCTCGTTCGTGCCGCCGTAAATCGTTGTCGCGCGATTATTGAAATAGCTCGCGAGCCAGCCCGGCAAGGTCAGTTCACCGCGCTCGTCGTGGAGCGCCGTGCCCGAGGTGCGCGGGTACAGGCCCGCTCGTCCGCCCGGCGTGAGTCCGAGCGCATCAATGCGCTGCCCGATTTCGGTCCATTCGATCTTGATCAGATTCGCCGCCGCCGGCGTGCCGCCGCCGAGGTGGCCGAGGCGCAGCTCCGTCGCTTCATAGGCGCGCAGATCGAGGTCGATCTGCGCGACCTCGTCCCAGAAGCGCGCCGGCGCACGCACGTCACGGGCCCGTTCGATCAGCAACGCGAGTCGTCGTCGCAGCCGGCCGCCGAACACGAACGCACCGCGTTCGATCTCGAGCAGGAATTTCGACACCTGCCAGCCGCCGCCCTCCTCGCCGAGGATCTGATCCGGCAGCACTTCGACGTTGTCGAAAAATACCTGGTTCAGTTCGTGGTCGCCGGCTAGCAGCCGAATCGGCTGCAGCGAAACCCCGGGCGCACGCAGGTCGAGCAACAGGAACGTGAGCGCGTCTTTCGTGCGCTCGCGGCGCGTGCGCACGAGACAAAACATCCTGTCCGCATACTGCGCGTCCGTAGTCCAGATCTTCGATCCGTTCACGACGTAGACATCGCCACGGCGCTCGGCGAACGTCGCGACGTTCGCGAGATCCGACCCGGCCCCGGGCTCGGAGAAGCCCTGGCACCAGTGTTCCTCGTGACGAATGATCCGGGGCAGCAGTTCGGCTTTCTGCGCCTCGCTGCCGAAGCGCATGATCGTCGGCCCGACGTAATTGATCCCGAACGGTCGCAGCAGCGGTGCGCCGCGCAACCCCTGTTCGTATAGCCACAGATAATTCCGCAGCGGCGACCAGCCGAGTCCGCCATACGCCTCGGGCCAGTGCGCGACGTGCCAGCGCGATTCCTGCAAACATCGAAACCAGGCGTTCGAACGCTCGTGATCGCCGAAGAACATGCGTTCCTCGTCCACCGCCGCACGCAATGCGGGATCGAGGTTCGCGGCGAGAAACGCGCGTACCTCGCCGAGAAACGCGCGCTCGGGTTCGGCGAGCGCGGGTTCGAGATAAAACCCGAGACCTTCCATCGGCGGCGGCGCCGCAGTCAGCTGCCCGTGGGTTTCATGCCCAGCGCGCGCTGCGTCGCCTCGGGAAGGCCCGTCGGGTCGAGCAGCACGTCGTAGAGTTTGAGCCAGTGCGTATGCGCAAGTTGATGCAGGTGGAACGCATTTTCCATCGCGAGTTCGCGGCCCTGCGCGTCCTGGCAGCCGTTGATCGCTTTTTTCGTGAGCTTCAACGCGAAGCGCGACTTCGCCGCGATCTTGCGCGCCATCTCGAGCGTCGCCGCCTCGAGTTCCGCGCGCGGCACAACCTTGTTGACCATGCCGAGCGTCAGGGCGTCCGCGGCGCTGAGCGCATCGGACGTGAACAGCATCTCTTTCGCCTTGCGCGCGCCGACTTCCCACAAATGCGCGAAAAACTCGACCCCGCCAACCCCGAAACTCACCGTCGGATCGACGAAACTCGCATCGTCCGTGGCGATAATCAGATCGCACGGCCACACGAGCATGAGGCCGCCGGCAATACACTTGCCCTGCACCGCCGCGATCGTCGGCTTCGGGATATTGCGCCAGCGCTCGCTGAAACCAAGATAAATTTCTTCTTCCCGGCTCATCTGCGCCTCTGCCCCGGCGCAGCCGAAACCGCACATCGAGCCGACCGTGTCGTAGTTATGCATGTTGTCGTGCGGGGATTTCTCCGCGAGATCGTGACCGGAAGAGAAATGCTTGCCGTTTGCGGCGAGGATGATGACCCGGATCGCGTCATCGTGCGCGGCGCGATCGAAGGCACTGTTCAGTTCGTAGAGAAACTGCGTATCCTGCGCGTTCGCCGTCTCGGGACGGTTCAGGACGATACGCGCAATCCCGTCTTCGGGCGTCTCGTAGAGGATGTAGCTGTAATCGGTTTTTGCATCCATGGGTCGGCCTCTGGCTTAAGTTCCGTGGGTCGTGGTCGGGCACGCAATCCGCGCATTATTTACGTGTGGGCTGGTCGCGCGCGTCCGCCGAGTCTAACGCTCCGGGCGCAACCGATAAACCGTGGCGTTAGCCGAACGGGCACGGCGCAAATCATTCACGTTCTTCGAGGCCGCTTACTCGTCAAGGCTGAGTAGCGCCCGCTCAATAGCGGCGGCCGTGATCCGTCGTTTTTTCATCCGCTGCGGGTTACTGCTCTCACCCGGGTGCATGATTATCGGGTTCGTATTGATCTCGAAAACCTGTATGCGGCCGCCGCGCAACGAGTAGTCGATACGGCCGTAATCAATGTTTGCGATCGAAAACAAGGTCATCAATTCTGTTGCATGTGGATTGCTTTGGACGTAATCCAGTTCCTCGGCGATGTATCGTGCGCCGCTTTCGGAATTCGTCGATTTCACCACCCAGTCGCGGCCGGTGACGATGTGTGCGGGGACGATGTGATCACCAAAACGAAATGCCGAATACTTTCGATAGATCCCGGAAGAATCCGCCGTATCGACAAACTCGACGACGATGGGGGCGCCGGAAAGTTTCCCCGCCCTGGCGCAATAGTCGAGATATTGCACGAGTTCCGACTGGTTCCGGATCAGTTCCGTCACGGGCCCCTTGTGGTCGTTCGCTTCGCGAATAAACACGGGGAAACGATTCGGCATCGGCGGCTTGTTCGGCTCGATCGGGCAGGCATCGAAATCGTTGACACCGGTCGCGTGAAGGGCCTGCAGTAACGGCAAACGCGTCATAACCCGCGCCGGTTCGTTCAGCAACTTCCTGGCATTACCCGTGCGGATGAGTTCGTCCCAATGCTGCTGCAGCCGTGGCAGCCAGTCCGCATTCACGCGGTCCAAGTCCGAAAAAATATACGAACCCCGGGGTTGTTTGTCCCGGGCAACGAACTGCGCGTACGGAACAATCGTAATCCGCTCCGCAAGTGCCCGCCCCCAGTCGGCCAGGTACGTCCTCATCGTGTAAGCATGAGGTTTCGTTACGAGATAGAAAATCATGCGACCGGACCAGCGACTGAACTCCGCGGCGGGCGCGCGCGCCGCTGCGGCCATTTAAGGAACCTCTGAATAAGTCTGGGCCGAGCAGCCTGTGCCCATGCGGTTCGAGTTCAAGGCGCAAAGCGCACGTAATAGCTGGCTATTGCGTAGCTTTGTAACGCAGAAATCGGGCCGCGTGGACGCAGGATGCCGGGTCATGACTTGTTCAGAGGTTCCTTAACCCGGTTCAACCGGTTTATCGCAAGGCCGGCTCGCCAGGTCCGCACTGCAGCAGCGGGCGGCGGACCCCGCCAAACCGGCGGAGTCAACGTCGCGTTTAATTCCGCGAACGGCCTGCAAGACGAAAAGCCCGTTCGTAATCGAACGGGATCGGATCGCAAATACCGTTGACTATCCGCTGCACGCGGTGCGGGCTGAGCGGATGCGAAAACTGCGCGTTACGCATGTACACGCGTTGCCGGAGCTGTTCGGTGGTCAGGTCTGTCAGCAGCTGCCACTCGGTGTCACGAAGCTCGTTGTCCGTTCGGATGCAGTCGGCAATTCCGCCGCGCATATGATCGAATTCATCGTCGAATATACGCGCGCAGACTGCGGCAATTCGATTGTCCAGTTCGCTGCCTCCCGCGAGCTTCCGCCCTTCGGAGAACAGCGTGCAGTAACCGCCCTCCGTGAAGCGTCGCGCGCGCTCTCCAAGCTCACCGTAGCGCGCACAATGATCGGCACGCAACTTCATCAACACGTCATTTTCCGGCCACGCCCCGTCGCGCAGGATCGTCCGCATGCTCGCGTGGGGCTCGTCTTCAGCGCGCATGGATTCGAAGATTTCGGCAAACCCGACGTAGTGCTCGAACTCCTGGCGCATGTGCTCCATATCCAGCCGGAACCGTTCGCGGCCGCTCACCGAATCAACGTGGCTTACGTCATCGTGCGCCCTGCGCAGCGCGGCGACCACACCGTCGTGCAATTCCTTGTACATTTGCCGCAGCACCCATACCCGATCCGTCGCGCGCGTTCGCCGCGGCCACGTCCAGTACGTCGCAAAAACTTCAGCTTCAGCGGCCCAGAGGCTTTCGCAACGGGAAACGAATTGTTCCAGACTGGATTTCACGGCTATGTCACAACTGCGCGATTGCCCAAGCGATTCAGGATCCTGACGCCACGTCGAACGTCTCAGACCCTCTCCGCCGTAATCATATGATAACCGGCCGAATTGGGAACCGCCGGCCCGGTAATGGCGCTTGCGCGCTGCGCCTCACTGCGCTCGAAGCGCAGCAGGCGAAAACCGTTCGCTTCGATGGTGCGCCGCAAGCCCTGTGCGCTGCGGACCGACCACGCATCCATGTTCGCGACGTAACGTCGAGCCAGCGTCGGTAAATCATCGGCCCCCAACTCCGCGGTATAAGGCGCGCTCAAACGTTCGACGCTCGCGATGAATGCCGCGGCTTCGGCCGGTGTAAAGCGCACGCGATCGCCGGCGTATTGCTCGCGGATCCGCTGGACCATGACGAGGCGTCCGCCCGGCCGCAGCAACGACCGCCACCGCAGCAACAACACGGGGAGTTCCGCTGCCGTGAAATAACCGAGAAAGCCGTGAGTGAGTATTGCGTCAAACATGGCCGCGGGCGCGGCGTCGAGAATATTCCTCTGGATTGTCGTTAGCCTGAGTCGCCGCCGTTCCGCAAAACGTTCGCACAGTCGCAACGGGGTCGCGCAGCGGTCGATAACCGTAAACTCCATCGCCGGCAACCACCCGGCGCTGCTGTCGGCGATCATTCTCAGCATGCCGTCGTCGGCGCTACCCGAAATCAGCACGCGACGGCATTCTCCCTGCTGCTTCGCGCATCGCAACTCGGACTCGAAGTGGGCGGCGTGCTTCTTTGGTGTCGAGACGATCTCCACGAGCCGGAAAAACGGCCACGCGCCGTGATACCACGCACACGATCGCCCCGAGGCGTCCACGAGGCACGTCGAACCGGCCAGGCTGCGTGCATACCGCGCGGCAGCGAGCAGTTCGGGGTCGAGCGCGTGTGGCATTCCTTTCCTCCGGTCCCTGGCCAGGACCTGCGGGCGGCCGCGCTAATCGTCGCGGCATGTCCATCCCGTGCAAGCGGGCGCGCACGCGGTAGCGGAAGATTCATCGCGGCACGAACCGCGCACCCGGGCTTACGCGTGCCTATTGCCCGGCGAATTCGTTCGTGATCTTCTGCGCATCGGCCTGCGTCGTCATTTCGAGCGACCAGCGGATCTCTTCTTCGCGGAAGAACAGGGCTTTTTGTTCCGCGTCGCTCAGCGCGGTACGTGCGTTTTCATAGCCCGCCATCGCGGCGTCGAATACGGGCTGCAGGATCGCGTGGCGCACCCCCAGCGGCATATCGACGTAATCGACACTGAGGATATACACGTGTTCGAGCGTCGCGTTCATATACGTTGCGCGGGCGGCGCTGCGCGCGGCATCCGGGGTACGTTGAACGGCGCTCTGCGCCGCGGCCGACAGCGCGAGGTAGCGCCGGCTTGCGCGCCTTGCGGCACGCTCGTCGTGGCGCTTGATCATCGCGCTCGTCTCGGCCAGTTTCTCGCGTGCCGTTTCGAGCGTGAACGCGAGCGCGGTACCGCGCCAGCGCGCGAGCAGGAGCAATACGTGCTCGGCCGCGGTTTCAATAAAATAACACGCGCTGTCCGGGGTACAACCGGGCTCCGGCAACCATTCGACGTCCGCGAACGAATTCATGAAGCCGTGGCCGGCAAAAACCCGTAACGAGACGACAAGGCACAGCACGGCCGCGGTGATCCGCGCGGACATCACGACGCATCCACCACGGCCGCCGGCGCCGCGACGTCGATGACGAACGGAAACACGATTGGCTCGCCGCCGGGTGCGACCTGCAGGAATACGTGGTAGCGCCCGGCCTGCGGGAACACGGTGCGCATCGGAATATCCGGACCGTTGAACACGAGTTCCGCTTCGAGACACATCAACTGCACCATCATCTCCGCGATCCGTGGGCCGCGTGCGGCCGGCTCGAGTTCGCGATCGTGGGCGAGTTCCATGATCGCGGCGACCCGCGGCGTATAGCTGTGCAGATGGCCAAAATTCCGCCCGTCTTCGCGCCACACCGCGCCGTGCAGTTCCGTACCGAGATACAGTTCGAGGTTTGTGACCGGCTCGCCGTGACGTTCGAGATGCAGGCTCAGATCCGTCTCGAAGCCCGCGCGCGGTACCTCGGGGTGCAGGCGCAGGCGCGCGGTAAAATCGCCGACCTCGGATACGCGTGCCGGCTCGATTGCCGCGGCCGTTGCGCTCGCACCGGGCTCGCCCACGACAAGCTCGAACTGCTTCACCCAATTGCGGTCGCGATGCGCAAACTCGCTGACGATCCGGTAGTGCCCGGCCTGTGGAAAGCGATACGGAAAACGCAGACGTCCGGCGCGTCGGTCGGCCTCGCTGACCGCGGCAAAATCTTCATGGTGGATGTGCGCGAAGCTGCGAAACCCGAGGTCGGTGATGAACGTATGCAGGTAACGCTCGTGCGCGAGTTGCAGATCGGTGACGGGTTTTCCCGTCGCCGTATACGTGAGCGTGAATTCGAGCCAGGTTTCCGCGCCCGGCTGTGGCGCGACCGGCGCGGTGGTCAGTACGAGCTCGTAGGGCCCGCCGGGCCGACCGACGAGCGGTGTATCGGCGGACTCGGCACAGCCGCACAAACCGAGCACTAAACCGCATGCCGCGAACAACGACCCCTGATACCGCGTCGCTCGTGCGCGAATCTCCCGCAGCCGTGACACGAGCATGCCGAGTGCGCGCCAGGCCTGCCGGCAGGAACTGTGCCGCGGTTCAGTGATCCGCCGCGCTGGCATCGCCGGTTTCGAAAACGAGATGCCCGGCTTCGTCCTGGGCGCGGATCCGCGCCGCCACATCGCCAGGAACCGCCGTATTACGCGTTTGCGGGAAACGCCCCTCGAGCAGTCGCGGGCGCAGGAAATACTGCTCCGGATCGTCGATCAGCACCTCGCTTTTCAGCGGCTTGTAGAGCCAGTCCCGGCGCATGAATTCGGCCGTGAACAACATCGCCACCTCCTCGTCCGTCCAGCTGTGCGGCTTGTGCGGATCGTGAAAACTGTAGCTGATCAGATCGTTTTCGATATTCCAGTAGACCGTCTGCATCGCGCTGTAGCCGTAATCACCGAGGTCGGGACGCCGGTGATCGGCGAGTCGCACCTCGATGGTCATGAGTTTGTCGTTCGCGTCGTACTTCTCGCGCCGCAACGGAAAGAACGTATTCTTCTCGAGCCACAGGATCAGATATTTCTCGCTGTAGCCGGGCAGCCAGTCCGGTTTCGCCGTGGCCTTGACCACCCAGCACGCAACGCCGCCATCCGGCAGGTAGTGCGGGAAATGATCGCCCATCATCTTGATCGAGGCGGTCGGACGCTCGGTGACCCCGGTGTCGGGAAAATCGAGCGTGATCGTTGGCCGCGTGTTCGGAAACCGCACCGTGTCGTGCAGTACGTCCGTGCCGAGCAGTTGCCATTCGAACTCCCACGGGTCGCGACCGATCACGTCATCGAACGTTTGCGCGTTGTCGGGGAAGCGCTGGTCGCGGCGCGGTTCGGGTTGGCGCCGCACGCGGCGCAGCGACGGCGAATAGATGAAGTAATCCATCTTCGTGCGGAACTCGGCGTCCGTGCGTCGCGGCTGCCACAGTTGTTGCGTGCCGAGCGCTTCGGGCGGGAACGTGTCGTACGTCATCCATTGCGTATACACCTCACCCGGTTTCGTGTCGTACAGATAGGCGGCGAAACCCTCGCCCGGGTTCTGCATCAGGTAGAACAGGCTTTCGCCCTGGTTGATGTAGCCGCTGCTCGTGATCACGCCGAACACATCGAGGATCGAACCCGCCCAGCGTGACACGTGCGGAAACTCGGCGGAGCGGTAGCCCATTTCCTCGGCCGTATACGGTGCTTCGAACGGATAGATCTCGGCCGGCATGTAGGGAAACTCGGGATGGCGCGGGGTGGATGTCGCCGGATCGAAGCGCGCCTTGTCTTCGGCGCTCATCTGATCGACCGGTTTCCACGTGTCGGCCGCGGCCAGTGGCGCGGCGGACAGCAAGGCGGCGAACGACGCGGCCGCGAGCGTGAACCTGCGAATCCTAGAACTCATAACTCAGCTCCCAGCTGACGTTGTCCCATTCTTCGTACTGGCCGTACAGGCCCGTGTTCGTGCCGCTATCATAGCCGTTGTACACGAGCTGGCCCTGCACGAACTGGGAAAATTTGTACTTGAAGCGGAGTTTGCTTTTCAAGCCCTGCCAGTCGGCCTGCGGACCGCTGATCACCGGAAAGAACGTCAATTCCATGCTCAGGCGATCGCGCGTGAATGCGAACGGGCGTGAAAAATTCACGACCGGGATCACGGTCCATTCGTCGCCGATGCCGCCGGCGAAGCCGGGACCGAGCGTGTTCTTCCAGTCGAACGTGTAAAACAGCGAACCCTGGAAGATCAGGGTCGAGCGCGCCGGCAAACCAAACTCCACCGCGACCGCCGCGCGCAGCGTATCGCGTTTCGACGTGCCGTCGAGATCGAGCCCGGTGCGTGCGGCGGCGCGCTTGTCGAAGTCGACGAAGCGCACGCCGTTCGCGTACAAACCCTCCACCCGGAACACGGTCGGCAACTGGTTCACGAACGGCACGTCCGTGAACGTCGTCGCATAGTCCGCGGTGATGCCAAAATGGTGCAGTCGTTCGTGGCGCGATTTGAGCCGTAACCGGGTCTGCCCGCCGACCACCTGCGTGCCGACGACGTGTTCTACCGGGTTCTTGTCCCAGCCGTAGAAATAGATAAACCCGTAGGTGAGCGAGCCCTGGGCACGATCGAAACGCAACGCATACTCGTGGTCGCTGAAGTTGCCGGCTTCCGGGCGATCGATGCCGAGCCGGATGTCGCCGTCGAACCCGGGCGGCGGCACGAGCGGGGAGGCCCACGGCGAACCCGGTAACGGCTGGCGGTCGTGCTCGAAATCGAAGATGTACAGCAACTGGACGGAGTTCGAACCCCAGTAGTACGTGCCGCTCGCCATCCATGTCGGCAGGCGACGCCATTCGAAGTCCTCGGTTTCGAGTTGCACGGATTCGCGCCGGTCCATCGCGTTGATCGTGTCGATGAACTGCCCGTCCATCTTGCCCCACGCGATCTGCTGCTTGCCGACCTTCAGGTCGAAATCCGCTGTGCGGTAGCTCACGTACGCCTCGCGCAACACGCGCTCGGAGTCGTGATAAATCTCCGCGGTGCGATCGATCTGATCGGCAAACAGGCTGTTTGAATCCTGCCAGTCGTAGACCCCGTCGTAGAGAAAATGCGAGGTGACGTTCAGATCGAGCCCGGGCGCGAAGTTGTACGCCGTTTCGAGTTCGACGAGATGCTGCAATTGCAGAAAGCGGAAGTCCTGATCGCGAAAGCCGACGGTGCCGTCTTCGTCCGTGAGGAAATCGCCCCACTGGCGTATGAAGCCCTTGAAGCGCAGGTTTGGTATCGCGCGCTCGATCGGTTTCGCGATCTTCTGTCCGATCGGGTTGAACGTCGCCATCGTCCGATCGAATTTCGACCACGTGTCAGCCAGACCATCGGCGGTGGCCACGCCCGGCCAGAGACCGATAGCCACACTGGCCAGGACGACACACCGACGCGCAGTTGCGTAACTCATCGGCCTTTTCTCCCCACAATGGTGCGCCGACCGCGACGGGCGGCGTCTTGGTGTTCTTTTTGTTATTTTGCAAGAAACCCGAAAGTTTTTAATTTACTTTCTAGAAAAGTATCATAACGAATTAATTATTAAGATGTAAAACGTAGTCATTAAAGTGGATTCTGGTTGTCGATGAACACACCGCGGGGGCCCGGCCGAACCCGGCCGCGTTGCGCGTGCACCATGATGGCGCCGTCACGCGGCGTCCGCGCCGTCGCACACGACAACGATCCGCGCCGCGCCGGGTTCGCCGACCGTTGTTGCGACGTGTTTTTCCGGCCCACGAGCGCCCGCCGGTGCAAGCCACCCGGTCGGCGCCGTCCGTGCGCAGGGGCCGTACGCATTGCAGCGCAACAGCGTTTGCGGGAATAATTCCCGTTCGCGGCACGAATGCAATCGCATAACAAACGGGGATAGCGCTTTGGAGCTGGAAAAACCGCTGCTGTTTGCCGCCATCGGCATGATCGCCCTGTTCTCCCAATGGCTTGCGTGGCGCATGAAAGCGCCGTCCATCGTGTTCCTGCTCGCGGCCGGGATCCTGATCGGGCCGATATTCGGGGTCCTCGATGCCGATGCGTTTCTCGGCGACCTGTTGTTCCCGGTGGTATCAATCTCGGTAGCGGTGATCCTGTTCGAAGGCAGTCTCACGCTGCGCTTCCACGAACTCCACGACACCGGTTCGGCCCTGTGGCGCATGCTCACGATCGGCGTGCTCAGCACCTGGGGCGTGATTGCGTGCGCAACGCATTTTCTCGTCGGCACCTCGTGGGAGATCGCGATCCTGTTCGGCGCGATCATGGTCGTGACCGGACCGACCGTGATCGGACCGATGCTGCGCGCCGTGCGTCCGACGGAGAAGATCGCGCGCCTGCTGCGCTGGGAAGGGATCGTGATCGACCCGCTCGGGGCGGTGCTCGCGATCCTCGTGTTCGATCTGATCCTCGCGCATCTGGATCCGGGGCACGCGACGAGTCCGATTTTCACTTTCGGCGAACTGCTGTTCGTCGGGATCCTGAGCGGCTGTTTGTCCGGCCAGGTCGTCGGACTCGCGTTGCGGCAATTCTGGCTACCGGAATATCTGCACAACGTGGGCACCCTGCTCGTGGTGATCACGGTGTTCGTGGTGTCCGATGCGATCGCGCACGAATCCGGCCTGCTCGCCGTCACGATCATGGGCGTGTGGCTCGCGAACATGCCGGGGGTGCGCACGGAGGAAATTCTCGACTTCAAGGAAAGCCTCAGCGTATTGCTGATTTCGGGATTGTTTATCCTGCTCGCCTCGCGCCTGCAACTCGACGCGCTCGCCGCGATCGGACTGCCGGCGCTTGGTGTGTTTCTCGTGACGCAATTCGTTGCGCGACCGCTCAAGGTGCTCGTGTCGACGTGGCCGGGCGAACTCACGTGGAACGAGCGCGGCCTGCTCGCGTGGATCGCCCCGCGCGGGATCGTAGCCGCCGCTATCTCGTCGCTGTTCGCGCTGCGCCTCGAAGAGATCAATTATCCGGGCGCGGAAAACATCGTACCGCTGGCGTTCGCGCTGATCATCGGCACGGTCGTGTGGCAGGGGCTCACCGCCCCGACGATCGCGCGCTGGCTCGGCGTGGCACAACCCGAACCAACCGGCATCCTGTTCGTCGGCGGTAACGCGCTCGCGCGCGCGATTGCGAAAAAAATGCACGATGCCGGTTTTCGCATCGTGCTCGCCGACAGCGGCTGGGACAACATCCGCGCGGCGCGCATGGCCGGACTGCCGACGTATTTCGGCAACCCGGTATCGGAACACGCCGAGCGCCGCCTCGACCTGACCGGGATCGGTCACGTGTTTGCGATGTCGCGCCGGGATACGCTGAACGCGCTCGCGTGTGCCCGCTTCAGCGCGGAGTTCGGCCGTAACGCGGTGCACGCGCTCGCGGCCCGCAGCGAGGAAGAACGCTCGGAGAAACATGTGCCGGCGCGCGACGATCACGGCGCGCTGTTCGGCCCGGAGCAGGACTATGCGACGCTGGCCCGTCTCGTTGCCGAAGGCGGGGAAATCCGCCAGTCGAAACTGAAAGAAGGGTTCAACTATGCCGCGATGCGCAAGCAGAACCCGGGCATGATCCCCCTGCTCGCCTGGGATCCGGCGAAGCGGATCCAGGCCGACGCAACGTCGATCAACTTCACCCCGAAACCGGGCTGGACCGTGTTGATCCTGATGCCGCCCGGCGCCGAAAAACCCGCGGCCGATAAACCCGAGACGAAAAAATCCGACGGTGAAAAGTCCGCGACGCAAAAAGCTGCGTCGAACAAGTCGGCAGCAGAAAAGCCCGGCACCGGAAAGCGCACCGCCGAAGAGCGTCGACGCAACGACCGCCGCAAGGGCGACCGCCGCGAAAAGTGAATAATGGGGACATCCCACATTATTCCTATAATGCGGAATAATGTGGGATGTCCCCATTTCTTCCGATTGTTGCAGCGTGCTTTACGGCAGAACACGCGTCGGTGACAGGACGGAAAGCGGAGCGCGGGAGGATTGCTCGTGGATCAGGTAGCAGACAAGACCGGGGTCGTCGTCATCGGTAGCGGATTCGCGGGCTCGGCGGCGGCGGATCAACTGGTCAGGGCCGGCGTACCGGTGGTTATGCTCGAACGTGGGCCGTGGCGCGATACCGTGCCGGTTCGCTCGATGGGTATCACCGATCCGACCCCGTTTCCGCGCGACCGCGGGATGTGGAAAACTACCCTGCGCTCGGTCCATCATCGCTGGCTCGGCCGCAAGGGCCTGCTGCTCAATCCGCGCGGCCTGATCGAACTGTTCGTCGACAAGGGCCTGAGTACGGTCTGCTCGTCGAACGTGGGCGGCGGCAGCCACGTCTACTCCGGCGTCTTCCGCTACCCGCAGGTCGAGTCGTTCTGGGACGGCTTTTGCCCGGAGGTGACCGACCGATCGATGAAGCCGCACTATGAGAGTGTGCTGCGAAAGTTCGACGCGATCGAACCCTCGGCCGACCTCAAAATCCCGCACACGGCGGCCGAGCGTTTCGGACCGGATGACCCTGTTGGCGGCCCCACGAGCAACCCGCCGACCTGGCTGGGTTTCCTGTTCCCGGAGAATGTGGGACAGCCGCAAAAAGTCGTGAATGAAGACGGTATCGAGCGCTGGCAAATGGATTACGGCGACCGCGATGGTCACGGATTCTTCGGCGCGCCGAGCGGCGCGAAGACCACGGTGGATTTTCTGTACCTCGCCCCGCTGCTCGGCCGCGGTCTCGAGCTGCGGGATCTGTGCGAGGCAACCGCTATCGCGGCCATCGGTGACGGCGACACCCCGCGTTACCGCATCGATTACATCGACCACCGCACGGGCGAGACGCGTGCGCTGCAGGCGGACCACGTCATCTGCGCGGCCGGGACGATGAACACACTGCGCCTGCTGTTACGCAGTCGCGATGTCGAGCACACCCTGAGCGGGATGCCGCAACTCGGACGCCGGCTGGGCGGCAACGGCGATTTCTTCGCGTTTTGGGATTACAACGAGCCGGGGCTCGATCTGTCGACCGGCCTGCCTTTCCACGGCGGCTTCGAATTGAAGAACGACCCGTCTCCGCGCATGCTCACCGGTGGTGGCTGGCCGGCGGCACACCGGTATCCGCTGCCGCGCTTCCTCAAGGAACGCATCAAGCGCGCGGCTTTCACGAGCAGCATGGGGGTCGACGCGATGGACGGCACCGTCAGCATCCGCAAGGGCCGACTGCGAATTGATTTCAACCCCGACAACAGCCCGATCTATGCGCAAATCAAGGCCGCGTTTCGCCGCATGAGCGAAGTAACCGGCCGGCGGATTTTCTTTCCACGAGATCCGATCACCGTGCATGCGCTCGGCGGCGCGTGTCTCGGCCGCGATCGCGACCACGGCGTGGTCGACGGAAACGGTGAAATCCACGACCTGCCGGGACTGTTTGTCGCCGACGGTTCGGTATTCCCGCGCATGCCCGGCGGACCGCCAACGCTTGCGATTGCCGGATGGGCAGAACGGGTCGGAGCACGACTCGCCGAGCGCCTGCGCGCCGGCGCCGAAACCGCGGACCGGGCGACGTCAGCGTAAGACGAATTCCCGGGGCCATTCGCCCACCCGCGACGAAGCCACGCGCGACCGGCCCTGCTTCGGTGCCGGCCGTATCACCCGGCATGCGAAAATTCACGCGCGATCCAAAAGCCGGGATATCGCGCACAATCCGCGCAATCCCGACCGGAGGTCGCGGTCACAACCGCTCGCGCCTTGACCGCCACGACCGGGCTCGTGCAACGATTACCCGTTCACCCGCACCCGGCGGACATACCAACAGCAACCGGTCCGCGCCCGGTCGCTGTCACAGCTTGTGAAAAGCCTTCGCGGCAATCTGGCCGATTTCCTCGTCCTGCAGGTACGTGCCGCCACTCTGGCCGAGCGCACCGAGCATCGTGCCGTCGCCGTCACGCAACACGATCCCGCCCCAAACCGGGGTGTACAGCGGATCGCAGAACCAGGTGATTTCGCGGCGTTCATCCCCGAGTGACATGTCGAACAAGCGCGTCTTCAACACCTTCGTATCCATCTGCCATTTCGTTGCCGTATACGCCTTGTTGTAGCTCATGCGCGCATTCAGCGCGGAGGCGCCGTTCATCCGCGACAGATGAATCAGATCGCCACCCGCATCAACTACCGCCGCCGCAAACTTGATGTCGCGCTGCTGTGCTTCCGCGAGCATGACATCGACGATCATCCGCGCTTCGTCTAATCCGAGTCTCGTCGCCATTCCTTCGTTCTCCTGATTTTTCTTGAACCTCAAAAAGGGGACATCCCACATTTATTCGCGGAACCGGGATCGTAATGGGGACATCCCACATTTTTCCTGCCTGCGCGGAAAATGTGGGATGTCCCCATTAACGTGGTCCGCGCGCCACCCCTACAGGGGTCAGGCCACGATTCAATCGTTAATGTGGGATGTCCCCATTATTTGGGTGCTAGTGCTCGCCAGCGGCGGATAGTTTCGCCGTTCCGCCGCGCGCGGCGGCGAGGGCCTGTGCGCCTTTTCGCGCCTGTTGGCGGATGTAGTGCATCAGGCCGGTGATGTCGTCGTCGTTCAGCTCGGCGAAGCGCGGCATGCCATTGTCCATCTTCGCGCCGTTCCGGATCACGTCGACCATCGCGGCATGCGTCAGCGGTATCGCTGACGCGCGCAGATCGGGCGAGTTACCGCCGGACACCACCCCGCCGCCGTGACAGAGAAAGCACTGCGAGGAATAGATCGCCTTGCCGTGTGCGACCTTCGCCTCGTCGATTGCGAAATCCGCGACATCGATCGGGGTCGGGAAAAACGGCGGCGGCGATGCCGGCATTGCGAGTTTCGAATCGAGCGCAAACGTGAGCAGGCGGCGGGGATGTTTTTTGTACGCCCAGCCATGCTGCGCGGCGAGCGTGCCGGATATCAGTCCGGCGCCACCCCAGCCCACGAGCAGGGAGAGGTACTGCTTGCCGTCGATCGAATACGTGATCGGGGGCGCGGAGATCCCCGAACCCACGTTCACCTTCCATAGCTCCTCGCCCGTCTCGGCCTGGTAGGCGACGAGATCGCCGTCCGCGCGGCCCTGGAATACGAGATTGCCGGCCGTCGTGAGCGTGCCGGGGTTCCAGTTGTTCGGCAGCGGCACTTCCCAGACCGCCTTTTGCCGGATCGGATCCCACGCCTGCAGGCGTGCCGACCCGAGATCGGCTGGCGCATCCTCGGTGCCGAACTCGATGCCCACCCCGACCTTGCCGCGCGGCGATTTCCACGCGGTGAGATCGATCGCCGTATCGCGGAAAGTCGCCGGCAATTCAATCGTCGGGATATAGACGAGGCCGGTGTTCGGGTTGTACGACATCGCATGCCAGCTGTGCGCGCCGAACGGGCTCGGCCACACGGTTTCCTCACCATCGTCTTCGTAACGTGCGCTCGGAATTTCCACCGGGCGACCGGTCTTCAGGTCAACATGCGTCGCCCACGTGACTTTCGCGATCTTCTCCGCCGACAGCAATTCGCCATTCTCGCGATTGATGACATAGAAGAAGCCGTTCTTCGGCGCATGCATGAGCGCCTTGATCGTCTGATCACCGTACTTCAGATCGGCGAGCACGATGTCCATGTTCGAGTTGTAGTCCCAGGTCTCGCCCGGCACGGTCTGGTAGTGCCACTTGTATTCGCCGGTGTCGGCATCAAGCGCGAGGACCGAACACAAAAACAGATTGTCCCCGCCGCCCGGTGAGCGGATCTTGCGATTCCACGGCGAGCCATTGCCGGTGCCGATGTAGACCGTGTTGAACTCGGGATCGTACGTAATGCCGTGCCACACATTGCCGCCGCCGCCGAACTTCCACCACTCGCCGGTCCACGTCTTCGCGGCCATTTCCATCGCCGCATTCTCGAATCCGTCCGCGGGATTGCCCGGCACGATGTAGAAGCGCCAGGCGAGTTCACCGGTGTCCGCGTCATAGGCCGTGACGTAGCCGCGTGCCGCGTTGTGCTCCGTGCCACCGTTGCCGATGATCACCTTGCCGCGAAACACTTTCGGCGCGCCGGTGATATAAAACGCCTTGCGCGGATCAATCGTCATTTGTTCCCAGATCGGGGTGCCGGTTTTTGCGTCGAGCGCAATGAGGCGGCCGTCGATCGTGGAAATGATCAGCTTGCCGTTCCAGAACGCAGGCCCCTTGTTCGAGTCCCACATATTGATGAGACGATCGCCGGCGTGCTTGATCGATTCCGGATCGTATTCCCACAACAGTTCCCCGGTCTTCGCATCCACCGCGCGGGCCACGCTGTAGCTGCCGGTGAAGTACAGCACCCCGTCGACGACGAGCGGGGTGGCAAGGAGCGAACGATCGTTCGGCAGTTCCAGTGCCCAGTCGAGGCCGAGGCGCTTGACGGAATCCGTGTTGATTGCATCGAGCGGACTGTAGCGTTGCTCGCTGTATGTGCGCCCGAACGCGAGCCAGTTCTCCCGGTCGTTCTCGTTCGCGAGCGATGCATCGTTGACGGTCGTCTCGGCGGTAACAAATGACGCCGCGCAAAACAGTACGCAGGCGAGCGTCGATCTCAAAAGTCCCCTCACGGCTTACCCCTCCTCAGGAATATATTGGTTCGACGCGTGATTGTTTTTGTGTGGCACTGCAACACTTCAACGTCGTCGTGAAACTAGTGTAGGCGACACATGCGAACGTGAAAACCAGTCGCGCTCGCGAGTGCCTCGCGGCGGATGTTTGCGCTAACATCGCGCGTACAACGCAGGAGACTGTCACGCATGACAACGAACGAAGTCGACCCGTATCGCTTCACCGGCCGGTACATCAAGAAAGTGATCTCGGAGGCGATCGAAGCCGCCACTCCGCCACCGGACCTGCCATGGACCACGCCCGGCAAACCCGTCAGCGAATCCCGGGTCGCGCTGTTATCAACCGCTGGCATCTCGATGCGCGACGACATACCGTTCGACATGGACGGCGAACGCGCAAACCCGGTGTGGGGCGATCCGTCGTGGCGACAACTTGCCGGTGACGCAACGAGCGCCGATGTCGCGGTGAATCATCTGCACATCGACACGGGCTACATCGAACGCGACCTGAACGTCGCCCTGCCGACGACCCGCCTCGCGGAACTTGCCGCGGCCGGCATCGTTGGCGAGAGCGCGCCACATCATTATTCCATCATGGGTTTCCAGGGCGACGACAGCTCGGTGCTCGAAAACCAGAGCGCGCCGGAAATTGCCCGCGCCATGCACGACGATGAAGTGGACCTCGCGATCCTCGCGCCCGTCTGACCCGACTGCTGCCGGACCGTGGGTCTGGTCGCCAGGAAAATCGAAGCGGCCGGGATCCCGACCGTGACCCTGAACATGCTGTGGGTGTTTCAACGCGCGATCCGCATGCCGCGGGTTGCGGCGATAGAACACCCGTTCGGCCGGCCATTCGGCGACGTGGATGATGCAGTGACGCAATCAGCCGTGCTGCAGGCGGCGCTCGCCGTGTTCGAGCACGCAACCGTGCCCGGGCATGTGGAGCATTTACCGTTTGGCTGGCATGAAGAGCCGAAGCAGACGAAGTGGCATCCACCGGTGGCGGCGCCGATTATCGGGTATATGCGGGAGTTGGGGCGGTTGTAGTGGTCTGGTATGACCGTACCCCCCCCCGACATTGCCCGTAGCCAAATCAATAACGTTTTTCTCCACGCTTTATGAGAAGTCCATCAATAGTAAGGTCATACATTGGCGACCTCATTGTTTGACGCTGGAACCGGGTTTGAAATACTAAGTTTCGACGCAATCCTTGCAGCTCGATCGTTTGCATTGGCTACTGACATACGGTGTCTCTCGTCACCAAATTCCTGGTATTCGGAGGCAATTTCGTAGACTGTGTCCGCGCCCAAATATTTACTCAGCGTCCGCAGGTGCGGTGCCAGGTGACCGGAATCTTCTCTCATTGCGCCTTTTTCAAAACCAAACTCTCCGCTGGAGGTCACTATGATTAATGTCTTACCCGAGAGTACAGGTTGCAACGGGAAGTCCCCTCGCGAGAGATCGAAATCAAACGTTTTGTTTATACGTACGATTTGATCGAACCACGCTTTTAGCTGAGCCGGCATACCGTAGTTATACATTGGTGAGGAAATCAGGATGACATCGGCTGCTGCCACTTCAGCTATCAGCTTATCTGATAGCGCCAGTCTCTCCTTCTGCGCTCGCGTTCTTTTTTCCTCAGGAGTAAACGCCGCGCCAATCCAGTCCTGCGTAATGAAATCAGGCGGATTCACGCCAACATCACGGTAGATATACTCATCTTCAGGCCGATTCTGTTTCCATGTATTAACAAATCGCAAAGCGATATTTTTCGATATGGAATTGTGATCCGGGTTCGGGTTGTTCGCAGCTCTAACGCTCGAATCGACGTGTAATAATATGCTCATATTCATTACCCTGGTTGATTAATGACCGGAGCTATTTTGTGAGCCTGCGCGGGACGCCACAAACGAAAAAGTAACATTTATAG
>MRWG01001064.1_pt1 | contig 20267 bp, 21 predicted proteins | sample 1013341 | NCBI WGS metagenome assembly MRWG01 (sample SAMN06117577, study PRJNA244670) | biofilm metagenome | biome: Water; feature: Cathode Biofilm; material: Biofilm; isolation source: microbial consortium enriched at the cathode of a solar microbial fuel cell | place: USA: District of Columbia ... | reverse complement strand
GCGCCGACCGCGAGGATCGTCGCATGCGGCGGGTTGATGACGGCGGCGAAGTCCTTGATGCCGAACATGCCCAGATTGGACACGGCCGTGTTGCCGCCCTGGAACTCTTCCGTCTTCAGCTTGCGCGAACGCGCCCGCGCGGCCAGATCCTTCATCTCGTTGGAGATGGCAGACAGCGTCTTCTCGTCGGCGCGGCGCACGATCGGCGTGATCAGACCGCCGGGGATCGACACGGCAACGCCCACATCGGCGTTTTTGTGCTTCACCATGGCGTTCTCGGTCCACGACACATTTGCATCCGGCACCATGGCCAGCGCCTTCGCGTGGGCCTTGATGACCATGTCGTTGACCGACAGCTTGTAGGCCGGCTTCTCGCCATCCCCGGTCTTCACCTTCGGCGCGGCATCATTGAGCTGCTTGCGCAGCGCCAGAAGCGCGTCGATCTCGCAATCGAGCGTCAGGTAGAAATGCGGGATGGTGGACTTGGCCTCGACCAGACGACGGGCGATGGTCTTGCGCATGCTGTCATGCGGGACGAGCTCGTAGGAGCCTTCCTCGAACAGTTTCAGCACCTGATCGTCGGACATGGCCTGCGGCGCGGACGCAGCGGCGGAAGCTGCTTCAGCCGGTGCGGCTGCGGCGGCTGCCTTCGCACTGCCATCCTTGCCTGCTGCTTCCACATCGGCCTTGACGATCCGGCCCTTCGGCCCCGAACCGGCGATGGCGGACAGGTCGAGACCCGCTTCCTTCGCCAGACGGCGGGCGAGCGGAGAAGCGCGGACGCCGGAGGATGCCTCCGCAGTCGCTGCCGGAGCAGCGGCGACGGGTGCGGCGGCCTCAACGGGGGCTGGCGCTTCCGCCTTTGCAGGCGCTTCGGCTGCAGCTTCGGCAGGCGCAGAAACCGGCGCATCGGCCACGGCCTCGCCTTCTTCATAGATCCACGCCACAACCTGACCGACCGGAATGTCGATGCCTTCCTTGCCGGTGATGTTGCGCACGATGCCGGCGGCAGGAGAATCGATCTCCATGGCCGCCTTGTCGGTCTCGATCTCGAACAGGAGATCGCCCTTCTTCACGGTCGCGCCTTCCTCGACAAGCCAGGAAGAAATGCGGCCGGTCGACATGTCCATGTCGACCTTGGGCAGGATGACTTCAACAGCCATGTCAGCGCGCTCCCGTAACCAGATCGCGGGCCGCCTTGACGATGCCGTCGACCTGCGGAACCGTCGCCTTTTCCAGCTCCGGATTGTAGGGGATCGGCGTTTCCGCGCCGCCCAGACGGACGACCGGTGCGTCGAGATAATCGAAGGCCTCGCTCTCGGCGATCATCGCCGAAATCTCTGCGCCGACGCCGAGCGTCTTAACGCCCTCATAGACGCACATCAGGCGGGACGTCTTGCACACGCTGTCGATGATCGTCTGGCGATCCATCGGGCGGATGCTGCGCAGGTCGATGACCTCAACGTCGATGCCTTCTTCGGCAAGCTGCTTTGCAGCGTCCAGCGACTTGTGCACCATGATCGACGTGGCGACGATGGTGAGATCAGCGCCCTCGCGACGAACGGCAGCCTTGCCAATCGGCACGGTGTAATAGCCTTCCGGCACTTCGCCCTTCATCTTGTAGAGGAGCTTGTGCTCGTAGATCATCACCGGATCGGGATCCTCGATGGCCGCAAGCAGCATGCCCTTCACATCGTGCGGGGTGGACGGCTGGATGACCTTCAGGCCGGGCACATGGCCGAGCCACGCTTCGAGGCTCTGGCTGTGCTGCGCAGCAGCGCCCGTGCCGGAACCGGCCGGGAAACGCATGACGACCGGCACCGAAACGGCACCGCCCAGCATGTAGCGCATCTTGGCGGCCTGGTTGACGATCTGCTCCATGGCGAGCGTCGCGAAATCGGAGAACTGGAACTCGAAGATCGGACGCATGCCGGTCACGGCTGCACCGACTGCGACGCCAGCGCCGCCCAGCTCCGAGATCGGCGTGTCCATCACGCGCTCGGGGCCGAAGCGCTCCACCAGATCGCCGGTGACCTGGAATGCGCCACCATAGACGCCGATGTCCTCGCCCATGAGGAACACGCGCTCATCGCGCTCCATGGCAATGGCCATGGCTTCCTGGATGGCCTGCGCGTAGCTCAGTTCACGCGTGGCTGTCTCGACTTGCGCGTCCATCAGGCCTGCTCCGTGTAGACGTATTTCTCAAGATTGGCGACTTCGGGCATCGGGCTTTCCTTGGCGAACTCGATGCCTGCTTCGATTTCCTTGCGGACCCCTTCGCGGATCGCTTCGATCCCGGCGGCGTCGATGACGCCGAACTCGACGAGTTCTGCCTCGAACGCCTCGATGGGATCACGCTCGGTCATCCACTCCTCGATCTCTTCCTTGGTGCGGTAGCGATTGCGGTCGCTCTTGGAGTGGCCGCGATAGCGATAGGTCTTGCACTCGATGAGCGTCGGTCCCTCGCCATTGCGTGCGCGCTCGGTCGCCTCGTGCATGGCCTCGGCCACATCCGACACGACATTGCCATTCACGATCACGCCCGGCATCGCATAGGCGGCGGCGCGGTCGGCAATGTTAGGCACCGCCGTCGCGCGGGCAACGGAGGTGGACATGCCGTAGCCATTGTTCTCGCAGACGAAGACGACCGGGAGCTTCCAGATGGCGGCCATGTTGAGCGCCTCGTGGAACGCGCCCTCATTGTTTGCGCCGTCGCCGAAGAAGCAGACAACGACATTGCCGGTCTTCATCTTCTTGGCGGTCAGGGCAGCGCCAACGGCGATCGGGAGACCGCCGCCGACAATGCCGTTTGCGCCGAGGTTGCCCGTCGACACATCGGCGATGTGCATGGAGCCGCCACGGCCACGGCAATAGCCGGTGGTCTTGCCGAAGAATTCGGCGAACATGCGCGAGACGTCCGCACCCTTGGCGATGCAGTGGCCGTGGCCACGGTGCGTGGAGGTGATCTGGTCTTCATCAGAAAGGCCGAGGCAGATGCCGACAGCGCTTGCTTCCTGTCCGATGGACAGATGCATCGTGCCGTGGATCAGGCCACGCATGTAGCTCTCTTCTGCGCCTTCCTCGAACTGGCGGATCAGATACATCTTGCGCAGTGCATCGCGCAGCTTTTCCTGATCGAACTGCCTGTAGATGAAAGGCTGGTTGGCGCCATCGGTTTTCGAGGCGCTCTTTTTGGCCGTGGCCGACATTTTTACGCTCCTGTCTAGAGCATCGGACCGAAAAGCGGGAACCGGCTTCCGGTCCGATGTTCCATCAATAAATCAGATCGTCCGTGTGCGCCCGAACGGGCGCATGGCGATCTAGCCGTAAACGAGCTTGTCCTGACGCGCGCGCAGCTCGGCGATCTTGGAACCGGCCGGCGGGGCAGCGTTGTCGGACGTGATCAGTTCACCCTTCTTGATGGGCTTGGTGACCGTGCCGCCCTGAAGCAGACCGCAGGGGATGGCCCTGGAGGCGCGGGCCTCCGGCACCGTCATGATCCATGCGCGGTAGCAATATTCACCAATCGCATCGAGCGTCTCGCCCGGCTGCATGTCCTTCTTGGCGACGGCGCAGACTTCCGCAACCGGCTTGTCCAGCGGCACCATGTCCGGCTTGCCGTAGAGAACGACGCGGGCGCAGGTGAGCGGCACTTCAAGCGAGGTGAGGTGATAGGGACGGTGGAAGGTGAAGTAAGGGCCCTTGCCCATCTTCAAGTCTTCCATGCGCTCCGAAATGCGCGGATGCGACATGTCGGCGACAACGAAGACGCCGGGCGCCACGCCCTTGCCGATGGAGTAATCCACCACGCCAACGCGCGACAGCACACCGCCATCCTTTTCCGGCACCAGCACGGAGGACAGCTCGTCCAGCGTCGCCTTGGGGCCATGCATGCCCGGCTTGTCCGGCACGAGACCGGTGGCGTTGGCGATGGCCGCCATCTCGACCATGGTCTTGGAGCCGTCGACGAACTCGACCAGCATGCGCACATTCATGTTTCGGCGCGCTGCTTCCTCGGCATAGTCGTCCGGGATCGCATCGATGTTGAGCGGGTTGTTCTTGCCCTTGCCGGCGGCGACGATGGGATGCCCCATGGCCGAAACGAACTCGATCAGCTCCATGCAGGAGGACGGCTCGTCGCCAGCGCCCAGCGAATAGGTAACGCCCAGGCGGTCGGCTTCGCTCTTCAGATAAGCGCCGATGGTGACATCAGCCTCGACATTCATCATGACGAGGTGCTTGCCGTGCTCCATGGCCCGGAGGCCGATTTCAGCACCGACAGCGGGAACACCGGTCGCGTCGATCACGACGTCGATGAGATCGTTCTCGAGAAGCAGATCGGCATTGTTGGTGACGGCAACTTTGCCGGCTTCCATCGCCGCAGTCATTGCGGATTGCGTGTCCGCTTCCTTGGCGTGCCCTTCTTCCTGATAGGCGATATCCACGGCACGGCTTGCCGCAGGCAGGTTCAGCTCCGAAATGGCGCCGATTTCAATGCCGGGCATATGTGCGACGCGGGTGACGATATCGGTACCCATTTCGCCCGACCCCACAAGGCCGATGCGGATCGGCTTGCCGGATTTGGCCCGATCCTCGAGATCCCGGGCAAGGCCGGTAAGCGCAACGTTGGCAGACATTTCTGACCACTCTCCCAGATGGCGTTTCCTCAGATTGAGGCTTATTGAACATATGTTTAGGTGTCAATACGAATGTCCAAGGGCGCGACAACAACGCCCGGCTCTCCCCAGAACCGTCAGCAGCAAAAGCCCGCACAGCAGACATGACGCCAGGGAAAGAGAAAATCGTAACATTCCAGCTTTTGTGAACGCTCTGTTTCAGTTTTCCGATCTGAACGAACGCAAATGGGCTCCCTAAATGAAGAACCAGCCAGGGAAGACGCCTCGGCTTCGAAGTAATAACACACTTCCCTGACGGAAATGTGAAACGCTTGTTGATAGCTAACTGGAGTACCGAAAATGAAAACTGCTCTCTCCGCTCTCGTTATTTCCACCTTTATTGCAGCTCCGGCATTTGCCATTGAGCCGATCAAGGGAAGCATCACCTATGACGGTCCTTCTCAGTCGACGCTGAGCAAAACGCCGGTCGGTTCTGTGCTTCAGCACCAGTTCAACGCGAACGGCAATGAATATCGCGAGATCTATGTTGTCGGTGACGACGGCCGTCCGGTCCTCGTAAATCGTACGATCGTAGACAACAGCTAATGTTCAAATGAACATTGCAAGAAAGGCCCGGACATCGATCCGGGCCTTCTCTGCATGAGGGGGAACTCTACTTCGAAACGCGATTACCTGTTTCGCAATACAACACAGGGCAGCCCGCCACTGCGAAAACGGCGACAGACACGCACCGCATCCGGCCGACTGTCAGCGCCGATGCGGACCGCATAGATGCCGCGCCATCCGCGCGGCGAGCGCACCCGGGTAATGACCGGCTCGTAATCCTTCAGAAGCGCTGCATGCCGGCGCAGAACCATCTGCCAAAGCCTTATCGCCACATCGCGGCGAAAATGCCCCGCCACCTGCACGCCCCAGGGCTGGGTGTGAACACTGGCCATCGCCATGACGGCGCGGGCAGAGACAGGCAGAGCAAGACAGGCCTCATCGAACGGCTTGTCGGGATGCAATGGCTGAACCTTTGCAGCGCGCGTGCGCTCGGAGAACGTATCGACCGGCTCCCCCAGGATCGCCATGACGTAATTCTCGGTTTCGAGCGGCAGGAAGCCGCCCTTCGAGAGCCAGCGTGAGACACGCCCCTCTCCCGCATTGTAAGCGGCAGCAGCGAGACCAAGATTGCCGTACTTCTCTTTCAGCTCCGCCAGATAGGCAGCCGAGGCCGGTATCGCCTTTTCAATATCAAATGCATCGTCGAGCCCGCGCATCGCCGCCGTGCCCGGCATGAACTGCGCAACACCCTCCGCCCCCTTGGGGCTGACGGCATTGGGATTGAAGCGACTTTCCTTCCAGAGGAGCCGGGCAAGGAAGGCGGGCTCCATGCGATTGTCCCGCGCCTCAGCCTCCACGATCCGGCAGATGGAGGCGATGAGCGTCGCCTTCTCCGTTTCATCCTTCTTCTGGTCGCCCTGCTCCGCGCGAACGGAAGAAAGGCCCGACAGAAGCATGACGAGCATGGCAATATGCAAGATCAGCCAGCGGGAACGGACATGCTGCATCGGGCACCCTTTCGCTCTCGCCGAAGCGTAGGGCCAGCCCCGACGACAGGCAAGCCGCAGGAGAGAAGCCGCAATGGCAAAGAGCCGTTTGCCGCATCAAAAAGCCGTCGATCATTCCGAAGAAGGCATGGTGGAGCTGAGGGGAATCGAACCCCTGACCTCGTCATTGCGAACGACGCGCTCTCCCATCTGAGCTACAGCCCCGTTCCACCGATTGCACGCATTTAGGTATGCGGAAGCGGGCCTGTCAAGAAGTGCGCGCGCAAGAAGAGAGCGCATGGAAACTGCACCCTGCGCCGTGCAAAAATTCCCTCCAGACTTGCCGCATCCACCGCCAATGGCTACATGTCGCAAAATTGCCGGCATGCAATGCAGGAACCGCCTGTGCGTGCCGCGCTTAACACGGCCCAGGAGACCGGCATGCTCGCGCTTATCCAGACCATCATCATGGCGCTCGACATCTATTGGTGGCTGATCATCGCCTCCGCCATCTTTTCCTGGCTGTATGCCTTTAACGTGGTCAACCCGCGCAACCAGTTCGTCGGGTCCATCGGCAACTTTCTCTACCGCGTGACGGAGCCGGCGCTGCGCCCCATCCGCAAGATCCTTCCGGACCTCGGCGGCATCGACATTTCGCCGATCATCCTGCTTCTGGCGCTGTTCTTCATTCGCCAGTTCATCCTGACCACCGTCGCCCCCGCGCTTCTCTGATCCATGTCGGAACTGCCCGCCTTCTGCCGACAGGCCGATGACGGGCTGGTGCTGTTTGTGCGCCTGACGCCGAAATCGTCGCGCGACGCCATTGAAGGCCCGGCGGAAACGGCGGATGGCCGCTGCCATCTGAAAGCGCGGGTGCGCGCCGTGCCGGAAAACGGCAAGGCCAATGCCGCGCTTGAAAAACTGCTCGCCAAGCAGCTTCGCGTGCCCGCGGGCAGCGTTTCGGTGACCGGCGGAAGCACTTCGCGCCTCAAGACCGTGACAGTGGCGAACGCCGACAAGGACGTGCTCGACCGGCTCTCAGGCTTCGCTGCAGAAAAATAAGGCTCCCCTGTCGAAACAGGCTATGCTCCGCCCCCAAGGGGGATGAGGGTGATGAAGAGGAGCCTGCCCATGAGAATGGCACTGACCAGACTTGCGATAGCGGGACTTGCGATGGCGGCGATGGCCGGCACGGCGCGAGCGGTCGACATTGAAAGCGCATATACAGAGCTGAACACCGAAAAGAACTGCGCGCCCTTTGCCGCGCCGGGCGGCGACGAACCGGGCGACTGGGTCAATCTCGTATGCTCGGGCTGGAAGGGCTATCCCGTTCTTGTCTACTACAGTGATGCACGGGAATCGCTGTTCTACGGCTTCCCGCCAGCCGGCGATCTGGCGCCTGAGTGGGAAAGCTTCTCCGCCTTCAACTCCACCGGCCCCACCATCGAATGGCGCATCATGAAGGATGGCGACCGCGAATGGCCCGTCGCGACGATCCATCGCTGGTTCGTGGATGACGATTTCGGAGACAAGATCGAAGTGCTTGTGGTGGAAAAGGTCGGGCAGCTTCTGGAACGGCAGGGCTGTGTCGTTGGCTATGTGGTTGCGACAGGCAACGAAAACGCCAATGAAAAGGCCCGCCGCATTGCTGATCGGCAGGCCTATGACTTTGCTTGCGGGGCCGACCAGCCGGTCGTTGACGCGGGTGAGGTGCCAGCCCCGATGAGCGCGGGTGGCGGCGGCTAGAACACGGGACCGAAAACTGAAATCCGGCTTTCGGTCCGATGCTTAGCTGATCGTCTGGGCTCAGGTGATCGTCTGGATCGCCCGTGGCGCGCCCTGATGGACGCAGGCCGATCCAGACGCCGCCAGCGCCATGCTTACTTGCTGGTCTTGGCCCGCTCGATGGCCTCGACGATCAGCCTGCGCGCTTCGCCAGCGTCCAGCCAGTCGCCGATCTTGACCCACTTGCCGGGCTCGAGATCCTTGTAGTGCTCGAAGAAGTGCTGGATCTGCTGGAGGGTGATCTCGGGCAGGTCCTTGTAGTTGTGCACGTTCTCATAGCGGCGCGTCAGGTGAGCCGACGGCACGGCGATGATCTTCTCGTCCTGTCCGGAATTGTCTTCCATGACCAGAACGCCGATCGGGCGCACATTGATGACGCAGCCGGGAATGAGCTGGCGCGTGTTGCAGACCAGAACGTCGATGGGGTCGCCGTCATCCGACAGGGTGTGCGGCACGAAGCCGTAATTGCCCGGATAGGTCATCGGCGTGTAGAGGAAGCGGTCGACGACCAGCGTTCCCGAATTCTTGTCCATCTCGTATTTGATCGGCTGACCGCCGACCGGGACCTCGATGATGACGTTCACGTCTTCCGGCGGATTATCACCGGTGGAGATGGCGTCTATGCGCATGGAGAAGCAACCTTTGTTCTGGCAGGTGATGGCTGCCGGAGACCGGCGCGGCGACCGATAAGGTCCGCCGGACGAGGCAACCCGGAAATGGATGGCTGCCGCTTTATCGCGTCACAGGCCGCATGGCAATGCAGCGAATGGTGCAGTGCGAAATTTTGATGGTGCGCGCGGACCGGAAAGACATGCGCAGCAGGGTCGAAGCTCAGTCCCAGACGAAGGCCAGCTTGCGCAGCGCCCGGCTGTGAAACACCTCGACGCCCTCGGCAATGTCGCGCCCGCCGGCGCCGGCATAGAACGCCAGCGCTGCCTCATTGTCTTCCAGAGCCCACACGACAAGACCGTTCAGACCATGGGCCGACAGCATGTCGCGCGCGGCCTGGAAGAGCCGCGTGCCAAGACCGACGCCCTGATATTCAGGCCGCAGGTAGAGCTCGTAGATCTCGCCTTCCTGCGCCAGCTCACGGGCGCGGTTGCGCCCGAGCGTTGCGTAGCCGGCAATCTCACCGCCGATTTCGATGACGAGAACGGTGGCGGACCGACGAATCGCATTGGCCCACCAGCGCGGACCACGACGACCGATCATGCGCCCCAGCGCCTGATAGGGGATGATGCCGGTATAGGCCCCGCGCCACGCGCTATCGTGGACTGCGGCCACCGCCTCGGCGTCTTCCGGCTCTGCTCGTCTGATGTCGATCGTCAGCGTGTTCATAGTTTCTTAACCATAGCTGCGTCGGGTCGACATGCGCAAGCATTAGAGCGCTCATCTTTGCGGTCGCGCACAGGCAGCCGAAAGCGCTCAGATTTCCGTCAAACGGTCTTCGATTTCATTGGGATTAAGCCGGCCGGCGGGGAAATGCTGTGCAAGCACCTCTCCGGCGTAGCCAACGGTTTCGACAAACCCGTCGGCCAGCGTGCCGCGGCGCGCGTGCTCCAGCATCATGGCGACGCCCTCGTTCCAGACACGCTGTTCGACACAGGCGTCGATCTCGCGGTCAGCCACGATTTCCACGTAGCGTTCCGCCAGCGAAACGAAAATCAGAACGCCGGTCCGCCCCTCGGTCACATGGATGTTGTGGGCGAAAAACTGGTTCTGCGCTTTCTCGTGGGCGCGCCGGTATTTCAGCGCCCTGGGCACAAGCGCAACGCGCAGCCCCCGAAAAGCGATCAGAAGAGCGCCGGCCGCGGCAAAGGCTGCGAGCTGCGCAGCGGCGAAAACCACGGGATCGACGGAAATCCACCAATGCCTGAGCGCCAGCGCCAGAAACGGGCCGAGAATGAGGATTGCCAGCGCGACGATGAGGCCGGCGGGATAGAGATAGGGATCGCTGGACCGCGCGAGAACGCAGTAGATTTCGCCCGCAGTGCTGCGCTCGGCATCACGGATCGCCTTTGCGATGCGGGCGTGTTCTTCGTCCGTCAGTGTCCTGATCTTTCGCAACATCCTACCAGCTCCCCGAAGCACCGCCGCCGCCGGACGAACCGCCGCCGCCGGAAAAGCCCCCGCCACTGCTGCCGCCGGAAGACCATCCGCCGGAGGAGCTGCGTCCGGAGCGCCCGCTGGACTTCTTGTAATTCACCTTCATGCCGAGCCACTCATACTGGCCCGGCCCGATCTTGCGCCCGAAGATGGGCGGCAGAAGCGCCATGGCGAAACCGCCGAAGAAGAAGGTGCCCCAGACGATGAAGAACAGGATCGTCGGCCAGGGAATGCTGTCATCTTGCTGCTGGCTGCGCCGGGCGCGGGCCTCGAGCTCCGCCGCATTGCCCTCCAGCACCATGATGATGTCATCCACCGCGCCATCGATGCCGGCGTCGTAATCGCAAGCGCGGAAGGCCGGCACCATGGTGTTTTCGATGATGAGTTTGGAGTGCAGGTCCGTCAGCGTGCCTTCGAGACCATAGCCGACCTCGATCCGCATCTTGCGGTCATCGAGCGCGACCAGAAGCAGGACGCCATTGTCCTCACCCGCCTGCCCCAGCCCCCATGCGCGGAAGAGACGGTTGGCGAACGGCTCCAGCGCCTCGCCGTCGAGGCTGCGAATGGTGGCGACGACGATCTGGTCGGAGGATTTCTGCTCGAAAGCTTCGAGTTTTCCGGTCAGGCGGGCCGTGGTTTCCGCATTGAGGATGCCGGCGTCATCGACCACCCGCCCGGTGAGCCGGGGCAGTTCCGCAGCGGCCAGCGCCGATGCCAGAAACAGAGCGACAAGGCCAGCCGCAAGGGCAAGCCAAAGGCGCTGGCGATCACGTGCGGCGGGACACCGCCGGACTGCCTCCCCCATAGATCAGTCTCCGTCAGCCGCCGCTGTTCGTGCCGAAATTGACCGACGGCGCATCCATCTGCTCCTGCGAGATGGTGAAGGTCTCATAAGGCTCGTTGCCCGTGAACCAGAACATCGCCCACAGCATGGAGGGCAGTGTCTTCAGTGACGTGTTGTAGAGGCGAACCGCCTCGATATAGTCGCGCCGGGCGACGGCGATGCGGTTTTCCGTGCCCTCAAGCTGGGCCTGCAGCGCCAGGAAGTTCTGGCTCGCCTTCAGATCCGGATAGTTCTCGACGACAGCCAGAAGGCGCGACAGCGCGCCGGTCAGGCCGGCCTGGCTCTCCTGAAACGCCTTGAAGGCTTCCGGGTCGGTGAGCATGTCCGTCGACACCTGAACCTGGGTGGCCTTTGCGCGCGCCTCGACGAGGCCTTCCAGAACCTCGCGCTCGTGGGAGGCATAGCCCTTCACCGTTTCGACCAGGTTCGGGATGAGGTCGGCGCGGCGCTGATACTGGTTCAGCACTTCGCTCCAGGCGGCCTTGGCCTGTTCCTCACGGGTGGGGATTGTGTTGAACCCGCAGGCAGAAAGCAGCGGCAACATCACGAAGAGCGCCAGAAGAGAAAGAAGGCCGCGCTGAGAGACAGCGGCGAGCGGCTTGGCAATCGGCATGAAGGAGCGCCTCCGAAACATTGGTTCTGGGAACATTAGAGCATCGGACCGAAAAGTGGAAACCGGTTTTCGGTTATTCCGATGCTCCATCAATTGCTTAGATCGTCCTTTGTGCGCCGGAATGGGCGCACGGCGATCTAGAACATGGGCCACTGACAGGAAACCAATTCCGATCAGGCTGCCCATGCTGTACGGTTACCGCAAATCCACTGCAACGGGTTTTCAGATGGGGTCGGGAAACAAACAGGATCAGGAAGCCGAAGCGGAGTCGCGCCGGATTCTCGACCGGGTTGGCCGAGAGAGCGAAGGCAGCTCCATGATGACGCGCGTGCGCGATCACGTGGCGGCTACCGATGCAGAGCAGAACGACCCGATTGAACTCTGGGGCACCCGCATCGGCAGGGCCATCGCCGTGACCACGCTGACGGCCCTGATCCTCTGGCTCCTCCTCTACGTCTTCGGCATAATCGGCGGATAACGGACAGCATGACCAATCAGGACAACCGGGGCGAGGCGCGCGCCGTTATCGTCATTTCAAGCCATGTGGCGCGCGGCAGCGTTGGCAACAGGGCGGCCGTTTTCACCCTTGAGGCACTGGGTTTTCCGGTCTGGGCGGTGCCGACGGTCATTCTGCCCTGGCACCCCGGCCATGGGCCGGCGACGCGCATCGTGCCGGAAGCAGATCAGTTCGCGCGCTTCATTCACGACCTGGAAAACGCCCCCTGGCTGGGTGAAGTGTCGGCCGTGCTGACAGGCTATCTGGGCGGGCCGGAACAGGCGACGGCGATTGCCGGGCTGGTGAAAACCCTGAAGGCACATAACCCGCAGGCGCGCTATGTCTGCGACCCCGTTCTGGGCGACAAGGGCGGGCTTTACGTGCCGGAGGCGACGGCAACGGCGATCCGTGATCAGCTGCTGCCACTGGCCGACATCACCACGCCGAACCGCTATGAGCTGGAATGGCTGACGGGGATGGAGATTTCCGGCACGGAAAGCGCCATTCGCGCGGCGCGGAAGGCCCCGCCGGCGGATGTGATGGTGACGTCAGCGCCGGCCAGCAGCCCCGACCGGCTCGCCAATCTTCTGGTGAGCGAGACGGACGTTCTGCGCGCCGTGCATGACAGCATTCCAAGCGCGCCGAACGGGACGGGCGATCTGACGGCAGCGCTCTATCTCGCCCGGCTGCTCGCAGGCGAGACGCGGGAAGAAGCGCTTGCAAAGACGACGGGCTCGGTTGTGGCGATCCTCAACAAGGCGGCAGAACGCGGCTCGAACGAACTGATGCTCGAAACCGACCGGCAGATCCTGACGCGCCCGGAAATGAGCATCGAGATCGAGCATGTGGCGGAAACCGCGGAGGCATGACGGCGGTCTGAGCCTGCGGGCAAACGCATAAACCGGATTGCCCGAAGAACGGTTTACCGTTATTCGGAATTCCATGACCCATCTGCCAGACCGTCTTATCGCCGGCTACCGCAACTTCATGGCGGGCCGTTACAGCTCCGAGAGCGATCGCTATCGCGCATTGGCCAAGGATGGCCAATCCCCGAAAACCATGGTCATCGCCTGCTGTGATTCACGCGCGGCGCCGGAAACGATTTTCGACTGCGGCCCCGGCGAACTTTTCGTCGTGCGCAACGTGGCCAACCTCGTGCCGCCCTATGCGCCGGACGGGCAGCATCACGGCACGTCCGCAGCCCTGGAATTCGCGGTGCAGAGCCTCAAGGTGAAGCACATCGTCGTGATGGGGCATGGACGCTGCGGCGGCATTGGCGCGGCGCTGAACCGCTCGGCCGAGCCGCTTTCGCCCGGCGACTTCATCGGCAAATGGATGGGGCTGGTCAAGCCGGCCGCAGAAGCCCTGGCCGAGAACGAGATGATGACAAAGGCCGAGCGCCAGACCGCGCTTGAACGCATCTCGATCCGCTACCAGGTGGAAAACCTGCGCAGCTTTCCCTGCGTGAAAATTCTCGAAGACAAGGGCAGGCTCACCCTGCACGGCGCGTGGTTCGACATTTCGAGCGGCGAGCTGTGGGTGATGGACCCCAAGACCGGCGATTTCGAACGGCCGGACTTCGAGTAGACCCGATACTGTCAGGCGGGATCGCCTGACTTTTCACCAAAAGCGAAGCGCGATGGCCCCGTATCAGACGGGGCCTGTCGGACCATGCCGCAATGCCGTTGCCAGCGTTGGCTCCGGCAGCCTGTTCCAGATGATCCATGAAACGATTGCCACCGTTCCGAGCGTCGGGATGATGATCACCATGGCCAGAACGGGATCGCCGATGAGTGCGGCGATGGTTCCGCCGGCGAGCCCTGTGGTCATCTGAAGAAAGCCCGTCAGCGACGATGCGGAGCCCGCAATGCGGGGGAATGGGGCAAGGCCCGCCGTCATCATGGCCGGCATCACGAACGCGATGCCGAAGGCATAAACGCCGACCGGCCCCATCACGCCGATGAAGCTTGGCTCGAACAGGGTGAGCGCAAACACCAGAAGCACGCTGCCCACACCGATGGCCGTGAGGCCGATGGGCACGAGCCTGTAAGCGCCGAGCGACTTCATCAACTGCCGCGCGGCGACAGCGCCGACGAAATACATGCCCGATTGCGCCAGCATGCCGAGGCCAAACTCGGCGGGTGTCATGCCGACATTGTCCATCAGAATGAAAGGCAGAACGGTTGCCTGCGTATAGAGCGCGCCGACCGCACCGGCGATGACGAAGCTCGACAGCATGAAGTAGCCATTGCTCAGAAGCAGGCCATAGGAGTGGACCAGCGCCTTCGGGCTGATGCGCGAGAGATCGCGCTCGACGGTCTCGCGCATACAGAAATGGATGATGAGCGCGATCACCAGTCCCGCCACCAGCATGAGAATGAAGATGGCGTGCCAGCCGGCTATCTGCATCGTCAGACCGCCGAGCGTCGGCGCGAAGGCCGGCCCCACGGCAAGAATGATGCCGACCAGGTTCATGATCCGGGCGGAACTTTCATTCGTGAAAAGATCGCGCACGATGGCGCGCGAAACGGCCACGCCGACGGCCGCGCCAAAGCCCTGTAGAAAGCGGGCAGCGATCAGCGTTTCGATATTGGGTGAGATCAGCGCGATGAAACTCGCCACCACATAGATCGCGATGAAGGCGAAGGTGACGGGCTTGCGCCCGAGGCCATCCGACAGGGGGCCGCAGAACAGCTGCGCCACTGCAAAGCCGGCAAAGTATAGCGAGATGGTCATCTTGACCGCCGCTTCGGTGGTGCCGAAAGCCTCGACGATCTCCGGCAGCGCAGGCGTGAAAAGCGCCATCGAAACGGGCCCGAGCGCCACCAGCAGCGCACCGATGATGCTGACCCGCCGTTCGCTCATCAGCGGCGGTGGCGGGGTTTCGGCATCCGGTGCTTCTGCGCGCATGTTCATAAAGGCTCCCCCTGCCGTGGCGCGGCAGGCTTTTGCGACAGGCCCGCCAGATTGGCCCGCACCACTTTCAGTTTCTCGAGCATTTCGTCCCACTCGGCTTCGCTGAGCGTGCCGGCAGCGCTGCGCCGCATCTCGGTGCCCACCCGGCCAATGGCCTCAAGCACCGCATCGGCCTTGTCCGTCAACTCGACGAGCTTTGCCCGACGGTCGGACGGGTCGTTCGCACGGCGCACGAGATCGCGCGCCTCAAGCCGGTCGAGATAGCCGCTCAGCGTCATCGCCTCGACGCCCATGCGCTCGGCGAGAACATTCTGGCGAACTGCGCCGGCGCGCGCGGCATGAACCAGCGTGCGCGCCTCACCGGGCGTCACGCCGATACCGGCATTGGAAATTGCCCGATCCATCGTGTTTCTGATCAGACGATAAACGTCTGCGATGAGGAAACCGAACGATTCCGGATTCACGTGCTGCGTCATCAAAAAGACCCTTATTATAAGGCAAACTTAATATAAGCCATACATATAGTCAGCCCCTATCATCGTCAACTCCGGCCATTGCGCCGCCAGCCGCCAGCGCTTACATCGCAAGGGCTCTGTTCCTCCAACGAACCGGAAACGCCATGCAGAAATCCGCTCCCATCGATCTTGCAACGCACCCGCTGACGAACTGGACCGGGCCGCACGGCCTGCCGGATTTCACCGCATTCGAGGATGCCGCGTTTGCGCCCGCTTTCGAGGTAGCCATCGCTGCCCATGAGGCGGAGATCGAGCAGATCGCCAACAATCCGGACGCGCCGGACATCGAAAACACGCTGGCTGCGATGGAACTCGCCGGCGAAGCGCTCTCGCGGGTCTCGGCCATCTTCTGGTGCCGCGCAGGCGCACACACCAATGAGACGATCCAGGCGCTGGAACGGGAAATCTCGCCGCGCATGGCCCGGCACATCTCGTCCGTTCTCATGAACGCGGCGCTGTTTGAGCGCATCGACCGGCTTTATCAGGCGCGCGACACGCTCGACCTTGACGCAGAGACCGACCGCGTTCTTGAAAAGGTCTGGAAGCGCTTTGTGCGCGGTGGCGCACAGCTCGACGCAGACGACAAGGCGCGGCTTGCCGTGATCAATGAGGAACTGGCCGGGCTTGGCGCGAAATTTGGCCAGAACGTGCTTGCAGACGAAAGCGGCTGGTCACTGTTTCTGGAGGAAAACGACCTGGCCGGGCTCTCCGACGCGCTGAAGAGCGCCATGGCGGAAGCCGCCGAAGCGCGCGGCGAGAAGGGGCGCTATGCGGCAACGCTCTCACGCTCCATCGTGGAACCGTTCCTTGCCTCCTCCGAACGGCGCGACCTGCGCGAGAAGGTGTTCAACGCATTCGCCAAACGCGGCGAGAATGGCGGCGACACGGACAACGCCGACATTATTGCGAGCACGCTCAAGCTGCGCGCAGAAAAGGCGCGATTGCTCGGCTATGAAACCTATGCCGCGCTGAAGCTGGACGACACGATGGCGAAAACGCCGGAGGCCGTGCAGGAGCTTTTGCAGCCGGTCTGGCGAAAGGCGCGCGAGAAAGCCGCCGAAGACGAAAAGGAACTGGCGAGGCTGGCAGCCGAAGACGGCCAGAACCACGCCATCGCCCCCTGGGACTGGCGCTATTATGCGGAGAAGCGGCGCGCCGAGCGCTTCGCCTTCGATGAAAGCGCGCTGAAACCCTATCTCGCACTCGAAAACGTGATCGCCGCCTCCTTCGACGTCGCCAACCGGCTGTTCGGCCTGACCTTCGAGGAGCAGAAGGGCGTTCCGGCCTGGCATGAAGACGTGCGCACCTTCATCGTGCGCAATGCCGACGGCTCGCAACGCGGCCTGTTCCTGGCCGACTATTTCAATCGCCCGTCCAAGCGCTCCGGCGCATGGATGAGCGGGTTGCAGTCGGGCTATCGGCTGGGCGCCGGCAAGACGCCGATCATCTACAATGTGATGAACTTCGCAAAGCCGCCCAAGGGCAGCCCTGCCCTTCTCTCGGTCGATGAAGCACGCACATTGTTTCACGAATTCGGCCATGCGCTGCACGGGCTTCTGAGCGACGTGACCTGGCCGTCGATTTCCGGCACCTCGGTCTCCCGCGACTTCGTGGAGCTGCCCTCGCAGCTCTATGAGCACTGGTTCACCGTGCCGGAGGTGCTGCAGAAATTCGCCCTGCATCACGAAACCGGCCAGCCCATGCCGCAGGAACTGCTTGAGAAGATGCGCGCGGCGCGCACCTTCGACGCCGGCTTTGCAACGGTGGAGTTCACCGCCTCGGCGCTGATGGACATGGCGTTCCACAGCCAGGCCGAAGCACCCGATGCGCCGCTGGACTTCGAGGCGGAAACGCTGAAGCAGATGGAAATGCCGGACGCCATCGTGATGCGCCACCGCACGCCGCATTTCCTGCATGTGTTTGCGGGCGATGGTTATTCAGCCGGCTATTATTCCTATATGTGGTCGGAAGTGCTCGACGCAGACGCCTTCCGCGCCTTCGAGGAAACGGGCGATCCGTTCGATCCGGAAACCGCGAAGAAACTGCTCCGGCACATCTATGCGGCCGGCGGGTCGGCTGATCCCGAAGAGCTTTACAAGGCGTTCCGCGGGCGCATGCCAACGCCGGAAGCCATGATGGAAAAGAAGGGGCTCGCCTAGGGCCGGAGACCTGACGATGACGGCCTGCCTGCGGGCCGTCATTCAATGGTCAGATAGATGTCACGCCGTCGATAACCGGTTGCCACACTAAACGGTGAAATTGCCTCCCACGACCCAACCAGATCGAGGGAGACTGTCATGAAGTCCTTTGGAGTGAGCACCCGCCGCAAATTCCTGATCGGAAGCGGCGCAACCGCACTTGCCACCACGCTTGGCGGGCTGGCCATGCCCGCCATTTCGCGCGCCTCGTCGCGCCCCGTCTTCACCCATGGCGTCCAGTCCGGCGACGTGGACACCACGACCGGCATGATCTGGACCCGCACGGATCGCCCGGCGCGGGTGGAGTTTGAAGTCTCGACCACCGAGAGCTTCGCCAACCCGACCCGGCTGCCGAGCCTCGACGCCCTGCCCGACAGCGATCTCGCCGTGAAAAGGCTGCTGGAGAACCTGACGCCCGATCAGGATATTTTCTACCGCATGACCGCCGTGGATCTCTCCGACGTTTCGGCGCGCTCGGAGCCGATTGTCGGACGCTTCCGCACCGCGCCCTCTGCACGTCGCGACATCCGTTTCGCCTGGTCGGGCGACACCGCCGGCCAGGGCTGGGGCATCGATGAGACCGGCATGAAGACCTATGCCACCATGTCGAAGCACGAGCCCGACTTCTTCCTGCATTCCGGCGACACGATCTATGCCGACGGCGCGATCCAGGACGAGGTGGAGCTGAAGGACGGCTCCAAATGGGTCAACAAGGTGGTGATCGACGAGAAGCGCAAGGTCGCTGAAACGCTGGACGAGTTCCGCGGCCAGTGGAAGTACAACATGATGGACGACCATGTGCGCGCGCTGAACGCCGTGTGCCCGACCTTCTTCCAGTGGGATGACCATGAAGTGGTCAACAACTGGTCGGCCTCCAAGGACCTCACCGAAGACGACCGCTACACCGAGAAGTCGGTGGCGCTTCTGCAGGCGCGCGCTGCCCGCGCGTTCCACGAGATGTCGCCGATCCGCTTCACCCCGGCAGAGCCCGGCCGCGTCTACCGCAAGATCGCCTACGGGCCGATGCTGGACGTGTTTTTCCTCGACCTGCGCTCCTACCGCGGCCCCAACACCGCTTCCATGCAGGATGAGCTGAGCGATGAGGCCCGCATTCTGGGCGATGCGCAGATGCAGTGGCTGAAGCGCGAACTCTCGAACTCGCGCGCCACCTGGAAGGTGATCGCCTGCGACATGCCGATCGGCCTTGTGGTGCGTGACGGCGAGAAGATCGAAGCGATTGCCAATGGCGACGATGGCGCTGCCAAGGGCCGCGAGCTGGAAATCGCCGAGCTGCTGCGCTTCATCAAGAATGCGGGCATCGAGAACACGGTGTGGCTGACCGCCGACGTGCACTACACGGCTGCCCACTACTACAATCCCGACAAGGCGCAGTTCCAGGACTTCAACCCGTTCTGGGAATTCGTGTCCGGCCCGCTGCACGCCGGCACGTTCGGCCCCAACGATCTGGACCGGACCTTCGGCCCGGAGCTGAAATATGTGAAGGCGCCGAGCAAGGAGCAGGGCGTGAACCTGCCGCCTTCGGACGGCTTCCAGTTCTTCGGCCTGGTCGACATCGACGCCGACACACAGCAGATGACGGTGCGCCTGATGGATCGCGATGACAACGAGCTCTACACAATGACGCTCGATCCCGTGCGCTCGGCCTGACACTGAGCGCATGCACTCGAACCGGGGCCTTTGCGCCCCGGTTTTTTGTTTCGCGCGAGGCATGTGCCACGCAAATGACTGGAGGTAATCCGGTTACTCTTAGAAAATCATGCCCAATTGGTCGCAGTCTGCGAAATTGCATCTTTCCGCAACGCACACTAACTAAACCCGGAAAGCTGTCGAAAACCGTGGAGAGCAAGATGCATCAGACAGGCGCGCCCCAGGGAGCCGAAATGACCGCAGACGCAGGTCCTGCCCGGCCCGACGTGACCGTCTTCTTCGACAGGCGCACCTTCTCGGCGCAGTATGTCGTCGCAGATCCGGCGACCGGCAAATGCGCGATCATCGATCCCGTTCTCGATTTCGACGAGAAATCCGGCGCAACCTCCACGGAAAACGCCGACCGGCTCCTCGCCTTCATCGAGGAGAAGGGGCTCGAGCTCGAGTGGATTCTCGACACCCATCCCCATGCCGATCATTTTTCAGCGGCGAGCTATCTGAAAACCAGAACCGGAAAGCCGATCGCCATCGGCGAGAAGGTGGTCGAGGTGCAGAAGCTCTGGAAAGGCATCTACAACTGGCCGGAGTTCCAGGCAGACGGATCGCAGTGGGACAGGCTTTTCGCTGACGGCGAGACTTTCACGATCGGCTCTTTGCCGGCAAAGGTCATGTTCTCGCCCGGTCACACGCTGGCCTCGATCACCTATGTGATCGGCGATGCGGCCTTCGTGCACGACACGCTGTTCATGCCCGATTCCGGCACGGCGCGCTGCGACTTTCCCGGCGGCAGCGCGGAGCGGCTCTGGAAGTCCATTCAGGACATTCTCAGCCTGCCGGACGAAACGCGCATCTTCGTCGGCCATGACTATCAGCCGGGCGGACGCGAGCCGCGCTTCGAAAGCACGGTTGCCGAGCAGAAGGCCACCAACAGCCACATGTCGAAATGCGCGACAGAGG
>MRWG01001063.1_pt1 | contig 20274 bp, 23 predicted proteins | sample 1013341 | NCBI WGS metagenome assembly MRWG01 (sample SAMN06117577, study PRJNA244670) | biofilm metagenome | biome: Water; feature: Cathode Biofilm; material: Biofilm; isolation source: microbial consortium enriched at the cathode of a solar microbial fuel cell | place: USA: District of Columbia ... | reverse complement strand
CTGATCGAATGGGCCAAGCGCGAGCAGGGCCTGATCGTCGCCAAGGGCAACCCGATCCGCATCCGTAGCATCGCCGAGGCCGACGCGGCGGGTGCCAGGTTCGTGCTCCGCGAGGCGCAGGCCGGCAGCAGGGTGCTGTTCCAGTATCTCGTTTCCGAGGCCGGGCTCGAGTTCGCCGAGCTGGATTTCGCCGACGTGGAGGCGCGCACGGAAACCGACGTCGGGCTCGCCATCGTCGAGGGCCGGGCCGATGTTGGGCTCGGGATTCGCGCCGCGGCGCATCAGTACGGCCTCGATTTCGTGCCGCTGCACGTCGAGCGCTTCGATCTCATGATCCGCCGCCGCGATTATTTCCAGGCACCGCTGCAGCGCCTGTTCAGGTACTGCGACTCGGCGGAATTCAAGGCCCGCGCCGCGGACATGGCGGGCTACGACATTACCGGTCTCGGCACCATTCACTACAACGCGCCGTGATGCGCCGTTTACGGTCTTGACGATCGTGCTCCGGCACCCGAAGTCTTGGGTGCCGGGAGGGACCAGATGGCCACGACAAAGATGACCGAACAGGAATTCATGGACGCCGCCGCCAATGGCGACGCCGATGCCGTCACGGCCGGGCTCGAACAGGGGCTCAGGCCGGATATCACGGACCGGTACGGCAACACGGCGCTGATGATGGCCTGCGCGCGGGCCCAGTCCGAGGTCTGCCGAATCCTCCTCGAAGCCGGTGCCAGCCCCGAGCACAAGAACCGCTTCGGCCTCGGCCCCCGAAACTGGGCGAGTTGGGCCGAGAACGACGCCAGGATCCGGGCGCTGCTGGGTTAACCCCTCACCCGGCGCTGCGCGCCACCCTCTCCCCGAGGAGAGGGTTCAACACACCTCGAAACAGTAGACGCGCGACGGCAGGTGATCGCCCAAGGGTGCGGAGTTGTAGATCCCGGTTTCGTCGACATGGCGCCACACGCCGGCGTCCTCCAGTTCCTTGCGCTTGGGCTCGAACAGTCCCTCCAGGTACGTCCGCGCGACGGAAAAGCAGAGCCGCCCGCCGGGCCTGGTGACGCGGATCAGTTCGTCGAGTCCGTCCAGCGGCGCGTGCCCCTGCGTGAACACGCCGGAACTGACGACGCCGGCGAAGCTGTCGGTCTCGAAGTCCAGCGGCTCGCCCAGGTACAGGTGATGCAGCTCCTCGTAGTGCGCCTTCTCGGCGGCGATCTTGAGCATGCCGGGCGACGCGTCGAGGCCGACGATGTGATCGTGGCCGAGCGCCTGCATGATCTCGCTCATGATGCCGGTGCCGCAGCCGGCATCCAGGATCGGCGTCGCGTCCGGCGGGATATGCCGGGACGCCAGCGACGTCACCATCGCCGGGTGCGTGTAGCCGATGCTTTTCATGTGGTCTTCGTACTCGTCGGCCCAGTCGTCGTAGGCCTCGGCCAGTTCGTCGGTGTTCTTCGCCGCGTAAGCCTTGTGCAGTTTCGCGGTCTCTTTTCCGGGTTTGTCGTCGGGCATTGTTCTCTCTCTGTCGTTGGCATTTCTTTCACCCTAGCACACCGGCCCGGAATGTCCCGTCCGCGTCCCCCAACATGTCCTTGTCTTTCGGTATCGGCGCACAAATGTTTAACTGGGACCGATAACAAGAATACCAGGGAGGAGAAGATGACGGCGTACATGATCGCCCAGGTCGACGTGACCGATCCGGAGAAATTCGAGGCCTACCGCGCGCTGGTGCCCGGCACGCTGGAGAAGTACGGCGGCGAATACATCGTCCGCGGCGGCGAGATGGCGGTGCTGGAGGGCGACATGGCCTATCCGCGCGTCGTCGTCATCCGGTTCCCCGATCTCGATGCCATCAAGCGCTGGCACGCGTCCGAGGAATACGCGATGCCGCTCAAGATGCGCCAGGCGTCGGCCGACAGCGTGCTGATCGGCGTGGAGGGTGTCGATGCCTGATCTCGAACAGTTGGGGCAGAAAATCTGGGACGCCCGCAAGGGCGGCACGGTGCTTTCCCGCGACCTCGTCGCCGAGGTCGCCGAACGCAACATGAGCTATAAGGTGCAGGCCGCCGCCGCCGAGGCGTCAGGCCTGACCCGCGTCGGCTGGAAGATCGCCGCGACCAGCGAAATGGCGCAGGAACTCCTCGGCATGGACGGGCCCTCGATCGGCCCGGTGTTCAAGGAGCACCTGTACAAGCCCGGCGACACGCTGCCGGCGCGCGCCGAACACGGCAGCGCCATCGAATGCGAGATCGCGTTCCGCATGGGTGCCGACCTGCCGGACGATCACATCGTCTCGTTCGAGGCTCTGCTGGACGCGACGGCGGATGCCTTCATCGCCGTCGAACTGGTCGGCTGCCGCTTCGAGGGCGGTTTCAAGGACGCGGGCATTTCCGTATGTATCTCGGATTTCTCGTTCAACGCCGGGCTCGTCTGCGGCCCCGACATCCCGGGCTGGATGGACATGTACCTCGCCACCGTCGGCGCCGAGGTCACGGTCAACGGCGAAAAGGGCAACGCCGGCAAGGGCAACGCCGTGCTCGGCAATCCGGCGTTCGCGCTGCAGTGGGCGGCGACCGAGGCCTACACCATCGGCATGCCGCTGAAGAAAGGCGACATCGTTTCGACCGGCACCATGACCGGCGTTACCCCGGTCAAGCCGGGCGACGAGGTGATGTGCGACTTCGGCGAACTGGGCCAGATCCCGCTGACCTTCGAAGCGGCTTAGGTCTTTCTCCACTCGTCATCCCGGGTCTCACGCGGCACGGCCGCGCTCGCCCGGGATGACGAACGATAAAAACGGTTCTACAAATAGGGTCGTTTTGTGCCGAAGAAGGACCCCCGAATGGCCGTTGAAAAGGTGGAGGCGCTGGTGATCGGCGCCGGCCAGGCCGGGATCGCCACGAGCGAACACCTGCGCGACCAGGGCGTGCCGCACCTGGTGCTGGAGCGGGGCCGCATCGCCGAACGCTGGCGCTCGGCGCGCTGGGACTCGCTGGTCGCCAACGGCCCCGCCTGGCACGACCGCTTCCCCAACATGGAATTCCGCGACCTCGACCCGGATGGCTTCGCGCCCAAGGAGACGGTCGCCGACTATTTCGTCGACTACGCCGGCATGATCGAAGCGCCGGTGCGCGAGGGCGTCGAGGTGACGTCGGTGGTGCGCAATCCGGACGGCCCCGGCTTCCGCGCCGAAACCTCGGATGGCGCGATCGAGGCGACATACGTGGTCGCCGCCACCGGTCCGTTCCAGACGCCGGTGATCCCGGACGTGATCCCCGAAGATGCCGGCGTCACGCAACTCCATTCCAACGACTACGAGAATCCGGACCGGTTGCCGGCGGGCGCGGTGCTGGTGGTCGGCGCGGGATCGTCGGGAACGCAGATCGCCGACGAGCTGTCGCGCGCCGGCCGCGAGGTCTATCTGTCGGTCGGGCCGCACGACCGCCCGCCGCGCAGCTACCGCGGCCGCGATTTCGTCTGGTGGCTGGGGGTGCTGGGCAAGTGGGACGCGGAAACGCCGAAGCAAGACACCGAGCACGTGACCATCGCTGTTTCCGGCGCGCACGGCGGCGAGACCGTCGACTTCCGCCGCCTCGCCGCGAACGGCATGACGCTGGTCGGCCGCACCGAGGGATACAGGGACGGCGCGGTGACGTTCGCGCCGGACCTCGCGGAAAACATCGCTAACGGCGACGCCAACTATCTTTCCGTGCTGGACGAGGCCGACGCCTTCATCGCCCGCAACAACCTCGACCTGCCGGCGGAGCCCGGGGCGCGCGAGATCGCGCCCGATCCGGATTGCGTCGCCAACCCGCTCACGTCACTGGACCTGAAGGACGCCGGCGTCACCACGGTGCTGTGGGCGACCGGCTTCAAGGTCGATTTCAGTTGGCTCAAGGTCGATGCCTTCGACGACCGGGGCCGGCCGAAACACCAGCGCGGTGTCGCCGCGGAACCGGGCATCTACTTCGTCGGCCTGCCGTGGCTCTCGCAGCGCGGCTCGTCGTTCATCTGGGGGGTGTGGCACGACGCCAAGCACATCGCCGGGCACATCGCCACGCAGCGCAGCTATCTCGCTTATCACGATTTCGCGAAGGGGCGGGGACGCTGACACGAACTTCATTCGTCACCCCGGCGCAGGCCGGGGTCTAGGGGCGCATACGATGTGCTGGATGCTCTGGATTCCGGCCTTCGCCGGAATGACGTCGGGGTGTTAGAATCTCTCTATGACGAAAAAGAAATCACCGCCGACACCTGACGCAATTCTCGATACCGCGCTAGAGATGGCGGCGGAGACGGGCTGGGACGCGTTGACCATGCTGGATCTCGCCGGGCGCCTGAAGATCTCGCCCGCCGCGCTCAACGCCGTGTTCGCCGACAAGAACGCCATCGCCGACGCGTGGTTCGGGCGCGCGCTCCGGGCGATGCTCGAACCGCTGCCGAAAGGCCTCGAGGACACGGAGGCCCGCGTCCGGCTGGAAGTCCTGATGCTGCGCTGGTTCGACGCGCTGGCGCCGTACCGGACTGTCACCGCCGAGATGCTGGGGGCCAAGATGTGGGTCTTCCACCCGCATCACTGGGTACCGATGATCTTCGATCTGTCGCGCCTCGTGCAGTGGTGGCGCGACGCCGCCGGCATGACCGCCATGGGCCGCCGCCGCCAGATCGAGGAGGTGACGCTGACACTGATCTTCCTCGCCACGCTCAGGGTCTGGTGCCGCGACGACAGCGAGGACCGGGAGCGCACCCGCGCCTTTCTCAGCAACCGCCTCCGCAACCCGCTGTTCGGGTAGGGTGAGGGGGAAAGCCCGGTTTACGCGCCCGGCTGGGCGTTGGCGAAGAACGCCTGGTTGCCGAGGATCTGGTATTCGTTGATCAGGCCCTGGCCCTGCTTGCCGAGGACCCAGTCGATGAAGGTCTGGCCGAGTTCGACCTTCACGTGCTCATGCTTCTTCGGGTTCACGAGGATGATGCCGTACTGGTTGAACAGCACCGGGTCGCCCTCGACGAGGATTTCAAGATCGCCCTTGTTCTTGAACTTGAGCCAGGTGGCGCGGTCGGTCAGCGAATAGGCGTTCATGCCCGATGCCACGTTCAGCGTCGCGCCCATCCCCGACCCGGTGGCGCTGTACCACTTGTTCCCGGCGCCCGTCGGATCGACGCCGGCGCCTTTCCAAAGCTCGAGCTCCTTCTTGTTGGTGCCCGAGTTGTCGCCGCGCGACGCGAACGGTGAATCGCTGGCGGCGATCTTCTTCAGCGCCTCGCCGGCCTTCTTCATGCCCTTGATGCCGGCCGGGTCGGATTTCGGGCCGACCATCACGAAGTCGTTGTACATCACGTCCGAACGCTTCACGCCGTAGCCTTCGGCGACGAACTTCTCCTCGGACGGCTTGTGGTGGACGAAGAGAACATCGGCGTCGCCGTTCTGCGCCAGCTTGATGGCCTTGCCGGTGCCGACGGCGACGACGCGGACCTCGATGCCGGTCTTCTCGGTGAACTTCGGCAGCAGGAAGTCGAACAGACCGGAGTTGGCCGTCGACGTCGTCGAGGCGACGGTAATGTACTTGCCATCGGCTTGCGCGCTCGGGGCGTTCGCCGTGCCCAGCGACAGCGCCAGGATGGCGGCGATGAACAGTGTCTTGAGCTTGAACATTTTAATCTCCCTGGTTGTTCGTCGTTCGGTTTTTGCGGTTACCATCTCAACTCGCCCTTGAGGAACGCGGCGGCCTCGCCGCTGCGGGGCGAGTTGAAGAATTCGCCGGCGGGGGTCTTCTCCATGAGCCTGCCGCCGTAGATGAACAGCACCTCGTCGGCGAGGCGTCTGGCCTGCGCGAGGTCGTGCGTCGTCATGACGATGCGCGTGCCCTCGCCGTGCATGGTGTCGATGATGTTCTCGATGGCGTGTGTCGCCGCCGGGTCGAGGCTCGCCGTCGGCTCGTCGAGGAACAGCACTTGCGGCTTCGTCGCCCAGGCACGGGCCAGCGCCAGCTTCTGCTGCTCGCCGCCGGAAAGATGCCGGGCCGGCGATTTGGCGAAGCGGCCGAGGCCGGTACGGCTCAGCACGTCGGCGATGATGTCGGGGCGTTCGCGGCGCGGCACGCCGTGCAGCTTCAGGGCATAGTCGATGTTCTGCGCCACCGTGCGGCGCAGCAGCACCGGGCGCTGGAACACCATTGCTTGGCGCTTGAGCGGATCCTCGCCCGGCGCCGCGCCCTGCCACACCACGCGGCCGGCGCTCGGCGCCAGGAGGCCGTGGCAGAGCCGGAGCGTGATCGACTTGCCGGCGCCGTTGGGGCCGAGGATGACGGTGCGCGGACCGGCCTCGAGCTCGAAGGCGAGACCCTCGACGAGGCGCTTGCCGCCGGCGTCGAAGGCGGCGTTCTCGACCCGGAGCGGCAGGATCGATCCGCCTGCCGCCGGGCTCATGCGGGCGGTCGTGTCAGGCGCGGCGGTGCTCGTCATGGCGTCGTTCATGTCCACACCGCCTCGGCGCGCTGCTTGACGGTGTAGGTGGCGGCATTGATGGCGAGCGACAGCGAGATCAGCACGATGCCGAGGCCGAGGGCGAGGGCGAGGTCGCCCTTGGAGACCTCGAGCGCGATCGCCGTCGTCATGACGCGGGTCACGTGATCGATGTTGCCGCCGACGATCATCACCGCGCCGACCTCCGCCGAGGCGCGGCCGAAGCCGGCGAGCACGGCGGTCACCAGCGTGAAGCGCGCGTCATACAAAAGCGCGGGGATGGCGCTTAAGGGTCCCGCGCCCATGGAGCGCATCTGTTCGGAGTATTCGACCCACAGGTCGGCGACGACCTGTCTGGTGAGCGCGGCGACGATCGGCGTCACCAGAATCGCCTGGGCGACGATCATCGCCGTCGGCGTGAACAGCAGGCCGAGCACGCCGAGCGGGCCGGCGCGCGACAGCAGCAGATAGACGACGAGACCGACCACCACCGGCGGCAGCCCCATCAGCGCGTTGAGAAACACGACCAGCGCGTTGCGTCCGGGAAACTTGAACAGCGCCAGCGCGGCGCCGACGGGCAGGCCGACGACGACGGCGAGCGCGACGGCGGTCAGCGACACCCGCAGCGACAGCCCGACGATTTCGATCAGGTTGTGATCGAACGTGACCAAAAGATGCAGCGCCGTCGCGAAGGCTTCGGAAATGTCGGTCATGTGTCCCTGCCCAAGCCCCTGTTTCGGGGCGCCGGCGCGCCGTTTGCGCGGCCGGACAAAATCGGTGCTTTCGCGCCTGAATTCGTTAACACGGAAGTCTAATTCCGGAAAATATGCATATCAATGCATAAATATGCAGGATGATCGGGTGCAATCACGAGACCGTGTCTCTGTAACGGTAATCATCGCTTGAAATCGGACCCCTTGCCCAAGATGATCGCGGCACCAAATAAGAACCGGGTGGTGGTGTTTGGCATGCCAACCCGGCGCATATGGGAGGAGAGATTTCGGTGACCCGTCCAGGTGACGACGCCCCCTCTAAGGACGACTATCTGATCCGGCCCGACCCGGCCGATCCGAAGCTGACAGAGCGTGTCTCAGGCATCGACCAGGACGGCAACGCCGTGGCGACGTCGGTCACCGTGGAACGCCCGCTGACGCTGTTTCTCAACGGTCGCGAGGTGGTCACCATGATGACCATCTGCGATCATCCGCAGATCCTCGCGGTCGGTTATCTGCTGAACCAGAACATGCTGCACCACGACGACGAGGTGACCGGAATCGACTACGACGAGGAGATCGAGACCGTCGTCGTCCGCACCGCCCGCGAGACCGACTACGAGGAAAAACTGAAGAAAAAGACCCTCACGTCCGGCTGCGCCCAGGGCACCGTTTTCGGCGACGTGATGGAAAAGTTCGAGACCGCCGAACTCAACAGGAACGCGATCCTGAAGACGTCCTGGCTCTATGCTTTGACGAAGAAAATCAACACCACGCCGAGCCTCTACCTGGAGGCCGGCGCGATCCACGGCTGCGTCCTTTGTCACGAGGACAAGCCTTTGATTTACATGGAAGATGTCGGCCGCCACAACGCCGTCGACAAGATCGCCGGGTATATGTTCCTGAACGGTATCACGGGCGAGGACAAGATCTTCTATACCACCGGCCGGCTGACCTCCGAGATGGTCATCAAGACCGTGCAGATGGGTATCCCGATCCTCTGTTCGCGCTCCGGCTTCACCGCCTGGGGAGTCGAACTGGCACGCCAGGTCGGCCTGACGCTGATCGGCCGCGCCCGCGGCAAGCGTTTCATGGCGCTGGCCGGGGAGGACCGCATCGAGTTCGACATCGACGCGGCCGAGGTCGAGGACGAACCCCGGGGCATGAACCGCAAGGGAGCGGCGGCGGAATGAGCGACGCGAAACCGATCGTCGGTGTGCTGCTCGCGGGCGGGCTGGCGCGCCGCATGGGCGGCGGCGACAAACCGCTCCGGGAACTCGGCGGCAAGCCGATCCTGCAGCACGTCATCGACCGGGCGAAGCCGCAGGTGCATCACCTGATCCTCAACGCCAACGGCGATCCGGGGCGTTTCGCAACGTACAGCCTGCCGGTCGTTGCCGACGTCATCGACGGGCACCAGGGGCCCCTCGCCGGGATCCTGACGGCGCTCGACTGGGCCGCCGAGAACGTGCCCGAGGCGGAACATGTGGTGAGTTTCGCGACCGACGCGCCGTTCCTGCCGCGCGACCTTGTGGCGCGTCTGTTGGCGGCGGTCAGCACCGAAGACGTGCCGCTCGCCTGCGCCATCACCGGCGAGCGCACCCATCCCGTGTTCGGCATCTGGCCGGTTGCGCGCCGCGACGACCTGCGCCGGGCTATGCTTGAGGAAGAGATGCGCAAGATCGACACGTGGACCGCGCGCATCGGCATCGTCCACGTGCCGTTCGAGACCGAGCCCGTCGATCCGTTCTTCAACGTCAACCGCCCGGAAAACCTGGAGGAAGCGGAAACCCTGCTCGAGACGGAGAAGGCCGCGCGCCCCGACATTCACGAGAAGATCGACCTCGGCGTCGTGATCGAACGGCGCGACAGCGACAACCGCTGGGCCGACTATTCGTATCAGCCGGTCGCCGTGTTCCAGGGCGCGCCGCCCAAGGACCCGCACGCCGATTGGACGATGCTGCGCGAGGGCGAAGGTTGGGCACACTTCCATGCGGCGACGATGCCGCTCGAGTTGTTCCGGGGCGAGACGGAAGGTTATCGGGTTAATCTTTCCAACGAACCGCCGCACATCTACATCGTGCTGTCGCCGGGCGAGGAGGCGGACGATCCGGAGATGCTCGTGCACTTGGTGACGGCGTGCCCGTTCGAGGCCGAGAGCTATACCGAGGACAGCGATCAGATGGTCGAGGGGGTCGTCATGCCGCCGGAAGTCGCGGCCTGGATCAAGGAATTCTGCGATACTCACCACAAGGACGTGCCGTTCAAGAAACGCAAACGCAAATCCTACGATCCGCGCAAGGGTGACTTCCGCCAGGATCGGCGCCGCGGAGGCGACTATGGCTGAAAACCGCCTGAGCCGCTGGTCTCGCCTGAAAAGCAAAGGCGGTGCCGACGACCGCGAGGAGAGATACGTCGCCGAGGAACAGACGCGTACCCGAACGGCCGCCGCCGAGCCGGCCGATGAATTCGCGTCGCTGCCGGGCGGCAGGCGGGTGCGCAATTTCGTGCCCGCCATGGCGCCGCTTGCGCCCGAGGCGGAGGACGACGACGATCGCTTCACGCGCGGCGTCGGCCACGCCGAGCCCGAGTCCGAAAACGGCGGCGCCGAGACCGCTGAAGCGGACCCGACCGAGGCGGAAGTCCGGGAGGCCGCGCTGCAAGCCGGGTTCGCGGAACTGCCCGAGGACGACGAGGACCTGTTCGCCGGTATCGACGAGGAGGAACTGAGCGACGAGCAGCGCGAAATCGTTGCTGAACTGCCGCCGCTCGATTCCCTCGACGAGAACTCCGATTTCACGGCCTTCATGCGTGACGGCGTGCCGGAGTTCCTCAAGCGCCGCGCGCTGCGCGTGCTGTGGCGGGTGAACCCGTTCTTCAATTTCCGCGACGGCCTCAACGACTACGACGAGGATTTCAATATCGTCCACAAGGTCATCGACGAGCTGGTGGGAAATTACAAGGTCGGCCGCGGCTACCTGAGCGACCAGGAACTGCGCGACATGACGCCCGAGGGGGCGCGCCGCGCGTTCGGCGACGAGGAAGACGAGGAGGCCGGTGACGCGTCCGGAGACGCCGCCGAAGAGCCCCCCGAACACGCTGAAAAGGCAAAAGAAACGGTAGAAACCGCTGATTCCGAAGCGGTACAGGAGAGTGACGATACGGGTGAAGGCGAGGACGATCCGGAGCTATAACCACACGAAAGTTATGGCAATAAGCATCTGAAATTACGCGCTTTTTTCGCAGGTGCACAATGCGAAATTCCGGAGAATCCGGTTGACACCAACTGGCATGCCACGGGATAATAAACGGGTAAGGGTGAAGTGGCGTTAACAGCGCCAAACGTACGATTGCCAGGCGTTTCACCAAACGAGAAAAGCCTCGAATTCGGGATTTCTGAATTTAAGAGCGCTGAGATTGGGAAGCACCGAGGGAGAGAAAGTGGCCGAGTCCACGACCATCGATTATCAAGCTGCTTCGAATACCGGTACCGACGCGCCATCGGACGACCTGATGCGCGCCAATTTCTATGGGCTGCTGGCGCGAGTGCTGGCCAAGCCGATGGACGAGGAAACCCTTGAGACCATGCGCGGGCTGGCCGAGCATGACGACAGCACGCCGCTCGGCGAAGCGATCGCGTCGTTCGGTAAACTGTGCGTCCGCACGCCGCGCGCCAAGGCCGAGGAAGAATTCACCGAACTGTTTTACGGGGTCGGCGCCGGCGGCGAGGTTTCGCCCTACGCGTCGCTCTACATCACCGGGCTCGTTTACGACAAACCGCTCGCCGAATTGCGCGGCGACATGGCACGGCTGGGAATCGCCGCGGCTGATGGTCTGGGCGAGCCGGAAGATCACATCGCCAGCCTCTGCGAGATGATGCACGGCCTTCTGACCGGCGCCTTGGGTGGCGCCGCGGGGCCGGCCGAGGCGAAGGCGTTTTTCGACAAGCACCTGGCCCCGTGGGCCGGGCGGATGTTCAAGGACCTCGAAGGGGCGCAGTCCGCTGCGCTTTATATGCCGGTGGGCACCATCGGCCGCTTGTTCATGGAGATCGAGCGCGAGGTTTACGAGATGGCGGCCTGAGCCGCCTGGGAGTTGGCGGGCGGATCTTCGGGAGACGGAGGTCCGGATCGCCGCGAGACGGAACGTCCCGCACTTGCCGTTAGGGAGTGTGGGCCGGGTCCGGAAGAAAGTGGCCATGGTGGCCAACACAAAGTGACCAGTGATGGTCACGATGAAAATGACCAGTGATGGTCAACACGTACGTGTCAACAATTGGGAGACAGCAATGAAAAGGACCGAAAAATCGGACACGCTGGCCCGCCGTGATTTTCTGAAAGGAGCAGGTGTTGCCGGTGCAGCCGGTATCGCCACGGCCGCTCTTTCCGGGAAAGAGGCGCAAGCCGCGTTGCCTGAGACCCGCAAGGTTAGCGGTTATCGGGAAACCGAACATGTCATGAAGTATTACGAGCTCAGCCGTTTCTAGGCTGCGCCACGTACTGACGTTTAACCAAAGGTCAAAATTGGGAGATATTTAAATGCTCACCAAGAAGAGCAACGGGGTTGCGGGACGCCCCCGTTTGACAAAGGCGTTAGCCGGCGTCATTGGCGGTTCGATGGACCGCCGGACCTTCCTGAAACGCTCAGGGGTGACCGCCGGCGGTATTGCGCTGGCCTCGGCCCTGCCGGCCGGGATGGTCAAGAAAGCCGAAGCGGCATCCGCCGCCGGCAATATCCAACAAATCAAGTCTGTCTGTACGCACTGCTCCGTCGGCTGCACGGTTATTGCCGAGGTTTCGAACGGTGCGTGGGTCGGCCAGGAGCCTGGTTTCGACAGCCCGCTGAACCTGGGTGCGCATTGCGCCAAGGGTGCTTCGGTGCGTCACCACGCGCATGGCGATCGCCGCCTCAAGTATCCGATGAAGTTGTCGGGCGGCAAATGGCAGAAGATCAGCTGGGACGACGCCATCAACGAGATCGGCGACAAGATGCTGGAGATCCGCAAGACCTCCGGTCCCGACTCGGTGTACTGGCTCGGCTCCGCCAAGTTCAACAACGAGCAGTCGTACCTGTTCCGTAAGTTCTACGCGTTCTGGGGTTCCAACAACGGTGACCACCAGGCCCGTATCTGTCACTCCACCACGGTTGCCGGTGTTGCCAACACCTGGGGCTACGGTGCGATGACGAACAGCTACAACGACATGCACAACTCGAAGCTGATGTTCCTCATCGGGTCCAACCCGGCCGAGGCGCATCCGGTTGCCGTGCAGCACATTCTGAAGGCGAAAGAGCAGAACAATGCCTCGCTGATCGTGTGCGATCCGCGCTTTACGCGGACGGCGGCCCATGCCGACGAGTTCGTCCGGTTCCGTCCGGGCACCGATGTCGCGCTGATCTGGGGTATCCTGTACCACATCTTCGAAAACGGATGGGAAGACAAGGAGTACATCAAGCAGCGCGTCTGGGGTATGGAGCAGATTCGCGAAGAGGTGAAGAAGTGGACGCCCGAAGAGACCGAGCGTGTGACCGGGGTTCCCGGTGCGCAGCTCCGTCGCGTCGCGCGGACCATGGCCAACAACCGTCCGGGCACCATCGTCTGGTGCATGGGCGGCACGCAGCACACCAACGGTAACAACAACACCCGCGCGTACTGCATCCTGCAGCTCGCGTTGGGCAACATTGGTACCCAGGGTGGCGGTGCGAACATCTTCCGCGGTCACGACAACGTGCAGGGTGCGACCGACTTCTGCATCCTGTCGCACTCGCTGCCGGGTTACTACGGCCTCGCCAAGGGGTCGTGGAAGCACTGGGCGCGTGTGTGGGATGTCGACTACGAGTTCCTCGCCGGTCAATTCGACGAAGAAAAGATGATGAACTCGAAGGGCATTCCGGTGTCGCGCTGGATCGACGGCGTGCTCGAAGACAAGGCCAATATGGACCAGAAGGACAACCTTCGGGCCATGGTCTACTGGGGTCACGCGGTCAACTCGCAGACCCGCCTGCCGGAAATGAAGAAGGCGATGGAGAAACTGGATCTGATGGTCGTCATCGATCCGGTGCCGACGTTCGCCGCGGTCATTCCGGACCGTCAGGACGGCATCTATGTCCTGCCGGCGGCGACGCAGTTCGAAACCCGTGGCTCCGTGACGGCGTCGAACCGCTCGCTGCAGTGGCGCGACAAGGTCGTGGAACCGGTGTTCGAAGCGCGCACCGACCAGGAAATCATGGCGATGTTCGCGAAGAAGTTCGGCTGGGCCGACAAGTTCTTCAAGAACATCAAAATGGACAAGATCGCCGAAGGCCGCGAAGAGCCGAACATGGAAGACACCACCCGCGAGTACAACAAGGGTATGTGGACCATCGGCTACACCGGTCAGTCGCCGGAGCGTCTGAAGGCGCACATGGCGAACCAGGCGACCTTCGACCGTACCACGCTTCTCGCGAAGGGTGGTCCTGTCAGCGGCGACTACTACGGTCTGCCGTGGCCGTGCTGGGGCACTGCCGAAATGAAGCACCCGGGGACGCCGGTTCTCTACGATCCGTCGAAGCCGGTTGCCGAAGGCGGCCTCAACTTCCGCGCCCGTTTCGGTGTGGAACGCAATGGCTCCAACCTGCTTGCCGAAGGCTCCTACCCGGTCGGGAACGAGCTCAAGGACGGTCACCCCGAGTTCACCATGGCCATGCTCAAGAAGCTTGGCTGGGACAAGGACCTGACCGACGACGAGCGTGCGACGATCGAAAAGATCGCCGGCGACAAGACGAACTGGAAGACCGACCTTTCCGGCGGTATCCAGCGCGTCGCCATCAAGCACGGTTGTGCGCCGTTCGGTAACGCCAAGGCGCGTACCGTGGTGTGGACGTTCCCGGATCCGGTGCCGCTGCACCGCGAGCCGCTGTACACGCCGCGTCGCGACCTCCTGCCGAAGTACGAAACGTATTCGGACCGTCAGATGTACCGTCTGCCGACCAAGTACGCGTCGATCCAGAAGCAGGACTTCTCCAAAGACTTCCCGACCATTCTGACGTCGGGCCGTCTCGTGGAGTATGAAGGTGGCGGTGACGAGTCCCGGTCCAATCCGTGGCTGGCTGAACTGCAGCAGGACATGTTCTGCGAAATCAACCCGATCGATGCCAATAACAACGGCATCAAGGACGGCACCATGATGTGGGTCGAAAGCCCCGAAGGCGGCCGTGCCAAGGTCAAGGCGCTCGTGACCGAGCGTGTTGCGCCTGGGGTTGTGTTCATGCCGTTCCACTTCGGTGGGCACTGGATGGGTGAGTCGCTCCGGAATAAGTATCCGGAAGGCGCCGACCCGTATGTGCTGGGCGAAGCGTCCAACATGTGCGGCACCTACGGCTATGACTCGGTGACCAACATGCAGGAAACCAAAGTCACGCTCTGCCGCGTGAAAACGGCCTGAGCGAGATAGGGAGACACAGAAATGGCTAGAATGAAGTTCCTGTGTGACGCAGAACGCTGCATCGAGTGCAACGCCTGCGTCACCGCGTGCAAAAACGAGCACGAGGTTCCCTGGGGTATTAACCGCCGGCGCGTCGTCACGATCAACGACGGCAAGCCGGGCGAGCGCTCCATCTCGGTGGCGTGCATGCATTGCTCGGATGCGCCGTGTATCGCGGTGTGCCCGGTGGACTGCATCTACGAAACCGAAGAAGGTGTGGTGCTCCACTCCAAGGACTTGTGCATCGGCTGTGGTTATTGCTTCTACGCGTGCCCGTTCGGCGCGCCGCAGTATCCGCAGGCCGGTAACTTCGGCTCACGGGGCAAGATGGACAAATGTACCTTCTGCGCCGGTGGTCCGGAGGACAACAACTCCACGGCCGAATTCCAGAAATACGGCCGCAACCGTCTCGCGGAGGGCAAGCTGCCGATCTGCGCCGAGATGTGCTCGACCAAGGCACTGCTCGGTGGGGATGGCAACGTAATCTCCAACATCTATCGCGAGCGGATCGTGTCCCGTGGCTTCGGCTCGGGCGCGTGGGGTTGGGGTACGGCCTACGAGCTGAAGGCCGGCTCCTGACCTATCGGTCTGACTAAAGGGAAGGCGGCGGCATCTCTTAGGTGGGGTGCCGCCCCTCCTTTAGTTTCCGATGGATTCCGGCCGACTGTGCCGGAGTCGAGAGAACAAGGAACGACGATGTTCGACAAAAGATTTCTGAAAACCTTAGGCGTCGTGAGTTTTGCGCTTGTCGTGCTGGCCGGGTGTCGCCCGGAAGAGCAGGGCAGGCCGCTGCACTACGAACCGGGCGTCTATCCGGGCAAGAAGCCGGCCTCGTCCCTGGGTCAGGATGACCTGGCGCAACTGCGTCAAAGGGCGGTGGAGCAGGGGGGGATTCCTGCAGGCGGTACTGCGTCCGGCGGCGGGCCGACCCGAGGCAGCAGTGTGCGTCCGCCGGTCGTCGACACTGAAGCGGACAAACAGCTTCAGGATCGCAACAAACTGCAAAGCGGCAACTGACCCGGCGCATGCACGGGCGGAATTCGGAGTGATCGAAATGACGAAGACGATGCAATTTTTCCGGTCCGGGGCCGTCGCGGTACTGTTTGCCGCATTGATCGGTTTCGGGTCCATGACCATGAACGCCGGCGTCGCACTGATCGCCGACACCCCGGCCATGGCGCAACAACAGGGCGAGGTCCCGGGCGGCGCGCTCGGCAATATGTCGGACGCCCAGATGTGGCGCGCCATCAAGGGCGGCATCACGGGCACCGTAACGATACCGGACCAGAAGGCCGGGCAGATGGTGCAGGCCAACGGCGACGCCTGGCGCGCCTTCAAGAACGGCCCGCTCAGCACCTACGGGGCCTGGAGCATGCTCGGGATCATCGTGCTGCTGGTGATCTTTTTTGCGGTCCGCGGCCGCATCAAGATCGAACACGGCCTCGACCCGCAAGGCCGCACCATCGAACGCTTCAACGCGCTCGAACGTGCCGTGCACTGGCTGACGGCGACCAGTTTCATCGTGCTGGCGCTGACCGGGCTCAACGTGCTCTACGGGCGGTATTTTCTGAAACCGGTGATCGGCGCCGACGCGTTCGCGGCGATTACCTATTACGGCAAGCTCGCACACAACTACATCGCTTTTGCCTTCATGCTCGGCATCGCGCTGATGTTCGTGCTCTGGGTGCGCTACAACATTCCCAAGATGCGTGACCTGAAATGGCTGGCCATCGGCGGCGGCCTGTTCTCGAAAGGCGTGCATCCGGAAGCCGGACGCTTCAATGCGGGTCAGAAGATCATCTTCTGGGCGGTGATCCTCGGCGGCTTCTCGCTGTCGCTGTCGGGCGTCGCCCTGATGTGGCCGTTCGAGGTGCAGCCGTGGGCCGGCACCTTCGCATTCATCAACGTCTTCGGCTTCGACCTGCCGACGCAATTGAACTCTCTTGAGGAAACCCAGCTTTCGGTGCTGTGGCACTCGGCGGTGGCGCTGGTGATGATCGTCGTCATCATCGCGCACATCTACATCGGCTCGGTCGGCATGGAAGGCGCTTTCGACGCCGTCGGCGACGGTCAGGTCGATCTCAACTGGGCCAAGGAGCACCATTCGCTCTGGGTCGAGGAAGAAATGCAGAAGGGGGGCTCGGGGCAGCAACAGCCCGCCGAGTAACCTTCATACGGGTCAAGCGAAAGGGCGGTGCCGCGGCACCGCCCTTTTTCGTTTCTGTATTCCTGGAATGTCGCTGCGGACTTAATGCAGGCGTGCGTTCGGCGTCGAAAACTTTTCCCCCGCCGTCGGGTTCATGTTGTTGAGCACTGCACCGGCCGCGATCGCGATGACGATGGCGGCGAGCCCGCCGATAAGTACTGACTTCATGAAAATCACCATTTCCTGTTTGCGGCACTCCCCATGCCGCGTCCTGATAATGTAAACAAATTTTGTTGGATATCAAGGAGTTGGTTCTCAAGCGGTGCCGGTACGGATTTCAGGCAGGGCTGGCAACGCCGCGAGCGCCGCGCTAGGTTTACATTTCGATGACATCGCACGCGCCCACCGGAGAGGTTTCATGAGCGAGAAGAACAGTGAAAGCGACGCCGCCGCGGAGATGATCGACGCCCTCGGCATCGACGGATTCGTCCGTCACATGGCGGATTTGCAGACCTCGCTCGAGAAGGTCGCCGAGGGCATCGAGATTCTCGGCGGCAACGCCCAGCGCCAGAGCCGCGATACGGAGAATCTGGCGGCGCATATCCTCGCCATCGAAGCCGTGCTGACGGTGATTCTCAGGCAAATCCCGGTCAACGTCGCCGAGGTCCGCACCGAGGCGGAACGCCGCGCGCGCAACGCCGGTTCGGCGGAGACCGGGAACAAGAACCTGGTGTCGTCACTGGCCGAAGACATCGTCAGACGTGCCGACGACTAGCATTTCCGGGCTCCCTTTTTGCGGTCTTGGCCTGATCCCTATACATGCTATCGTGACGCCGGGAAAACGGGTTCGGCGGACGGTCAGCGACGCGGAGTAGTTATCCATGAGTGAACAGTTACGCCTCAGCCAGCTCGTGTGTTCCAGGCTGTGTCACGATCTCGTTGGGGCCGCCGGCGCGGTCAACGCCGGGCTCGAAATCCTCGCCGAAATGGGGGCGCTCGACGACAGCGCCATGGATCTGGCCGTCAATAGCGGCAAGGAAGTGACCCGCCGGCTGGCGTTCTACCGGGTCGCTTTCGGCGCCGGCGGCGCCGGCAAGGGCGGGGCCGAGGTACCGGTGCTGCGGGGGCTCGCCCAGGATTTTCTCGAGGGCTCCAGCACGACGCTCGACTGGCCGGACTTCGGCGACGGCGTCCGCGAGATCGACCCGGTGATAGGCAAATTGTTGTTGAACCTGATCCTGATCGCGACCGAATGCCTGCCGCGCGGCGGCACGGTCAGCGTGCAGATCGCCGAGGTCGAAGGAGGCGTCGGCCTTGCCGTTGCCGCGGCGGGCGACGATGCGGGCTTGCGCGAGGATCTGGCCAACGGCCTGACGCCGGGCAAGACGGTGACGTCCATGGACAGCCGGTCCATCCACAGCTACCTGACCCAGCTTCTGGTGCTGGAATCGGGCTGCGAGCTTGAAGTCGCCGCGGACGACGGCCAGGTCCGGTTCGCGGCACTGTCTGGCCAGAATTGAACACTTACCGCAGGCGTGCGCGAGAAATGAAACGTTGTCTGATCGTCGACGATTCCAAGGTCATCCGTATGGTGGCCCGCAAGATCATTCAGGAAATCGGCCTCGATACCGAAGAAGCGGCCGATGCTTACGAGGCCCTGGAATCGTGCGAGAAATCCATGCCGGACGCAATTCTGCTGGACTGGAAGATGCCGGGCATGAACGGCATCGATTTCATCAGGGCGGTCCGGGGCAGAAGCGGCGGCGATCAGCCGGTGATCATCTTCTGCACGACCGAAGATGACGCCGCGCACATCGATGAAGCGCTCGCCGCGGGCGCCAGCGAATACCTGATGAAGCCCTATGACGGCGCGAGTCTGCTCGGCAAATTCACGCAGATGGGCCTCGTCTAGGAGATCCCGGACAAAGAAAAGGGCCGGTCGAGCCGGCCCCTCATCTTGTACTTCGATGACGCTCAGGCGGAGGCGGTCTGTACTTCCGGCACGGTCTCCGGGTCGCGGAGCACGTAGCCCCGGCCCCACACCGTTTCGATGTAGTGATCGCCGCCGGTGGCGTCCGCCAGTTTCTTGCGAAGCTTGCAGATAAAGACATCGATAATTTTCAGTTCCGGCTCGTCCATGCCGCCGTAGAGATGGTTCAGGAACATCTCCTTGGTCAGCGTCGTGCCCTTGCGCAGGCTGAGAAGCTCGAGGATGCCGTATTCCTTGCCGGTCAGGTGAACGGGCTGGCCGTCGACCTCGACCATGTGGGTGTCGAGGTTGACCGACATCTGGCCCGTATGGATGACCGAGTGGGAATGACCGGCGGAGCGCCGGACGATGGCCTGCACGCGGGCCATAAGCTCCGGTTTGTCGAACGGCTTGGTCAGATAATCGTCGGCGCCGATGCCGAGTCCCTTGACCTTCATTTCCGATTCCGTGAGGCCCGACAGGATCAGGACCGGCGTCTGCACCCGCGAATCGCGGAGCCTGCGCAGAACCTCCAGGCCGTCCATGTCCGGCAGCATCAGATCGAGAATGATGATGTCGTATTCGTAAAGCTTGCCGATCTCCAGGCCGTCTTCGCCGAGATCGGTGGCATCCACGACCATGCCGGCGGTCTCGAGCATCAGCTTGACCGTCGCCTGTGTCGTCGGATCGTCTTCAACCAATAGAACGCGCATTTTTCCCCTCCGGGTCGCCCAAAACGCTGCGAATCGATACCTGTTAACCATATTACCATTTGCGGAGTCTGCGCCAAACCCTTTACGGGTCTTTTTGTTAACCTTTATGAATCGGGCACGGAAATCCGCAGACTTCCGCCGTTTTCGGCGGGTATCTCGACGATCCGTATGGGAATCCCGTAAACGCCGGAAAGATTCCCGGCGTTTAAAACCTGCTCATTCGGACCGGGGCGCTACCGCCGGCCGGCGCCTCCTGAGTCTCGGTTTCCCGCGATTCCTGCGGTTTTCCGCCCGGGATTCCATTGACCCGTCGAATATGTATATAATCGCGGTCCTGGGAACCAATGGGTGAAATGATGGCTGAAAAAAGCAGCGCAATCGGTAAATCGATCCTGAGCGCGGCGATCGTCGCGGCAATCCTGTTGCCGGCGGGTTATGTCGCCTTCGACTTCATCCGCAAGGACATGAAGGCGCAGCAGAGCGAGACCCGCTCGGTGGTGATGGAGATCCAGACCGCGACGGTCGAGGAAATCCGCGCCGGTGCCGAGAAGACGCAGCAGGCGCTCAGCAACGTGCAGGGCGGCGGGGGCGAGCAGCTTGCCGCCGACATGACGGCGCTCAAGCAGGTCACCGAGCAGATCCTTGCCGAGCAGAAGGCGATGAACGAGAACCTCTCCAGGGTCATGAAGATGGAAACCGGGATCGCCGAGGCGAAGGCGCCGGCCGGCAAGGAAGCGCCGCCCGCCGATTTCGAGGCGACCGTCTATTTCGGCATCGGCAAGGCGTCCGGCTCGAACGCCGATACGCAGATCGC
>MRWG01001062.1_pt1 | contig 20285 bp, 24 predicted proteins | sample 1013341 | NCBI WGS metagenome assembly MRWG01 (sample SAMN06117577, study PRJNA244670) | biofilm metagenome | biome: Water; feature: Cathode Biofilm; material: Biofilm; isolation source: microbial consortium enriched at the cathode of a solar microbial fuel cell | place: USA: District of Columbia ... | reverse complement strand
GCCCCTTGACCTCGCCGCCTGAGAGGCCGAACCTTCACATGCCCGGAGCACGCCGCCAGGGAATTTCCACAGCATTCGCGACACGACCAAGTACGATCCGCTCTACTGAGACCATGTCCGCAATAATTGCTTGCAGATCACTTGTGCATGGATGGTTTGGCAATCCTCTCGGGTGCGATGCCGCTATTCTTCGCGCTGGTGTTCAGTCCCACGGTTTGATGGTGTGATCCTTTCGCGGGAATGGAAGGAAGCACTATGGGACAAGTGCGTCACGGCAGCGCCATGACCACGCACGCCGTCATAGCTGCAATACAGCGATCGCAGGCTTCGCTCGCGGAGTTGAGCCGGGAGTTGGGGATCAACCCCAAAACTGTTGCGAAATGGCGCAAGCGCCAGACGGTTGAGGATCAGAAGGCCGGCCCGAGAGCCCCGCGCTCTACCGTTCTCAGTGAGCAAGAGGAGGCCATGATCGTTGCCTTCCGGCGGCACACACTGCTGCCGCTGGACGACTGTCTTTATGCCCTCCAGCCGTCGATCCCGAACTTGACGCGGTCTTCTCTGCATCGCTGTCTGCAACGGCATGGCATCTCACGCCTGCCGGACGTGGCTGGTGACAAGCCGAAGCGGCAGAAGTTCAAACGCTACCCGATCGGCTTTTTCCACATCGACATCGCCGAGGTGCAGACCGCCAGGGCAAGCTCTATCTCTTCGTCGGCATTGACCGAACAAGCAAGTTCGCGGTGACCCAACTCGTCGAGAAGGCCGACAGGCGCACCGCATGGGAGTTCTTGCAGCACATGCTCGAGGCCGTGCCCTACCAAGTCCACACGATCCTGACCGATAATGGCATCCAGTTCGCTGAGCAGCCGCGCAACAGGAACACAGCCTATTCACGGCCGATGCGCTTCGACATGATCTGCGAGGCTAACGGGATCGAGCACCGGTTGACCAAACCCAACCATCCGTGGAGTTTTGAGGATCACCAACCCGCTGGGGCGCGTCAACAAGGAGATCAAGCGGCGCACTAACTTCGTGGGAATCTTCCCCAACCGGGAGGCCGTCATCCGCCTCGTCGGCGCGCTCATGTTGGAGCAGAACGACGAATGGGCCGTCTCCCGCCGCTACATGCCGGAGGAAAAGCTGACCGCCATGTGCAAGAATGAAAGTGAGACGGCGATGATCGTTGCTCAGTGAACGAGCAACACCAGCTATGAAGAAGCAGGTGGACGCCGGTTCCTACATCACTCCTCGGGACACTACCCCTCTTGCTCGCTGAGAACGGTAGAGCGCGGAGCTCTCAGGCCAGTCTTCTAATCCTCAACCGTCTGACTCTTGCGCCATTCTGCAACCGTCTTGAGGTTGATCGTCAACTTCCGGCTCAACTCCGCGAGCGAAGCCTGGGATCACTGTATTGCAGCTCTGACGGCGTGCGTGATCGTGTCGATCCCGTGACGAACTTGTCCCATAGTGCTTTCTTCCATTCTTGCGAAAGCATCACACCATCAAACTGTGGGATTGAACACCTAAATTCCAATGGCGCAGGGCTTCATCTATCTGACGGCCGTGCTGGCTTGGTTCACGCGGCACGTCCGGGCCTGGCGGGTGTCTATGGCACTGGAGGCCGACTTCTGCATGGACGCAGTGGAGGAAGCGCTGGCTTGTCACGGTACGCCCGAGATATTCACTCCGGATAGTCATGCGGACGCCGCGAAAATTGTTTTGACTGGGCCATTGCGGTATGAAGCAGGGGGCATGTTTGAACGGGAGTGTGATGATGGCGAAGATGGGTTCTTCGATCTTTCAGACCGCTATGCGCGCCTGGGGATGCCAATAGGGAGCCGCTGGTCGAGATCAACGCATCGTCCCTTGGGAGGAGTTTCGCCCGACGTTCGAGCGGGTTTGGCACAAGCCCGAGGCGGAACTCCACTGGCACAACGCCCGGAACCTGTTCAGCTCAACCGAGGTACCTCTATCATAATTTCCCGGGGGTGCGAAATTGGGTCTGACTCACATTGGGTGCAGCTTCGGTCAGGACGCCGCAACGAGCCGAGCCCTGAGCAGATCGATGTTTACTCGGCCATACATCTGGCGCTTGAGGGACTTGAGGTGATTGAGCGGGAAAACTCTCAGCAAGGGCTGTAGGAAGGTCGGGTTGGACCACAACTTCCTTATTATTCGGAAACTTTGTGAACACTGAGAATAGTATCATATACATGCGCGGCGGCGAGCGTGTGTCGTAGGCCTTCATGGCGTGATAGACATATTGGAACATCAAAACTGAAGAGGTCAGCCCGAATGATGCGCATCTCCTGACGCTCAACCCAGTAACGGGCGTAGACTTCAGGCAAGAAGCCGACGTAATTGCCGCTGAGTATGAAATGCGCGATCCCCTCCATCTGATGCGAGACAGCGAGGGCGGGGCGATTGAAAGAAGAAGAATATGGCGTAAGGGGTGACACAAATCCACGCCGCACGGAGCCTTGCTCTGCGATCAGTTCCGGCGTCATTTCTTCCTCATCCAGATCGAACAGGGGATGGCCACTGCCGCAGATCAGCCGCTGCTTCTCGACGAAGAGCGGCACTTGCGATACGCCTTTGCGGGCTTGGAACTGAGGCGTGATCGCCAGGTGGACCTGCCCGCGCACGAGTTGCTCTTCGATATGGTCGGGCGGGCCGATCCGCAGCACGATTTTCAGATCCTGCGCTGCCGTGATCGCGACGCGGACCGCATCCCGCAGGCGACACTCGGTGTTGGTGATCAGGTTGTCGACCACCCCGATAGCCACCTCTCCGACGATCCGCTCCTTGAGTTGCCCTATCTGGGCGTGACACTCATCGATCGATGACAGCATGGTGCGTGCGGCGTCATACACGGCCAGGCCACGCGCGGTCAGCGCGAACCCGGCACGCCCGCGACTGCACAGTTTGAACCCGAGCCGCGTTTCCAGATTGGACATATGCGTGCTGATGGTGGAGCGGGACAGGTTCAGCTCAGCCTGCGCCAGAGCGAAACCGCCGCATTCCACGATCGTGCAAAAGACGCGCAACAGCTTGATGTCAACGTCTGCGATTGGCGAGCTTGGCATTTACGTACGAACATCTCGAACTGAATTTTTATAAGTTCACGTTTATTGAACCGATGTCATGTGTCAACTTCCTAGCCATACAATAACGAGGGAGTAGGGCTGATGAAGCCAAAAGACACGGAATTTCAGCCCATCCCGGGGATGAAGACCGCGCGGTTTGCCGGGATGCCAACCTTTATGCGGCTTCCGCATCTGGAACTGGACAGCCCTCGGGCGGCCAAGACGGATATTGGCATTGTCGGGGTTCCCTTTGATGGCGGCACCTCGAACCGGCCCGGACCGCGCCACGGGCCGCGGCAGCTGCGCGATCTGTCCACGATGATCCGAACCACCCATCCGCGCAGCGGCGTGAACCCTTTCGCGCTCGTCAATTGCGCCGATCTGGGGGATGCGCCAGTCAACCCGATCGATCTCATGCAAAGCCTCGATCTGATCAGCGGTTTCTACAACGAGATGTCGGACAAGGGCATTGTGCCGTTGTCGGCGGGGGGGGATCATCTGATTTCCTACCCGATCCTGCGTGCGCTGGGCCGCGAGGGGGCCGTGGGGATGATTCATTTCGATGCGCATACCGATATGAACGATGCCTATTTCGGGGACAGCAAGTATACGCATGGCACCCCGTTCCGGCGCGCGATCGAGCAGGGGTTCCTGGACCCCGAGCGGACGATCCAGATCGGCATTCGTGGAGTGAAATATGAAACTTCTGATTTCGACTGGGCGCTGGACCAGGGTGTCAGGATCGTTGAAATCGAGGAATTGTTCGAGCGTGGCGTACCGTCGGTCATGGAAGAAGCGCGAGAGATCGTGGGCGGCGGGGAGACCTATGTCAGCTTTGATATCGACGGTATCGACCCGTCCTTTGCGCCCGGAACGGGGACGCCGGAAATCGGCGGCTTTACAACCTTTCAGGCCCAGCAAATGGTTCGGGCGCTTGACGGGCTCAACCTGATCGGTGCTGATCTGGTCGAAGTCTCTCCGCCATTCGATCCGTCCGGTGGAACGGCCTGGGTGGGGGTATCCATCATGTTCGAACTGCTGTGTGTCCTCGCAACGGCACAGAACGCAAGAGCCTGTTCCTGATCCCGAGAATACCAAAATCAACCAACATGGAGACCAAAATGAAACCGACGTATTTTCGCATGACAGCATTGGCCAGGGGAGTTTTCGCCTGTGTCACCGCCCTGGCGCTGAGCACGCCAGCCATTGCCCAGGGAAGCCTGGACAGCGTGACCGCCAGTGGCAAGCTCACGGTCGCGACCGAGGTTGCCTATCCGCCGATGGAGTATCTCGAAGACGGCAAGATCGTCGGATATGGCAAGGATGTGCTCGACCTGGTTGTCGCCGATATGGGGGTGGAGCTGGAACAGCTTCAGCTGCCCTGGGACGGCATATTGGCCGGCGTTCTGGCCAAGAAATACGATCTTGTTGCGACCTCGGTCGCGATCAAGCCTGATCGTGTGAACAAGTATGCCTTTACCCGCCCGCTGGCCGTGGCCCAAACGATGCTGGTCAAACGGCATGGCGACGACAGCATGTCCGGCCTTGGCGACGTGAATGGCAAGCTGGTCGGCGTGGAACTGGGATCGTCCCAGGCGCAGGAAGTTGAAGCCCTGGACGCGGAGCTGAAGGCAAATGGCGGATCGGGATTTGCTGGTATTCGCGGCTTCAAGTCGACAGACGACATGCGGCTGGCGTTGGCCAGCGGCCAGATTGACATCGGCACGATACCGTCATTCTCGCTGGCCTCCATGCAAAAGCAGCGCCCGGACACCTACGCCAAGCTCGGCATGATCGGCAACGGGACGGTGTTTGCCTGGGTGGCGCATCCTGACGGGGCCGACCTGCGGGACCGTGTCAACGAGGCGATTACCAAGCTCGATCAGGCGGGAACCCTGAAAGAGTTGCAGATGAAGTGGTTCGGCTTCGAGATGGAAATTCCCGAGGATTACCTGCCCGAAGGCGCTCTCTGAAGTGTGCACATCGGCCCGGAAGCGCCCCGCCTCTTTTCGAGGGGGCGGGTTTCCGGGCCTTGACCAATCCAGTCGAAAGCATCGAGCATGGACCTGCAATTCATAGAGATCATCCCGAAAACGGGGCCATTGTTCTGGGGCGCGCTCTATACGATTTTTGTCGGGCTCCTCGCTTGTGGCCTCGGGATTGTCGTAGGCACGGCCTTGTTGCTGATGCGAAACAGCCGGTTCTGGCTTGTTCGAAAGTTTGTCGGCATCTACGGCAGTTTTATCCGCGGAACGCCTGCGCTGGTCCAGATCCTGGTATTCTACTATGCGCTGGCGCCGCTATCGGGGATCAATGTCGGGCCGCTAACGGCCGGGGTGATGGCCGTCGGGTTCAACAGCGGTGCCTATGTCGCCGAGATTCTGCGCGGCGGATTGACCCGCATCCCGAAGGGGCAATGGGAAGCCGCCGAGGCGCTGGGGCTAGCCAGACACAAGATATGGTTCAAGATTATCTTGCCGCAGGTTTTCAATTCCGTGATCCCGCTCCTGGTAAACGAGTTCACCATGGTAATCAAGATCACGCCGCTCTTGTCCACGATCACGGTGGTCGAGCTGACCCGTGCCTCGCAGATGCTGTACAATGAAACCTTTCGTCCCGTCGAAGTATTGCTGCTGGCCGCGCTGATATATTTCGTCATCTGCTTTTCGGTCAGCCAGTACGGAGAATACCTCCAGCGTCGTTCAATGAAATATCGTCTTTAGGAGCGAGCAATGACGTTCGACTTCATGGCAGTCTGGAACAATCGGGATATCCTGATCGAAGGCATTCTCAACACGCTTCTGATCTCGGTGATCGCGATACCGGTCGGGATATGCATCGGGGTGTTCGTGTGCTTGCTCCGGATTTCGAAAGCCCGGCTGCTGCGCTGGCCCGCGATTGCTTATATCGAGGTCATGCGCAATATCCCCTTACTCATCCTGATCTTCATGATGTTCTACGCGCTTCCGTTCTACGGCGTCAGGTTGTCGGGTCTGACCACTGGATTCATATGCCTTTCGATCTATGGCGGTGCCTATTTCGCCGAGGTTTTTCGCGGTGGGGTGGAGGCTGTTTCCCAAGGGCAGTTCGACGCGGCCAAGGCGCTGGGCTTGAAATACGGATTTTACATGCGGCGGGTCATTTTTCCGCAGCTTTACAGCTATGTATTTCCGCCTGCCACCAATATTGCCCTGACGATGATCAAGGAATCCTCGTTATTATCGATGATCACCGTCGCCGAGTTGACCTACGCCGCTCATGAGATCAACGGGCGCACATTTACCCCTGTCGAAACCTTTACGACGATTGCCTTGATCTACTGGGGTATATCAATCGTCTTTCTGAAACTGACGGCTATTTTGCAGTCTCGGATCGAGGTGGAGCACATCAGAATCCCCATCGCCATACGCTAGGCCCATGAAAAGGATGCCGAACTCAATGGAAACAGGTCAGGACATCGCCGTCGAACCCGCCCGCGCCGAGGATAAGACCATGGTCGATATCCGGGGAATGAACAAATGGTATGGCACCTTTCAGGTTTTGACCGATATCAACCTGAGCGTTCGATCCGGCGAGAAGATCGTCATATGTGGTCCTTCGGGGTCGGGAAAATCCACGTTGATCAGGTGCATTAACCGGCTGGAGGAGCACCAGGAGGGCGATATCATCGTCGATGGCATCCCGCTGACCGAAGATGTCAAGAACATCGACCAGATCCGGTCGGAGGTCGGCATGTGTTTCCAGCAATTCAACCTGTTCCCGCATCTGACCGTGATGGAGAATTGCCTGCTCGCGCCGATGTCGGTCCGGAGAACGTCGCGCACCGAGGCCAAGCGGCTGGCGCAGCATTATCTGGAAAAGGTGCAGATCCCTGATCAGGCCGATAAATACCCCAGCCAGCTGTCAGGAGGGCAGCAGCAACGCGTGGCGATTGCGCGCGCCCTGTGCATGCAGCCCCGCATCATGCTGTTCGATGAGCCCACCTCTGCGCTTGATCCGGAAATGATCGGCGAAGTGCTCGACACGATGGCGGAACTGGCACGGGAAGGCATGACCATGATCTGCGTGACCCACGAGATGGGCTTTGCCCGAAAGGTCGCCGACCGGGTGGTGTTCATGGATCAGGGCCGGATCGTCGAAGAGGGTGATCCCGTCTCATTTTTCAACCAACCACAGAACGAAAGAACGCAAAAATTCTTGAAGCAAATCCTGCAACATTGATTTTGGTTCGGATGGGCCTTGCAGAACTCACGCTTGAGGTGTGACATCCCCTTTCCCCACTGATGTCGCACAACGCGAACGATCTCGGCGGTGCTAAAGGCCGAGAAGTGGTTCATGAGGGCGACGCGGATGTGGATTTTGGAGATAGCAACTGCGAGCACTCGAGCTCGAGATACAGATGTGGACCCGTTTCGCTGATCACCATCCCGGCCAGCGGCTTCTGGAATATGCCGCATATACAGGCCTGACAGAAGACCGCACTCGATCACCAAGCCCAGAAGTCCGAGGCCCTTGCACAATGGGCGGCAACCACAGAAGTTGCTAGTTGAAGCCATTCTGACGTTTCGTCAGCAAACGTTGAGGCGTAGCTTCAAGTATATTTGAAAGAGTTCCTTCGCTTAAGCCTTTGCGCCGCATTACCGGCACCACTCCGGTCAGTATATGCCCGTAGCCATGTCCTCCCCCCCGCCGTAGTCGGGTGTGGGTGCAGATATCATGAGACATCAGAATCTGGTTGGTCAGACCCCGCTCGATCAGCGCCATGATCATTCCCAGGCGGATCGCATCATTTGGCATATCGAAATCGGAAAACGGGTAATAGCTGCTTTCGATGCCGAAAAAATCCCATTCCAGAACACAGCCTGTTTCAGCCAGTTCAAGCGCTTGGTTCGGATTTGTGAAGGTGCGATCAAGGTGCCCGATGATTACGCGCTCGATATCCGCTCCTTCCGCACGCAGATGCCTGATAATGGCGAGGGGCGACGACGGATCGCGACCCGGATGCACGGTAATAGCTGCACCCGTTTCCTGCTGGGCAATCACGGCGGCGGTCATGGCGCGTTTTTCGTCCGGGTGCCATGGGTCGCTGACACCGATTTCACCTATGATGCCCGCCTTGATGTCCAGCCCATCGAAGCCATCCCGCAAATCCGCAACCATGCGGGTGGCCATATCCTCGGTTCCGGTGCCCGCAAGTTCGGACCCGCAGAATTCGGTAATGTAATAGCCTGTGCCCGCGACGATGTTCACACCCGAAGCGCGCGAAATCTCGGCCAGGCCAGCGGGGTCGGGCGAAATGCCGCGGATCGTCAGATCGACAAGCGTGCCACCTCCGGCCCGGCGGTAATCGATCAATTCTTCCACCATCAGCGCGCAATCATCAAGGATGTGATTGCCGTAATGCCCGGTCCAATTGAAGCGCACATCATGCACATTCTCGAGCGTGATCTCCACACGCGGCAGGCCCAGTGCCGCCAGCGCGGGAGGTGTAACATCGCACAGCACATGCTCATGCATCATCACCCGACCGGTGTCTGACGGGTTGATGGGGCCTAGCACCGTCTGGATAGCCCCCCCTCGCGGGCTGACGTCGCTCATCCGTTGAGGCGGAACAGGGCGGCGGGCGTGTCGCTGACCATGCAACGCAATGCCGCGCGCTCGACGCCGCAGCTTTCCAGCAGCAACAGAAACTCGCGCAGCCCTTCCACGGGGGGCGGCAACAGAAAGACACCGCAATCGCCCGACAGCACCACCTTGTCGGCAGGTGCGGCGGCGATCAGCGCGGCCACTTCCGGCGCACTGACCGGCGGAACGGTGTTGCGTGCAGCATCCACATGGGTCAGCCCGGTCTGGGTGGCATGAGTGCAAAAGAAAAAGGAGAATTCCACATGCGCGCCCATTTCGGCCAGATCGGCAACGGTGCTCGCGTCGTAATGGCTGGCGGGGACGAGGATGCGGCCCACGCCTCGTTTTACCGCGTCTTCGGTCACGCGCAACGCTTCAGCAGCGGCCAGATGACCAGTGTTCAGCACCACGTCGGCCTCGGCGATCAGGTCGAGGATCTCGGGCAGGGGGTCGGGCAGCGGGCCGCTTTTGGGAATGCCCAGACATGCCCTCACATAGTCTTCTGAACGGCTTTCGATCCGGGCGATATAGCGGGTGTGATGCGTCGGCAGAGAGATAAATCGCGCGCCGTCGCCCGGGGCGCCAAAGCCCAGCTTCAACGCGATGCGCACATTGTTGGCGTCGATGCCACCGGCGGCAGGCTCCATGATCAGCCCGCCGAATACCTCGACCCCCAGATGCCCCAATTGTCGGTTGGCCAGTGCGGCCAGGCCTGAGGAATTGGCGAAGTTGTCCATCAGTCCGATGGCACGCATCCCTGCCGCCGACGCCTGCCGCACCGCCTGGAACACGTCAAGCGAACGATGATTGATATGCGGGCAGGCATGCACATGCCCGTCCACCGCGCCCAAAAGCAGATCGGCACCGGGCAGAAGCGCCCGGTCATCCGGTTCAGTGGCGCAGGATTTTTCCAACAAAGTCACGTGTTCTTTCCTTTTCGGGAGCGTCGAAGATTTGTTGCGGGCTGCCAAGTTCGACAACTTTGCCCTCGGCCATGAAAGCGACCCGGGCACTGATTTCGCGTATGAATCCCATTTCATGGCTGACGATCAGCATGGTCATGCCTTCATTGGCCAGCTCGCGGATCGTATCCAGAACTTCGCTGACCAGTTCCGGATCCAGCGCCGCCGTCACCTCGTCCAGCAGCAGAATCTCGGGTTTCAGGCACAGGCTGCGAGCGATCGCGACACGTTGCTGCTGGCCGCCTGACAGCTGATCGGGATAGCTGCCCAGCTTGTCGGCCAGCCCCACTTTTTCCAGCAGGTGTTCGGCCTCGGGCTGAACTTCGGCGCGCTTGCGGCCGTGCACCTTGGTCGGCGCTATCATCACGTTTTCAAGCACGGGGAGGTTCTGGAACAGGTTGTATTGCTGAAACACGATGGCAGTGCGATTGCGCAGCTTGCGGATTTCAGCAGGCTTTTCGAAGTTGATTGTCTCGCCACCCACACGGACCAGCCCGGTCTGCGGTTTCAGCAAGCCGGTCAGCACCCGCAGAATCGTGCTCTTGCCCGATCCGGACGGGCCGATCAGCCCCACGGTTTCGCCAGAACCCACCGACAGGTTGATACCATCGAGCACCTTCAGCGCTCCGTAGGCGGCGCTGATGTTATCGAGTTCGAGATGTGCCAAGTTTCTTCTCCAGTTTAGCGCCAAGGCGGGACAGCGGATAGGACAGCATGAAATAGGCGATCAGGATGACGCCAAAGGACAGGCCCGCGGAAAAGCCGCGATTGTTGAAGACCTTGCCTACATAGGTCAGTTCGACCACGCCGATCTGTGATGCCAGCGCGCTGTCCTTTATGAACAGGATGAAAAAACCGAAAGCGGGCGGCAGGATCACCGTCCACGCCTGCGGCAGAACCACATAGCGGATGGTCTGAAGCAAGGAGAAATTCATCGCCTCCGCCGCATGCCATTGATTGGGGTGCACCGATTGCAGGCCCGCCCGGACGATTTCCGCCAGAAAGGCGGTGCCGATCAGCACCACGGTCACACAGCCTACTGTCAGGGTGGATACATCCAGCCCGCTGAACTGGAACACGAAGAAGCACAGCATCAACGTGACAAGGAAAGGCACCCGGCGGAAGAACTCAGTAAAGATCAGCGCGAGCGCCCGCAAGGGCCAGGTCAGACGGGTGGTCGTCAACCGCGCTACGGCAAGAGCCGTGCCAAACAGCCCGCCGAGGATGCAGCCAAAGGCAGACAGGGCGATGGTGGTGACCGCCCCCTGGAGCAGGAAGACGATGTTGTAATAGGTCAGCAGGTTGCCCAGTTCGGAAATAAAGCTGCCCATCACACCACCCTCATTTTCGCGCGGAAGGCGAAGCGTCCGAACAGCGCCAGCGCGACCGAAGCGGCCAGCGTCACGAAGACATAGATCACCGCCACGACCGTGAAGACCTCAAGCGAGCGGAAGGTTTCGCTGTTCACGTTGAATGCGCGGCCGGTCAGTTCCTCGACCCCGAAGATGGCGGCCATGGAGGTACCAAGGGTCATCAGAATGTAGTGGTTCGACAGGGGCGGGAACAGCACCTTGGCCACATGCGGCAGGATCACGTAGCGGATCTGCTGCCACCGGGTGAAGCCCAGCACTTCGGCGGCTTCCATCTCGCTCTGGCGGCGGCTCTCGAACCCGGCGCGCTGAATCTCGGTCAGATAGGCGCCTGCGTTCAGCGTCATGCCCAGCAGCACCGCCATGTAGGAGCTCAGATAGATGCCCATGTCCGGCAGTGCGAAATACAGGAAATAGATCTGCACCAATTGCGGCGTGTTTACGAAGAACACCACATAGGCATTCACGCTACGGCGCAGGATGCCGCCACCGAAGGTCTTGATGGCGGCGCAGAAGGTGCCGATCAGCATACCGCCGCAAAAGGCCAGAAAGGCGATTTGCAGGCTTATCCAGGCACCCTTAAGGAAATACGGGAGATACGGCCAGACCTGGCCATATTGAAACGTGTAATCCATGTTTCTGTCCAGTTGCGTGACCCCCGCCCCGCAGGCGGGTCAGGGGCCTTGTGTTTCAGTTAGTTCAGAACCAGGGTGAAACGCCGACTTCGCGGATCATCTCGCGCTTGAACCATTTTACCCAAAGGTCATCGACTACACCATCGCGATGCAGTTCGAAGATGGCCACGTTCAGCCAGTCCTTGAGATTGGTGCTGTTCTTGGCGACGCCGATCGAGCAGTAGTAGATGTCGACCGGTGTTTCGACGATCTTCCACGATACATCGTGCTTGTTCATATGGTCGCCCACAAAGTCGATCACGTCGAGCAACGCATCGCCGCGACCCTGCGCCAGCGCGCGAACCACATCGGGGTAGTTGTCCAGCAGCAAAACCTCAGCTTCGGGCAGGTTTTCCTCGATGAATTTAACCGGGGTGCTGCCGCGAACCTGCACGAGGGTCACGTCAGGCGTGTTCAGCTCTTTCCAGTCAGTGAAGCCCTTGTCTTCGGTGGTCAGCACGCCGAAAACTTCGGTGTGAACCGGCAGTGTGAAATCGATCACCTTGGCGCGTTCGGGATTGCGCGTCATCGCGCCCATCACGATGTCGATCTTGCCGCTGGCGACAAACGGGATACGGTCGGGGGATCCGACCTGCACCACCTCCAGTTCGACGCCCATCATATCAGCCAGTTTCTGCGCGAAATCCACGTCGAAGCCGGCGATCTGGTTTGTCTCGTCGTAGATGCCCAGCGGTGGCAGCGTTGGGTTTACCCCGACTTTGAGCGTGCCAGAGGAGAGGATCTCGTCCAGCGTCCGTGCAGCGGCGACATCCGGCACCAGCATGGCCGCGGACAATACGGCGCCGACCCCAGCCAGTATCGCGCGTTTCAGAAATTTCAACATTGATCTAACTCCCTATCGTCTTGAAGCAGCGCAAACCCTATTGCTTGCCCTGTCCTCAATCTGTATACAAATGTGACACAAGTAAAGAAATTTCTTCCAAGAGTAGTGGAAAGGATGCGCGATCATGTCGAAATCTCAATCCTTTCACATACTTGTTGATGGTGTGCCGCTTCAGTGCATGCCAAGACAGACGGTCGCCGGGGCGTTGCTAGCGAACCGAATTTATGCTTTCCGCAGCAGTCCGAATGCCGCGACACCGCGCGGGGCGTTCTGCATGATGGGTGCCTGCCAGGAATGTGCGGTGCATATTGACGGAGTGGTGCGTCGCGCCTGTCAGACCGAAGTGGCCATGGAAATGGTTGTGGAATTGCGAGGTGCGGGGACAGCCCCGAAAGACGTTGCGGAGCTTGGGCTGGACGAGCTGCCACGGACCCGAGCGGACGACGCGGGGCATGACCATGACATATGACCTGATCGTGATCGGGGCTGGTCCCGCCGGAGCCGAGGCGGCCTTGGCGGCTTCGGACGCCGGGCTTCGCGTCGTCCTGATAGATGAGGGGCCGGCTCCGGGCGGGCAGGTTTGGCGCGCGCCGCGCACGGATGGAGCAATCCAGGCCAGAAGCCGAGATGCCGACAAGATGCGAGGCGATGATCTGCGCAACCGATTGGAAAAAGCGAATCTGGATCATTTGTCGAACACCCAGGTTTGGGATGCGCGCCCCGGTTTCGACATTTCCTGCCTTTCTCCCGCCGGTCCGCAGCGGCTGACCGCACCGCGCGTGGTGTTGGCCACCGGTGCGATGGAGCGCGTGCGTCCGTTTCCCGGCTGGACGACGCCGGGAGTTCTGGGGCTGGCTGCCGCCACCGCCATCGTGAAGGCCGAGAAGATGCTGCCTGGGCGCGATATTGTTGTTGCGGGGCAGGGTCCGCTGCTGATCGCGGTGGCAGCTAAAGCGTGCGAGCTGGGCGTGCCGCCGCGTGCGGTGGTGGATCTGGCGCGGCGAAGGGACTGGATGTACGCTGCCACAGGTTTTCTTGCGGTGCCGTCACTGCTGGCACAGGGCGCAAAATGGATGGCCCGGCTGGCCACGGCCCGGGTTCCGATGCACCGGCACAGTGAAGTGGTGAAAGCGGAAGGGGAAACCGTGCTGGAGGCTGTGATCATCCGCGATAATTCCAGCGGCCGTCTGTCTCATATTCCTGCCGATACCTTGTATATTGGCAACGGGTTGACGCCTGCAGATGAACTTCACCGCCTGCTTGGAGCGGAGCAGGTGACCGATCTTCTGCATGGTGGCTACAGAACTCTCTGCGATGAGGATCGCCGTAGTTCGGTGGAAGGGCTTTACGTCGCGGGGGACGGTGCCGGGGTGCATGGCGCGCTGCCATCCGTTGCGCAGGGGCGAATCGCGGGGCTGGCGGCGGCGCATGATCACGGCGCGCTGTCCCATGCCGGTTTCGCCGACGCCGCCGACGCTTCACGTCGCGCCCTGCGAAGTTTGACCCGCTTTGCCGACGCGTCCTGCCGGTTGATGCAGTTCCCCGAAGCCTCGCTGGCCGCCATACCCGAAGACGCGATCATTTGCCGGTGCGAGGACGTGTGTCGGGGTGACATTGATCTGGCCATCAAGGAAGGCGCGCGCGATCTGAACCAGCTCAAGCACTTCACAAGACTGGGCATGGGGCCGTGTCAGGGCCGCATGTGTGCTTTGAATGCCGCTGGCCTATTGAAGCGCCATTTGGGTGCGGCGGCGGGCAGCAACCTGCGCCTAACACCCCGCGCTCCTGTTCGACCGCTGAACATGGAAGATCTGGTGGGTGAGTTCGACTATGCCGACATTCCAGTGCCCAAGCCAGCGCCGCTATGAAGGGTGAGTCATTTGACCTGGCCGTGATCGGCGGCGGCATCCATGGGGCCAGCGTGGCATTGTTTGCGGCGCGGGCCGGGATGCGCGTGCTGCTGCTTGAGCAGGGGGCATTGGCGCGACAGGCGTCGGGCACCAATGCGGGCACCCTGACCATGCAAATGACCCGCGCCGCCCTGATTCCCTATGCCCTGAAGGCACACGAGATGTGGGTGACAGCACCGGACTGGCTGGGCCACGACGTGGGGGTGGTGGCCTGTGATGGGCTGTCGCTGGCTTTTACCGAGGCCGAAGAACAGCTTTTGTCCGATCGGGCAGAAGCCCGCAGCGCGGCGGGCGCGCCCATACGCCTGGTTGACGCGAAAGAGGCGGCACAGATCGAACCGGGCGTAAATCCACGAATCCGCATGGCTAGCCATTGCCCGATCGACGGTTATGCCAATGCGTATCTGACCGGCCTCGCTTATCGTCGCGCGCTGGTCGAGGCGGGCGTCACCTTGCGCGAATACACGCCCGTCAGAGGGCTGGATCCGTCGGGCCACGGCTATGACATTCGCACGGCCAGCGGCGGTCTCGCCGCACGGCAGATCGTGCTGGCGGGCGGTGTCTGGCTGGAGCCGATGCTGGCCTGGCTTGGTGTGCGCCTGCCAGTCAAGACGTTGATCAACCAACTGGCCGTGACCGAACGAGCCGCCCCGGTGATGCGCACCGTTCTGGGCATCGCCAGCGGCTTGCTATCGCTGAAGCAATACCCGCACGGCACGGTGGTGATCGGCGGAGGCTGGCAAGGCGAAGGCGATCGTGACAGCGGAATCCACCGCACCACCGAGACCAGCGCCATCGGAAACACGCGGCTGGCGGTTCACGCTGTGCCGGCATTGCGCGCCAGCCGCATCGTTCGCCTCTGGACCGGCTTCGAAGCCGAGACGGCCGATGCACTTCCCGCTGTCGGGCCGGTGCCTGGCCACCCCGGTGCCTGGGTCAGCGGGTCTGTTCATTCCGGCTATACAAGCGCCCCCTACATCGCACGCTGCCTCACCCAGGCGATCCTGGGTGAAGAGCCCGAGATGCCGCTGTTTCCCATCGACCGGCTGCTGCCCGCGCCCAAGACGAAGAAACCGCAGCCACCCCTGCAACAAGAACGAGATGCATAAGTGACCCAGACAAACCTTCCCCCGCTCGACATTCCAAGCCTCACAGGGATTCATGCCGCCACGCTGTGCCCGCTGACCGAAGACGGCAGGATCAGCCCGGAGGAACTGGAGGCGCATGTAACCCACATTGCGAGCGCCGAGAGCATCAACGGTCTTCTGATCAATGGCCACGCGGGGGAGGGCGGATTGATGAGCCCCGAAGAGCGCATCCGTGTGGCCCGTCTCACCCGCATGTCAGTGCCGAAGGCGTGTTTTCTGACTGTTGGCATCACCTCGGAAAGCACGTCAGCTGCCATCCGCGAAGCCGAGGCCGCAGCCGAGGCCGGAGCCGACGCGGTGTTGGTCTTCCCCCCCAACCACTGGGCGCTGGGGCTGGATGAAACAATTGTGCTGGAGCATCACCGCGCCATTGCCCAGGTCTCGGGCCTGCCGCTTGTGCTTTACAAGGCGCCGCTAGGCTGGGGGCGTCTGTCTTACAGCATCGACCTGCTGTCCCGGCTCTGTGAACTGGAGGCGGTGGCCGGCATAAAGGAAGGTGCGTGGGAAGTTTCGGCCTACGAGGAACTGTGGCGGCGGATTAAGTCCGAACGCCCGGGCGTGTCGGTCATGGCGTCGGGCGACGAACATATGCTGGCCTGCTATCAGATCGGCACCGATGGCAGCCAGGTGTCGCTGGCCGCTGTAGTGCCGGATCTGGTGACGGGTCTGTTTGCAGCCGCCAAGGCGGGGGACTGGGTGAGGGCGCGCGATCTGCACGAACGGATCTATCCACTTGCCTGTGAAATCTATCGCCGCGTACCCGCCTATCTCGCCACCGCCCGACTGAAGGCCTGTTTGAAGCTCACAGGTCAGATCGAAAGCGACCGGGTAAAACGCCCGATGCGGCAATTGACGGAAGCCGAAACTTCAAGATTGCGCGATGTACTGCACCAAGAGAGCGAGAGGAAGACCGCATGAGACAGTCATTTGGAGAAACGCGCTCGGCTTTTCATCGTCGCCACGCGCTGATCAGCGCAGATAGCCATGAACGTGTGACGCTGCCCCACTGGCCGGATTGCGGACTGGTACACCTGATCACGCCCGCGCTGGGGGCTGAGTTCACGCTGTTTCTCGTCACGGCCGAGACGGATGCAGAAATTGGTCCGCAAAAAGCTGGCGTGGAAAGGTTCGTGCTTCGGCGTGAAGGCCGCGTGTCAGTGGAAATCGAAGGCGGTGAAGCGGAGACCGTGGGCGAAGAGGGGTATGTCTACCTGCCTGCCGATTGTGCGCACCGGCTTCGGCTCGACGAAGGGGCTGTGGTGCTGGTACTGGAACGCAACTACTGCGCGCTGGCCGATACGCCTGCGCCGGGCCCCACGCTGAACGCTATTCCCGCACACACGGCGCAGCCAATGAAGGGCGATGACAGGTTGATGCTGCAAAAGCTGTTGCCCGAAGTTGCCGGCTTCGACATGGAAATCAACGTGATGGATTTCGCGCCCGGTGCCAGCTTGCCCTATGTCGAGACCCATTTCATGGAGCACGGTCTGGTGCTCTTGAATGGTGGCGGCATCTACCGGCTGGAGAATGAATGGTATCCGGTCGATGCAGGCGACGCGATCTGGATGGGACCGTATTGCCCGCAATGGTTTGGCGCTATCGGGCGTCGCAAGGCCCGCTATCTGATCTACAAGAACTGGAACCGGGACCCGTTGGGGTGAACTTTGCCTAGGATGTGGTCAGGTGACCTGTTCCAGGGAATAGGCGATGAGGCTTCCGATATGAGTATCCACCGCGCGCCGGGCCCAGTCAGGATCCTGTGCTGACAGTGCATCGAGAATTTCGAGATGTTCACGGTAGTCGGCCTCAACCCTCTGGCGAATGTCAGTGATCTCAAATAGGCGCGTGGTGACCCGTAGCTTTTCGATGATGCCGAACATCACCGGATTACCAGAATGAAAGCCGAACAGCCGATGAATCCGGTCGTCTGAATCCCAATGCGCCTGGGTATGTTCCCCGTCGTGTTCGTGCAGTTTTTCGATCTGGGCGCGCACCTCTTCGAGGTCTGCGCGCGGTGTGCGCGGGGCAGACAGAGCGGCAGCTTCGGGTTCGATGATACGACGCATTTTAAGGCTCTGCATGTACTCTTGGAAATCCACGCGGCGCACCATGTAGGATCTGCCGGAGTTCTTTTGCAGCATTCCTTCCCCTTCGAGCCGCAACAGCGCCTCGCGCAACGGTGTGCGGGATACACCCAGCGTCTCCGCAAGGCGTTCCTCGGTGATTACCTGCCCGCCGGCAAGCTCTCTATTGCGGATCAACTCGTTCAGGCGCAGCCGCACTTTCTCGGATAAAACGCTGCTGCGCTTGCGGTGGCTGGGACGCGCGTCTTCATCGATCGATTTTGTCATGCACTTGTCCGAAATCCGAAAAACATCGTGGCTCCACGTTCTTAGCGTGCAAGATACTGTCCGTCACCGATATTGCCTGTTAATTGTCCGTCCTGCACCATCACCTTGCCCCGCAGCAACACGGTTGTGGGCCAGCCGGTCAGGCTCAACCCTTCATAAGGCGAATAATCGGCGTCGTCATGAAGATCAGCGTGGCTCACCGTCCGCGTCAGGTTGGGATCCCAAATGGCGATATCGGCATCCGATCCGATGGCAATCGTTCCCTTGCGAGGATAGAGGCCATATGTCTTGGCATGGTTGGTGGCGGTCACGGCAACGAATTGCTGCAAGTCAATGCGGCCCTTGCCGACACCTTCCGAAAAAAGGATCGGCAGGCGGGTTTCCACACCGGGGATTCCATTGGGGATGTAACGGAAATTCTTTGCCCCTTTCGGATTCTGCTTGCCGTCTGTGCCTTCGTATCGGAACGGACAATGATCCGACGAATACAAATCGAACGTGCCATCGGCCAACCCTCGCCAGCAAGCCTCCTGTTCAACCTCGTCGCGGGGTGGGGGCGAGCAGACGAATTTGGCCCCTTCCCAGTCCATGCCTTCCAGATCCTTGGCGGTCAGCATTAGATATTGCGGACAGGTTTCGGCAGTCACCTTCATGCCACGCTGCCGCGCGCGCCGGATCTCATCGGTCGCCGCCGCGTTGGAAACGTGGACGATCACGATAGGCAGGTCCACGATCTCGGCCAGCGACAGGGCGCGATGTGTTGCCTCACGTTCCACGGCGACGGGGCGGGTGGAGGCATGCGCGCGCGGCTGAACGTCACCATTGGCCTCATGTCGGTCTATGAGATAACGGATCGCGTCTTCGTTCTCACAATGGATCATCATGGTTGCCCCATGGGTGCGGGCAACATCGAAGGTCGCCAGAAGTTCGGCGTCATTCAGGCGCAAGTGTTCATAGGTCATGAACACCTTGATTGATTTGTAGCCGTCGGCAATTGCTGCCGGGAGCTGCTGCCCAAGCACCTGCGGGCTGGGATTGGCGACGATCAGGTGAAAGGCCACATCGGTGTAAAGCTGTCCATCGGCCAGCCCGTGATACCAGGTCAGCGCAGAGCGGAGATCGCCATCGCGTTCTTGCAGGCAGAAGGGCATCACCGTGGTGTTGCCGCCAAAAAGCGCCGATCGCGTGCCACTTTCAAAGTCGTCTGCCATGACTATGCCGTCTCCCGACGGCTGAGCGATATGTACATGGCTGTCAATGCCGCCGGGCATCACGAGCTTTCCTGTGGCGTCAATTACTTCGGCTTTGTCATCAGACAGACCCCTTGCGAGAGCAACAACCTGACCATCGCAGATTCCTACATCTGCCTTTTGGCTGTCTGCGGCTGTGACGACCGTGCCACCTTTGATTATCATGTCCAGTTGCATACATGCTTCCTTCAACCCAAATCCTCCGTTTATTATATGCAAATTACAGACATATTGTATACAGAAATATTTCGCAGCTTTATACCATGCGTGGACTCTGTTGATGGCATGGATGCCCCCTCCCGACGGCATCGTAATGTGCCAAGGTGATGTTTGTTGAAGGCATCACAGAAGGAGAGAGTATCCATCCCATCAACAAATGAACATAACCTCTTCGGCCGAGTAGGAAGGGGTGGATGAATTTGAGTTGGCAGGGCTGACCAAAGCCAACTCCGTGCATGTCGATGCCTCCTTTGTGGCTGAAGCTCCGGCTGCTTTGGAGTGCTTGACGATTTCGGCCACGCAGCTGAGCGACCATGCCGTCAATCTGCTCGATCGCTATTTCCTGATCCGACAAGTCGTTCAGACACACATCCGGGATGAATTCATTCGCGCCGGGCGGTTCGACACGCAGACGGTCCAGCCCGTGTCGCGCTTAGGATATTTCGATTATGCCACGGTCACTCAGACTTGGGAATTGGAACGCCCGGATCCGCAGGTTCTGTGATCGGCACAGTGCGCCGTCGTTTCCGTATTGGTGCGCAAGATACACGACCGGACCGGCTATCTCCGGTCAAACAAAAGCTAAAGGAAGGGAATGAAACCGAACATGAAGGATAATCCTTGCATCCTGTGTGCGGCGATCACCGGATCGGTGCCGACCACGGCCGACAATCCTGCCGTGCCCATTACCCTGTCCGAGCAGATCGAGTCCACCCACGCCGCGTTCGAGGCCGGGGCTGCCATCGCGCATTGCCATGTGCGCGCCGAGGACGGCACGCCGACCTCCGATCCAGAGCGCTTTGCCCGGTTGGGCGAGGGGATCGCGCGGCACTGTCCGGGGATGAT
>MRWG01001060.1_pt1 | contig 20314 bp, 16 predicted proteins | sample 1013341 | NCBI WGS metagenome assembly MRWG01 (sample SAMN06117577, study PRJNA244670) | biofilm metagenome | biome: Water; feature: Cathode Biofilm; material: Biofilm; isolation source: microbial consortium enriched at the cathode of a solar microbial fuel cell | place: USA: District of Columbia ... | reverse complement strand
GATGCGAGCTTGTCGGCAGCGTTGGCGAACTTTGATCTGAGCGTCTTCGCATCCGGGCAAAACAGAAGCACGACATCGAGTTCGCGAGCCCGGAGATCAGTCCGGATGGACACATCATCCGGCAGCGCGCCCAATGTCCGCAGGAAGCCTTGAGGCGCACCAAGCATGGTCACGCGATGACCCGGTTTGATCCCAAGCTTCTTCGGGAGCGGCGTGCCGGAGTATCCCGCCATGAAATGAATCCGCCAGGGGGTCAGACGTGGCCGAGGTCGATCATCGCATCAGCGACTTTCGTGAACGCGGCGATGTTGGCGCCCGCCGCGTAGTTCGAGCCAAAACCATACTCATCCGCGGCGCTTTCGCACTGCTTGAAAATCGAACGCATGATGGAGCGGAGGCGGTCATGCACTTCTTCGCGCGACCAGGACAAACGCATGCTGTTCTGCGCCATCTCAAGCGCGGACACAGCGACGCCCCCGGCATTGGCGGCTTTGCCCGGTCCGTAGAGCACGCCATTCTCGATGAGCTGGTGAGCCGCTTCGGCCGTGCAGGGCATGTTGGCGCCTTCGCACACGACCTTGCAGCCATTCTCGATAAGTGATGACGCGTCATTCGCGTTCAGTTCGTTTTGCGTTGCGCACGGGAATGCGCAATCCGCCTTCTGGTCCCACAGCGGGTTGTGGTCAATATCGCCATTCGTTTCGTGGAACGTCGCTCCTTCAAACTGAGCGGCGTATTCGTGGATGCGTCCACGCCGTTCAAGCTTGAGCTTCTTCACCCACGCAAGCTTCTCCGGTGAAATTCCCATTGGATCATGGATGAATCCGGTGGAATCAGAGAGCGTCACTGGTTTGGCGCCAAGTTCATTGAGCGCTTCGACGGCATGCAGCGCGACATTGCCCGACCCTGAAACGAGACAGGTCTTTCCGTCGAGCGACGATCCGTTGGCTTCCAGCATCTCCGCCGCGAAACACACCACGCCGTAGCCGGTGGCTTCCGTGCGAATCAGGCTGCCGCCCCAGTTGATGCCCTTGCCGGTGATCACGCCATCGAACCGGTTTTCGAGTCGCTTGTAGTGACCAAACAGATAGCCAATTTCACGTGAGCCCACACCGATGTCGCCGGCCGGAACATCAGTCGCGGGACCAATGTGTCGGTGCAGTTCATTCATGAATGACTGGCAGAACCGCATGACGTCGTTGTCGCTTTTGCCCTTGGGGTCGAAGTCAGAACCGCCTTTGCCGCCGCCGATTGGAAGTCCTGTCAGCGCATTCTTGAAGATCTGTTCGAATGCCAGAAACTTCAGCACGCCAAGCGTGACGGACGGATGAAACCGGAGGCCGCCCTTGTAGGGGCCGAGTGTGCTGGAGGCCTGCACTCGGTAGCCGCGGTTGACATGGATCTTGTTGTCGCCGTCCGTCCAGGTGACGCGAAACATGATGACGCGCTCTGGCTCGACCAGTCGTTCGAGGATGTTCGCATCTCGATAGATGCTCTTCTTCTCGATGACAGGCTCGAGCGATTCGACGACCTCTCGCACGGCCTGGATGAACTCCGGCTGTGACGGGTTCCTGGATTCGACCTGACTGACGAACTCATCGACGAAGGTGCTCATGGCGCCTCCCTTTCGTGATTGAGTCGGTGTTCCGTTCAACAGGGTAAGCGTCATGTCGTGCATCCATGGATTGTGCATGCCGCCCGGGCGGCGTGAGGTGGGCGAAGTGTGAACGACCCTCTCGTATCGGACGGTTTCCCTGCGATCGGGAGCCTGGTGAAACCGCCGCGAGAAAAAACCGACAGAATCCTTGACTCGTTGTGAGTTAGTGCTAACTTATTTATCGAGGCCTTATCGCGGGAGCGACGTCATGCAGCACGATCAGGAACTCGAATCCAGGCTGAACGACCTGTTTAGGCGTGTTGAAGCGTTGGAGGCACGCCAACCCGGGAGCCATTCGCCAGTGGCGCCAGCCCCGGCGGCCATCCCTTCGCTCGCCGCGTGTCGCCCCAACGCCAACCGGCCCAAGCCTGAGATTGATGAGGCGGCTGAATCGGCTCGCGCCGCGGCTCTCCAACGGCTGACGGACCAATCGAACGCGCGGCCGTCTACGCCGCCGCCCGCGTCGGCCGCGACCACTTCGACGCACGCTTCTGCAATGAACGTGAGCGATCTCGAGCGGCTCGTCGGCATCAAGGTCTTCGCTGTGGCCGGTGCGCTCATCGTGATCGCAGGCGCCGCATTCTTCTTCAAACTGGCGTGGGATCAGGGTTGGCTCGGGCGGCTCCCGAATGAATGGAAAGCCATTTCGGGCGCGCTGTCCGGTTTCGCTTTGCTGATCTGTGGAGACGTGGTGCGCCGCCGCTTTGGTACGGTCGCGGGAACGGGGCTCAATGCGGCGGGCCTTGGCGTGCTTTACGCGACGGCGTACGCATCGCACCCCACATTGCAGTTGGTCAATCGCCCGACGGCGCTCGCGCTGCTGGCGTTGTCATCCATCATTGGCTTCGTCGTTGCAGCTCGTTCGCGCTCAGTCGCCATCGCCTGCATTTCCATGGTGGGCGCGTACGGCGCGCCATTCCTGCTTTCGACTGGCGATCCGCCGCCGTTGGGTTTTCTTCCCGCATACTGGATCGCGGTCATGGCCACCGGCGTCGGACTCGCTGCGGCGCGCGGGAGCGTCTTTGCGCCGGCACGAGCCTTGGGGTGGTGGTTCACGCTGATTCTCGGCCTGGGTTGGACTGCGTGGCGCGGCGCGGATCACCCGCTCGTTGGCGCCACCTTCTTCGCAGCGTTTTGGACGATGACCCACATGGAGTTGCTCCTTCGCGCCAAGTATGAGCGCCTTGACGACCGGAATGCTCCATTGCTCGCGCTTGATCCTCGCCTGGCGTCATGGCGCGGCGTGCTGACCAGTCTCACCACGACCGCATGGGCTGTCGGTCTTGCCGCCGCTGCGCTTCATGCGTCCGCGCACGCTCATCTGGATTGGCTGGCGCCCGCGACGGGGTTTGCTGTGACCGCGCCGCTCGCGCTTATTCAAGTCGGTTCGTTGCGTGTGCTTCGTGATCAGCCGCGCAACAACATCGAACGCCTTGGAGCGGGTTTCGCCGCGTCCGCAGGCGCGCTTGCTGTGTTGACCATCGCCATGGCCCTTGTCAGTTGGACGCAGGTCGCCTCATGGTTTGCCCTGGCGCTGGCAGCCGCCCTTGGAGCGCGTTGGATGCGAGCCCGCTCGCTGAGTGTGTACGCCGTCATCGTCGCCGCGATCGGAACGGCGCGTCTCTGCGCACTGCAATGGTGGTCGCAGCCAGCGATCGTGTCATCCAACGGGTTTGTGTTGAGTCAGATTTCGATCCTGGTGATCGCGGGAGGCTTCGTCTGGGTGGCGCTGGCCGCACTGTGCAAGCTGGGGCGCCAACGCGAAGACGCTTCCCTTCGAGACCTGTGCCTTGCGATCGGTTTCGGCATGTTGATCGCGGCGCCCGCGCATCAGGATGCGACGGCTCAGGCGCTGCTTGCCTCATGGCTTGTGCTCTCAGTTGTCGTCTGGATGGCGGGGTTCATGTGGACCGCGCCGGCGCTGCATCGCTTTGCGTACGTGGGATCGTGTTTCGCCATCGTTGCATGGATCGGCGCTGATCTGCATTCCGAGTGGCTCCGTAGTCAGGGCCAGTTGATTCTGAATGTCCCCATGATTGCAGCGATGTCAATCGGCGCACTCGGATTCGCGATCGCGGCGCGCGAACGTCGATACTCCACCATGAGTCACCAACAACCCTGGCTCATTCCCATGATCGCATTGCCGGCATTGTGGATGTTCGGCGTGACGACCATGGAAGTCATGCGCATCGCAGAGCGTGTGTTCAGCGATGCGACGGCGCAGCGCGCTGTCGTCTCCTTTTGGTGGGCGGCGATCGCGCTGGGGCTGCTCGTGTCCGGGGTTGCGATTCGGAATCCAGCCGCGCGTCGCGTCGGCCTCGCCGTGCTGGCCGTCGCGGGCGCCAAGACGGCGCTGTACGACCTGGTGGGCATTGGCGCCGCCTGGCGAGTGGGGACGTTTTTGGGTGTGGGCGGCGTGATGCTTCTCGTCGCCGTGTTCTACGCGAGAGCGAGTCGATTGAGCATGACGACCAGAGCCACGTGATCAGTCGTTCAGCGCCGTGAATCCGGCCGCTCGCCGATGCGCCGGCGGCCCATGGTCAGGTCCGTCGTGCCGCTGTGGGGGCCGCCCATCGGGCCGGTGTAGCCGGTGAATTCAAGTTCAAGCTTGGCGGCTTCACTGAGACGCTCCGCGCTCCACGCGGGCTCGAAGGTGAGCTCCATCGTCACTTCGCGAACGCCTTCAACGGCGCGTGTCTTTTCCTGCACCTCAGCAGGCAGCGCTTCGGCGACGGGGCAATTGGGCGATGTCAGCGTCATCGTGACGTGAACTTCGCCGTCCGGCTTCGCATCAATCGCGTAGATCAATCCGAGATCAAAGACATTGACCGGGATCTCAGGATCGAACACCGTTCGAATCGCATCGACGATTCGCGCCTCGATCGTGCCCTCATTGAATTCGATGTTTGGGTCAATCATCACGAGGCGGCCTGTGTGGATTGGCGCGTGAGCGCATGCACCATTTGCATCATGCCCATAAGCCCTGCGCTCTTGCCCATGGAGAGTTCACGCCCAAACAGGTGGTAAATGATGTCCGGCGGAACTTTGAGCACCTCGTCCGGCGCTTCACCGGAGAGCGTGTCGTCGATCACTTTGGCCATCGCCATGGCCGAGACGCCCTGTGGATTCTCGATGGCGAACCAGTATCGAAGCCCGCCCGATTCGAGCGGTTCGGCAAAGGCGAATGCTTCCGACTCACAATTGGGAACGCGCGAAGTCTCCGGGTATGGCGACTTGGCGATGCGCTCGGGGACCGGCTCATACGCATCAGCAATGCCGATGAGCGCCTGAATTCGATCCTGCCTGTCCTCCATCATGGAAAACATGTCCAGAAGATCACGCATTCGCTCCGGCATGTCGGGGCGGTCCGGCTTGTCTTCAACGCAGGGGCTTCGAAACGTCATTTCTCAATCGGCGCTCCGACGAGATTGCCCCACTCGGTCCAGGAACCGTCGTAGTTGCGGACCTTGTCGAACCCGAGCAGATACTTCAGCACAAACCAGGTATGACTGCTGCGCTCGCCAATGCGGCAATACGCAATCACATCCTCGCCTTTGGCCAGGCCCTGCTCGTTCTCATAGATCGCGCGAAGTTCATCCGCCGACTTGAACGCGCCGGAGTCGGGATTGATCGCTCGAGCCCAGGGCACGCTCTTGGCGCCCGGGATGTGGCCGCCGCGAAGCGCGCCTTCGTTCGGGTAGTCCGGCATGTGAAGCCGCTCGCCCGAGTACTCCTCAGGGCTGCGAACATCCACGAGCTTGCCGTTGGCCTTCAAATGCGCCAGCACATCATCGCGGAAGGCGCGATGCATGGTGTCATCGCGCTCCGGCGGGTCGTAGCTCGTGGGTGCAATGGACGGGGTGTCGCGAGTCAGCTCACGCCCTTCATTCGCCCACTTGATGCGACCGCCATCCATAATTCGGGCATTGGTGTGACCGAAAAGCTGGAAGACCCAGAATGCATAGCAAGCCCACCAGTTGTTCTTGTCGCCGTAGAAGACCACGGTCGTGTCCGGTGTGACGCCGATCCGCTCCACCAGCGCCTTGAAGTGTTCCCGGCCGAGATAATCGCGAATTACCGGATCATTCAGATCGCGGGTCCAGTCCACTTCAACAGCGTTGGGAATATGGCCCGACGAGTAGAGCAGCGGATCTTCATTGGACTCGACGATGCGCACCTTGGGATCATCAAGGTGATCCGCGACCCATGCAGTGGACACCAGCACTTCGGGATGCGCATAGCCTCGGGATTCAATGGGTGACGCGGCGACGGTCGTGCTCATCTCGATTCTCCTCTTCTGCGGGCGGCGATTGAGATTTTCGCGACAGCTACACGCTGGGTTGAAGCAAAGTCGCTTCATGCGACGCGTTGAACAATTTGTCTTTCAGTCGATCTCGAAGCGATTCGATGCGAATCTCATCGAGAATCTCGCCGGCGAATCCCTTGACCAGCATGGCCCGAGCTTCAGACTCAGGGACGCCGCGAGCACGCAGATAGAATATCGCTTCTTCGTCGAGTTGTCCGACCGTCGCGCCGTGCGTGCACTTCACGTCATCGGCGTAAATCTCAAGCTGGGGACGAGTCTCCGCCTGTGCTTCGTCCGACAGCAGGAGGTTGGCGTTGGTCTGCACGCCATCCGTTTTCTGAGCAATCTGGTCTACGTAGATTCGCCCGCAGAAAACGCCCCGCGACGCGCCGTCGAGAATGTTCTTGAAGAACTCGCGGCTCGTGCAGTTCGGCTTCGCGTGACGCACCACCAGGTGATTGTCCACATGCTCCTGGCCATCGAGCATCGCGAGCCCACGGATGTTGCAGTCCGCGTTGTCGCCATCGAGCACGACTCGGAAGTCATGCCGCGCGATTTCGCCGCCGGTGGCGACGACGCACGACTCGACACGACTGTCTCGACCCTGACGCGCGGCGATCGCAGCGATGTGATACGCCCCATTGGCGAGTTCAGTCGTCCGGGCGTGATCCACATGCGCATTGGCGTCAGCCTGAATCTCCGTCAGCGCGACCGTCAGCGTCGATGCGCCGTCGAGCGCGATGTGGTTTTCAACGACGGTGACTTCAGCGCTTTCTTCAGCGACGATGGCGACGCGCGGGAACGAGGCGATCGGCGCTGCATCAGCAGTCGTGATGAAGATGAGCTGGATCGGATCAACACTGGCGATGTTCTTCGCGACTCGGATGTAGGCGCCGCCCGTGGTCATCGCGGTGTTCAGCCGCGCGAATGGCAGGGGGCCCAGATCCGCGCACCGCTCGAGCAACTCTGAAGGAAGCTCATCGAGATTGGCGTCCGATTGCAGCCGCTCCACCGACACGCCCTGCGGCAGCGCCGTGAGGTTGGACAGCGATTGAGAGAAGTGCCCGTTGACAAACACCAGGCATGGCCCAGCCGCGCCTTCCAGTGTGAATGGCTCAATCACGCTGCGATCCAGATCGCGAACGGCCATATCAACATCGAACGTCAGCTTCGAGATCGGCGCGAGGTTGGTGTATTTCCACTCTTCGCTCTTGCGATCGGGAACGCCAATGTCGCCAAACGCGTTGATGGCGCTGTCGCGCCGTGCCTGCGCCTCAGCGGTGTCTGCACTGAACAGCTCGCCTTTGACGCGCTGGTACAGATCGACGAAGCCCTGCGTGGTGTCTTGCATGTCGTGTGTGCTCATGTCGAATGCGCTCCTTCGTGCGTCCGTGGGCGTCAAGCGGTTTGAACGACGCCGTCCTGCACCGACGCGTAGCCGGAGGCTTCCAGTTCGAGCGCCAATTCCTTGCCGCCGCTCTTGACGATTCGCCCATCGACGAGCACATGCACGTAGTCAGGCACGATGTAGTCCAGCAGCCGCTGGTAGTGCGTGATGACCAGGAACGATCGGCCTTCGTTTCGCAGCGTATTCACGCCATCCGCAACGATGCGCAGCGCATCGATATCGAGGCCTGAATCCGTCTCATCCAACACGGCGAGGGTTGGCTCCAGCATCGCCATCTGGAAAATTTCGTTTCGCTTCTTCTCGCCGCCGGAGAAGCCTTCGTTGACGGCGCGGCTCAGAAGCTTCTCATTGAGCTGCACCAGCTTGGTCTTCTCCTTCACCAGCTTCATGAAGGACACCGCGTCCAGTTCATCCTGACCGCGGTGCTTGCGAACCGCATTCACCGCCGACTTCAGGAAGTAGTTGGTGCTGACGCCGGGAATCTCAACCGGGTATTGAAACGCCAGAAAGACGCCTTCACCGGCTCGTTCGTCAGGCGACATGTCCAGCAGGTCTTCGCCTTTGAAACGAATCTCGCCTTCAGTGACTTCGTACGCCTCATGGCCGGCAATGACCTGCGCGAGCGTGCTCTTGCCAGAGCCGTTGGGCCCCATGATGGAGTGCACTTCGCCGGGATTGATCGTGAGGTCAAGACCCTTCAGGATTTCGTGACCATCGACATTGGCGTGCAAGTTTCGAATTTCGAGAAGCGGCATGGTGATCCTCATCAATGATGTGTGCCGGTGATATGTGGTGTTGCTCAGCCAACGCTGCCTTCAAGACTGACGTCGAGAAGTTTCTGCGCTTCAACAGCGAACTCCATGGGAAGCTCGCGGAAGACTTCCTTGCAGAAGCCGTTGACAATCATGGAGACGGCGTCCTCGGTGCGCAGGCCGCGCTGGTTGCAATAGAAGAGCTGGTCTTCGCCAATGCGACTGGTGGTCGCTTCGTGCTCCACGCGCGCCGTCTTGTTCTTCACTTCGATGTAGGGGAACGTGTGGGCGCCGCACTGGTCGCCCAGCAGCATGGAATCGCACTGCGTGAAGTTGCGCGCGTTGTCGGCGCCATTGTTGACCTTCACGAGGCCGCGATAGGTGTTCTGGCCGCGGCCCGCGCTGATGCCCTTGGCGATGATCGTGCTTCGGGTGTTCTTCCCGATGTGGATCATCTTCGTGCCGGTGTCCGCCTGCTGCATCTTGCCGGTCAGTGCGACGGAGTAAAACTCGCCAACGGAGTCATCGCCGATCAGCACGCAGCTCGGATACTTCCACGTGATGGCCGAGCCAGTCTCGACCTGCGTCCAGCTGATGCGCGAGCGTTTGCCCTGCGCTTTGCCGCGCTTGGTCACGAAGTTGTAAATGCCGCCAACGCCGTTGACGTCGCCGGGGTACCAGTTCTGAATCGTTGAGTACTTGATGGTCGCGTCATCAAGCGCGACCAGTTCCACGACCGCGGCGTGAAGCTGATTCTCATCGCGCATCGGCGCCGTGCAGCCTTCGAGATAGCTGACAGAAGCCCCTTCTTCGGCGACGATCAGCGTGCGCTCGAACTGGCCGGTGTTCATCGCGTTGATGCGGAAATACGTGGACAATTCCATCGGGCACTTCACGCCCTTCGGGATGTACACAAAGCTGCCATCACTGAAGACCGCGCTGTTCAGCGTCGCGAAGTAATTGTCCGAATAGGGGACGACGGAGCCCAGGTACTTCTTGACCAGCTCCGGATGCTCGCGCACGGCTTCGCTCATCGAGCAGAAGATCACGCCGGCTTCGCGGAGTGTGTCCTGGAATGTCGTGCGCACTGAAACGCTATCAAACACAGCGTCCACAGCGACACCCGCGAGCATCTTCTGCTCTTCCAGAGGAATGCCGAGTTTTTCGTAGGTTTCGAGAAGCTGCGGATCGACTTCATCAAGGCTCGAAAGCTCCGGCTTCTTCTTCGGCGCGGAGTAATAGATGATGTCCTGGTAGTTGATCGGCGGGTACTGAAGCTTCGGCCACTCGGGCTCTTCCATCGTCAGCCAGTGGCGGTACGCCTTGAGGCGCCATTCCAGCATCCACTCCGGCTCTTCCTTCTTGGCTGAGATGAAGCGAACAATGTCTTCACTCAGTCCGGGAGGAGCGCTGTCGGATTCGATGTCGGTGTAGAAGCCGTACTTGTATTCCGATTCGGCCCATGCATCGATGGGGTCGACTTCAACAGGTTTCGTTGGTTGTGTCGGCGCGCTGCTCATGCGGTCGCTCCGTGAGGTTGAGTGTCAAGGCCCACGAGCGTCACGGGTGACTGCTCGCGGTGTTGGATGGCTTCGCGCGCCAGCTCGGCGAGCGAAACCGTGGTGAGAAAATCCGACAGGCGCTGGTTGATGCCGCGCACTGTCGCTTTGATGCGGCAGCCGTCCTCGCGGCGGCAGCCCTCCGATTCCGGCGCTGTGTCCGTGCTGCAGCAGGTCGTCAGCCGAACCGGCCCCTCGATGACCTGAATGACATCCGCGAGGGAGATGTCTGATGCGTCCCGGGCGAGGCGGTATCCGCCGCTGGTCCCCTGGATGGAGTCCAGCATGCCACTCCGGGTCAGGTCCTTCAGAATGTTCCGCAATGCCGCCTGCGGCAGGTTCAGCCGGTCCGCCAGCTCCCGCGCGCTTTGCAGCTCATCCGGCCGTTCCGCCAGACTGACCAGCGCCACAAGGGCGTAATCGCTCTTTCGCGTGAGTGAAAGCATGTATTGGTCATCCCGAGCCGGGGGCCTCGCAAACGGGCGCCAAACCGGGGCCAGATATATAGGCCCAATCGGGCGCCATTTCCAGTTGCGAGGCCGGTGGATTCGGGATTTCAATAGACGGTTTGAGAGGCGTTGGCTGCTTCGTGTTCACGCTGCGCACGCTTGCGCGTTCTTGACAAGCCGCGATGCGCGCCTACTCTCATCACCCTGATTGCGGGGTAGAGCAGTCTGGTAGCTCGTCGGGCTCATAACCCGGAGGTCGCAGGTTCAAATCCTGCCCCCGCTACTTTTCCATAATCGGAATCTGTTTGAATCGGCCCGCGCTCGGCGGGCCGATTCGCGTTTTGGAGATGCCGGCCCCGTGAAGCGCTCGCCGCGAAACGGGCAAACCTCACCGACGGATGCCTTCTTCCCTCAGCGGCTCTTCGCGCTCGATCCCACCTTCGGGACGCCCGAGCATGCCCGGCGGCGTCGGCACCAGGTGGTGGTAATGATTGTGAATGTTCTGGACCGCGTACGGCCAGTGCGACGCGACGGGATAGACCGTGTGCGGGTGGTACGGGTGCACCGGGTAGGGATGCATGACCGGGTACGGGTGGACGACGGGATACGGGTGGTACGACATCGCGACAGGTCGCGGGTTGGAGGTCACAGTCCTGTTGATGTTGACGTCGACGTTCTCAGTCGCCGAGGGCGCGGGCGAGAGATCTGGCTCGGGTCCCGGCACAGCCCCTTGCCATGAATTGGACTGATCCGACAGGCTGATCGGCTGGACCGTGCCGTCCGGATGCACCATGTAGTGGTGATGCTCGTGATACGACACGGCGCCGACGGGCACATATGCCATACCGGCGGTCGTCATCGTGGGGTTTGAGGATTTGCAGCCGATTGTGGCGAGCATCGCCGCGGTCAGAATCGTGGCGCCAGTCATCTTCATCGTTGGTCTCCATGGGGCGCCGCCCGCACGCCACGCGGCCTGGGCGTCGGCGCACGCTGGTCTCGATCGCAGGATGAGCAGGCGTCCCGCTGTTGCTCGTGGTCCCTCGACGGAGGGAAAAGGAATGTGCTGGACCATCGACGACAGACACAGTCGATCGCCGGGGGCTGTCCGCCATATTAACGCGGCGGGCCGCCCTCCCGACGACCAATGTCAGGAGACGGCGCGTCATGAGCCTTCCCTCGCCCAGCCCTTCGCAGGGCGCCCGCTTGAGGAGGCTGGGCCGTACGTGCTTATTCCTCTGACGCCTAGGAGGATGGGATGGTAGATCCCAAGCGCAGGACCCGGAGGATCAGGGTCTTAGATTGCTCCTGCAAATTCTTGAATCAACTAATTTGGGCATAGGTTGAAGCGATCAGTTCAGCTTTTCGAATCAGCTCGTATCTAGTAAGTCTCATTAGGCAATCGGCGCCAACGCATCGAGGGCGTTCCAGTCTTTGTCAGCCACCCACACGAATACGCCATGCCCATCGGACTGAGCGGCCCAAAGTTCGCCGATGGCCTTCTTATGAAGTTCACTCGACCTTTCGGCGTGCATCGCACCCTTGTACTCCACAATGGCGATGCGCCCATCTTCAAGTTCACAAATGAAGTCGGGAAAGAACTGACCGGGTGAAAGCGGCAGGTGGAACCCGCCAGCGCTTTCGTGCGATAGGTTTCTAATCCACCGCTTCACATTGGGGTGGTCATCAATCCGCTTCGCGCACTGAGCCTCTTCGCCATCTTCCATCCCCCCATGGCGCATAGATCCAATTTTCTCGAACGCATGCTTTTTGAACGTAAATCCGCCTCGATATGTGTCGTAGGGTGCGTACTTGTGCTCCTCGATGGACATCGCATGTTCCGCGAGGGTCTCAAGCCGACTAGTGCCCGCTCCAGAAATGAGCATTTCAGCCGCTTTACGCACTTGCTGGCGACCATGCTGGGCCACCCGCGGAATGAGCGCGTCGGCCAGCGCGTGTCGCTTGCGAATGAGGATGCCGAGGTCGGCTTCGCGTTCACAGAGCAGGTAGTCGACCGCACGGCGGAACCATGCCGCACTCTGCGCCGCGGTGAGACCAAGAAACTTCCTGCCCTTATGCAGCTCGACGTTGAGCCACCGGACAAGCTCGGTTTCCGACCAGTCCTCGCCCTCTGACAACAAAGCGAGCTGTGTCACGATGATTTGTTCCACGCTTCCAATTTGTGTCGCACCGGAATCCTTGACCCCAATCTCAACGCGATCACCCGCTCGCCAGCTCAGGTCGAAGTCATCCTCATCGAACACTGGATCGCACGCGTCCAAATCCCAGTCGAATTCATCAAGCTCTTCCGGCTCGAAGAGCATTATTCGATCTCCACTCCGGACCGCGAGTCGCGGCACGATGATCGGATCCGCGTACTCATCGAGCTTCTTTGAAGCCACACCCGAAGAGCGCTCGCGTTGCCAGTGCGTCTCGACCGCAGCCTGATCTTGTAGCGTCTTAGCAGCATCGCGGATCGCGATCGTCTCGTCGCGGCTCAACGACCCGTGAATGCGGAGCACCTGAGCATTCGGGTCGTACTCGACTTTCTCTTTCAAACTAATAGGCAACGAATCGAGTCTTGGTTGTTCAACAAAAGGAATGGCTGCCAACGCCATCGGACGCTGCGCGTTCGTGGTGTCATGCACACGGAACGCATCAGCAACTGAATCGGCATCAAACCCGCATCGTTCGACGAGCGAGTCGCGAAGCCCTTTCGCCGTCCGAATGACGTCCTCACTCTGCACTACCGCGTATGCCCGGTCGAGCTCTGGAATTTCAGTCGGCTCCGCGTGCGGCATCCGAAGCACACGGCCCAGGAGCTGTTCCACTGCCGTCTCGGTCGCCACATTTCCGATCGATCCCAAGACATACGCGAATGGGCAGTCCCATCCCTCCCGCAGCTTATCCACGGTGATGATGTATTCGACCGGGCAGTCGCGTGCTGAAAGGTCTTCGTCGCCAATCTCATCAAGTGCGCCCGTGGCAATTCGCACGGCATCCATTGAGAGTTTGAACGGTCCATTCTCGTCCGTCAGCTTCTCCTTCACGGCCTCTGCGGTATGCGTCTCGCGCAACTTGCTTTTTGGTTGCGCCTGAATGACCGCAATTGGTCGGATAAAACGCCCGCTTTGTCTCTCGAAGTCTCGGGCGACCGCGTCAAGTCCCGTTCGGCGATCAATTGTTAGCTGTAGCACCTCCAGCCAGTCCGAACGCGACTCAAGCTCGACAGGCAGCTTGATCATCCCTTCGTTCTTAAGCTGCAGTGCTGAAACCGCATGAAGTACATTGCTCGCGTACTTCTCACGATCCGGATCGTGCTCTTGTTGCGGCGTTGCCGTGAGCTCCAACACAGCAAGGGGGCCAAACCTTGCGAGCGACTCAAATGAAACTTTCGTCCGCGCATTGTGGGCCTCGTCCATAATGACGATCGGCCCGCGCAGCTTCATCGCGTTTGCGAGCGAAAGCGCAACTCGTCCATTTTCGTCACCATTGCCGCTTTGCCGGAGTCGATCCCGCGCCCACGTCGGCAGGTTTGTGAAGTGGTCCATCAGGTATCCATTGTCCTGATAAACCTTGCGGTTGCCTTCGTCGTCGATCCGGTACGACTGGATCGTCGTAACAATCACGATTGGATCTGACGACATCATCGCCTTGCTTGCGTACTGGGCTTCCTCGATTGTCAGCACCTGAACATTGGCGCCTAGCGCTTCACGCAACGCCTCCGAGTATGGATGGCTTCGGTCCTTGAGGCCGCGCAGCGTCTGGTCGCGGATCGTCGTCGTCGGCGTCACCCACAGGCACAGCGGCTGGTCCGTGTGACCAAGGTGCCGAGCGATTGTTCCGACGGCGTGCGCTGCAATCAGCGTCTTTCCGCCACCCGTCGGCACGCGCAGGCAGAAGTACGGCGCGCCCGAAAACATCTCGGGCGCGTGGTAGTTGTTCCGCCCCGTCACCACCTCAAAGGCGTCGCGCTCAGGACGCAATGCTCCAGTGAGCGCCCGCTTGCGCACGTCGGCACAATAGTCGGCGATGATGCTGAGACATTCTGACTGGTACTCTCTGAGCTCAAGTCGCGCCATCGGTGGTACTCCTTCAGCTCACCTTCAGCTCAAACGGAATCTGGCGAAATGTAATTCCATAGCTCGCCAGAGCCTTTGGACCGAGCCGACACGCCTCGCCAAATACAATGCGCGGTCCATCCCCGTCCGGGTGCGGCGGCAATTTCTGGGCTACAGCATGCGTCAGCACATTTCCGCTTTCCGGCCGACGGTCCCCGAGCACGCCGTTGTAAAGGAGGTATATCGCCCGCCCCTCGAATGATCCGAGCAACGGATTGTCCTTCCGGGCACGCTTCGGGATAGGCGAACCGGTTTCGGTGAAAAACACGTGCGCCGCTAGATCGGAGAAAGAAACGTCTTCGCCGATGTTTCCGGAAGCATCGAACAGCGGCTTGCCCAGCTTGCAGAAACGAAAGCCGCCGCCAAGGCCTTCTACGAATGTCGTTTTGGTTCCATTGGTCCATTGGTAGCCGTCGATGACGGTTTGTAGACGCTTCGCTGTCACATTAACTGAAATACTTTGATCCATTTCGACCATGATGCAGCGGCGTGATCCACCATCTAACCGGTTCAAGTTCAATACGGCATGACCAGTAGTTCCACTACCCGCAAAGGAATCAAGAATCAGAGAGTTCGCATCAGCACCTATTTCGAGCAATCGTTGTATCAATCGAACGGGCTTGGGTGTAGTGAATGGGTTTTCATCAACAATTCTCAGAATCTCCGTTCTAGCTTCTTGGGTGCTGCCATAGACCGAGTATGGCAATACAGAGCGCGGTACTACCCCTTTCGTTTCTGATAGAAAGCGCTTCAGTCGCGGCATTTTCGCTTTTCCCGTCTGACCCCACCAGATGCGATTCTCATTGACATGCCGCTCATAGGCGTTCTTGTCGTACTTCCAAACTGCAGTCTTCTTTGGCCATACCGTTTTCCCCGTGTTAGGATTGGTGAGCGGATGGTAGAGGTTGGGGCGCTCGTCAACGCTCTTGTTGCAGGTATAGGTGACGGAGTTCCACGGGCCACGTGGGTCGTCATCCGGATTGCTGTAATTTTTCAACTGGTCTTCAGTGCGAGCCAGACGATTCGGTGACCAAGATTCAATTCGTCGCGTGTAAACCAAGACGTACTCGTGATCGCTGCTGAAATATTTGGCATCGTTTGCAGGCGAAACCCGCTTCTGCCAAGTCAGGCAGGCCACGAAGTTACGCAGACCGAAAATCTCATCCATGACACCGCGAAGACTCTGCACTTCGTTGTCATCGATGCTGATAAAAATAGCCCCATCTTCGGTGAGGAAGTCGCGCAGCAGCGCAAGGCGCGGGTACATCATGCACAGCCACTTGTCGTGGCGCGACAGGTCCTCGCCCTCTTTGCCGACCACATCGCCGAGCCAGCGCCGAATCTGTGGACTGTTCACGTTGTCGTTGTAGATCCACTTTTCGTTGCCCGTGTTGTACGGCGGATCGATGTAGATGCATTTTACCTGCCGCGCGTAGTATGGAAGCAACGCTTTGAGCGCTTCCAGATTGTCTCCTTGCACCAGCAAATTTCCCGCGTCCGGATCACCAGCCGACAGCTTCTTGTCGCAGTGCAGCAGTCGATACGGCACCTGCCGGTGATGTCCCACAACAGCCTGTTTGCCTATCCAGTCGAGTGTGGGCATGGGGTTACGCGACTCTGCGGTTGCTCCAAAGGTTCCTGAAGCTACAGGATATAGGGGCTGGCGCCTCCGGATGTGCCACTAAATGAGCGTCCGAAGATCTTGAAGGTCCCAATCCACTCCCGTTCTCGAGGTTTCTACTCTGCTCTCCTCATGCCCCTTGACTTTCTAGACGACTGGTCTAATACTGTGCCTGTGAACACGACCTCCGCTACTACTGACACTCGCGACCGGATCCTGGAGGCAGGATCGGAAGCGATCGTGTGCAAGAGCTACAACGGGTGCGGCCTGAGCGAGATTCTCGAAGCCGCCGGCGTGCCGAAGGGGTCGTTCTATCACTACTTCAAGAGCAAGGAAGGCTTCGGCGTCGCGCTCATCGAGAAATCGGCCGATGAGCACGCGGTTCGAATCGGGTCATTTGTCTCGAATCGATCGCTGGCGCCGACCGAGCGAATCCGCGAATTCTTCGCCATGTGCCGCGATTACTACGCGGAGCATGGCCCGACGCGTGAGTGCCTGATCGCCAAACTCGCGCTGGAGACGGCCCAGCTCAGCGAGCCCATGCGAGCCGCAATCAAGTGCGCCTACGACCAGTGGTCCTCGCTGATCGCCAAGGCCATTCGTGAAGCGCAGGCGGATGGCCAGGTCAGCGCCGAGCTTGACGCGGATGTCCTTGCGGACCAGCTCATCAACGCATGGGAGGGCGCCACGGTGCGAATGCAAATCGACCGCGATGTCGCCCCCCTGGATCAGTTCATCAGCATCACGCTTGATCGCGTGCTTGCCGCTTCGTGACGCTTTTTTATTTCTCCTGGGTCTAGACGACTGGTCTACTCAGGAGTGTCGGGAGACGCTCAAATGAACATCACCACGCCAATCCACCGTTCAGGCGACGAATCCACTCGGCCCGCCCATCTCAATCGATTGCTAGCCCAGACGCGGGCATTGCAGCTCCGGCTCGCGCAGGCTGGGCGGATTCTGGAATCCGCGAATGCGGCTGCCAAGGCGCAACTGGTTCGGGCCGCGATGGAGACAAAGGTCTCGCGCGCCGCCGCTGCTGCGGTGGTCGCCTTCAGTGTGTTTCCGACACTCGCGTTGGCGCAGTCCGCAACGGTGCGCACCGCATCGGTGACGGAAGAGGTCGTGCAGAATCACCACCGCGTGACGGGCAGCTTGCAAGCCGTGTCGCGCGCATCGGTCGCAACGCAGGAAGCGGGATTGATCGAAGCGGTGCTCGTGGATGAAGGTGATTCAATCGCCGCCGGACAGATCATCGCGCGTCTGGATGCGCGGCGGCTGTCCGCGCAGCTTGAAGAGGCGCGAGCCGAGCGAGCGAACATCCTGGCCCTCGTGGCCCAACGCGAAGCGGAGCTCGAGTTTGCGCGGTTCGATCGCGATCGCGTGGCATCGGCCCATCAGCAGGGGGCGGCCACGGCGCGCGAAGTGTCAGAGACGGAGACGTCGCTCGGCGTTCGCACGGCGCAGCTCGATGCGGCCCGCAAACAGGTGGACTCCATCGAACGACGCGTCGAACTGCTGGAAATTCGTTTGGAAGATATGACGGTGCGGGCGCCGTTTGATTCGCGCGTGGTGCTGCGCCACATCGAACCTGGTGAATGGATTGAGCCAGGCCAGCCCTTGGTGACGTTGATCTCAACCGGTCTGATTGAAGCGCGGCTCGAAGTGCCTGAGCGTTTCGCCGAGAGCCTGCTCCATGGCGGAGAGAATCAGTTGTACGTCGAACTCTCCACCGATGGGCGATCCCTTCCGTCCATTCGCGTGCGGCCGGTGCCGGACATTGATCCACGCGCGCGGACCTTCCAGGTGTTCGTCACGCTTTCGAACGATGCGGGCGATCTGGCGCCCGGTATGTCCGTCAGCGCGTGGGTGCCAACAAGCGACAAGCGGCTCGCGCTGCTCGCGCCCAAGGACGCGGTCGTCCGCGACGGAAAGAACGCGTACGTGTATCGCGTGACCGAAGGCGAAACAGCGACGGCGCAACAGTCGCCGGTCACCGTGCTGTTTTCGAGCGGCAATCAACTGGCGATTGACGCCGGCAGCGGTTTGGCGCCGGGTGATCGCGTGATTGTCGAAGGCAACGAGCGATTGATGCCGGGGGCGCCTGTCACGCTGGCGTCGCTGCGTCCTGTCTCAAGCAACTGAAACTCAATGACCTTCTCCATGGGAGCCTAGCCATGGATCGCCTGATCGCACTGGCTGTCAAGCAGCCCATCACCGTCACCGTTGGTGTGATTCTCGCCGTGCTCTCCGGTCTTCTGGCCGGGACTCGAGTTCCCGTGCAGATGACGCCGTCGGTTGAGTCCGTCGTCGTGTCGGTGAACACCCGTTGGGAGAACGCCTCGGCGGCGGAGATTGAATCCGACGTCATTGAGCAGCAGGAAGAACGCCTTGGCGATATCGCAGGCCTGATCTCCTTAACGAGCATCAGCCAGGCGGGCGCTGGGCAGGTTCGGTTGGAGTTCCGCACCGGAACTGACATCGATGCGGCGATCGCTGAGGTCGATCAGAAACTCAGTGAAGTGCCCGGCTACCCCGATGGCGTGGATGAGCCACAGGTCGAAGGCGTCGATCCTGAGTCCATCGATTACATCGCCTGGGTTGGTTTGAGTTCAACCGATCCAAACTTTGACGCAACCACGCTGTTCGATTTCATGGAGCGTCGGCTTCGACCGCGGCTTGAGCGCATCCCGGGCGTCAGCGAGGTCGGCATTCGCGGTGCGCGCGAAGCCGAAGTGCAGATCCTGGTCGATCCGCTTCAACTCGCACAGCGAGGCATCACTTACGCCGAATTGGTCAGCGCCATTGAGGTGTCCAATGAAAATTACTCCGGCGGCCTGATTCCTGATGGGAAGAACGACATCCGGGTGCGCGCCGTGGGGCGATTCCACGATCCCTCCACGGTGGGCGATCTGGTCGTCCGCCGCGATGAAGCCGGGCCAATCTATCTCCGCGATGTCGCAGAGATTCGGCTCGGTCACAAGGAAATGAATGAGTGGGTGCGGGCTCGAGGCGTGCGGATGCCGTTCTTCAACTTTCAGCTTCAAGTGGGCGCCAACCTGCTTGAAACGATGAGCGCCATTCAAGCGGAAGTCGATCGCCTGAATGAGCCGGGCGGCTTGCTGGAGCAACACGCAAAGGCCATCGGCATCAATGGCGAGTTCGAGTTGATTCAGACGTACGACGCCTCCACCTATGTGGAAGATGCGATTGCGCTCGTGCGCAGCAATATTTTTGTCGGCGGTGCGCTGGCCGTGCTGACGCTGCTCCTGTTTCTGCGCTCGCTCCGGACGATTGGCATCATTGCGATCGCCATCCCGATCTCCGTCGTTGCGTCACTCACCGTTCTGGTGGCGCTGGGCCGCTCCATCAACATCATCTCGCTTGCGGGGATGGCGTTTGCGACGGGCATGGTGGTGGACAACGCCATCGTTGTGATCGAGAACATCTTCCGCCATCTTGAAATGGGGAAGAAGCCGGCGCAAGCAGCCGTTGAAGCGACGCGCGAAGTGGCTGGCGCCGTTGTGGCCTCCACGCTGACGACGCTGGTCGTCTTTCTCCCGATCCTTTTCATTCAGGACTCCGCCGGCCAGCTGTTTCGCGACATCGCGCTGGCCATCATGGCTGCGGTGGGCTTGAGCCTGATCGTGTCGATCACGGTCATTCCGTCGTCTGCGGCGCTGCTGCTGAAGCCGCGCGCGCACGCAAAGCCGGTGGCGAAGACGGCCAAGCCCGCATCAACGTCGCGTTTCGCTCGAGCGATGCGTCCAATTCGCCGCAGCGTCTCCGTTCTATTGAATCTTCCGGGGGCCATTGCGTCGCTGGTCGGCGCCCTGTCGCGCACGTGGCCGCGGCGATTGGCGGTGATTGGCGTCTTCACGCTCGGCACAATTGCCGGAATTGCGGCGCTCGTCCCGCCGCTGGATTACTTGCCCCAGGGCAATCGGAACATCGTCTTTGGCATTCTCATTCCACCGCCGGGATACAACCTCGACCAGCTTTCGGAACTCGGGGATCGAATTGAATCCACCATGCGACCGGCGTGGGAGGTGACCGAAGACAAGTTCGCGCTTGAAGATGATCTTCGCGGCGGGCCGTCTCCGGTTGAAGACCACCGCACTCCCGTGCACACGCGCGATGGGCGCGAAGTGATTCCGCCGGCTCTGGAGCAGTATTTCCTTGTCGCGTGGGACGGTCTTGTATTCCACGTCGCGATTGCTGAAGACAGTCGGCGCATCAGCGATGTGCTGGCGCTCTTTGATCATTCTGTCGCCGGCGCCGCGGCTCCGGACGTCTTCGCATTCAGTTTTCAGTTTCCGTTGTTCCGGAACGGCGGACGCACGGGATCGCCCATCACATCAATCTTGATGGCCGATCCCGTGCGTCCGCCGTTCCGGAACAACGGAAACTGAAAACTGAATGCGAAGACGTCCGGAGCCGCGGCGCC
>MRWG01001059.1_pt1 | contig 20314 bp, 15 predicted proteins | sample 1013341 | NCBI WGS metagenome assembly MRWG01 (sample SAMN06117577, study PRJNA244670) | biofilm metagenome | biome: Water; feature: Cathode Biofilm; material: Biofilm; isolation source: microbial consortium enriched at the cathode of a solar microbial fuel cell | place: USA: District of Columbia ... | reverse complement strand
GGCTGCGCCGCCATGAAGCCAAGCCCCAGCACCAGCGACAGAAGCCCGCCAATATAGCCAAGCCCCCAGGCCGAGCCCGAAAGCCGGCCAAGCTCGGAGCGCGGCACAAGGTCCGGCATCATCGCATTGTTGAAGACGGCGGCGAATTCCATGCCGAACACGGCCAGCGCGACGCCCATGAGAATGAGCGTGACATGCCCGCCGCCCGGCGTGGCGAACCACAGCGAGGCACAGGCGATAATGCCGATCAGCGAGAACACGAAGATCCACGGCTTGCGCGGCCCCGTCGCATCGGCAATCGCGCCAAGAATGGGCGAGGAAAGCGCAATCGTGAGACCGCCGATCCCCGTCGCCAGCCCCCACAGCTCTTGTCCGCGCGCCGCATCCGGCGCCACGGAGGCGGCGAAATAGGGCGCAAAGACGAAGGTGATGATGAGGGTATGAAAGGGCTGCTGCGCCCAGTCGAACAGCATCCAGCCCCAGATGCCACGGCGGGGCACAGTCCTGTGCTCCGCCTCTGGCCGGTTCATAACCGCGTCATCCGGCGCCCCGGCTGCATCAGACACTCAGGTCGCTCATCAGACCGGACGCGACGGTGAGACGTGACACGGTCAGGTCACCGCCCTCCACCAGCGAGTGCAGACGTTCGCGCACGCGTACGACATGCTCGCCGCCGGCCTCGACCCATTTCGCAGCCGGATCATCGTCCTTCGCGTAATCGGTGAGTGCTGCAATGCTCATGCCACGACGGGCCGCGCTGATCATGTCGGTGGCGCGGAACAGCGCCAGCCCGTCATAATAGTCCGACGGCACGATTGCATGTGCGGCATCCTCGATCCGGCCGATGCGGAAGGCCTCGGTGACACCGAAGAACGCCCTGGCGGCCTTCTCCAGCGGCGCACCGGCTTTCTCCGCCACCAGTTCGATGTCCGGCACCATCTGCGCAACCGAGAGGAAGGCGAGACGCCTGGCCAGTTCCTCCGGCGCACCCGACGCCACAAGCTGCGCCTGACGGTTGTCCAGACGCTCGCGCATGAAGGCGGGCAGCATCGGCAGAAGCTTCGGCTCCAGCGCTTTGCGCGCGGCCAGCAGGCGCTCGATGCGCTGCCCCACGGTTTCCTTGCCGCTCACATTCTTGAGCTGCCAGGAGGTCGCCGCGTAAATCAGACGCCAGACGAGCTGGTAGAGCTCGAGCTGCGCCATGCCGTCGATCCGGTTGTCCAGCGCGTCGATGGCCCTGTAGACGTCACGCAGTTCGAAGCCCTCGCGCACCACGGCAAAGGCGGCGACAATATCGGCAGCCGGCTGCCCCGTCAGATCCTGCAGGCGCGTCACGAAGCTCGGCCCGCCACGGTTGATCACATCGTTTGCCAGTTCGGTGGCGATGATCTCGCGCTTCAGACGGTGCGCACGGATTTCCGTTTCGTACTTCTTCGCCATGCGGTCGGGGAAGTAGGCGAACAGATCCTCTTCCAGATGCGGCGCATCCGGCACCGGGCTCGCAACGATCTCATCGAACAGCACGATCTTGGCATAGGCCAGAAGCACGCCGATCTCCGCACGCGTCAGCGGCTCGCCGCGGCTTTCGCGGTCGGCCAGCTCCTGCGGCCCGGGCAGGAACTCGACCGCCCGGTCGAGAAGCCCGCGCTGCTCGAGCAGCGTCATCATGCGCGCCTGGTGCGGCATTTCCGGCATGCCCCGCTTGACCACCTGCGAGATGGCCAGCGTCTGCTGGTAGTTGTTGGCAAGCACCAGCCCGGCAACCTCGTCGGTCATCTCGGCCAGAAGCTTGTCGCGCGCAGGCCGTTCGAGCCCGCCGCCACGCATCGCCGCCGCCAGCGCGATCTTGATGTTGACCTCCACGTCCGACGAGTTCACGCCGGCCGAGTTGTCGATGGCGTCGGAGTTGCAGCGGCCGCCCTTCATGCCAAACTCGATGCGGGCAAGCTGGGTCATGCCCAGATTAGCCCCTTCGCCGACCACTTTCGCGCCCACTTCACGCGCAGCCACGCGGATCGCGTCATTGGCGCGGTCACCCACATCCTGATCGCTTTCGCCAGCGCCGCGCACATAGGTGCCGATGCCGCCGAACCACAGAAGGTCCACCGGAGCGCGCAGGATCGCCATCATGATCTCGGTGGGAGACGCCGTCACCTTGTCGAGCCCGATCGCGTCAGCCGCCGCCTTGGGCAGCGTGATCGACTTCTGCGAACGCGAGACGATGACACCGCCCTTGGAGAGCTTGTCCTTGTCGTAGTCCTGCCAGCTTGAACGCCCCATGTCGAACAGGCGCTTGCGCTCGGCATAGGAAACCGCCGTATCCGGATCGGGGTCGATGAAGATGTCGCGGTGATCGAATGCCGCCACCACCTTCGTGCAGGTGGAAAGCAGCATGCCGTTGCCGAACACGTCGCCCGACATGTCGCCCACGCCCACGGCGGTGAAGGGCTCCGTCTGGATGTCGCGGTTCATCTCGCGGAAATGCCGCTTCACGGCCTCCCACGCACCGCGCGCGGTGATGCCCATCTTCTTGTGGTCGTAGCCGGCCGAACCGCCCGATGCGAACGCATCGTCGAGCCAGAAATCATGTGCCTGGCTGATGCCGTTTGCCGTGTCGGAGAACGTTGCCGTTCCCTTGTCGGCGGCCACCACGAAATACGGGTCGTTGCCGTCATGGCGGACGACGCCTTCCGGCGGCAGAACCCTGTCGCCGTCCAGATTGTCGGTCAGCGACAGCAGGCTGGAGATGAAGTTGATATAGGCTGCACGGCCCGCCTCGAAGACTTCCTGGCGGTTGCCGCCAACGGGCAGACGACGCGGGTAGAAGCCGCCTTTCGCGCCCACGGGCACGATCACGGCATTCTTCACCTGCTGCGCCTTCACCAGTCCCAGCACCTCGGTGCGGTAGTCCTGCGCACGGTCGGACCAGCGCAGGCCACCACGCGCCACCGGCCCGTAGCGCAGATGCACGCCCTCCACTTCCGGACCGTAGACGAAGATTTCGCGCCACGGGCGCGGCTGCGGCAGGCCGGTGATGGCGCGGGAATCGAATTTCAGCGCCAGCGACCGCACCGCCTCGTCCTCCTTCGGACGATAATGGTTCGTGCGCAGCGTGGATTCGATGAGGTTCAGGAAGCGGCGGATGATCGTATCATCATCCAGGTTCGGCACCGCATCGAGATCGGTCTCGATGGCCTTGCACAGCGCTTCGGCCTCGTCCTTCGCGCTGGCCTTTTCGGCCCGCGCCGGGTCGAAACGCACCACGAAGAACTCGAACAGCCTGCGCGCGATCTGCGGATAGCGGTTCAGCGTCGCCGCGATGAAGCCCTGGCTCTGCGGAATGTTGGCCTGCGCCAGGAAGCGGCTGTAGGCGCGCAGAATGGCGATCTCGTCCACCCGCAGGCGCGCGGTCTGCGCCAGCGCGTTGAGGCGGTCATCATCATGCTCGCTGCGCCAGACCGAAAGGAACATCTCCTCGAACAGCGCACCCTCGTCCGAAAGGTCGATGGCCCCGTCAAAGGCGTTCTCCAGCTCCATGTCATGCACGAAAATCTGGGCGCTGTCGGTGTCGTCGGCGTCGCCGACCTCGAAGGTCCGCTCGCTGATCACACGGAAACCCATGTTCTCCAGCAGCGGCACGCGCTCGGTCAGCGGCACCGGCGTATCGTAATGATAGATCTTCAGCGCTGCCTGCGCCTCGTCCTGATCTTCATGACGATGGAAATCGATGGCGATCGGGTTCTTTCTGGAAAGCCGGCTGATGCGCTCGGCATCGATCAGCGCCGTCTCCGCCGAAAAACCGTTGCGGTAGCTGTCGGGGAAGCCAGCCGCCACCTTGGCGAGCTTGATGTCGGCGCCGGTTTCTTCCACCGCCTCCTGCAGCGCGTCGTCCCAGGTGCGCACGATCTTGCGGATTTCGGCTTCCAGCGTCTCCGTCTCGATGCGCGGGGTCTTGCCGCCCGAACGCCCGATGATGAAGTGAACACGCGCCAGCGTGCCTTCCGGGAAGGCCGGATAATAGGCCGAGACGCGACCCTTGAAGACGTCCTTCAGGTAATTGCCGATCTCCACGCGCGCCTGCGAATCGTAGCGGTCGCGCGGCACGAAAACGATCACCGACACGAAGCGGTCGAACTGGTCGACACGATAGAGGGCGCGCACGCGCGGGCGCTCGCCCAGCGCAAGGATCGCCTCGGCATGCTTGCGCAGGATCGGCAGGCCGATCTGGAAAAGCTCGTCGCGCGGATAGGATTCCAGCACATTGGTGAGCGCCTTGCCCGAGTGATCGGTGGGCGCAAAGCCGGATTTGACGATCACGGCTTCCGCCTTGGAGCGCAGATACGGGATCTTCATCACCGAGCGCGTGTAGGCGGTGGAGGTGAACAGGCCCACGATGCGCAGCTCGCCGGTCAGCTTGCCCTCATCGTCGAATGTCTTGATGCCGATATAGTCGAGATAGGCGCGGCGGTGCACCACCGTCTTGGCGTTCGCCTTGGTCACGATGAACGGATCGGGACCATGCAGAAAGGCGCGGATTTCCGGCGTCGTCGAAACGGTCTCATTGCCGCGACGCAGAACCAGAACGTCGGGATCGGACAGGATGCCGAGGCCCTTCTTGTCGGCGCGCTCCAGCGTGCCGCTTTCCTCACCGCCGGTGTAGAGGAATTCGCGCATGCCGAGGAAGGTGAAATTGTCGTCGCGCAGCCATTCCAGGAAGGCAATGGCCTCGGCCACGGCGTCTTTTTCCAGCGGCACCGGCGCGTAGCGCAGCTCGGTGATCTGCTGGTCGAGCCGGGCCAGCATCGGCTTCCAGTCGGCAACGGCCGCGCGCACCTGCGCCAGCGTCTTGTCGAGCTGCGCCTTCAGGCTCTCGCTCTGCTCGTCGGTCAGTTTCGGCAGGTGAACATGGATAAGGCTCACCTTGTCATCGTCGGGGCCGACCTTGGTGTTCGCCACGTCGCCGACGATCTCGTCCACGCCGTTCTTGCCATGCCGGACAACCAGAACCGGATGCAGCACCAGCGTCGCCTCGACGCCGAATTCGCTGAGTTCGCTCATCACCGAGTCGAACAGGAAGGGCATGTTGTCGTTCACGAGCGTCACCGTCGTGACGCCCCGGCCGCAACGCTCCACGCCGGTGCTGTTGTCCACGCGAACCACGCTGGTGCCGGGCTTGTGCGCCGAAATCGCCGACGCTGCGTCCTCGGCCGCCAGCAGCAGTGCGGCGTCCTCATACGCGCGAAGGTCCTCCGCTGGTGCGCGCGACAGAATGATCTGATGCACGCTCTCCACGCCTCCAGTCTTGCCCTTGGCTCCGCCCTTCTTGGCGGTGTTGGAGGTCTTTGCTTTGGCTACCATGCCGAAAAATCCCTGTTGGTTTACCAAACTGGCCCATCGTATTCAGACAAAAGCGGTTTGACGACCCGTCATTCCACCATGCAGGCTCCATACACCTCTATTCCTATCGAAAGGGTGTTCGCAAAATGACGCAACCGGTCACTGCATTGCATTTTCCGCCTCTTGAAGGCTTGAGCGAAGAGACGGAAGCCTATTTCGCAAAGTGCCGCGAAAAGCTGGGCCTCGTTCCCAACGTTCTGCTTGCCTATGCCTTCGATGAGAACAAGCTCAGGGCGTTTACCCAGATGTACAACGACCTGATGCTGAGCGATTCGGGGCTTTCCAAGCTCGAACGTGAAATGATCGCCGTTGCCGTCTCCAGCGTGAACCACTGCTTCTACTGCCTGACTGCCCATGGCGCGGCGGTGCGCGAGCTTTCGGGCGATCCCGTGCTTGGCGAACTGATGGTCATGAACTACCGCGCGGCCCGGCTCGATCCGCGACAGAAGGCGATGCTCGATTTCGCGGTGAAGCTGACCGAAACCCCTGACAAGATCGAGGAAAAGGACCGGCAGGCGCTTCGCGAGAACGGATTTTCCGAGCGCGATATCTGGGACATCGCCGCCGTCGCCAGCTTCTTCAACATGACCAACCGCATGGCCGCTGCCGTCGATATGCATCCCAACCCCGAATATCATGCCGCGGCGCGGGAGCCCGCAGAGAGGTAACGGGCCCAGGGTCCTGCCCCTAGCGGTGAACCCTGATTCGGGTGCGCGGGCCGATCAGCGGCAGAATGCGGGCCATGGCCTGCGGCGAAACCGCGATACAGCCTTCGGTCGGCGGAAAACCGGGCCTGGCGATGTGGAAAAAGATCGCGCTGCCGCGATTGCGCATTGCCGGGCGCATGTTCCAGTCGGAGACCATGCACACATCATAGAGCCGGTCTTCACGCTCCATCCGTTCATGGCTTGCCGGATAGGGCAGCCGGACGGGGCGGTTGTAATTGCGGTCGCCGGAAGCATCGCACCAGCCATCGCGCGGATCGATTCGCGTCATCGCAAGGCGGGATGCGGGCGGGCCGGAGCGGGCGCGGTCGCCGCGAAAATAACCGTAGAGCAGGCGCATCCGGGTGAGCGGCGTTGCGCCGTCGCCCTCGCGTTTCAGCATCGTGGTGCCGCCACGCCCGAGCGCGCAGGGAAAAACGAGCGGCCCGACCGTCAACAGCGCCTGGGTCGGTTTTCCAGGCCTGCGCCGCACCTCGATCAGATCAACCTTTTTGCCGGCTTTGTACTGCATTCTGGGAAAAACCCGCGTCTTCGAATATGTTGCCCTGTGGAACAAATGTTCGCCATGGTCTTTTCGCACTGTCACGTTCCGCATAAAGCTGGAATGGTCAACACTGCAATTCCATTTGAACCAGCAAACGTTTTCCTGGATAGTGGATCGAATTATGACGTCACGCACCATCCTAATCGTTGATGATGATGAAGACCTGAGGACGACTCTCGTCGAGCAATTGTCGCTCTATGAAGAGTTCGACATTCTTCAGGAAGAAACGGCAACGAAGGGCATACAGGCTGCGCGCAGCGCAATTGTCGATCTGCTCATCATGGATGTCGGCCTGCCCGACATGGATGGCCGCGAGGCCGTCAAGCTTCTGCGCAAGGGCGGTTACCGGGCGCCGATCATCATGCTCACGGCGCAGGACACCGATTCGGACACCATTCTCGGGCTCGAGGCCGGCGCCAACGACTATGTGACCAAGCCGTTCCGCTTCGCGGTGCTTCTCGCCCGCATCCGCGCACAGCTTCGCCAGCACGAGCAGAGCGAGGACGCGACCTTCGCGGTTGGCCCCTACACGTTCAAGCCATCGCAGAAACTTCTCCTGGACGAGCGCGGCGGCAAGATCCGCCTGACGGAGAAGGAAGCCGCGATCATCAAATATCTCTACCGCGCCGAGCAGAAAGTGGTCACCCGCGACGTGCTCCTGGAAGAGGTATGGGGCTACAATTCGGGCGTGACGACGCACACGCTTGAGACACATGTTTATCGCCTTCGGCAAAAGATCGAGCGTGATCCTTCCAAAGCTGAAATTCTTGTGACAGAAAGCGGTGGTTATAAGCTCGTTCCGTGAGTCAGCGCGTAAGGCGTTTACAGATCGTCGGGGACGGGTCGGGGACGACGTAAATGGCGCTGGACGATGACATTCGCATTCTGTCCGGTGTGAGTCTTTTCGAAGGGTTCACGCGGGAGCAGTTGCGCCTCATGGCCTTCGGCGCCGAAAGCATGACGCTTTCCGCCGGACGGGATATCTATGGGGAAGGCGCTTTTGCCGACTGCGCCTTCATTGTCGCCTCGGGAAAAGTCGTCCTTTTCACCGAACATGACGACAGGCGGCAGATCATCGAAACGCTTGGGCCGGGCCAGATCATGGGCGAATTCGCGCTGATCGCGGAAGGCCGGCGCATGACCAGCGCGATGACCGAAAGCGAAACACGGCTGATCCGCGTCAGCCGCTCGACCTTTCACCGCATTCTCGAAGAATTTCCCGAAACGGCCATGCGCCTGCACCAGCGGATTTCGAAAAATCTGCAGGCGATGATCGCGCGCATGGAAGAGGCCGCGTCGCGCCTTATCCGGTGATTCGCACGGTTTGGAGATTTTTCCGGAATTTGCTCTGAAACGGGCTCGTTTTACGCCGTTTCAGGAAAAAACCGGAAAAATTCCGAAAAAAGAAATCAGCCGAAATCGAAGCCGGCAATCACCGGCACATGGTCCGACGGACGGTCCCAGCCACGCGCCTCGCGCAGCACCTCGATCCGGCTGAGCGCCGGCGAGAGGTTGGGCGACGACCAGATGTGATCGAGCCTGCGGCCGCGGTCGGAAAGCGCCCAGTCCTTCGCGCGGTAGCTCCACCAGGTGAAGATCTTCTCTTCCGGCGGGATCTTCTCGCGCATCAGATCCACCCAGCCGCCTTCCCTGCGCAGCCGTTCCAGCCCTTCGGTCTCGACCGGGGTGTGGCTGACCACTTTCAGAAGCTGCTTGTGCGACCAGACATCGGTTTCCAGTGGCGCGATGTTCAGATCGCCGACGAGGATCGAACCGGAGTTGCCGTCCTCTTCCGCCCGCAGGGCGTGCATCTCGGCGAGAAAGTCGAGCTTGTGGCGGAACTTCGGATTGATGTCCGGGTCGGGCTCGTCGCCGCCGGCGGGAACGTAGAAATTGTGCAGGAGCACGGAACGGCCGGGCGCGGCCTCGACGGAAACGGAGATGTGGCGGGTGTCGCCCATGCCGCAGAATTCGCGCTTCTCGACCAGTTTCAGCGGCCGGCGGGCAACGGTGGCGACGCCGTGATAGCCCTTCTGGCCATGGATCGCGATGTGTTCATAGCCGGCCTTGCGGAAAGCGGCGGCGGGGAACTGGTCGTCAGCGCATTTGGTTTCCTGCAGGCACAGGACATCCGGACTGTAGCGCTCCAGAAACTGCTCGACGAGCGGCATGCGCAGCCGCACGGAGTTGATGTTCCAGGTGGCGATGGAGAAGGGCATGAAACGGGTCCGGGATTGATCGCTTGCGAGAAGCGTAAAATTGCCCGGAAGCCGCCGCGAAGACAAGCGCGGCATTCTGCCGAAAAGGAAAAGGCCGGGCTGTCCACAGCCCGGCCCCTCATAAAACGCGCAGAAACGCCCGGTCAGCGCTTGTTGCGGCTCATCTTGTCGACGCGGCGATAGTCGATCTCGAACACGCTCGGATCGAAGGTCACGCCCTGCTGGACGTTGAAGATCATGACCGTCGTGTCCTTGCCCTGCGCGTCGGTGATGGTCCACTGGCGCAAATCGTAGGAGGCGGAATCGAACATCATGGTGATGGTCGAGTTTCCGAAGACCGACTTGTCGGACATCTTGATCGTCGTCAGGTCATCGTCCTCGCGAACGGTCTGAACCTTGTCGCCGGACAGGTCGATGCGCTCGTCGAGCAGCAGCTTCAACGGCGTCTTGGACAGCGGATAGAGATCCGCCGTGTTGAGCTTCTTGTTCATGATCACCACCGAGCTGCCGTCGGAGGTAACGCGGAAGCCGGAGGGGGCTTCATAGTCGAAGCGGATCTTGCCCGGACGCTCGATGTAGAACTTGCCGCCGGTCTGCTCGCCACGCGGCCCGAACTGCACGAACTCGCCCATCATGGTGCGGACGCTGGAAAAATGCGCCGCAATCTGATCGGCGCTCTGGGCGGCCTGCGCCACCATCGGCGCGACAAGAGATGCCGCCAGAGCCAGTGCTGCAATGGCTGCGCGTCGCGCCAGAAAGTCGGTTGCCCGAAAAATCATCGTGTTCGATCTCCACATTTGCCCCACCGGTAACCAACCAGTAGGGCCGAATTTTGGCTGCCCGATAACGACCTGACGGGCCCCGGGTTCCAGCGTTGCGGGCCGGTGTCAGACCTCGTCCTGCTCGGTGGGCACGAGGATTTCGCGCTTGCCGGCGTGATTTGCCGGGCCGACGACGCCCTCTTCCTCCATGCGCTCGATGATCGAGGCGGCGCGGTTGTAGCCAATGCCCAGACGACGCTGGATGTAGCTGGTGGACGCCTTGCCATCGCGCAGCACCACGGCCACGGCCTGATCGTAAGGGTCTTCGGAATTGCCGAGATTGCCGCCGCCACCGGAGCCTGAGCCGCCGGAACCGCCATCATCCTCGTCTTCATCCTCGGTCACGGCGTCGAGATAATCGGGAATGCCCTGCGTCTTCAGATGCGCGACGATGCTCTCGACCTCGCCATCGGACACGAAGGGACCGTGGACACGCTGTATACGGCCACCACCGGCCATGTAGAGCATGTCGCCCATGCCCAGAAGCTGCTCGGCGCCCTGCTCGCCCAGAATGGTGCGGCTGTCGATCTTCGACGTCACCTGGAAGGAGATACGGGTCGGGAAGTTGGCCTTGATCGTGCCGGTGATGACGTCGACCGACGGACGCTGCGTGGCCATGATCACGTGGATGCCGGCGGCGCGCGCCATCTGCGCCAGACGCTGCACCGCGCCTTCGATGTCCTTGCCGGCGACCATCATCAGGTCGGCCATCTCGTCGATGATGACGACGATGAACGGCATCGGCTCGAGATCCAGCTCCTCGCTCTCGTAGATCGCCTCGCCGGTCTCGCGGTCGAAGCCGGTCTGCACCGTGCGTTTGATCGTCTCGCCCTTCTTCTTGGCGGCGACGACGCGCTGGTTGAAGCCGTCGATGTTGCGCACACCGACCTTGGACATCTTGCGGTAGCGGTCTTCCATCTCCCGCACGGTCCACTTCAGCGCGACCACGGCCTTTTTCGGATCGGTCACGACCGGGGTGAGAAGATGCGGAATGCCGTCATAGATCGACAGTTCGAGCATTTTCGGATCGATCATGATCAGGCGGCACTGCTCGGGCGTCATGCGGTAGAGCAGCGACAGGATCATGGTGTTGATGGCCACCGACTTACCCGAACCGGTGGTGCCGGCAACGAGGAGGTGGGGCATCTTGGCAAGATCGGCGATGACCGATTCGCCATTGATGGTCTTGCCCAGCGTGAGCGCCAGCTTGGCCTTGCTCGATTCGAAATCGCGGCTGGCCAGAAGCTCGCGCAGGAACACGGTTTCGCGCGTCGAATTGGGCAGCTCGATGCCGATGGCGTTGCGGCCGGGAACAACGGCCACGCGGGCCGCTATGGCGCTCATGGAGCGGGCGATGTCGTCTGCCAGGCCAATGACGCGCGACGACTTGATGCCGGGGGCCGGCTCCAGCTCGTAGAGCGTGACGACCGGGCCGGGCCGCACGTGAATGATCTCGCCCTTGACGCCGAAATCTTCCAGAACGCCTTCGAGAAGACGGGCATTCTGCTCAAGCGCGTCGCGGGACAGCGACGGATCCTTGGTCGACGTCTTGGGCTCGGCCAGAAGGTGCAGCTCCGGCAGCTCGAATGTGCCGCTATCGAGGAAGGAAGGCTGGGCCTCGCGGCGCACCCGCGCGCCCTCGGCAGGCCGGGGAGCCGGGTTTTCCACGCGCTGCGGCACAGCCGGCGCGGCAGCAGGAGCCGCCTGAGAGACAACTCGTCTCGGTGCGGCGGGCTGCTCCACGACACGGCGCGGAGCGGGCTCATCGAATTCTGGCTCCACATGGACGCGGGGTGCGACCACGGGCGCATCATTGAAGTCGGGCTCGACGCGCGCTTCATCTCCGAAATCGTCGCCGAAATCGTCATTGAAATCATCGAAGGGAACATCGTCCTCGATCGGCTGGGCAGCACGCGTACGACGCCGCTCGCTCCGCTCGCCGCGCACAAGGTTGCGGCGGAAGAAGGCGCAGAACGACAGCCACCAATGGGCCATGTAGCCAAGAATGACCGAACCGCCGCTTTCTTCGTCTTCATCAAGCGTGTCGAAGGGCGATTCGTCTTCCATCTCGTCGTCGAAGGTTTCGGCGTCGGGGCGCGAGAGAATGCCGGCGCCAAACGCAAGCAGCCAGCCAGAAGGCAGCGCCAGAACGGCGGCGATGACAAAGCCGAAAATGCCGCGCGGATAAGCACCGGTGAACTTGGCCGGAAGGGACAGGATCGCATCGCCCAGAACGCCGCCAAGCCCGGTGGGCAGTGGCCAGGTGGCGGGCGGCGCAAAAGCGCCGACAATGCCGGCAGCCAGAACCGCGCCCAGGAACCATGCGCCGGCGCGCTTCAGGCCGCGGTCGATTTCACGGCCGAGCAGGAGCAGCGCGCCCCAGCAGACGGCCGGAACCAGACCGACCAGCGCGGCCAGGCCGTAGAACTGCATGGCGAGATCGGAGAACACCGCGCCGGGATAACCCATGGCGTTGGTGACGGGATTTGCCGTGGCGTGGCTGAAACTGGGGTCTGCGACATTCCACGTGGCCAGCGCGGCCACCGCGAAGGCCACAAACGCCAGAAGCGCCAAACCACCGATTCGCGCCGCCTGACGACGCAAAAATGCCTGCAGACCGTAGCTGTTTTCACTCATGGCCAGGAATGCCGAAGACCCGGAACTCATGCGCACAATTCTCCGCTCGCGCTTGGTTTCCGACGCGAACCGCGCCGTAATGACTCAAGGCCGACCCTAGCGGCCCGATGGTTAAGGCAGCATTAACCATGGAGGGGTGGGCGATGATTTCTCGCCGCCCGACAAAAAGGGCCCGGCGAACCGGGCCCATCAGGAAGGCAACCGGCCCGAAGGCCGATTGTCAGGCAAGGCATGCGACGACTTAAGTCATTGCTGGAGCATCGGATTCATCCGAAATCCGGTTCCCACTTTTCGGTCCGATGCTCATCTGCCATGCATGGGCATGAACTCGGGATAGGCTTCCACCCCGACTTCGGCCACGTCGAGACCGTTCATTTCGTCCTCGGCGCTGACGCGCAGACCCATGGTCTGCTTGAGAACCATCCAGACCACATAGGAGACGACGAAGGTGAACGCGCCATAGGCGACGATGCCGACGATCTGCACGCTGAAGCTGGCGTCACTGTTGGTCAGCGGCACGGCGAGCGTGCCCCAGATGCCTGCAAGAAGGTGGACCGGGATGGCGCCGACCACATCATCGATGCGCAGCTTGTCGAGCAGCGGCACGGTGAGCACCACGATGATGCCGCCGACAGCGCCGATGACGATCGCCATGAACGGGCTGGGCGTGAGCGGCTCGGCGGTGATGGACACGAGGCCGGCCAGCGCGCCGTTCAGCACGAAGGTGATGTCGACCTTCTTGTAGAGCACCTGCGTGAGAAGCAGCGCCGCCACCACGCCGGCAGCCGCCGCGAGGTTGGTGTTGGCGAAGATGCGACTGATATCGGAAGCATCGGCATTGGTGCCCATGGCGAGCTGCGATGCGCCGTTGAAGCCGAACCAGCCGAGCCAGAGAATGAAGGTGCCAAGCGTGGCGAGCGCCATGTTGGACCCCGGGATCGGCGAGACACGGCCATCAGAGGCATATTTGCCATTGCGCGCACCCAGAAGAAGTGCGCCGGCAAGGGCTGCCCAGCCGCCAACCGAGTGGACCAGCGTGGAGCCCGCGAAATCCTGAAAGCCCATGGCGTCGAGCCAGCCGCCGCCCCACTTCCACGACCCGGCGATGGGGTAGATGAAGCCGGTGAGCACGACGACGAAGACCAGGAACGGCCACAGCTTGATTCGCTCGGCCAGCGTGCCCGACACGATGGATGCCGCCGTGGCCACGAAAACCATCTGGAAGAACCAGTCGGAGGCGACCGAATAGTCACCCTCATTGGCCGTGCCGGCGGCCGGCCAGCTGTAGGGCGCGAAGGAGCCGATATAGCCCGAGACGTCGACATACATCAGGCTGTAGCCCACCACCCAGTACATGAGGCCGGCGATGGAATAGAGCGCGATGTTCTTGAGGAGCTGCATGGACACGTTCTTGGTGCGCACCATGCCGGCCTCGAGCATGGCGAAGCCGGCCGCCATCCACATGACCAGAAAGCCGCCCATGAGGAACAGCAGCGTGTTGAAAATGAAGGCCGTCTCGGAGGCCGAGGCGAATTCGGGCGCTGCTTCCTGCGCCAGCGCCGGCAGGGACATGGTCGCCAACATGGCCACCAGTGCGAGCCCGCCCGGCGCCAGCGGACGTGCGGCGCTTTTCAGTGTTCGATACATCATCTGATTCTCCATCGGAATATGCCGCCTAAAGCGCTTCGACGCCGGTTTCGCCGGTGCGGATGCGCACCGCGCGATCGAGCGCGTGGACGAAAATCTTGCCGTCGCCGATCTGGCCCGTGCGCGCGGCCTCGGCGATGGCCTCGACCGCCCGGTCAACCAGGTCGGAATCGACGGCCACCTCGACCTTGATCTTGGGCAGGAACGTCACGGCGTATTCTGCGCCGCGATAGATCTCCGTGTGTCCTTTCTGTCGTCCGTAGCCCTTCACCTCTGTCACGGTGAGGCCCTGAATGCCGAGGCCGGTGAGCGCTTCGCGCACGGCCTCCAGCTTGAAGGGCTTGACGATTGCCATCACGATTTTCATGGCAGTTCACCTTTGCTGTTGCGGGGTTCCCGCGGGTTGCCTGCATCGCGCGAACCGCCATGCGGGCCGCGTCAGCAAAGGAGAAACAAATGCCGTGCCAGTTTGACGGCGCGTCACTCAAGCCATTGAAAAAGATATGAAAAAAGAAAACCGGCGCTGAGAAAGCTCAACGCCGGCAAATCATAAATGAACAATAATTAGGCAGAATATGCGATTTGCCTATTTTGCACGCAGACGCACCAGACCTTCCTGGGCCACGGAAGCGACCAGCGTGCCATCGAGCGCATAGAGGCTGCCGCGCGAGAAGCCGCGCGCGCCCTGCGCGGACGGGCTGTCCTGCGTGTAGAGCAGCCAGTCGTCGAGCCTGTGCGGGCGATGGAACCACATGGCATGGTCGAGACTTGCCATCTGGATATCGGGATCGAAACCGTTGCGCCCATGGGCGAAGGTGGAGGTATCGAGCAGGGTCATGTCGGAGAGATAGGCGAGCACGGCGGCCTGAAGCGCGCGATCATCCGGCACAGGACCGGTGGTGCGGATCCAGACATCCTGGCGCGGCGGCAGCTTGTCGCGGCTGGTGTAGTGCTCGACGATGACGGGGCGCACTTCTATAGGACTCTCGCGCGCCCAGTAGCGGCGGATGTTTTCCGGCACGCTGTCGCCGAACTCCTGCAGGAATTCGCGCTGGGTACGCAGGTTTTCCGGCGGGGTGACATCCTGCGGCATGGGGATCTGGTGATCGAGGCCGGGCTCTTCCTTCTGGAAGGAGGCCGAAAGCGAGAAGATCGCATGGCCATGCTGGATGGCGACGACGCGGCGCGTGGTGAAGCTGCCGCCATCGCGGATGCGGTCGACCTCGTAGATGATCGGAACGGCGGGATCGCCCGGCCGCATGAAATAGCAGTGGAGCGAATGGACATGGCGGGCGGCATTGACGGTGCGCTGCGCCGCGACAAGGGCCTGACCGATGACCTGACCGCCAAAAACACGTTGCCAGGCCGATTGAGGGCTGCGACCACGAAACAGATTGTGTTCCAATGTCTCAAGATCGAGTATGGCGAGTAGGTCTTGCATGGCCGACGACATTAACGGATCCCCTCCGGCAGCTTGAAACAATGGCTGACGGTTTCCAAGACGAAGGCGGGGGTCAAGTCAAGCCAAGCAGTGACACGCCCGGCGAATACGGGCACAGAACCGGTGACGAACGAGGTAACGGCATGGCCAAGAGCACGAAACAGACTTCCACGCGGGAGCTGGACATCCTGATTGCCGGGGCGGGCTATGTGGGCCTGGCGACCGCCGTCTCGATCTGCCGCGCGCAGCCGAACCTGAAAGTGGCGCTGGTGGATGCCGCGCCCGAAGGCGTGTGGCAGCGCGACGGACGCGCATCGGCCATCGCCGCAGCGGCCTGCCGGATGCTGAAGCGTCTCGACTGCTGGGACGAGATCGAGCCGGAAGCACAGCCCATCACCGAGATGGAGATCACCGATTCGCGCACCGCCGACCCGGTGCGCCCCGTGCTCCTGACCTTTGGCGGCGAAGCCGAAGCGGGCGAGCCCTTCGCGCATATGGTGATGAACCGGCACACCAACGGGGCGCTGCGCGCCCGCGCCGCCGAATGCGGCATCGAGATCATCGAGGGCGTGGCGGTGGAGGGTTTCACCGATATGGGCGGCCATGTGGAGGCCAGCCTTGCCGACGGCTCCACCTGCCGGGCACGCCTGCTGATCGCCGCCGATGGCGTGCGCTCGCGGCTGCGCGACATGGCGGGCATCAAGACCGTGCACTGGGGATATGGCCAGTCGGGCATTGTGTGCGTGGTGGCGCATGAGCGCCCGCACAATGGCCGCGCGGAAGAGCATTTCCTGCCGGCCGGCCCCTTCGCCACCCTGCCGCTGAAGGGCAACCGCTCGTGCATCGTGTGGACCGAACGCACCGAGGATGCGGAGCGGCTGGTCAATGAGGACGATCTGGTGTTCGAGCAGGAGCTGGAGCTGCGCTTCGGCCTGAAGCTCGGCGAGATCCGCGTCGAGGGTCCGCGCCGGGCATGGCCGCTGGGACTGACGCTGGCGCGCGACTTCGTGAAGCCGCGCTTTGCGCTGGCGGGCGATGCGGCGCATGGCATCCACCCCATCGCCGGACAGGGGCTCAATCTGGGCTTCAAGGACGCGGCGGCGCTGGCCGAGGTAATCGTCGAGGCCGAGCGGCTGGGCGAGGATATCGGCGCGCTCGACGTGCTGCAGCGCTATGAGCGCTGGCGGCGCTTCGACACGGTGCAGATGGGCGTGACGACCGACGTTCTGAACCGGCTGTTCTCCAACGACATCGCCCCGGTGCGGGCGCTGCGCGATTTCGGCCTCGGGCTGGTTGAACGAATGCCCTCCATGAAGCGTTATTTCATCCAGCAGGCCTCGGGCATCGCCCCCGGCACGCCGAGACTGCTGCGCGGAGAGGCAATCTAGGGCGATCTGGCCTTTCCGTCTCAACGCACTATTTCAACGAGGAGAAGACCATGGCTATGAAACGGCATGCGAACGTCACCTGGAAGGGATCGCTGGTTGAGGGCTCAGGCAGCCTCGACACGCAAAGCGGTGCGCTTTCGGGCCTCCCCCTCGGCTTCAAGGCCCGCTTCGAGGACGAAAGCGGCAAGACCGGCACCAATCCGGAAGAACTCATCGCGGGCGCGCATGCAGGCTGTTTCGCCATGCAGCTCTCGCACATGCTGGCCGGCAACGACACGCCGGCCGACAAGCTGGACGTGCGCGCCGATGTTTCGCTGCAGCCGGCCGAGGGCGGCGGCTTCGAGATCACCAAAAGCGCGCTGACACTGGTGGGCAGCGTGCCCGGCCTCGATGAAGCGAAATTCATCGAGATCGCCGAGAAGGCAAAGGCCTCCTGCCCCGTCTCCAAGGCGCTTGGCGCCATCGAGATCACGCTGGACGCCAAATACGGCTGACGACACTTTCGCGATGAAAACCGTCGGCCGACGCAACGGAAGGTCGTTCGATGGACACACTTCGCAACCAAAAACCGGGTGATGCAGCTAGACTTTCCTTACGAAACAAGTCGTTCGGGAGGAATGACATGCTGCAGACCCACACACCGCGGACGCTGAAAACCGCGGCGCAGAAATCGACACTCACAATCACCGACATCACGGCCGAGGCCGCGAAGCTGGACGCGTTCGACAGTCACGAGCGCGTCTGGCACGGCCGCGATGAGGAACGCGGCCTGAACGCCATCGTGGCGATCCACAACACGGTGCTTGGCCCCGGGCTGGGCGGCACGCGCGTGTGGCCGCACGAAACCTTCGAGGCCGCCCTCACGGACGTTTTACGCCTCTCGCGCGGCATGACCTTCAAATCAGCCGTGGCGGGCATGGCGTTCGGCGGCGGCAAGGCGCTGATCATTGCCAATTCCAAGACCGACAAGACACCGGCTCTTCTGGAAGCCTATGCCGAGATGCTGGCCGCACTGGAAGGCCAGTTCTTCACCGGCGAGGATGTGGGCTTCACGGTCGCCGATGCGGACTTCCTGCGCGCCCGCACCCCCAATGTGACGGGCACCACGGTGGGCGGCAGCGGCAACCCCTCGCCCGTGACGGCGCATGGCGTTTTCCTGGGCGTGAAAGCGGCGCTGAAGCATCGCGGCGTCGACACACTTGAGGGCGTGCATGTGGCCGTTCAGGGACTGGGCTCGGTCGGCTGGACGCTGTGCGAGAAACTGCATGCGGAAGGCGCGCGGCTTTCTGTGACCGACATCGACACAGCCCGCATGGAACAGGCGAAAGAGGCGTTCGGCGCAGAGCCTGTCGCGCTTGATGCGATCCTGCAGGTTGAGGCGGATGTGTTCGCCCCTTGCGCGCTGGGCGGCGTGCTTTCGGCAGAAACAATCCCCCTGCTTGGGGCAAAGATCGTTGCGGGCGCGGCCAACAACCCGCTCGTGAACCATGAAGACGCCCGGCTTCTGATGGAGCGCGGCGTGCTCTATGCGCCCGACTATGTGATCAATGCCGGCGGGCTGATCAATGTGGCGGCAGAACTCGCGCCCGGCGGCTATGACCGCGAGGCGACCATGGCGAAAGTGGCGAAGATCCCCGAAACGCTGACCGACATCTTCGAGCGCGCGGAAGCGCAGAAGCGGCCAACCAATGACGTTGCGGCGGAGATTGCCTTTGAACGCATCGACGCCGCGCGGAACGACGCTGCGGGATAAGGCTCTGATCCAAGCTTGGACGACGGGCGGGGAACAACCCGCCCGCCCTGCCGGATGAGAATTACCTGATGCCGGTGAAGGCGGCGTCGCCCCAGACCTGCTGGACGCGCGCATCGCGGCCACAGCCCTTGCGATACCCTTTATAGGCATCCTTCTTCTTCACCAGTCCGAAGCGGGAGAGAATGCGTTCGTCGCTCTGATAGTAGTTCTGGTGATAGTCTTCCGCCGGCCAGAAAGTGGCCGCGCCAAGAACCGGCGTGACGACCGCGCCGCCAAGCGCCGCATTGGCCTCTTCTTTCGCCTTTTCGGCAGAGGCCTTCTGTTTGTCGTTCAGCGCATAGACAGCGGTGGAATAGCTTTCGCCCCGGTCACAGAACTGGCCACCGGCATCGGTGGGATCGACCGAGCGGAAGAAGATTTCCAGCAACCGGTCATAGCTGACCTTCGCATCGTCAAAATCGATCTTCACCACTTCACGGTGCCCGCCCGAAGCGTAATTGCGGTAGGTGGGGTTCTCGGTCCTGCCGCCGGCATAGCCGGACACCGTGTCGAGCACGCCCGGCACCTTGTCGAAATCCGCCTCGACACACCAGAAGCAGCCGCCGGCGAAAATGGCCGTCTGCTTTTCAGCCGATGCCGGCTGCGACACCGCCACCATGGCGGTGAAGGAAAAGGCAGCAGCCAAAAGGGAACGTCGCAACATGAAAGTCTCTCCTGTGTTCCCGCACAGAGCTACCGCGCCGGGCGACGAATTCAAATCAAGCCGCTACACGCTTGCGTGAGGTGACGGGGCGGCGGGCCGCCTTCCCGCAACGGCATGCCGCCATGGACACACAGGCTGCCGGGAGGCAGTATCGCGACCCGACGAACGCGCAGGCAGGAAGACGATGCTCGGCATTCTCAGAAACCAGACATATAGCCGGCTTTTCACCGCGCAGGTGATCGCCCTTCTGGGAACCGGGCTGATGACCGTGGCGCTGGGACTGCTTGCCTATGAACTGGCCGGAGCGGATGCGGGCGCGGTGCTGGGAACGGCGCTCGCCATCAAGATGATTGCCTATGTGGGCGTTGCGCCGGTGGCGCAGGCGCTGTCGGACAATCTGCCCCGGCGCGCGTTGCTCGTCTCGCTGGATGTGTTTCGCGCGGCGGTGGCGCTCTCGCTGCCCTTCATCACCGAGGTCTGGCAGATCTATGTTCTGATCTTCCTGTTGCAGGTGGCCTCGGCAAGTTTCACGCCGACCTTTCAGGCGGTCATTCCCGACATTCTGCCGGACGAGGAGGAATACACCCGCGCCCTTTCACTTTCGCGGCTGGCCTATGACCTGGAAAACCTGATCTCGCCGATGCTCGCAGCCGCACTCCTGACCGTGATCAGCTTCCATTATCTGTTTGCAGGGACGGTGGCCGGCTTTCTGGTTTCGGCGGTTTTGATTCTCAGCATCACACTGCCCGCCGCCAAGGCCAAAACGCGCCGCGGTTTTGCCGAACGCACGACACGGGGGATGCGGATCTATCTCGCCACACCCAGACTGCGCGGCCTGCTGGCGATCAGCCTTGCCGTGGCTGCAGCGGGCGCGATGGTGATCGTGAACACGGTGGTTATCGTACAGGCGCGGTTCGGCCTGAGCGAGGTGGAGGTCGCGTGGGCGTTCGCAGCCTTTGGCAGCGGCTCAATGGTGGCCGCGCTGGCGCTGCCGCAATTGCTGGACCGGGTTGCAGACCGGCCCGTGATGATCGCGGGG
>MRWG01001058.1_pt1 | contig 20352 bp, 20 predicted proteins | sample 1013341 | NCBI WGS metagenome assembly MRWG01 (sample SAMN06117577, study PRJNA244670) | biofilm metagenome | biome: Water; feature: Cathode Biofilm; material: Biofilm; isolation source: microbial consortium enriched at the cathode of a solar microbial fuel cell | place: USA: District of Columbia ... | reverse complement strand
CTGTCTCGGAACTGGCTTTGAAGCGGTAGCTGTCGTTGCCGGTCTCCAGAATGTGGCAGCGATGGGTGAGGCGATCGAGCAGCGCCGTGACAGGCCTGCGGGCGGCTTTCCGGGGTGGATTCCTCGGGTGGCTTCCTGCCACGGTGGAGGCCGCGCATGTGGATTCCCTGGATTCCTCCGAGGAATCCACTTGGGCCAAGGGGCGCTCGGCCAAGTCCCTGATAATGAGTCAGAATTCCGAACTGGCCTGCCGGGGTGGATTCCAGGTGGATTCCCCGGTGAGGAATCCAGTCGCTAGCGAAATCGCGCGCCAAGCCCCCCCGTATACGATCAGCGCCCGGGAGGAACCATGGGAGGGGGGGCCACACCCAGTCATGCCAGCCAGCCGCCCTGCGGTGCGGCAATCACCGGCGCGCAGTTTAAGCGTAACGCGGCGAGAGACCGGTGTCACCGTCTTTCTTACCGGTCACACCCTTTGGCCTCGCGCGCGCAGCATAAGGTACCAAGGGCGTATTCTGTTGAAAAACTCCCGCTTGATCGAGGTGTAAGTTGCTGATTCAATTCCTCTGACGGGCGGGAGGATTGGACGATGATGGGGCCAAGACAGGAAGCGCAGGCGGCGCTGTTCTACGAGTTCTCGCTGGAGGATCACGTTCCACAAGATCACCTTTTGCGGTCGATTGATCGGTTCGTCGACCTGAGCAGCATCCGCGCCCATCTGACCGAGTTCTACAGCCACACCGGTCGCCCTTCCGTCGATCCCGAGTTGCTGATCCGGATGCTGCTGATCGGGTATTGTTTTGGCATCCGGTCCGAGCGGCGGCTCTGTGAGGAGGTCCACCTGAACCTGGCATACCGCTGGTTCTGCCGTCTCGATCTCAGCGACCGTGTCCCCAACCATTCTACCTTTTCAAAGAACCGGCACGGCCGTTTCCGCGAGAGCGAGTTGCTGCGCCATCTGTTTGAGACGACGGTGGCGCGTTGCATCGAGGAAGGTCTGGTGAGCGGCCAGCGCATGGCAATCGATGCCAGCCTGATCGAGGCGGATGCAAACAAACAGAACTCAACATCGAAGGAGAAGTGGGACGCATCGACCATCGATCCGGCAGATGCGCCCCGTGCGGTCCGCGAGTATCTCGACACGCTGGATGAGGCCGCATTTGGCGCGGCCAGCGAGGTGCAGCCCAAGTTCACCTCGCATTCCGACCCCGCCAGCCAATGGACCGCAGCCCGGAAGGGGCCTGCTTTCTTCAGCTATTCCAACAACTACCTGATCGACACGGATCATGGCGTGATCGTCGATGTGGAAGCCACGCGATCCATCCGGCAGGCCGAGGTTGGGTCAACCAAGACCATGCTGGAGCGGGTGAAGGCGAAGTTCGATTTGCATCCCGAACGGCTGATCGCGGACACCGCCTATGGCTCAGGGCCGATGCTCGGCTGGCTCGTGAACCGGAAGATCGCACCCCATATCCCGGTGATAGACAAGGCCGGTCGCAACGATGGGACATGGACGCGGGCGGACTTCGAGTGGGATGCCGAGAACGATCAATATATCTGTCCCGAGGGTCACGCCCTGAAGCAGTTCCGCCGCAACTACTCCGACCCGAACCGAGGGCCGACCGGCAAGGGCACGGCGCGCTACCGTGCCTTGAAAGAGGTCTGTCAGGCGTGCCCATCCAAATCCAAATGCTGCCCCAACGCCGAGGCCCGCAAGATCACCCGCGAAGAACACGAAGACGCCAGAGACGTGGCCCGCGGCATTGCCAAGACCCGTCAATACGACGTCTCAATGAAGCTTCGGAAGAAGGTCGAGATGCTCTTCGCGCATCTCAAACGCATCCTCGGCTTGGGCCGCCTCCGATTACGTGGGCCGTGCGGTGCAAACGACGAATTCCTCCTCGCCGCCACCGCCCAGAACCTCCGCAAACTGGCCAAGATCTTTCCCGCACCGCAGCAAACGCGAAAAGCCTGACAGGAAAGGCGCTCGCGCCGCATTTGGAACAGCCATTTCTGCGTTCGCAAACGTTAGTTTTTCCACAGAATCGGCGGATAGCCGCCGCTCGCTGCGAGTTGTGCGAACGTCGGCTTTGGCGGTTTCCCATTGTTATCTTCGGTCGATAACGACTTACGATTTGGCCATTACGCACGTACACGTTGTCTTAATCTGGCGTACAGCGCAACGGCAGGTTGGTGCTCTAGCTCAACGACCACCGCAAAATTCTGGGCGACTTCCTGCGGCTCGGCCCAGCCGCCGGCGCAGCGCACCACTAGATAATATTCATCGCCGTAGTCGGTCGTGTCCCGCACAAATGTCTTCGCTGCCGTTTGCAGTGTCTGACCGTCCCGGCTGTTCGGTCCAGGCTCGAGGCCGCACTTGAACCTGTTGGGGATATCCGGGGGATCGCCTTCCTCTGTCGTTCTCGTACGAAAATGAGAAAACACTTCGGCGGAAGGACAGCCGCGGAGAAGCCGGAAGTTCATTTTCGTGCCGATGTAATCGGCGCGGGTTCGTCGGACTGGAGGATCGAATGCCAGAGAAACTCGGATCGCGCGTCGGCCGTTACCCTGGAACTCCGGTGGCACTGGCACGCGGTAAACTGCGAAATGGTTGATGCTGAGACGGTCCTCCGCAAAAAGCACGACCCTGTGATCGTCAGAATAGGCAGCCCTTAGCGTGTCCACCATTCCGTAACCGCAGATACGTGCCTGGTCGGCAGCGTCCATGCCCGCCAGACGGCGGGCGCACGCGTCAGGGACGCTCGACGCCCCCGCGAGAAGTGCCCGGATCAGGTTCGCAGAAGCCGCAGGAAACAGCCGTAGAAGCTCGGCGGCTTTGTTGGCGAGCATCGGCGCGGCATAAGACGTTCCCTTACCGCTCGTCAAAAGCTGCCTGGCAAACTCATGGTTCAGTGTGATGACACCGGCTTCCGGAATTTGCGGGGCCGATTGCAGCCTGGCGGAAGGTGCGTCAAAGACCAGTGTGCCGCCGATATCCGAGAAATCGGGTTTCCGGATGCCACCTGCACCGGGCCCCGAGCGGGAGAAGGGAGACGGTTCGAGCGCCTCAGTAATCGGCTGGATATGAGCATCAAGTTCATGTCTGGCCCCGAGACCCGTCCCGTTGGCCAGCGCCCCGACCGTGATGACGTTGCTGGCCCCCGCCGGCTCGCAGAGCCGGTTTGCTGCTTCGAGCAGGTACGCCGGGTATTCAGTGACGGCCTGCTCAACGGCCGGCCCGCCGCGCGGGGCACGGTTGCCGGCGGATACGAAGATCAGCACGTCGAGTTCGCGTGCCAGTTCATCGAGTGTCGCGGCCCAAGGACCGACCCGCCCGGGTTCATTGCGCGCGCGGACATCTCCGAGCGAAATGATGAAGAGACGGCATTCATATGCCCGGTGCAAGTGGGTGATTGCCTCACGCATCTGCCGCGGGAGCGTGCGGCGCTCGTAAAAGTCGCCATTGTCCTGCACCACCTTCGCGGACACCAGCTGCCCGGCCGGCTGCAGCCTTCCGTCCCGCAGCCGGTCCCGCAGGTCACCAAACAGGGCAACGCTCCCGACCCGCGTGCCGTGCCCCCAGATATCCGCGGTCCCGAGTTCTGCCGGAAACGCCATTCGTTCGACGACGATCCCCTCAAGGTACGGATGCTCGTTGAGGCCGCTGTCCAGTACACCGATGACCGGCGCGCCGGCTTCCGGCGGCAGAATTTCCGGCGCATCCTCAAAGGTCATCTGCACGAAGTCAGACGCTTCGAGGTCCGGCTCCGGTGGGAGATCAATGAATGCCACCTCAGGCACGGCCAGCAGCGGCCGCAGCACCCGTCCGGGAGCAAGTACCCGCATCATCGTAATCGACGGACCTATGTAGACATCGAAGACTTCCGCGTGACTGCCGGTGATGAAGTCCTCGATTTCTCGGGCCTTGCGTTCCCGTGCGGGCCGCCCGCCGAAGTCCCAGAGTTCGATATCCACCAAATAGACCTCGTCGCTTATCAGGTCTTCCGCTTCAGTGAAGCCGGCCTCCTTGATCCGGATGCCGAGCCGATCTCTGGGCTCGAGCGCACCAACCTCTTCGATGCCAGTAACGAAATTCTCATAGCTCGGGTTCTTTTGTCCCTCTGGCACCGGGCCATCGTATGCGTTCAGGCGGTCGAAGAACTCACGGAGATCACCGGTAGATGAGAAGAGTACAATATTTCGATCATCATCACTGGCAAGCAGCGTTAGCCCGAGTCTCTCCCAGTCACTCTCCATGAGAGTGCCGTGCATTCGCACACGTAGGATCAGCGAGGGATCAACGAATTGTGGCGGGCGATGCTCCTGCTGTTCTTGGACGACAGCTTCGACCTGGCGTCGAACTTGACCTCCGTATCCCTCCGGCCGCGCTTGCACCGATCCGAAGCCCGGCGGTTTCCGCCGTTCCATTGTTTCGGGCAGCCGCAGAAGTGGCAGATGCTGATGGCGCGGCACCGCTTACTCCCCGGCCTGTGTTTCCAGCTTCTGTTTGCGTGTTAGCCGTCGCCTGGCATCCCGCATCGCTTCACCGAAATCCTTGTCCGAGACCGCCTTGTTGCCGCCGAGGACCGACAGCTTCATTGCCTGAACGCAGACCCGTTCAAGGTCTGCGTAGGAATACCCCTGAAGCTGATCGGCATAGCCGGCCGGATCGAAGGAGGTCCGGACATTGCGGAAAGCATGAACAAGGTACTTGCGCACCATCGACGCGTCCGGCGCGTCGAACCAGACGATCTCATCGAACCGCCGCCAGACAGCTGGATCAAGATGCCCGTCGAGATTGGTCGCCGCGATCAGAAAGCCGCCCGGTTCAATCTGTTCGATAAAGATCAACAGGCTGTTAACCACACGCCGGAGCTCGCTGTGTTCGCTGGCTTCCTCGCGGGAGCGGGCAATCGCATCAAACTCGTCAAAGAACAGCACACAGGGCTGCCGACGGGCAAATTCAAACGTCTTGCGAATATTGGTCGCGGTCTCGCCCAGATAGGACGAGATCAGGCTGTCGAGCCGGACATGGAAGAAGGGAAGCCCGAGCTCATTGGCGAAAACCTCCGCGCACAGCGTTTTGCCGGTGCCCGGCGGCCCACAGAACAGCAGCTTGGATCGCACCGGAAGCCCGTGGCGCCTGATCCGGTCTGCCTGCCGGAATTCCCGGATCAGCCCGAGGAAGAGCTCAGTATTTTCCGGAGAGAGAAGGATATCCTGCCGACCATGCGCCGGTTCCACCCGCTGGATGAAGTCATTTGCCTCATCAGGGAACGGGACCAGGTGCGAAAGCCCGCCGGCCGGCCGCGCGGACGAACCGATATTGTCCAGCGTCTTGCGCAGACTGCGAGCCAGCACGCGATTATTCTTCTTCTCCTCCTCGGAGATTATCTGCTCGACAACCGCGCGGAATTCTTCCTCGTGACCGTAGCTGGCGAGGAGCTTTTTCATCAGTTCACCGCGTGCCATGCTCGCCCCCTTTTTTCTCGATAATAGACTCTTTGCTCATCCCTGACCAGCTTGGATAAAGTTCGAAGCAACCTCTCGTCTCGACGTCGGCGCAAGTATCTGGTCGTTGGAGATCTGGTCCGTGAAACCCCGCTTCGGGCCGCTTGCGCGCTGGGCCGGGGTAGGTCGCCGCAAGGCTGCGCCCGCGGCTCCATGCCCATTGCCGCCGCTCGCCAACTGCGAGGCAAGTGCTCGATACCAATGCCCAACGCCGCTCACCCTGTCTCCCACGGCCGCACCTTGGGCATCACCCCTTTCACCTTCACCTCCCGCAGCATCCCGACCGATGCCAACCCCTCGCGCACCCAGCCCAGCGCCTGCCACCAGTCGTCATAGGCGCGCCGCGCCGCCTCGATCTGATGCGGGTGCGGGGAGAATGTCACCGGGCAGGCACGAACCTCGAGCGTGCGCCATTTGCCCCGGACGACAACCCGTTCCGTTCCGACGACGACGCTGACAGCGCGATCCCCATGGCGGTTGCGCTTCATCTCGACCGGCACGCAGCGCGGGACGGCGCCGGGCATCCAGTCCGGGGTGAGCCCGGCGCGCGCCAGTTCCGCGACCCGGATGGCCATGCGCTTGCCTCCCATTGCGTCGGGGATCCCGCCGACAATGGCGGCGATGACCTCGGCGTCCGGATGGGTGTAGCTGCCGATCTTGTGCTGCCCGCCATCGACCTTGCAGCCCAGCGCGGCGCGTTGCAGCAGGACGTATTCGAGTCCGAAGCCGGAGCGATGCGCGCGCTCTGGGTCGGACGGTTCCGGCAGCTCCAGCTGCGCCTTCTCGACCCCGAAGGCCCATTCCAGCGCCTGCTGGACGGACATGGTGCCCTTGAGCGTGCGGCCTGCGCCGCGCTGGGCTGGCGTCCTGGACAGCCTGCGGTCGAACTTGCTCATAGCACACCTCGCGCTCGCAGCCTGTCCGCCGTGACCAACCCGCGGGCTAGCATGGCGTCGCGCATGGCGTTGCTGATCATGTTGGCCGGCAGGAACTGGTCGGAGTTCACCATCCCGGCATAGAAGGCCGCTAGCTCGTCTTCGCTGGGCGGAGGCCCCGACGCGGCCTTGCGACCCCTCCTGCGCCCTGCTTGGCGCTCTTTGGGCTTCTCGGGCCCAGACCTTCGCTGCGCCTGGCGCTGGGCGGCGCGCTGCATGGCACGATCGAGCGCTTTGGGCCCATCCGGCGGGTCGGGGTGATCCTGGCGGGTTTCCTTGGCCACAGCGAGGATCGCTTCGGGCTCAAGCCCGAGATCATCGCGCCAGCGTCGGACATGCTCGCGGGGCGGCCAGCCCTGCCACCACGATGGCAGTGTGGTGTTGGGGGCAAAGCCCAGCGCGCTGAGCAGCTCTGCAAAGAACCGATCAAAATCGCACTCGCGCGCTCGCGCGCCCTCCTCCTCCTTTAAAGGTTCTCTTACAGGGTTAGTGTCTCGATTTGAGACACGGGAATCGCCAATGTTGAGACACGGGGTTGCGTCAGAATGAGACACGGGCCCGTGTCCCGTTTCGAGACACGGGCGCGGCGGCGATACAGGCGGCAAGCCATTGCAGGATCGCGCTTTTTCCGATGCTGGCCCGTGTCTCAGATCGGGACACGGGAGTCCAGCTGGATCCGCGTGGCACGGGGCCCCCGACGCGGGGTCCGTGTTCCCGGATCCGGGCGGGGGGAAACCCGGCTCGAACCCCAACAGGTAGCGGGTTGGACGCTGCTGCCCGGTCCTGGCATCGACATTCCGGATGCGCCGGATCAGACCACGGGCCTCGAGATCGTCGAGATGACGGTTCAGCGTCGCACGGCTGATCTCGCAATCATGGGCCAGTCGCGCCTGCGAGGGGAAACACCCGTAGTCCGGGTTGAATCGGTCACACAGATGCCAGAGCACGATCCTGGCGGTGGGCTTCAGCCCGCGCTGCCTGATGGCCCAGTTGGTGGCTTCATGGCTCATGGCGCAGGCCTCCGCACCGGGGCCACCACCCGCGTGGTGAAGCCGTGATCGGCCAGCGCGCCCAGCGCCTCATCGATCGAGCGTACCAGCGCCCAGCCGAAGCCCTGCGCGAGAACGGCATCGCGGAAAGCCGCCTGCGCCGGGCTGAGTCGCCCGCGCAAGGATTTCAGCTCGAGGAACAGCACTCGGCCGTCGCTGAGGACCATCAGATCGGCAAAGCCGGGATGCACGCCCATGCCGACAAGGATCGCCTGGCGTTTCGCGCCGCGGGGCCCGGGCTCGGTCACCTCGTTGGCGCAGTGATGGATGATGGCCGTGCGGGGCAGGGCGAACCGCAGCGCCTGCACCACCGCGCGTTGCAGATCGGCCTCGGGGGTGCCGCGGCGCTTCATCGCCCGCCCTCCCGGTCGGGCCGGGCACGCTCGACGCGGCCATGCGATTTTCCATCGAGCACGACCAGCAGGATCCGCGCGTCCTCGCGCTCTTCGGCCGTCTGGCCATGCCGGACCAGCACGTTGCAGGCGAGCCGCACGAGGTGATCGGAGTGATGGACCACGTCGGCGACGACGATGCGGGCCTCGCGCAGCCGCTCGTCGAGCCAGTCCTGGCGGGCCTCGTCGCGGCGGCTGCTCTTGCGGAAGGGCAGGGGGATGCTCATCGGCGTGCCCCCCGGCGCCGGGGAGCCGGCGCTTCCTGCTGTACGAGCCAGTCCTGCACCGCGTCGCGGCGGTAATAGATCTTGCGTCCGGCCCGCACGCAGGGCGGGCCGAAGCGCAGCTTTTCCCAGCGATGCAGGGTTTCGACTGTGACCCCGAGCTCAAGGGCAAGATCGAGGCGGCTGATCCAGCCGCTCAGCAGGCGAGGTTTGCCGGTCCTGGGGGACGTTGCTGTTTCTGTCATTCTGTCTCTCCTGTTCATCGCCCGGCATGGGCGGAGGTCAGGGCCTCAGAAGCGCAGAGCCGGAAGGGTGGCGGGAAGGCAGTGACCGGCGGTGATGCGCCCGAACCTTGCCGGTCATTGATATCGTTGGATTTTCCGGGGAATTGGCGCTGTGACGTCAATCGCGCGCAGCAGCGGACGCGCCTCGCAGGCGGCGCCTCGGATCACCACAGGCGGTGTCGCGTGGCCGATTTACAGGATTTCGCCGTGTTTTGCGTAACTTGGCAGGCATCCACGCGCATTGAGCCAACCGGCAAGGGGTCCGGACCCTTGCCGGTCATTGATTTCAAACGGAATTTACAGATTCGGCGCGGGATCGAGCCCGACTCTGCCTGCCCGTATGGCCCTGGCACCGGCCGCGCGGCGATCCCGTGTACCGATTCTACTCCGGCTTCGCGCAATGCGATCCACGCCTACCTTCGATTTCTCCCATGAAATCAATGACCGGCAGCCTTTTGACGCATCACCGCCGGTCGCCGCCTATGCGCCGGTCGGGGGCGCATGCTTCGCTTGATATGCCTGCGCATCTACGCCTGTGTCATGCGCAGCTGGAGGCGTGACGATGGTCAAGAGACTGCGATTGAACGACAAGACGGTGCGCGAGCAGATCCCGGAAGAGGATCGGGATTACCAGGTCTTCGATACCGAGATCCGGGGGCTGTCCATCCGCATCCTGCGCTCGGGCGCGCGATCCTTCGTGATGGATTACCGTTTCGCAGGGCGCCAGCGCCGCATGGCCATCGGTCGCTGGCCGGAGTGGAGCGTGATGGCGGCGCGCGAGCGGGCGCGCGAGCTGCGCCGCCAGATTGACGCGGGCTGCGATCCGCTGGGCGAACGCGGCGCGTTGCGCGAAGCACCAAGGTTCAAGGACATGATCGACCGCTATCTGGCCGAGCATGTCCCGCATCTGTCCCCGGTCAACGCGGCCGACCAGCGCGCGATGCTGACCAAGCTGGTTGCGCCGCATTGGGCCAACGAGCTGGTGACGGAGATCACCCCGCATGATGTGGCCAAGCTGCTCAACATCATCGCGCAGGGGCGGGCGCGCCCGTCGAAGGCAAAGCCCAACAACCGCGCGCGCAAGCTGCAGGGCGCGAAGCCCACGCCGGTGCGTGCCAATCGCGTTGGAGAAGTCCTGCGCAAGATGTTCAACCTCGCCATCCAGTGGGGCTGGCGCACGGACAATCCGGCGGCCGGCTTCAAGAAGCGGGTCGAGACCGCGCGCGAGCGTTTCCTGTCCCACGAGGAGATCGGCAGGCTCGCTGCGGTGCTCGACGCGGCCGAGGATCAGCGCGCCGCCGGCATCATCCGGATCTGCATGCTGACCGGCGCCCGCGTGGGCGAGGTGCGCCAGGCGCGGTTCGAGCAGTTCAACCTCGAACTCGGCGTCTGGTCGAAACCGGCGGCGACCACCAAGCAGCGCAAGATCCACCGGGTGCCGATCTCGGCCGATGTCGCGGCCATCGTGCGCCAGCGCGGTCTCGTGGTCCCCAAAGGCAATCCGTGGCTTTTCCCGGGCGATGTGCCGGGCCAGCCCGTCAAGGAATTCCGCCGGTTCTGGATCAAGATGCAGCGCGAGGCAGACCTGCCCGATGTGCGCATCCATGACCTGCGCCACACATTCGCGTCGCTGCTGGTCAGCGGTGGGGCCTCGCTCGAGATGATCGGCAAGCTGCTCGGCCACAGCCAGATGCAGACGACGCTACGCTATGCGCATCTGATGGACTCACCCCTGCGCGCCGGAGTGGATGCCGTGGCCGGAATGCTCCGGCCACGCCCGAAGATTGTTCACGACGCGGATGCAGATACCGAAATTGATGCGGATGTGAAGCGCGCCTGAGGCGACCTGCCTGCTCAGGCCGCGCCGCGCAGCGCGCGCCAGAACGGGCGCAACCGCCGGCGGATGGTGCTCTCGTCCGGAACCTCGCCGTTCTCGGCCACATCGGCAAACCACTCCTGAAGCTCCCCGATCAGCTCGGCCTGTGTCGCGGGCAGGCCCTGTTCGTGAATGCGCTTGATCATGGTCACGTACATCCCTTCCCAATCGTAGGGTGACAGAGCGCCCGTGCCGCCGCCGATCCGGCGCAGCAGGTCGTAGTCGTCCTCGAAGCGCAGCACATCCTGGCCACTGATCAGGAGATCCGCGATCGAGACTTCGACACCGTCGGCCGGTTCGGTGACATAGGCCCAGTCACGCCCGGGCTCAGGCTTCATTCTCAGAAGCTTGATGGCGGTGGGTCCTGTCCCGCTGCGGCGAAAGAGCGGCAGCATGTCCATGGGTGAGAGGGTGATCTTGCCAGACACCTTCTCCGAGCCACAGACAGCGAGGGGGATGCCGGTGATAATCTCCAGTTTGCCCTCGGTGGCCCAGCCCGCGATATCGGCGATGGTGCAGCCCCATCGCGTGGCGGTTTCGTGCAGGGTGAAGAATGTTCTTGGTGGTAGTGCCATCTTGCTTCCAGTTTTTGTTCTGAGTGTATGCGGCGTGCCACCTCGAACAGGTGGAATGACGCGAGCGATTGATGCGAGGAAGAAGCCATCTCCGGGCAAAAGGTTAACCGGGGTGTGCCATTGCGACGACGCGGTTCGCGGCGCCGACAAAGCCCCTGATCAGGTAACAACCCAAAGACGAATCATTCCGCTATTAAGCATACTTAAGGAGTAGTGACAGAAATATGGAGGATAGAAGGAGACCGCCAGTTCACTGCAGAAGGCGCAGGATCAGCCCGATGGCGACTGCCGCCAAAGAGGCGCTCGGACGCGATGAACTGCATGCCCTGGCCGACAAGGGCTATTTCAGCGGTGCTGAGATTGCTGCTTGCGACAAGGTCGGCATCACGGTCACCATGCCGCGCCCGGAAACCTCCGGAAACCGCAGCAAGGGCATGTATGTGAAGGCCGACTTCAAATACGACCCCACGCGCGATGTCTACATCTGCCCGACCGGGGATGAGCTGACCTACCGCTACACGCGCGAGGAAGACGGGCTCCAGGTCCGGCGATACTGGACCAACGAATGCCAGCATTGCCCCGTGAAATCACGCTGCACCACGGGCAAGGAGCGCCGCATCACCCGATGGGACTATGAGCATCTGGTGGACGAGATGCGCGACCGCCTGCGCAGCGCCGCTGATCCGATGACCCTGCGCCGCAGCACGGTCGAGCACCCATTCGGCACGATCAAGGCCTGGATGGGCTCCACCCATTTCCTGATGCGTCGCCTGAAGAACGTGCGCACCGAGATGGCGCTGAACGTGCTGGCCTACAACATCAAGCGCATGGTCGCCCTGGTCGGGACCAAGGGGCTGATGGTGGCTATCCCTGGGTAATCCGGGCAAATACTGGCTGTAATCCACGGCGGTGCGCGCCAAGTCTGCTCCAAAGCCCTCTGAGGCATCGAAACCGCCCCATACGATCAATCTGAGCCGATATCAGCAAGCTGGCTGAAGTTGCGCCTCAGAAGGCTGTGGCCGCCGAGTTTCCACACAGCCTCGGCCCATAGCCGCCGTCCACTTCGGACTCCCTTCGCTGCGGAGCAGTCCACCAAACCGGACTTCGCTGCATGCGCATTGCCGTGTCTGGTTCGGATAGATGCGGGGTGACTTCGCTGGCTTCATTGGGGCTTGACGAATGAAATTACCGGGGACGACGGCGCCTCTATCCGGATTGGCGTCGCGATGGGTGATGGCCTCGCAATGAGGCGATGAAGCCAGACGTGATCAGTGCCGGAAATATCGGGTGCGTGATGCAGATAGGTGCCGGGACCAGCGTGCCGGTGTTAACACGGCCGAGTTGCTCGACTGGGCCACTGGAGGCCCCAGGCCGCCGACGTCGACCCGCTAATCTAATCCATTGTACATGGCGGTGGCAGACGACCCTTTAGGCAGAAGCGCAGCCGCCCAATCGACCGAGCATCATCAATACCGCCCGAGCCGCTGGCGAGGTAGAGCCGTAGAAGTTCCATCACATCGGGCAGATCGCTCTCGGCTCGCACATCCGAGAAGAGGTATGACATCTTGTGCGGGCTCTGGAGTGACAGCGCCAGCGGTTCCCCGCAGACAAGCATACAGCGCGCCAGCGTAACAGAAACGTCCCCGAATCCTGGCGCACCCTCGATGGCGCGGCACAAATCTTCCGCGAACCGAGCACCTAGCGGCGCTTCGCCGCCCTTGCAGCAAGTCCGGCAGATAGAAATCGTGTGGGTCAGATGACTGTCCTCGCGCCACTTCCCAGGCCCTTGAGGACCGCTTTCGGCATGTCAGTTTTCCCCGATTATCGAGATTCTGCGCCCCGGCATCAAGGTCGAATCGATGGCTAGCCCAGGTAGGCCGTTCGAGGAGATTCGCCGCATCGCGCACGGTCAGATTCGGGACCGTGAGATCATGACTAGGGATGCTGACGGATGCCCGACAGGCGAAAAAGAGACTTCCTATGACGTGCGCGGCCACCTGACGACGGCGAAAGAATGGGTGTCATAGAACAGAATATTAATATTAAAAACAGCATGTTATCAGGGTGTGTAAATCCCTTTCGAGATTCGTCTTGATTATATTTTTTGCGCAGAAACAAACAGCGATGGCGCTAGAAGCAAAAAAATGTGTTGTCAGAAATTTTTTTTTATGAAAGCCTTTATTCACGGAATGCAGGACTAGCCTGCTTCTGGAAATAGCGCAATCAGCGCACGGCAACGTCGCCCCCGTGATCTTTAGCATCCGGGGGTTTTTTTGTGCTCAATACGGAGGAGCGGCTATGAAGCTGCAACAATTTCTAGGAGGCCTGGAAAACGTAGGTCCTGTCAGCACTGAGAAACGGGTATTCGTCGAAGACTGGGAAAAACAGCTATTCGGCGTCCACATGTGCATGATGGGTACAGGCATCTGGGCCTGGCCGCATCTGCGGGTTAAGGCCGAAGGTATGAACCCGCTCGACTACTTCAAGTACCGTTACTACATCAAATGGCTCGGGGGCATGTGCGCCTATCTGATCGAGCGCAACTACATCAATGAAGAAGAGCTGGAGGAGCGCACACGATACTACCTCGACAACCCTGACGCGCCGCAGCCCAAAGCGGGCAACCCGGCGGTGACGCAGAGGGTGGTGGATTACATGTACACCGGTGACAACCCGTATCGTGACCAGTCCATGAACCCCGTCTATAAGGTCGGCCAGCGCGTCCGTGTGCTCGACCCAGCCTCGGCGGTACACACGCGTCTGATCGGCTACCTACGCAACAAGGAAGGTGTCGTCGAGGAGGTTTATCCTCACCCGATTCTCTACACCGATAGCGTACCGACCGACAGCATCAGCGTTCCGCAGCCGATCTACCGGGTGAAGTTCATGACCCGCGACATCTGGCCCGAGCGCCCCGAGACGAACGACACGCTCTACAGCGAGGTCTTCGAAACCTACCTCAAGGCGGCCTAACGCCGAATGTCCCGGCCGGGCGCTTTCCGGCGTCTGGCATAAATGCCACATCGAAAGCTAGGAAACGAACATGTCTGACAAGCATGATGGCCACCATCACGAACTGCGGGAGACGGAATCCTATTATGCCGCCCGCACCAAGGCGCTGGAGTCCCTGTTTCGCGACAAAAACCTGATCGGTCAGGACACGGTCGACCGCGTCATCAACTTCTTCGACACCGAAATGGGCCCCTTCAACGGTGCCAAGGTGGTGGCGAAGGCTTGGGTCGATCCCGAGTTCAAGGCGCGTCTTATGGACAACTGCAATGCTGCGATCGCCGAACTCGACATCCGCGACGGTATCGAGGGCGAGAACCTAAAATGCGTAGAGTCGAGCAAGTCGGTCCACCACATTGTGACCTGCACGCTCTGCTCGTGCTGGCCGTGGCCGCTTCTGGGCCTGCCGCCGTACTGGTTTAAGGACCCTGCGTTCCGTGCCCGTATTGTGCGCGAACCGCGCGAGGTTCTTAAGGAATTTGGCGTCGATCTCGATCCCAAGACCAAGATCGAGATCTGGGACAGCAGTGCGCAGATCCGCTTCTTCGTCATCCCCGCGCGCCCCGAGGGCACCGAGGGCTGGAGTGAAAAGAAGCTTGCCGATCTAATCTCGACCGAAGCCATGCAAGGGTTGGATCTCGTAACTGTCCAATGAGGACGGAGGCATAACGCAACAACAGGAGTGGATAGAGACATGGAAAACGGAACGCTCTCAATCGCTGGCCGACAGGCCCAAGTCCTCCCGGACCGGATCAAGGCGGCGGCGGTGCTCTTCACCATCGGTGCGGTGATCATCTTTGGCGCGGGTCTGGCCAGCAGTGAAGTCGTGCACAATGCGGCGCACGACACGCGGCACGCCATCGGCTTCCCCTGCCACTAAAGGGTTCGGGGTGTTTCGACCGACCTGACAGTCACCAGAAACTCCCACTCCGCCAGCTGGTCACCTTCTCTCCCAGTGTCCAGCTGGCGGTCTAGGGGCCGCGATCATGGCGGTCGGCAACATTGTTCGGCTCGGGAAAGACCGGGCAACTCACTTTCCGGCAACGTCGCCCAGGGGAGGCGCGGTATCTGCAATCCTCGGGACGGCTCGGGACAAGGAGGAATACATGTCCAAAATCAACTCACTAGCAATTAGTGTCTCTGTTTGCGGCTTCGTCGCCGTCTGGTTTTTTCTGACCGCAGGGTCGATCCTAATCTGGGCGGCCTTTGTCGCTTGGGCCTGTTTCTTCGCCATCGGCGGGGACGGGGCTGCCCTGCGCAACACGATTGTCTCGAACGCCTTCGGGGTCTTCGTGGCGGCGACTACGGGGCTGGTCATCGTGGTGGTTCCGTTGGGAGAGAAGCTTGGCGCTGTCTGGCCCGCACTCGCCGTGGGCATCAGTATTGCGATGTACATTCTCGCCGCGAACATCCCGGCCTTCGCCTCGATCCCCGGCACCACCTTCGGTTACGCCTCGACATTCGCTTTCCTGCTGCAGACTCCGGACCGCTTCACTGCGGAGGCACTTTTGTCCTTCGACTTTACCAGCGCCTACATCGTTCTGCCGGTGTCGATGGCGCTGGGGGCGTGCTTCGCCTACGGCTCAGCCAAGGGATCGGAATTCCTGGTGGGGCGGACCAGCGAAGCGCCGGGCTAACCCCGCGGTCTATGGGTCAGACCGCCGCACCGCGGCGGCCTGACCCGAAGAACACAGATAAACCGGGTAGAGGAAACGCCATGACGTCGCCAGAAGCAAAAGGGAAAGAAAGGATCCAGGTCGGCCTCGTCTTTTCGACCTCAGGTCCCTACAGGGCGATTTCGCAGGAAATGCAGAACGGCGCGATGCTGGCACTATCCGAGATCAACGCCGATCCCTCCTTCGACTTCGCGATCGAGCCGGTGATCCAGGATCCCGGCGGCGAGTTGAGCTCATATTCCGCGATTTGTAAGAAGCTGCTGCGAGACAAGCAACTCAAGCATGTGGTCGGGCTTTATACCTCGTCCAGTCGCAAGGAAGTCATCCCGGTCTTTGAAAAGTATGACGGGTTGTTGTGGTACCCTTCGCACTATGAGGGCTTCGAGCACTGCAATAATGTAATCTACACAGGGGCTGCGCCGAACCAACACATTGTGCCATTGATTTCGCACATGCTGCGCCACTTCGGGAATCATGCCTACTGCGTTGGCTCCAATTACATATGGGGTTGGGAGAGCAATCGGATCATACGGGAGTGCGTGATGGCTCATCCCGACCCGACGTTTCTGGAGCGCTATGTCCCCGTTGGCTCGGTCGACGTTCGCGAAATCGTGAAAGAGATCGTGGCTACGCGCCCCTCCTACGTATTCAGCTCGCTGATCGGGGTGTCGAGCAAAAGCTTCATGCGCGCCATGCACGCCGCCAGGCTCGAGCATCCGGACATGACCTGCGAGGCGCTGCCGGTTTGCAGCCATACTCTGTCAGAGCCCGAGCTGGCAAAATTCACGGCCGATGAGGCGGCGGGACACATCGCCTCGAGCGTCTACTTCCAGTCCAAGCCGGGACTGCGCAACGACGCGTTCATCTCGGGCTACAAGGAACGCTACGGGGCGAGTAGTGTAACTTCGGCCGATGCCGAAGCCGCCTACAACACCTGTCATCTGCTCGCTCTATCGCTATACAAGGCGCGGACACAGAATCTCGATGCGGTTAAAGCGGCGCTCTACGGTATCAGGTTTGATGCACCACAGGGACCGATCCGCATCGACCCAGAAAACAACCATTGTTTCATGACCCCGCTGCTTGGCGTTTCGAACCGGGAAGGCCAGTTCGAAATCTCGCATGCCGCAAGACGCCCGGCGCGGCCCGATCCCTACCTGGTCGACTTCGATGTCGCCTCGCTGAGCAGCGACCAGTATCTGGATCTCTTTATGCCGAAGCTCTACAGTAGTTACAGAGTCGGTCAGAGAGTGATCCAATGAACCGGCACGGGCTTCCAAATTTTCGCGGGCTCCGCGCGCTGATCGTCCATCCGCCCGGCGACGGCATCGATATTCTCGTGGACCACCTAACGAGGCTCGGGATCGCGGCAACCTGCAATTGGCCCATCCAGGAATTGTCGGCCGAAGGTTGGGACCTGATCTTCTTCGATGCTGACCGCGGTTTCGACAGGCAGTTTTGCTGGGAGCCCGGCGAAGCGCCAATCCCACTGGTCGCGCTGGTCGGCAGTGAAGCGCCCGGCCGGATCGAGTGGATGCTCGCGCAGATGCCCTCTGCCTATCTCTTCAAGCCGCTCCGGCCAAATGGCATCTTCTCGGCGCTTGTGATTGCCTTTCACGTCTTCGAGCAGCGCGCAGGTCTCGAACACAGGATCGCGGACTTAAATGCCCGCGTACGCGCGCGCCCCTCGGTCGTGACGGCGATCAACCTCGTGCGCACGACCCTTAACGTGCCGAGCCAGGACGCCTACGCGCTGCTCCGCACCGAGGCAATGAAGCACCAGCTTTCGGTCGAATCCCTTTGTGAACAGATCGATGATTCCGGCTCGCTCATCCCGCTAAAGCGGCTCGCGGACCAGGTCGGTGAACGCTTTCCATCGAAACAGCGGCCCAAGGACAGTGGCCGTACGATTCCCTCTGGAGGACAGTGAAGTGGACTGGATGAAGAATTCATGGATGTCGACGAAAGGCGTCGCTCAGGGCGAGGTAGGTGAGACCCATCAACTTACCGAAGAGGTGCAGGGCGATTACCACTACGTCTACGGCCCCTTTGCAGACCCTGTCCTCCGGATAAAGCCCGGGGATATCGTGGTGGCAGAAACGCATGACGCCTTTGAAGGGCAACTCGACAGCATCAATGCCAGTCCCTCCGAGCGGCTGAACTTGCCGTTCCTGAACCCGCAATGCGGGCCAATCTTTGTCGAGGGGGCAGTAAAGGGCGATGTCATCGCGGTTCGCATTTACTCGATCGTGCCGCGCGGTCCTCAGCCTGTGGGCACCGCCGCTCTGATCCCCGAGTTTGGCGGGTTGGTCGGCACCGCCGCGACGGCGATGCTGAACGACCCACTGCCAGAACAGGTGATCAAGATGAACGTCACCGAAGACGGCATCCAGTTCAACGAAAAGATTAGACTGCCTTATGAGCCCTTCATCGGCACGCTCGGCGTCAGCCCGGAAATCGAGGCAGTGTCCGCCCTTCAGCCTGACTACTGGGGCGCGAACATGGACGTGCCAGACGTGGCGCCGGGCGCAATTGTCTATTTCCCGGTGCTGACTGACGGCGGCTACGTCTATCTCGGCGATTGCCATGGCACCCAAGGAGACGGTGAGCTCTGCGGCACTGCGGTGGAGATTCCCGCCACAGTCACGATCCAGATCGACCTGATCAAGCAGAGCCCCATCGCATGGCCGCGGCTCGAAAATGAACATTTCATCATGACGCTCGGCTCGGCCCGCCCCCTGGAGGATGCCGCCCGCATCGCCTATCGCGAGTTGATCCACTGGCTGATGGCTGATTATGGATGGGATAAATTCGAGGCTTATTTCTTCTTGACCCAGGCCGGACGACTGCGCGTGGGCAACATCGTGGACCCAAAATACACTGTCGGCGCCTCGGTGCTGAAGCGCTACCTAGGCTGACCATTGCCTATCTTACGCAATTGATAAAGGAGCACTGATCATGGAACTCGAACCTGTCAGCAACTTGGAAAAACGTTTTGTCTCCAAGCTGGAAGGCAGCGCCGCTGCCCCGCCCAAGCGCTGCGACCGCCTGCAATTTGACGAACCCTGGCAGGCGCGTGCCTTTGGCATCGTGCTCGCCTTCGCCGAAGAAAAAGTCATCGAATACGAAGACTTCCGCAAGAATCTAATTAAGGCAATTGCTGACTGGGAGGCGACGCATGATCTCGCCGACAAGTCTTGGGTCTATTACGAGCAGTGGTTTGCCGCGCTTGAGCGTCTGGCGATCGACAAGGGTCTCGTCTCGAAGGAAGAGATCGACAGTCGCACCAACGAAATCACCAGTGGTGAGCGCGAGTACTCGTTCTTTGCAAATTACAGCTAAGCGCAATTGCTGGATTATCTAGCTGAACCAGCAGGATCGAAAGGAACACCGAAATGGTCAAGAAACTCGTGTCCATTGCCCTGCTCGCCGGAATTCTGGGCGGTGTCGGGGTCACGCTTTTTCAGATGGTTTACGTCGTGCCTCTGATTCTCGAGGCCGAGACCTTCGAGGTCGTCGAAGAGGCGGCGGGCGCGCCGTCAGTCGCTCTCCCCGGTCACAACGACCACGACCATGACCACGACGCAGAAGCCTGGGCACCCGAGGACGGCATTGAGCGTACACTCACGACCTTAGGAGCCAACATCTTAACCAGCATCGGCTATGCGTTGCTGCTGGTCGGGGCCATGCAACTTCGCGGCGGCAACATCACTGCGCGCAACGGCTTGATCTGGGGCGCGGCGGGTTTCGTGTCCTTCAGCCTCGCGCCGTTTTTCGGTATGCCGCCAGAGCTTCCGGGCATGGCTGCCGCCGATCTCGCCAGCCGCCAAATCTGGTGGGCTGTAACGGTCGTAGCAACGGCGGGTGGTCTGGCGCTGGTGACTAGCAACTCGCCCCGGCTTGATAGCCCGCTAAAGATTGTGCTCGGACTGTTGCTCTTGGTTGCCCCGCACACGGTCGGTGCGCCGCATCTCGAAAGCACCGCTAATCTAGCCTCGGACGTTCCGGCGCATCTGTCAGCCGAATTCTCGATGGCTGCGCTGGTCCACGGACTGATCCTTTGGTTGGCGATCGGACTGACCGCGGGCTGGCTATACAATCGTTTCGCTGACCACAATGGCGAGACCGCGAGTTAGCCAAGATTCGCCACCTGCGCTCTTTGCTCAACCATCTGACGACAGAATCGAAACTGCCCCGTGCGCAGGGCATTGCTGCCACCCTGAATGAAGTAACTTTCGTTCTCGGACCGGTAGTTGCTTCGGGGCTCGGCACCATCTCTCCGGTCTTTGGGATAGTGGTACTGGCGATCGTCGGGGAAACACCAGCTTCCCTGATCCCTCAGGTGGATGCAAAATCGGCGGATGATACCCTGCAGGTCAGCGGATCGATTTTGACCCCTGCCATTCTGCTGTGGCTCACCTGTGCAGGGACGGCGGGCGCAACCGTAGCCGCTATCGAAATCGGAGCCGTCGCACTTGCCTTGAAGTTCGATTACGAACCCGCGCTCGCCATTCTTTTCACAGAGCCCCTGTGCGACGGTAACGGGATTATCTTTGGACCGGCTTGCGGTTGTTCATGTCAACGCCATGTCAACGAGCGTACGTCACCTTGCGAGGGGTTTTGACGGTGGAAACAGGCCCATGTCGGTCAATTTCAGGATCGAAAACTTGTGAAATCAAAGGCTTGTCGGCTAACTTATTGGTTTTGTTAAGGTATTGGAAGCGTTAAAGAACAGGCTCATAACCTGAAGGTCGTAGGTTCAAATCCTACTCCCGCAACCAAAAATACCTACAAGATACCAATGCGCTAGAGCGTGTCGCG
>MRWG01001976.1_pt1 | contig 20389 bp, 20 predicted proteins | sample 1013341 | NCBI WGS metagenome assembly MRWG01 (sample SAMN06117577, study PRJNA244670) | biofilm metagenome | biome: Water; feature: Cathode Biofilm; material: Biofilm; isolation source: microbial consortium enriched at the cathode of a solar microbial fuel cell | place: USA: District of Columbia ... | reverse complement strand
TTTCGAGGTGTTTGCCAGAGCTTCCGAAGGAGTTCCAGACATCTCCTGCCGCTCTCCTGACAAGCACCGTCAGGAGGATGTTCGAATTGCCAAAAACAAAAAGCCACCCCGGTTCCCCGGGGTGGCTCTGTCCTGGTCCGGCGGCCCTCGTTAAACCGCCTCGCCTGACGTTTCCTGATCAGTCGATCCGCCGTCCGGTTTCAGCGTCGAAGTAGTGAACGTTTTCCGGAGCCGCCCGCAGATAAAGCTTCTCGCCCGGCTCATGACGGGCATGGCTCGACACGCGAACCAGGATCTCGTCCCCGCCATCGGCAAAGCTGGAATAGAGATAGCTTTCCGCGCCGACCGGCTCGAGCACGTTGACGCTGGCTTCCAGATGAAGGCCTTCGCCTTCACCGGGTGCAGTCACCACTTCGAGATGCTCCGGCCGGATACCGATGGTGTAGGCATCACGGCCCTTGGCATTGGCGCCCTTGAGGCCGGTGCCGGTTGCAAGAGCAAGACCGTTCCCATCCGCCTTGACCTTCAGCAGATTCATGGCCGGCGAACCGATGAAGCTGGCCACAAAGGTGGAGGCCGGCTTGTCGTAGACATCGATCGGCGCGCCGATCTGCTCGATGTTGCCGCCATTCAGAACCACGAGCCGGTCTGCCAGTGTCATCGCTTCCAGCTGGTCGTGGGTGACGTAGACGCTGGTGGTGCCGAGCGAGCGCTGCAGGCGCTTGATCTCGACGCGCATCTGCACACGCAGCTTGGCATCAAGGTTGGACAGCGGTTCGTCGAAGAGAAAGGCCGCAGGTTCGCGCACGATGGCGCGGCCCATGGCAACGCGCTGGCGCTGGCCGCCGGAAAGTGCCCGCGGCTTGCGCTCCAGGTAGTCGCCGATTTCCAGGATGCGCGCGGCTTCCTTGACCCGGCGATCGATCTCGTCCTTGGCCATGCCGCGGTTTTTGAGGCCGTAGGCAAGGTTGTTGTAGACCGACATGTGCGGATAGAGCGCGTAGTTCTGGAACACCATTGCGATGTCGCGATCCGCCGGATCGACGTTGTTGACGACGCGGTCGCCGATCTTGATGTCGCCGGTGGTGATTTCCTCAAGGCCTGCCATCATGCGCAGCAGTGTGGACTTGCCGCAGCCGGACGGACCGACCAGGACGATGAATTCACCGTCCGCGATGTCGATGGAAACGCCTTTGACCGCTTCCACACTGCCGCCGTAGACCTTGCGGACCTTGTCGAGAGTTATCGTTGCCATTTATCTAAAAACCTCACTTGTCGCTCTCGACGAGCCCTTTGACGAACCAGCTCTGGAAAATCACCACGATGAGCACCGGCGGCACGATGGCGAGGATCGCCAGTGCCATGGCCTCGTTGAAGTCCGGGATCTGGGCACCGACCCAGACCTGCAGGATCTGCTTGATGCCGCGAACCAGGGTAAACAGGCTCTCGTCGGTGGTGATCAGCGTCGGCCAGAGGTACTGGTTCCAGCCATAGACGAACATGATGATGAAGATTGCCGCGATCATGGTCTGAGACAGCGGTACCAGGATGTCCTTGAAGAACTTCCAGGGACCTGCTCCGTCGATGCGGGCGGCTTCCAAAAGTTCGTCCGGTACCGACATGAAGAACTGCCGGAAGAAGAAGGTGCCGGTTGCCGAAGCGATAAGCGGCACGATCAGGCCGGAATAGGTGTTCACCATGCCGAGGGACTGGACGATTTCATAAGACGGCAAAATGCGCACCTCCAGCGGCAGCAGGAGCGTTGCGAAGATCACCCAGAAGCAGAGGGTTGCCATCGGAAAGCGGAAATAGACGATGGCATAGGCCGCAAGCATGGAAATGACGATCTTGCCTATGGCAAAGCCAAGGCCGAGGATCATCGAGTTCTTGAGCATGACGAAGCCGTCGACTTCCTTGGTGAAGCCACCGGCCTCGAACAGGACCGTCTGATAGTTCTCGAAGAACTTGCCACCCGGCGTGAACTGGATGCCTTCCTTGTAGATGGTGATCGCATCGTGCGTGCTGGTCAGAAACGCCAACACGACCGGAGTGACCATGAAGAAGACGCCGAGAAGAAGAATGACGTGATCCGAGATCTGCAGTTTTTTCATCGTCGCCTCCCTTACGTGTAGTGCACGCGCCGCTCGATCAGGCGGAACTGGATGATTGTCAGGATGAACACCATCAGCATCAGGATCACGGACTGGGCCGAGGACCCGCCGAGGTCGTTGCCGCGGAAGCCGTCCAGGTAGACCTTGTAAACAAGGGTCACCGGGTTGTTGCCGGGCTCGTTCTTCACGATGACGTCGATGATGCCGAACGTGTCGAAGAAGGCGTAGGTGATGTTGATGATCAGCAGGAAGAAGCCGGTGGGTGCCAGCAGCGGGAAGGTTACGGTCCAGAAACGCCGGAAACCGGACCGGCAGTCGATGCTGGCGGCTTCCTGAACGGATTTGGAAATGCCCTGCAGACCGGACAGGAAGAAGATGAAGTTCACCGGGATCTGCTTCCAGACGGCGGTGACGATCATGGCAAAGCTGGTGTCGAAATAGCTTACGCCGATCTGCATCTTCCAGCCGAACAGGGCGAACAAGTCAACGATGGGGCCGACATGCTGGTCGAACAGAAGCACGCCGATCAGGCCGGCGACGGGCGGCGCAACCGCATAGACCCACATCAGCAGGGTCTTGTAGGAAGACGCACCGCGCAGAACCTTGTCTGCCTTGACCGCCAGCAGAAGAGCAAGCCCTAGCGACAGGAATGTCACGAAGAAGGTGAAGACCGCCGTGAACCGCGCCACCCGGCCGTAGTCGGTCGATGTGATCATGTCCTTGAAATTATCGAGCCCGACGTAGGTCGAGCCGAAACCGAACGGATCTTCGAGATAGAAGGAGGACTGGATCGCTTGCGCGGCCGGCCACAGGAAGAAAACCGTCACGATGCCGAGCTGCGGCAGAAGCAGCAGGTAAGGCAGCCACGGAGACTGAAACTGGACTTTTTTCATTATTTCGTTTCTCGACCACCGGGAACGATTGGCGCCGGCCTCCCCTTGTGGGACGACCTGCCCGAAACATCAGGCATTGGATCTAATGCCGGAGGCTTCATTCATTTCGCTGCGGATCGACATCCGACCACCCAGACCCCTCTGGCTGAATGTCGGTCGATCCGGGCCATAAACGCATGATATTCGACTGAATTGGTATGCGTATACAGCCACGCTCAAAGGTCGATAGGGGCGCAAGGCGCCCCTATCGGTCTGGCGACTAAGTCGAGCTTAGTTGCTGGTGGTCTTGGCGAAACGCTCAAGGAGCTTGTCGCCGTCGGCCTTGATGGTCGCGAATGCGTCGTCGACGCTGGTCTCACCTGAGAAGACCTTGCCGAGTTCGCGGTTCATGACGTCGCGGATCTGGACGTAGAAGCCCATGCGGTAGCCCTTGGTCCACTCGCCGCCTTCCAGGGAAAGCTGCTGGATGCCGACTTCAGCTGCCGGGGTGCGCTCGTAGTGGCCGTCCTTCTTGGCCAGCTCATAGGCAGCTTCGGTGACCGGCACGTAACCGGTTTCCTTGTGCCACATGTACTGGACTTCCGGAGAGGTCAGGTATTCAAAGAACGATGCAACGCAGTTGTTTTCTTCAGCCGGCTTGCCGGACATTGCAAACAGAGCCGCGCCACCGATGAAGGAAGCCTTGTTGGCGCCTTCAACTGCTTCCCAGTAAGGCAGGTAGGTTGCGGAGAACGGGAAGTCGACCGTGTCGGCGATGCCGCCGAAGGACCCGGAAGAACCGATCCACAGAGCCACTTTGCCCTCGTTGAACGGGGTCTGGTTGTCACCCCAGCCGGTGCCGTAGTAGCCGAACAGACCTTCGTCGAGCCACTTCTTGGCAGCCTTGAAGTGGTTCTTGATAGGCTCGCCGAAGACCAGCTCGGTGCCTTCTGCGCCGTCGTAACCGTTGTTGTTGGTTGCGAACTGCAGGTTATGACGGGACTTGAAGTTCTCGACGAATTCCCACGGCAGGTGCGACTGAACGAGCGGCACGTAACCGGCTTCCTTCAGCTTCGGAGCGATTGCTTCGAACTCTTCGTAGGTCTTCGGAGCTGCAACACCGGCCTTCTTCATCGCATCGTCGTTGATGTAGAGGATCGGAGCGGAGGAGTTGAACGGCATGCCGATCATCTTGCCGTTGCTGTCGGCATAGAAATAACGGACACCGGCAATGTAATCTTCGATGTTGAACTCGGCACCGCTCTCGTTGAGCAGGTCTTCAACCGGAACGACAGCACCCTTGGCACCGATGATGGTGGCGGCGCCAGCGTCGAACACCTGCAGGATGTTCGGCTGTTCGCCAGCGCGGAACGCTGCGATACCGGCGGTCAGGGTTTCTTCGTAGGTGCCCTTGAATACCGGCGTGATCTGGCAGGCGTCCTGGGATCCGTTGTAGCCGTTGGAAATTTCGACAACCACTTCGCCGAGCTTGCCGCCCATGGCGTGCCACCAGGTGATGTCAGTGGCCGCATAAGAAGCGGAGGACGTGCCCAGGAGGGCGGCCGCAGCCACGAGGCTGGCGACGGTCTTGCGATAAGCCATGTTCATTTGCTCCCATCTAGCAGGGCGTCTTTGCCCCGGTCAGCAGTTGGTTCTCTCTCGGTGCCGAAATGGCTTCATCGGCACCCGAAACGATAACGCCTGCGTTTCGTATTGTTTTCATATGAACGTTATATGACGCTCATATGAACATTAAAAGACGCCTTGACCGCGTCCGCAAGAGGGAACGCAGGAAATTTGAAGAATCCCGACCCTTGATGGGATCCAGGGCTGCATTTCCGGCGGAAGCCAAGTTCTCGTCCGACAGTAAAAGCGTGCCCCCGGACACGGCTCCACCCTTGCCGCAATCCCGGCTAATGCTGGACTTTTTGCAGAATTTAGTTGGCTCATATGAAACTGTTCAGTCGTTCATATGAACTCTTGGTGACATTCACCGGCCTGTGGAAAGTGCAGATTTTTTCAATCGCTTGCAGGCCCGAAGCCGGAACTTCGGACCCGGCAAGGCACTTTGCGGGTGCTTGTCAGATATCTTTATGATGCTTTTGGCGCCTCAGGCGTCCTGTCCGAAGATCCGGCGTTTCGTGCTTTCGGAAGAATGCAGGATCTTGTTGTGGAGATAATGCTTGGCCCGCTTCTCCAGAAACCGGAAGGCGTATTCCAGCTTGCCCTTGAGGCTCCGTCGGGGCTTCGGCCCTGGTGTCAGGTGTTTGTGGATCCGTCCCTCGTCGCTGAGCTGCTGGACCCACTGCTTTTCCGCATCCCAGTCGTGGGTGTGCTGCTTGCCCTGATGGGTGAAGCCGAAGAGGTGAATTTCGGCGTCCGGCAGAACATCCAGGAATTCGGCGATGATGGACGCGCCCGATGTCGGGTTGCTGCGGTCGAACGGATCGAATCTCTTGAGGTGTTCCCGCGCCTTGTTCGTCGGGCCGAACCCGAGATAGCGCGGCTTGCATTCGCGCGCGAACAGCCAGTCGACCTCGCCGTTCTCCTTTATGTCGTTCACCCAGACTTCCGGCGCGCGTTCCAGGGCAAGCGGGTTGATCCGCTTCGACATATAGACCCGGGCCCGGTTGAGCATCAGAATGTCGACCCGCTGGCCCGCAACCCCGAGGGCCGGCGCACTGTTGAAGCGCAGCACCAGGTCCGCCTTGTCGATTTCCGGCGCATCGGCCTCGGAAATCGGTCCGTTGCCGACGATGGAAATCGTCCTGATCTTCCGGCCGTCCAGAAGGCTGCTGGTCATTGGTGCTTTCCTGCCTGTTGTGCCGGGCGTATAGCAACCCGGCTCGTGCCCGGCAACGGCTGTTTGGAATGGATACTGACCGTATCCGGTTCCGCAAACAGCTTCCATGAGTTAGGCTTTGCTCAACCGATTGCTACAGACGATCCTTGCATGTCCTTGAAATTCTCCTCCGTCTTTCCGTTGAAACACGCCCGCGCGCACGAAGTGTGCGGCGACAGCGCGTTGAGCTTTGCCGCGATCGCCGCCGGAATGGCCAAGGGGGCCGTCGTGTGGATTTCGGAAGATTGGCGCCCGACGGTGAACCCGGAAGGCCTTGCGGCCTACTGCGATCCGGGCCGGCTGCTTCTGACCCGCGCCGGCAACCAGCTGACTGCTCTGGCAAGTGCGGAAACCGCGCTCAGGTCCGGCGCCGCCGGGCTGGTGGTGGCTGAACTTTCCGGCACCGTCGGACTGACGGAGGGCCGCCGGCTGCAGCTGGCGGCCGAGGCCGGGCGCACCACGGCCATCCTGCTGATCCCGGAAGGCGCGGGCAGCAATGCCGCCGAAACCCGCTGGCGCAGCACCTGTCTTCCGGCCCAATCCGCCCCCTCTTCCGGTCTTGCACCGGAGCCTCGTCAAAATGGTCACGACTCGACTCATTGGCGCTGGTCGCTTATAAAGAACAAAATAGGAACATTGTCGGAATGGGTAGTACGTTGGGATGCAGCGGCGCATCGTGTCATTGTGGTTTCCGAGGCTGGCGGCTGAGAGCTCCCTGCGTGCCCGGCCCGTCGACGCACCCTTTGCGCTGAGCCTCTTCGACCGCAATTCCGAACGCCTTTACGACCTGTGCCCGCGTGCCGAAAGCTTCGGCCTCAACCGCGGCATGATGCTGGTTCACGCGCGCAGCTTCTGCCCCGGTCTGCTGACCCGCCCGGCGGACCCGGCCGCCGACCAGCGTTTCCTGAGGCTGCTGGCCCGGTGGGCGACCCGTTACTGCCCATGGGTCGGCCTTGACGGGCGCAACGGCCTCTTTCTCGACATCACCGGCTCGGCTCACCTGCTTGGCGGCGAGGAACCGCTGCTGGACGACATCCGCGCCCGGCTGGCCCGGGCGGGGCTGACCGCCCGGCTCGGCCTTGCCGATACCCCGGGAACGGCCTGGGCGCTGTCCCGGTTTGCCGAAGGCATTGCCGGGACCGGCGAGACCCTTGCCCGCATCGGCCCGCTGCCCTTGTCGGCCCTGCGGCTGTCCGACCAGACCTGCACCAGTCTGGAACGGCTCGGCATCGCCACGGTTTCGCAGCTCTACAATCTGCCGCGCGCCACGGTTGCCCGGCGGTACGAACCCGACGTCCTGCGCCGCCTCGACCAGGCGCTGGGGGCGCTGCCCGAGCAGATTTCTCCCCTTGGCGAGGAGCCGGGCTTTGCCGTGCGCATGACCCTGCCCGACCCCATCGGCCTTCTGGACGATGTCATGGCTGCGGCACGCCGGCTGACCGCGCATCTGTGCCAACGGCTCGACACCGCGCAGAAGGGCGCACGCAGCCTGAAGCTGACCTTTCGCCGGGTCGATCAGGAAAACCAGGCGGTGGAACTGAAACTCGCCCGGCCGATGCGCGACCCGGAACGGATCCTGGCCCTGTTCGAGCGCGGGGTCAGCGCGGTCGATGCGGGCTATGGCATCGACATGATCCGCCTGGAGGCAACCGAGGTGGAACCGCTCGGCATGCGCCAGCTGGACCGCACCGAGGGCCTGGAGAAAGACGGGTTAGACGATCTCATCACCCAGCTCGGCAACCGGGTGGGCCTCGACAACATCCTGCGGTTCCAGCCGGTCGACAGCCACATTCCCGAGCGCAGCTTCAAGCTGGTGCCGGCCGCCTACAGCCGCCCGGCGCAAGCCTGGCCCGCCAACCGTCCGCGGCCGATCCGCCTGTTCGCGCCCGAGCCGATTTCCGGCACCGGCTTCGAACCGCCCCGGCGCTTTCGCTGGCGCGGCCGGGCCCTGACCGTGTTCGAGGCCGAGGGGCCGGAACGGATCACCCCTGCCTGGTGGGATCTGGACGACAGCTGGGCCAAGGGCCTGCGCGACTACTGGCGCATCGCCACCCACCAGGGCCAGCGCCTGTGGCTGTTCCACACGCCCCAGCACCCGGCCTGGTTCGTGCAAGGGGAGTTCGGCTGATGGGTTTCCGCAGTTTGCGCCTTGCCTCTATCGCCTTTCCGGTCCCGGGCTCGCAGATCCTGGGCTCGCAGATCCTGGGCTCCCCGGTCCCGGATCTCCGCTGCGCTGCGTCCGGGATGACGATGGAGGGGACGGTTGTTGTTCCGGCCCTCCCCGCCCCTTGCCCGGTGTCACTCCGGACGGGCATCGCGAGATCCGGGGTGCACTCATTTGCAGAGCGGTGCCGGCAGGGGCTTCCGGTGCCTGAAGGGCAAGCGGACCGGCGGTTGAGACCGGGCTTTGCGCTTTTGCTTTGCCAGGACGGCACGCAGGGACACGGGGATCCCGCGCATCTGTCTTGCAAGGACAGCTTTGGAAAGAACAGGGAGGCCTGCCGGTGAGCGTGCTTCCGTCGCCTGACGAGTTCCAGCCCGAGCCGGTCCGCTATGCGGAGCTGGCCGTGACGTCGAATTTTTCGTTCCTGCGGGGCGCCTCCCATCCGGAGGAGCTGGTGACCCGTGCCGCGATGCTCAATCTCGATGCGGTTGCCATTACCGACCGCAATTCGCTGGCCGGGGTTGTCCGGGCCTATTCGGCGCTGAAGGAGATCAAGCGGGCGGCGGCCGAGGAAGGCGTTCAGATCCGCTCGCATTCGCAGATCGACACCTCCTCCCGCAAGGAGACGAACACGAGCCCGCCCCTGCCTGCCCCGCAGACGCTGAAGCTGCCGCGGCTGATCGTCGGCGCGCGGCTTTGCCTGCAGGACAGCCCGCTGCACTGGGTGGCGCTGCCGACCGACCGTGCTGCCTATGAGCGGCTGAGCCAGTTGCTTACCCTTGGCAAGCGGCGTGCGGAAAAGGGCGAGTGTCACCTGAATTTCACCGACCTGATGAACGCCTGCAAGGGCATGATCCTGATTGCCCTGCCGCAGCCGGAGATGGCGCGCGAGACGATTTGTGAGACGGCTAAGGATCACATTCGCCGCCTGCGCCAGGAAGCGCCGGGACATGTGTTTCTGGGCGCGGCACCCCGCTATGACGGCACCGACCAGGCCTGGTTCCGCACCTGCGCCCGCGCGGCGCATTCGCTTGCCACGCCGATGGTCGCCGTCGGCGACGTGATGATGCACCATGCCGGCCGGCGCCGGCTGGCCGACGTGCTGACGTGCCTGCGCGAAGGCTGCACCATCGATGACATCGGCACACGGGCCCTGCCCAACGGCGAACGCCGGCTGAAGGCGCCGGAGGATATGGCCAGGCTGTTCCGCCACCATCCGGCAGCCCTGCGCCGGACGCTTGAGATCGCCACCCGCTGCAGCTTCGATCTTTCCGAACTTTCCTACCAATATCCGGACGAGATCACGGGCAACGAACCGCCCCAGGAGCGACTGGAACGACTGACCTACGAGGGGCTGGAGAGGCGGTATCCCGCGGGCGTGCCGGACCATGCGCTGGCGCTGGCGGAAAAGGAACTGAAGCTGATCCGCAAACTTGCCTTTGCCGCCTATTTCCTGACCGTGCATGACATCATCCGCTTTGCCCGCAGCAAGAACATCCTGTGCCAGGGGCGCGGCTCGGCGGCCAATTCCATCATCTGCTATGCGCTCGGCATCACCGATGTGGGGCCGGAGACCATCACCATGGTGTCGGAGCGCTTCATCTCCGAACATCGGGGCGAGCCGCCGGACATCGACGTCGATTTCGAGCATGAGCGCCGCGAGGAGGTGATCCAGTATGTCTATGAAAAATACGGCCGCCACCGCGCCGGGCTCTGCGCCACGGTGATCCACTTCCGCACCCGCGCGGCGATCCGCGAGGTCGGCAAGGTGATGGGGCTGAATGCGGATGTCACCGCCGCGCTGGCCGGGCAGATCTGGGGCAGCTCCAGCAAGGGGCCGGAAGAAACGCGGATGAAGGAGATCGGGCTCGACCTCGACAATCCGCGCGTTCGCCAGACCATCGAGCTGATCCGCGAAATCATCGGCTTTCCGCGCCATCTCAGCCAGCATGTCGGCGGGTTCGTGATCACGCAGGGGCGGCTCGACGCGCTCTGCCCGATCGAGAACGCGGCCATGGAAAACCGCACGGTGATCGAATGGGACAAGGACGATATCGACGCGCTCGGCATCCTGAAGGTGGATCTGCTCAGCCTCGGCATGCTGACCTGCATCCGCAAGTGCTTCGAGCTGATCGACACCCACCATGGCCAGGAACTGACACTCGGCACCGTGCCCCAGGCCGACAGGAAGACCTATGACATGCTGTGCGTAGCCGATGCCATCGGCGTCTTTCAGGTGGAAAGCCGGGCGCAGATGAACTTCCTGCCGCGCATGCGCCCGCGCCAGTTCTACGACCTCGTCATCGAGGTGGCGATCGTGCGCCCCGGCCCGATCCAGGGCGGCATGGTGCACCCTTACATCAACCGCCGCCAGGGCCGGGAGAAGGTCACCTTCCCCTCAAAGGCGCTGGAGGAGGTGCTGGGCAAGACGCTTGGCGTGCCGCTGTTCCAGGAACAGGCGATGCAGATTGCCGTGGTTGCCGCCGGGTTCACACCGTCGGAAGCCGACAAGCTGCGCCGCTCCATGGCCACCTTTCGGCGCATGGGCACCATCGGGCAGCTGAAGGACAAGTTCATCTCCGGCATGCTGGAGCGCGGCTACGAGCTGGAATTCGCCCAGAACTGCTTCGGCCAGATCGAAGGGTTCGGCGAATACGGCTTTCCGGAAAGCCATGCCGCCGCCTTTGCCATGCTGGCCTATGTCTCGGCCTATCTGAAATGCCACTTCCCGGCAGAGTTCGCCTGCGCACTGCTGAACGCCCAGCCGATGGGCTTCTATGCCCCGGCGCAGATCGTGCGCGATGCCCGCGAGCACCAGGTGGAGGTGCGCCCGGTGTGCGTCAACACCAGCCTGTGGGACAACACCCTGGAGCGGCGCAGCGACGGCGCGCTGGCGCTGCGCCTGGGGTTTCGCCAGATCAAGGGTCTGCGCGAGGAGGACGCGGCCTGGATCGTCGCGGCCCGCGGCAACGGCTATCCGGATACGGAAACCCTATGGCTGCGCACCGGCGTCATGCCGGCCACGCTGGAGCGGCTGGCCGAAGCCGATGCCTTTGCCGGCATGGGACTCAGCCGCCGGGCCGCGCTCTGGCAGGTGAAGACCATCCGCAGCCCCAAGCCGCTGCCGCTCTTCAACGACCCCATCGACGGCGAGCGCCCGGGCACGGCCTCGGGCGTGATCTTCCTGACGCTGGAGGACGAGACCGGCGTTTCCAACGTGGTCGTCTGGCCGAAGATGTACGAAAAATTCCGGCCCGCCGTTCTCGGCGGACGGCTCTTGAAAGTCACCGGGCGGTTGGAGCGCGAAGGCATGGTCGTTCACCTGATCGCCGACCACATCGAGGACCGCTCCCGCGACCTGTCGCTTCTCGGCCACCCCAACGACGACGTTCTGGGCCAGACGACCACCAAGACCGACGACGTGCCGGTGCATCTGAAATCAGACGCACAACGCACCCGCGCCATGCACCCGCGCGAACAGGCCAAGCGGCTGTTCCCGAGCCGAGATTTTCATTGAGGGGTGGTGCGTGAGATGGGCGAAAGGTGGAAGATCGCTACGCTTTGAACTGGCAGTAGCAGAGCGGAGGAAACCGTCGTTCGCTCGTCCCTCCTCAAGGCCCGCTTTGGAAGTGAGTTTGATATGCAGTAAAATCACTGCACTTGACATGCAGTAAAATTACTGCATATAGGTACCATGAAAGATGATCAGCTCGACCTAATTTTCAAGGCGCTATCTGACAGCACCCGCCGTCGCATCATTGATCGTCTGAGCAAGCAACCTGCTCAGTCGTTGTTCGAAGTATGTGCCGCGTCGGTTGCCGAAGACGGGGTTGCGTTGTCCCGACAGACAGTCTCCCAGCATCTCGCTGTTCTGGAGAAGGCGGGCCTAATCGAGACCGCCTGGAAGGGCCGCACGAAGACGCATTCACTCAGCATAAGCGACGACCACATCGCGGCTGCATCATGGCTCACAACCTACAAACCGAAAGGGACCAAGACATGAAAATCTACGTCACGAGTGTCTTTGTCGATGACCAGGACAAGGCCGAAAAATTCTATACCGAAATCCTCGGTTTCAAGGTAAAACACAACATCCCGTTGGGCACCAACCGTTGGCTGACGGTTGTTTCAGAAGAAGATCCAGAGGGAACCGAGTTGCTGCTTGAACCAAGTGAGCATCCAGCCGTGGGTCCATACAAAGAAGCAATCATCGCCGATGGCATCGCTGCACACTCATTTCAAGTGCAAGACCTCGATGCAGAATGGAAGAAACTAAGCGAGCGCGGCGTGACTTTCGTTACCGAACCGATGGATGCAGGGGCAGTTCACATGGCTGTTTTTGATGACACGTGTGGCAATCTGATCCAATTGGTCCAAATGAAAGCCTAAAACAGCCATTTCTCAAACCTGCCTCAAGCCATCTGACAATCTATAAATGCTGCAGTCGCCCATCACGGTTAGTTCGACAAATTGGCCACGAACCTTAAAGTCCCAGGGCGGCTCTACAAAAGTAGACCACAGCTTTTTTCCGAATTGATCCCAAACGCCAAACTCCAATTCGGCGGCCATCAACACATAGGGGCCGGACTGGTACCAAGCGAAAAAACCGTAGTCGGTTTCGTCTTCCCAAAGCCTCCTCTGTTCTTCGATATTATAACATAGCAGGCGTTCACCAGCGCCGACAAACGCTAAGGAAGTATCTGGAATCAATAGAACTCCGGGGCTGAAAGTTCGCTGTGAATCCTGATACTTTTGGGCAACGATGACGGATGGCCATCCGTTTGCGTTATTGCCTTTTGAGAAGCCCAAGAAGAGAAACCGGCCTTCAGAATTATTGAGGTCGATCTGATCCACAAATTCTGCATGATCGAGGTATGGACCAAAGATGGATGGTAGACTTCCATCCTCGATCCACATTTCCCATTCCCCGAGCTTGATTGAATTCATCTTGCGTATTCCAAGCGTGTTTACACAGTTGAGCCAATAATCCTCATGGGGCTGGAAAGGTCAAATTGGCCTTGTTGCAGTCCTTCCCCGCATGCAGAACGGGTAGCAGCTTCGGGCCGAATGCACGAGACTGCCTTGAAAGGGCTGGCCACTCTTGGCCAGGAAATCAAAGCCGACCGAGTTGCCACTTCCAGCACGGCCTCGGGCGTGATCTTCCTGACGCTGGAGGACGAGACCGGCGTTTCCAACGTGGTCGTCTGGCCGAAGATGTCCGAAAAATTCCGGCCTGCCGTTCTCGGCGGACGGCTCCTCAAGGTCACCGGGCGGCTGGAGCGCGAAGGCATGGTCGTTCACCTGATCGCCGACCACATCGAGAACTGCTCCCGCGACCCGTCCCTTCTGGGCCACCCCAACAACGACGTTCTGGGCCAGACGACCACCAAGACCGATGACGTGCCGGTGCATCTGAAATCAGACGCACAACGCACCCGCGCCATGCACCCGCGCGAACAGGCCAAGCGGCTGTTCCCGAGCTTAGATTTTCATTGAGGGGTGGTGCGTGAGATGGGTGGGGAATGGACTTTCGATGCGACTGCACGCGACTAAGTCGAGGTTCACTAGAGCAGACATTTGATAAGGCGCAAAGAGCTAACTAAACGTCAGTCGGCCGCCACCATCGGGGCGGTGTCAACTGAGTGAGGGAACCTCGCTTTTTGGCGCTAAAGAAAGATCAAATGAAGCTCTGCATCGCTTCCGCTGTCCAAGGGGCTGTAGTTCGAACTCCCAACCCAAACGTAACCAAGAAGCGCCAATAGCAGAACGATCATCGCAAGAATAATTCTCTTTGTCCAGACAAATACTTTCTCCCCTTTCTTTACTCTATTCCACTCAAATTTCAAAAGTGCTTTCGACTCTCGAATGAAGCGACTTTCTACGGCCTTGATCTTCTCGGGGGTGAGTGTTTTGTTGTCGCTAGCTAACAATTCAAACTCATTCATTGCAGCCAAAAGCGCCTTAGCAGGTTGCTCGTCGTCATTAACGCGCAGAGTTATGCCATGGCTGGCCTCGTTCAATAACTTGTAGTTTTCGATTAAGGCGGAATTATCTGAATTCTTTCCAGAATCTCTTGATCTAAGTATATCACAGACCGCATTGATACTGACAAGGTAGTCCACTACACATTTTCGAAGTTGATCGATCCAGATTTGTCTGAATTCGGATACTTTTTGTTCTTTCCCGATGATCAGTCCAAGCATCGACACCAAACCGGCAATCGTCGCAGCACCAACCGCACCTATGCTGACTTCATTCATAATTTGCGTCCTTCATTTACTGCTGATCGCACGCTGAGATTGAAAGCGGAAGTGAGGCGGAGTAGCAAGGTCGGACTTCAACACGAGCCGTTGAGCTTGGCAACGCGCTCAGCGCCAAGCAAGGAACCTTACGGATGCCCGAAAACCTAACTTTTCACTTTGAAGGTGCGCTTGCAGATGAGCACCGCATGAATTTCTATGAGTCTGCGCGATTTCAGTACGCCGCTGCTCGCCTCCTTGTTAAGTTGTCCCAGTTCAGAAGTTCTGGAAGGTTCAACAAAAAAATCTCAAATAAGTCGAACTATGATGTCAGGCTTTTCAGCCAGTCCGTTGGCTCCTTCAACATCAACGTGGAAGACAGCGGCAAAGGTAAGTCCGACGAAGAGTTTATAGACGTGTCGTTAGGTGACTTGGTTGCTTATGTCAGCGAACGTGTAATCGAAAAGATAGATGAAGGGTCGTTGAAAAAAGCTGGACTGATCAGCCGCCGTACAGATGCGGATCAAGCTCAGTCTCAAGTTGATCAGATTACTGAAAGTATCGGTTCTGGCGAGATCAAACTTGGCGAAGTCCCTACAGAAATACGTGATGTTATCAGGCGCCGCCTTGCTGAAGTGTCCAGAGAGGAACGGATGAATGAGAATACGGAATCAATAAAGAAAATTGATTTCGCGCGCAGTCAAAAATTGATAGCCATGTCTGCTCCACTGATAAGTGAAATGGCGACTGCCCTGCGACGGAGCGCGGATTCCCTCGAGGTATCTTCTTCAGTTTCTGGCGCTTCAAAGCCTGTCTTATTCTTGGATCAGAATATGGCTGCAGAAATTGAAACATCCATTGTGGATAAAGAGATTACAGCTCTTTTGTGCGATGTAATTCAATTCAATAAGGACAACGGTTGGGGCAAGGTAAGAATTGAAAATGGAACGGTGATCGTTAGCTTCAGTATTCCATACGATATCCTACCTCGAATCAAGCAAACTTTGATAGACACCATGAAAAAGGATCAGGTTTATCTCCAAACCTATTTTGTTCGTGATAGAGCAGGCGATGTTATTCGCCTCATAGTTGCCGGCATCTTGCCGACTCCTACAAATTGACTGAGGCTTCTGTGGTAGGCTGGTTAAGACGGGGATGAAGAGAGACTGGCACCAAGTGTATGTCGGAAAGGCGGGTTGCCTCCGCAGTATTCAAGACCTTGGTCAAGTGTCCGCTGAGGGCCGGAAACGCTTAAGTTATGACGAATCTGTGACTTCCAGCGGTATTCTTGCAGAGTCTGCGATTGCAGCAGTTAAAAAGCTTGACGCCTGTTGCAGGGACATAAAAGCCCCGTTTGTTCACCGCTTCCCCCAAAGTTGCTGTGAGCTTATTTCAGTCCACTTGGGTTTGATTCTGAAGAAGGCAAGTGCGCTGCTCTTTTCGATATTTACCCTGAAATTGAATCTATTCTGGCGGTGTTTACGAGTTAGGCTGAAGCGCAACTCACAACTAGTGGCTGCTATTGGGAAGCTACAGCGCAGCATCGGCAAGCTTGGTAAAGGTCAGCTTTGGGCCGCTTGTATCCATCAGGCATCACCCAATGCCAGAATTGGTGTGCCGTACTGCTGCAGGGCAGCTTGGAACTCAAACCTACCTGATGCTAAACCCTAGATTGCACCCAGGCGACCAAGTCGCTAGATGGCTAGAGATCCACCAAAAGGAACTAATATGGGATTTCGTATCTGTTATCTTGCGAGCGAGGCTTTGCCGGACGAACTAATTGATAAATTGGGTTTAACGAAGGGTGACCCGGTCGAAGAGATGCCAGATGGCAATTGGTGGACTGCAAGACTCAACAGCACCGGTTGGACCATCCTATGGTCAGAGGATGAAGGCTTTGGGCGAAGCGTTCGAGATCAGGTTGCCGAACTGTCCCAGAAGCATCGGACATATATCTGCGAAGTTAACGAAACGGTTATGTGGAGCTCTTCCGAGTTATGGCAGAATGGTCGACAGATTTGGAAAGTCACTCACGCCGGAGACGGTGAACACAGGTTCGATCTATCCGAAATCGGAGAACTTCCAGCAACCTACAACGAATTGAAGCAACGTCACGTTCTGGCTCAAGTGGATAAAGAGGAAAACATTGATTATGCCTTTGAAATCCCGCTTGACCTGCCTGCATTGGAGATTGGCTTCAGGCATGATAATTACTTAGGAGCTGAGGATGTCGAGGTGTTTAATATTATCACTCTGAAGAGCCCGAAGATAACACGAAGCTTATTGTCCCGCATTTTTGGCAAATAACCCGCAAAGACAGTTCTGTCCGCAGCGCCAGCGCCTGGTTGCTAGCTGCCTTCTCTGATGCAACGAATGGTGGCTTCAGCGGTTCGCATCGCAGAATAATTTTGGCAGATGGATGTCCGCTCCGGACCAAAAGCAGAAGCCTGCCCCAAAAAAGCTTGGCCACGCTTAACCGCAAAAGCCAACGGGCCGGAAGTGGGTGCCATCGGCTATGGGGCGATGTCCTTCTCCGACATGTACGGGCCGACGAACGAAGCGGAAAGCCACGCCATTTTGAATGCCTGCCGCGATCTGGGTGTCACGCATCTGGACACGGCCAATGTCTACGGCATGGGCAAATCGGAAAGCGCCCTCGGCACCTATCTGAAAGCCAATCCGGGTGCGCGGGACGAATTCGTGATCGCGACGAAGGCCACGATCACCACCGATGCGGACGGCAACCGCAGCTTCGACAATTCGGCGGAGCACCTTGAGGCCGAGCTGGACAAGTCGCTGCAGCGGCTCGGAGTGGAGTGCGTGGACCTGTTCTACGCCCATCGCCGCGACCCGCGCTTCACACCGGAAGAAACGGCAGTCAATCTCGGCCGGCTGGTTGAAAAGGGCAAGACCCGCGCCATCGGCCTGTCGGAAATCGCGCCGTCTACCCTGCGGCGTGCCATGAAGGTGTTTCCTGTCGCGGCCGTTCAATCGGAATATTCGCTTTCCACGCGCGCGCCCGATCTCGGGCTGGTGCAGGCCTGCGCCGAGCTTGGTGTTGCCATGGTGGCGTTCTCGCCCGTGGGCCGCTCGCTGCTGACGGACCACCCGATCCCGCGCGAACGGATCGCCGAACTGCCGTTCCTCAGCTGACCCGCGGACCGCATGTGATCCCGATCCCGGGAACGCGCTCCGTGGAACACCTGCGGGAATGCATCTCGGGCGCGGCGCTGACCCTCACGGCAACGGATCTGGAGCGTATCGAGGCTGTGCTGCCCGTCGGCTGGGCCCACGGCGACCGCTATTCGGAAGCTCAAGGCATCGGGCCGGAGCGCTATTGCTGAGCTGACCACCCAGACCGACAACGTGCCGGTGCATCTGAAATCGGACGCACTGCGGGCCTGGGCCGTGCAGCAGAGGCGGCCCATGCAGCAGAGCCAGGACATGCATCCGTGCGAACAGGCCAGGCGGCCGGTCCCGAGCCGGGAGTTTCATTGAAGCCATAGCGTCACCCGGAACCGCGCATCCTTGCCGGCGTCCGCACAAATGCGCAGCTTGCGCTCAAAGGACAGCCGTGTACTGCTAGCGGGCAAGGGAGGACGTTCATGATATCGAACCGCTGGCTGATACTGGCCGTCCTTTTCTTTGCCCGCTTCACGATGGCCTTCCAGTTCCAGTCGATCGGCGCCCTGTCGCCGCTCATCATCGAGACTTACACGGCGGACTTTTCCGATATCGGGCTGCTGGTCGGGCTCTATCTGGCTCCGGGTGTCGTCATTGCCATTCCCGGCAGCGCCATCGCCGTGCGCTTCGGCGACAAGCGCGTGGTTGCACTCGGCATGGTCATGATGCTTGCCGGCGGCGCCCTGACGACCCTTGTGACGGACTGGAACGTGCTTGTGGCGTCCCGGCTGCTGGCCGGTGCCGGCGGGGTCATTCTCAACGTCGTCATGACCAAGATGCTGGTCGACTGGTTTGCCGGCAAGGAGATATCCACCGCGATGGCTATCTTCATCAATTCCTGGCCCGTGGGCATTGCCGCCGCCCTGCTCACGCTGCCCCTGATCGCCGCCTCCGGCGATCTCACTCTGGCCTGGTGGGCCGTTACCGTGGTCATTCTGGCAGGGCTGGTTCTGCTCCTTTTGTTCTACCGTTCGCCCATGGGCGCAACGACGGCACCAAGCCTGCGGATCGCCCAGCTTCCCGTCTACGCCCTGGTGCTCGCCAGCACGATCTGGGCCCTCTACAACGCGGCACTGGCCATGGTGTTCAGCTTCGGCCCCGCGCTGCTCAAGGACCAGGGCTGGACGCTGGCGGCGGCCGGCTCGGTGATCAGTGCCTTCATGGTCGTCTTTTCCATCGCCGTGCCGCTTGGCGGCATCCTTGCCGACAAGACCGGCCGGGCAAACGCGATCATCATCGTCAGCCTCGCCGCCTTTGCCGTGCTGATGCCCCTGGTCCCGGTTCTGCCGCCCTTCGCCGTTGCCGGGGTCTTTCTGATCGTCGGCGGACTGTTCGCGCTTGCGGCCGGGCCGATCATGACCCTGCCGTCGTCCATTCTGCCGCCTGCGAGCCGCACCTTCGGGATGGGTGTCTTTTTCTCGATCTATTACGTGGTGATGATGGTTGCCCCGCGGGTTGCCGGGCAGCTGGCGGACTGGACCGGAAACGCCGGCATCGCGTTGATCGCGGGAGCCGGTATGGCGGCCTTCTGCATTCTCGTCCTGTTCCTGTTCGGCAAGGCACGGCGCAAACTGGCACCGGCCTGACGGACGACGGCGAAGTTCCCGCCGGCTGAAGGCGCTACCGCCTTGCCTTTGTACGCGCGCGGGATATTTCGCCGGCTCAGCTGAAATCATCTCTTTCCAAAACGGTGCCGACCGGTCACGGTGCCCGGATGAGTGCTTTGTTTGAAGAACTGGACTACGCCCCGACACCAATCGGCGCGATTTCCCTGCGCCGTCGGCATATCCTGGCGCTGAAGACCGACGTCTTCGAAATCCTCCTTGGCGAGGAACACCTGATGTCGAGCCTGTTCACTGCCTCGGAAATCGCGCTGGCGGACAAGGGGCTTGCGGCCCTCGGCGGCGACACGCTGGACGTGCTGGTAGGCGGACTTGGGCTTGGTTACACCGCGCAGGCCGTTCTGGCCCATGAGAGCGTTGCCGACCTTACCGTGGTTGACCTTCTGGAGCCTATCATCCGCTGGCATGAGGAAGGTCTCGTGCCAATGAAAACCGAGCTTGCCGACAGCCCGCGCTGCCGGCTGGTGCAGGGTGATTTCTTCGCCATGGCAGCCTCGGAAGACGGCTTTGATAGAGACCAGCCCGGCCGCCAGTATGACGCTCTGCTGATCGATATTGACCACACCCCGGAACGGCTGCTGCATGGCGGGTCCAAAGGCTTTTACACGCCCGAGGGCCTGCGCGCCGTGCTGCAGGACGGGCGCGAGGTGACCCAGGCCGTCTATCTGGGGCGCAAGGGGTGAGTTGGCTCAATCAGCCGCGCGGGAAATAGCTTTCCCGCTCGGCATCCATGGCCTTCCGCCAGCGGTCCTTTAAAGAGCCGCGGCTTTCCGGATAGCGTTGATCCAGCGCCTCGGCAAAGGTCATGCGGTCGGTGCGGAAATAGCGGAAGCCCTGGCGCAGCTCGCACCAGGCCGCAAGGATGCGGCCTTCGTCCCGGTAGCCCAGCAACACGGGCCAGACCACGCGCTTACTCTCCTTGCCATCGCCGTCGCGGTACCCCAGCGACACCTTCCTGCCTTCCAGAATGGCCTGCCGCAGCATGGCCGCATCGACCTTGTCTTCTGCAGCCGGGCTGACAGGCCGCACGCTCATCGCGGCTGCCGCGATGTGGCGGCGCAAGGGCCCGGGCGTGATGGCCTCTATCTTGGCGATCAGGTTTTCCGCAGCCCTGGCAAGTTCCGGCTCGGCGCGGGTGGAAACCCACAAGGCGCCCAGAACGGCGGCATCGATTTCCTCGGCTGTCAGCATCAGGGGCGGCATGTCGAAGCCCTCTTCCAGAACATAGCCGACACCGGCTTCGCCCCGGATCGGCACGCGCTGCGCCGTCAAGGTGGCGATGTCGCGATAGACCGAGCGCTTGGAAACCTCCAGCTCGTCCGCGATCGCCTGCGCCGACACCGGCTGGCGCACCCG
>MRWG01001057.1_pt1 | contig 20422 bp, 26 predicted proteins | sample 1013341 | NCBI WGS metagenome assembly MRWG01 (sample SAMN06117577, study PRJNA244670) | biofilm metagenome | biome: Water; feature: Cathode Biofilm; material: Biofilm; isolation source: microbial consortium enriched at the cathode of a solar microbial fuel cell | place: USA: District of Columbia ... | reverse complement strand
AGGTGAAGCATCAACCAGATAATCCGATGAGATGCCGGTCTGTCTCACTCTCATGCAAAGGTAAGATCAACCATTTAATCCGCTTACCCGAAATATTCAAAAGGGGCGGCCCTGGCTGGCAAACGCGGATAAACGATGTGCTCCGCAAGGCGGCGGGCTGATTCAAAGTGCCTAAAACCGCACACCTGCAGCCCGCTATCGAGGCCCTTGGTGCGGCAACCGCGTTGATTCCGAAGAAATCAACCGCCCGAGGGTCCGCTACAGCGGATTCTCGGGCTCACGAAGCGCATCAGCGCCCATTCCTTCTTTATGATCCGAGGCAATCTCAAGCGATAGCTCAATCATTCTCGTCACTAACTTAATCATTTTTGCCGTTGGCCGAGCGCGGCCCCTTTTTTCAATCCAAAAATCCGAAACGACCTCGCTCAGCTCTCTCTGTTCTAACGTATGCCGTTCGAATGAACCGGGTAGAACAGGGCGAAGCGCCATGTACAGTTCATCGATAGCTTGTTCACGCTCGGTTAGATTTCCCGCCGGTGTAGTAAAACCAAAGTTCTTCATTGCTTCTCTCTCCGCCACCGCTGGCAGCCATCCGTATCCGTCGGGCAGCCCGCCGCCGCTTACTCGCGGCGCGCGTCCGACACGATTTCGGTCAGGCGTTGGCGAGAAAGCTTGAGGATTCGATCATATGAATCCTTCCGGTCGCCGACCTTCACCACGGCAACCAGGAGCTCGCTATCCCTTACTTGATACACCAACCGAAAATTGCCGCGCCGCACCCGATAGATCGAATCGCTGGCAGACAGCTTTTCGACATTGGGCGGGCGCGGTTCGTCGCTGAGGCCGTCAATGGCCTCGATGATCGCTCTTAAATCTTTCTTCGACGCTTTTTTACGAAGCTTTTTCAGTTCGCGTTGCGCCGCCGGTACTACAATAACCCGGTATGACATAGTTTAAGCCAGCTCCTTTTTGAGTGTGTTCCACTCAACGGACCCTCCTTCTTCCGCTTCGGCCAGAGCGGTGCGGGCATCTTCCAAATCGATTCCCGCTTCCAAAGCGCTAAGCAGCTCCAGGTCGTCCATAGACACTAGTGCTGCAACCGCCTTGCCTCTCCGTTCGATAATCAACCGCTCCTTTCCATATGCCGTGCGGTTCAAAAAATCCGCCAAGTTGTCACGCACGTCCGACACTTGGACCTTAGACATGTTGACCGTTCCTTTTTGCTCCTCTTGTGTATCCTTAGTTCCCCCGCGCCCCGGCAATCCCTTTAACTCACCCAGCCAGGTTATGCGTGTACGTACTGTACGCTTACAACAAATGGTACATTACGTACATTTCGTTGGGACGTCAATCCCAACTTGTGCGACGCGAGACCGCCCGAGGATCTGCAGAACGCAGATCGACGGGCTTCCGAGGCGACCGCTGCGCTTCCAAAAAATAGGCGGCACGAAGGCCGCCCGAGGCTGCAGGGAGGGGAGACTTGTTTAACCTCGCGGACGCCGGCGACCTTCGCCGCTGATCCGCGGACCCCGTTCGTTGCGGGGTTTTTCCTTGGCAAGAATGTTGAGGGACGTCATGCACCAGTCGATCTTCGCCCGGCCGGACGACGTGATGAAATACACGTAGGTTTCAAACTTGCCGAACGGCACGGATTCTCGCTTGACGAAACCTCGCTCCATCAGCGTCGACAGCGTCGACGCCACGGCACCTTGCGACGGCCGGAGCCCGCTCGCGTCCTCAAGATCGTTCTCGATCTCAAACATCGTGGCGCCGTCTATTTCCGGATCGAGCCTGGTTCCGGCCAGGCACCGTGACTGTACCGACATCATCGCCATGAGCGGAAACCCGTTCATGTACTTTCGTGGCCCTTTTCTGGTTTCCGTATCGTTCTCAGGCATGGCCTCCCCCTTTCAGTCTGAAGGTCAACGCGCGCGCGTCTGACCTTCTGACCCGCTGGCGAAGCGCGGGGGGGAGACGGAAAGCCTTGAACCTGCCGAGGGGGATCACCCGGTCTGCAGCCCATCGGGCGAAGATCGGGGATACGGCAGGTTCAACCGCAGGCTTGGGCTTGTAGGCGGCGGGGGCGGAGCCCCCTACCCTTTCGTTGGCATGCATGTTTCTACCTCGGCTTACTAGACCGTTTCACACGAACGCCGAAAGGCGTCCGGAGCTAGTAACACGGATAGAACGTGCCCCGATTTTTTAGGTGTGAACCTTGGACATGGATCGAGACTCCGGACTCGGAATCGTTTCTACCGACGTTACTAGCGTCACGTTCATTGTGAATCGGATCGAATCACCGAAGCAAGGATTTTCCGATTCGCGCGATTTTGGCGATCGCGGCCGCCGGCGCCGGCCAGCTCACGAGCTGCCCGGCCGGGTTCCTGCAGGGCCGTTTCACGGCCATACGCCGGCGGATGCGACTCGGCAGGATTATTGAGATTCAGGCGCTTTCCCTAGCGACGTTTCGGGGCGTCACAACCATATATTGCGACCACCCCTAAACTGTACGGTAAAGCATTACGTTGAAACCGGATATGGTATGTCGTTAGCATTCGACCCGGATAAGGAGGCCCTGGGCAAATGGCAATCCATAACCGAGACCGTCAACGTGATTTCGCCGAACGCCGGAAGGCCAACGGCGAGAGCAAGGTTTACGCCTGGCTCGACAGCGGCGCCGTAGAGCTGCTGGACGAGGTTAAGCAGGCGCGCGGGTTTAAGAACCGCGGCCAGGCTTTCGCCGCTGTCCTTGAGGATTGGGCGGCAATGAAGCGTAACCAGCAACAGGAAGAAAGGAGCGCGACCAGGCGGAGGGCCTGAACGACGAAAGCCGCCCTGCAAGGCGGCTCTCGGAAAATTGTTCGCTACAGCGGCGATCTCGACAATCCCGAATGTAGCGAACGGCGAACGTTTCCGCAAGCAAAAACTGCCCGGAAGCGAACGGTCCCGTTCACCCCTACTCCATCGCGATATCATCATGTCCGACGCTACCACCATGCCGGCGATCAACGCCGCTTCGATCATGTCCGTGCTGACGGAATCGGAGACCACCGAAAGCCTCTCCATGGCCGCCCATGCGGCCCTGAGCACGCTTTTAATCAGCGTTCACCCCAATGATTGGCGCGAAAACAGACCGATCTCCCGGCTATCGCGCGAGGACCTGGCCCGCCGCCTTGGGGGCGCTTGCCTCAAGACGGTGCAGCGGGCGCTCGTTGAGCTGGAACAAGCACGGTTGATCGATCGCCTGTTCAACGACGTGCATCACGCCATCGGCGTCGACCTGCAGCCGCTCGTCGCGATCTTCCATGATTTGCGGCGCCGGGCGCACCAGCGCCGCGAGGAGCGCAAGCAGGAACGGGCCGAGCGTCGGGCGGCCAAGGTCCGGAAAAAATTTTTCGCCGAGAAAGAGGCGTCCAGCCAGATGGTCACAGACGGCCATTCTAATACAAATCCCCCTCTTGAAGATGAATCTTCATGTACAGGGCTGGGGAACGAGGTTGTAGCGCCTTCTGGCAGTGGCACCTCCGGTCCAAGGGCTTTTTCCGGACGTTCAAGCGAGCCGGGTGGCTTTGCCAGCGAAAGTGCTCCACCCTTCCAGTCCTGGCGATGGGCCATACTCACAATCAACCCTCAGTTCCGAAGCATTGCTGCGGCCAATACCGATAGCGGCAAAGCGAACGAAGCCAGCATTGATGATTTACTACACGCAGCCGAAGTGCTGCGCCGCGAGATCGGATATCGCCGCATGGACTGGGAACAGGCCTTACAGCGCCACGGGCCGGCGCGTGCCCTCGCCTACTTCGTCACCATGACCAGCCCGGCCGCAAAGCATTTCCGGCAGATTCGCAACGTGCAGGGCTATGTTCGCGCCGGGTTCGACAAGCCACCAGAGGAGTTCCGGCCGTTCCAGTCGATGTGGGCGGTGCTGCAGGAAATGAAGGAACGCGGGTTAAATGGCTAGATGTTGCGCGCGGACTTGCGTCGTGACCCAACGTATAGTTAAAATTGCGCATGGCGACGACGGAATTAGACGTTCCGAAGGCCCTACCCCGCAAGCTCAGCGACGATCAGCGCCAGCTTACCGAATGGTTCGCGCTACGCGAAGGCGTCGAGATCCCGCCCGCCGTTCTGGAAGACGGCCGCAAGTGGTGGCCCTGGATCAATTCGCTGATCCGCCGCTTTCACCGCGATTTGGCGCGGGAAATGCAGCTCGATTTTGGGATTTCCGTCGACTACGGGGATCCCATATCGATCATCGGCGCCGTGAAGTACGCGGCCACGGTTCGGATGAACGAAGAAGCCCGGACGCGCGAGGACGATCACCGGGACGCCGCCGCAGCGATGGCGGACGGCGAAGATGCCTGGAGCGTGGCGGATCGTTACGAGCTGACGGAGGCCGAGCTGGTTGCGATCGTCAGCCAGGTAGAAGCCCGCGGCGCGGAAGTTCGTGGATATTACTGAATAAATTTTGCTATCATATTTATAGAAACACGCTAGATGTTATATTCTAGCGTGTTTCTGGCTTATAGCCGTATGATAGATTCTTGCGCGTTTCTGTGTTTTTGCGAGATTAAAGATAGAAGACAGTATTTCGATATCATAAGGCTAGAAGTCAGATTCTTCATAGATGTTAGCGTTTGCTTAAAAGAAGCGGGTTTAAATTTCTGCACGCACTCATTGGAATAGGGGAACACCATGCCAACGATTTCTATGGTTTCATCGAAAGGCGGGGTGGGGAAAACGACCACCACACTGGCGATCGCCGGCGCGCTGGCGCACAGCGGTTCGAAGGTGATCATTCTCGACGCCGACCCGAATCAACCGCTGTCGCTTTGGAACGAGATCGAAGGTGTTCCGGACGGCATCGATGTAATGGGCGGCATTACGGAAAAAGACCTGGGAGAGCATATTCAGGCTGCGAAGCGGATGGCGCCGTTCGTCATTGTTGACCTGGAAGGGAGTGCCACGAGCCTCGTGACACTCGCGACTGTTCGCTCCGATTTCGTGATCATCCCGTGCCAGGGCTCTCAACTCGATGCGATGGAAGCGTACAAGGCGATTCGCCTCGTTGACGAAACGGCCGATGCGTTCGAAAAAAAGATTCCTTATGCGGTTCTCTTCACGCGTACCAGCCCGGCGATCATGGGCGGTACGTTCAGGGCGCTTGTCGATAATTTCCGTGAGAACGGTGTGCCGGTTTTCGATAATGACATGGCTGACCGCGAAGCGTTCCGCCGCATGTTCTCGATGGGCGGTACGGTGTTCAACCTTGAAGGGGGCGAGGACAGCGTATCCGGCTTGGCCAAAGCTCAGGACAACGCGCTTGCGGTTACGGACGAGCTGATCGGCTTCCTGAAAGGGCCGAAACATCGTCAACGTAAACCGCGTAAGCGGGCGGCAGCGTAGGGGGAGGGCATTCAGATGTCGAGTAAACCTAGTACGCCCTTCGCCGGGCTAAAAATGGCAGAGGGGAAGGGGAAGAAGCTCGATTTAAGCGGCCTCGATTCCATCGCAGAAGAAACGTCGGAAGTCGATGACGAGGCCGTTGTTGAGTTTTCGAAATCTCAAGGTTATCCGACCCGAGACGCCGGCGCCGCCGCTCCACGTAAGGCTGAGAAAAAGCGAAAACGCGGCCGCAAGAAAAGCGTGCGCAAGCGTGATACGCAGCTCAATACGCGGGTGGATGAATCGACTTACGAAGCGTTCAATTGGTTTTTTGAAACCGAGGAGCTGACACAGGCTCGCGTGATCGAGGCTGCCTTGTCTGCACTTTGCAGGGAGCGCATGTCGCGGGACGAGGCGGTGCCGCCAGGGTATCCGTTTGACTGAAAACTTCAGCCCCGGTTGGCGGTTGATCGTAGAGGATTTGCATCTACAGGCAACCTTTCGTTGTCCGCATTACCTGACACGGACTCTCCGGTTTACTGTGCTGCTCACCTGGAATTTCGAGTGCGCGTATTGCGGTGACGACAACGCGACACACGTTGATCATGTTTACCCCAGGAGTAGGGGAGGGGGCCACCATCCGAGAAACTTGGTGGCTGCATGTCCTGCTTGTAATTTGAGCAAAAACGCGAGGGTTTTGTCATACGCTGAGTATATGGGTGTGCTTGCCGGCATCGAGCGGCGGCAGCCTCAGTTTTGGCGCATTTACAAACACCTGAATACGAGCCGTTATCACGAGGTCTTGAGCCGAGTGTCCATTCGCGTGTTAGAACACGTCTTGAACAGTTGTCCTGATATGTTTCGCGGTTTTTTGCGACAAGAGTGGAATCGCCGAATGGAGAATAAGTTCTTTCCCGGACGGCACCGAACGGCAATCAACCTTGGGCATATCGATTTCCATGATTTTCGGGAATTGGTTATCAGTTACGGAGTGAGCCCGAAAGCCTGAAAACCCGCCCTCACCAACGCGAGGGGCGGGTTTTCGATGGCTTACGCGGACTCGAGATAGAGCGGCCGCGAGGATCCGCAACGCGGATCGACGCGGCCTTAATCGCAGCCGAGCGCAGCCCTGGCCGACGCGGCCGCGTTCAGCTTCTCGTTTACATTGTCGAGGTGGCTTAAGGGCTTGAGCAGGCGCAACGTGGCCATGTTGATCGTCCCGGTCTGTTTGGCAATGTTGCCGAGCGTTTCGGGTGTCGCTTGGCGAGCTGCCTGAATGTCCTCATCAAAGGCTGCGACCATATCAACGTATATGCTGATTTGCGTTTTAAGGACCGTACAGGCGGTGTCCGGTGCGTTGGCGGCCGCTGGTGGCGCAACCGCCTGAAGCGCAGCCGCCACGGCGATCGCGGCGAGGGCAGGGCGTTTGAAGATCATGGTGATCACTTCGCAGGCTTCGGACTGTAGCGTTCGGGGTATTTCCGCCATTCACGATCATTGTTGCAAACCCTATGCGATTTGACGCGTGGATACCCTTCGGCGCCAGCTTCACGCGCGTTCAAGGCTTCCTTAAGCGCTCCGCGTTTAAGCTCCTTACTCGGATCGACAGGTTCAACCTGTTTCCATCGACCTAGCTCCGGGCCGGCCCAGCCAGTCCTGATCAATTCGGCGCCGATCGACTTATCTCCGAGATAACATTCGCCCGGATGAAACTTATACCCGTATTTCGATACATAATAACCATCGTCCCAAAGAGCATTCATCTGGTCCTCGCCGACGTAGTCACATCTTACTCGTTTGCCGGCCGCGAGCTTTTTTAACTCGCGGAACTGGTCTGCTGCAGTCATCGAAATTGAGCAAAGGTAGTTTTTACCGAGTGTGCGAGGTGAGCAGTAACTTCGATTCTCAACCGTGTCGAGACTCGGCGGCAGTTTTGCTGGGCCAACCGTGCGCGTGCTGCTATCCCCAGGGGGTAAATACCGATCTAAATATGTACAATGCGAGGGCGGCTCATCGAGGTCCTGGATACCGACGAGGCTTATCATTTTGCCGCCGACTTCAAGAATGCCGGACGTAATTACTTTCGCCACGCCGGCAACCTCAGCGGTGATCTTCGGTTTTGCTGGGCGTGATTCTGCGTTGCTGCAAGGCACGAGAATTGAGACCAAAACCATTGGGTATATGAGATTGCGATACATGGTTTATCTCCCGGTAAAGCGTCCGACGAAGCGGGTTACGCCGCGTCCCATCGACTGGCCGGCACTGCCGAAGACAATGAACAAGGCCATCAACTTTACGGCGAAAAACAGTCCGATTGCAAAAATCTGCACCAGCATGGCGTGTAGCGCGCCGCCCACGGAAAACAGATCGGTCATTTTTTCTGCGTCGACCTCGTCAACGGTCAGGCCGAGGCCGTCGGTCATGCCGGCGTATGCGGATACGATGATCGCCACGACGCCGGAGATCATGATGATCGTCAGTCCTGATTGAATCAGTACCTTCATGGCGGTCCAAGCTGCCGAGCGAGTTGCAGGAAAGACCCACGCAAAGATGATCAGGGGGCCAAATGCGACAACGAGGAATCTCCAGAAAATGAATTCACCGTAGAACAGGAGGACGACGAAAATATCCAGTACGCCAAGGACCATCATGAACGAGATGATGATATAGATCAGAAACGCACTTGCTCCGTCAGTCAGATATGCTAGCGGGTTACCGCCAAATTGCTCATTGACGGCTTTCGTGATCTTGCTTAACGGCTCAAAAATTGCGTGTTCCGTCGTTGCCAGGGATTGCAAGGCGTATTCCAGGTTTTGAGGACTCCCCGGTGGGGCCTGTTCTTGGTTCTGATGGGGTATTACCTCCAGCGCTACGTAAGTGACTGAAGCGATGGCGTTGTCGATGATGCCGACGACACCGTTTTTCCAGAACGGGAAACTGGCGAGAATACCGGTACACCAGGCCAGGCGGGCGAGGGTGCCGAATACCTCATTCGCGGTTTCCGGTCCGGCGCTGGCATCGAGGCCGACCTGCGTCCGCATGATGATCGTGACGATCAGCGCGATCGTTGTGATCGCGGCGCCGGTCGTCATTACCGCGTTTGCGAGTTGTTCGTATACGTGCTGGTCATAACTCGATAGGGCTGATTGCGTCAGAATCAGTAAATTACATGACCAGCATTCCGATGTGAATTCCATAGGGTACGGTCCTTTCAGTCCGTCGAGCGATACCCCGATGGTTTCGCCCCGACCCTCGGCGCGTGCCGATACAGCTCCAGGGCCGTCATTACGATTCTGGACCGGCTCACACCATTAAGCCGCGCGAGACGATCTATCGTCTCGCGCGTCCGCTCATCGAAGTGATGGAAGAACGGGTTAAATCTCGGCTCATCCCGGCCGATGCGTTGCCAGTGGAAAGATTCCGCCTGGCGCAGACACGTTAACGCATCGTTGATATAGGTGATGGTCTCCTTGTGACGGGCCGGTAAGGCCAATCGAGTCGACTTGGATTTCCCGTTCGGCGGTTTCGGCATGATCGTGAGTCCGTCCGGCTAGATCGAGCCCGCCAGCGTTCAGATCGCCGGCTTACTCTCTTGGATCGACGCGCCGCGACTCGTGATCGCTGCCCAACCATGGGTGGATCGACCGTATCGCGTACCCTTCAAAGATAGTATCCGTTAAAACGTTGTGGTGCAATATGTTGCGGAAGTACCGTTTCCCGATATACTGGGAGCGAGCAGGGACTTTTGTCATGACAAAAATCCGGCTCGGTTTTCGCGCCGGCGCTCAAACAACGGCCCGGGATCCGCAGCAGGGCGGATCGAGGGCCGCAACTCGATTTCGCAGCTTCGCCGCTCAACGAGGGGACGACATGCCGGCACCGTCACGCCGTCGAGGCAATGGAAACGCGAATTCCGACGCCAGCAACCGGCGCACGGAATTCTTTCAGGTTCGCTTGACGAAACCGGAACGGCGGGCCTTAGAGGACCGCGCGGATCGCGCCGGCATGAAGCCTTCGGCATTCATCCGGTCGCGTATCTTTCTGGACGCCGGCGACGTCGTGAAAGATATCCGCGAGCGCGTGAAATCGCCCCGCGAGAAGCAGCGCGACGATATTCTTAAACAGCTCTCCGCGATCGGGAATAACCTCAACCAGCTCGCCCGTGTCGCAAACACGAACGGCGAGGTCCGGAAGGCGGAACAGCTCGAGGCCCGTATTGCCGAGCTTGGCGATTTGATGGTGAAACTACGATGATCGCCAGCGATTCCGGCACGGGAAAATCATTCATCGGCCTGGCGTCGTACCTCGCGACAGGGAAGGGCGGTCAGCAGCCCGAGCGGGTACAATGGTCCCGCGGGCTGAATCTCTCCACCGACGATATCCGATTTTCGGCCGCAGAAATGCGGATGGCCGCCGCCGAGAATACGCGCGTCGACCGGCCCGTTTACCATTTTTCGATTAACTGGCATCCGGAGGAATCGGATCGTGTTGATGAGGAAAAGGCCGTTGAGATCGTCAAGGCAACGCTGGATGACCTCGGCTTGTCCGAGCACCAGGCGTTGATCGTGGCGCATAGCGACACCGAGCATTTTCATTGCCATGTGATGGTCAATCGCATTCACCCGGAAACGAAGCTTTCCTGGAAGCAGGGCCTTTCGAAGATCGCTCTTGAACGTGTGATGGCGCAACAAAGCCTGGTGCATGGCTTTGAAATCGTGCCCGGCCGCCACAATGCCGAGGAGCTCGGGCTTGAGGCGCCACACGAGGACACAACCACGCCGAGCGAAGCCATGCGGTACGAGGACCGCACGGGCGGGGACTGCGATTTGACTCTTGCGCGCGATCGTCTCGCGGCGACGATCGGCGAAGCCGGTTCATGGGATGAGCTGGCGGCCCGACTCGAGGCCGAAGGCTACAGAGTCGAGGCCGCTGGCCGCGGGCTGGTGTTCCGCGCCGACGATGGCGGCTTCATCAAGGCAAGCGCCGTGGCGCGGGAGTATTCCCGGAAATCGCTTGAAGAACGTTTCGAGGAAACGTTCAGCGATTACGTAGCCCGTCATGAACCGGTCCAGGATCCGCAAGAGGCGGATCGAGGACCGGACGCCGAACACAACGCCACGCGCCGGCAGGAGACCGCACAGGATCCGCAAGCGGATCGTCCGCGGCCAGGTCCTCGCGTCGAGGACCCGGCGCCGGCATTGGCGCCGATCGAGAAGGCGTTGACCGAGGCGAGATCGTGGAACGAGCTTGAGGCCCGGTTGCATGACGCCGGCGCCGCGCTTATGCGGCGGGGCAGGGGACTCGGAATCGAGGTCGACGGGCAGACGGTCAAGCCGTCTGACATCGCCCGGCGCTTTGGCACGAAATCCCTTGAAGCGCGTTTCGGTCCGGCGCGCGATCATTTCCGGGAACGTGAGGCGGCACGGCTCCCGGAACGCAGCCAGGCACTTTCGGCGGCCGTCAAGAAGCTGCTCGCGTTCGAGCGAGCCACGGGCGAGCTGCAGACGGCCTTGGCGGAGCGTGACAAGGTGTTTCAGCGCACCGAACGCACCTTTAGCACGTTCCGCGAGATCGCGCGTGCGAAGCGCACGTTCGAGAGAGCGTTTGACGACGCTTACCGCGATCCGGACAAGGCCCGCGCGAAGTTCACGGCATACCGCAGCAAACACGGTCTGAAACGAACGTCCGAAATGCTGGCCAAAAAGCCGTCGGCGTTCGGGCCGCTGCGCGGCCGGCGCGTGATCCTTCAGGAAGAACACAAAAAAGCGATGGCAGCGATCGAGAGTGCCAAAACGGCCTTGAACCAGTACCGCGCGTGTGTCGACAAGTTGAACGACAACAGCCGCCAGGTCGATGCCGACAAGGCGGCGCGAAACGCGCTTGAACATGATCCGCGGGTATCCGGATTGACGAAAACGGCCGGCGCCTCGGTAGCCGAGAACATGGCCCGTCGCATCCAGCTTGAACGTAGCGTGCTCGAGGCCGCACGCGGACTCGAGCGCGACCAGCTCGAAGACCTCCCAATCCGGAACCGTTTGCGGCGGACGGTCGTTGCCGAAACGGTCGGGCGACTGCGTGACGAGGCCGGCCGTCGACGTGCCGGCGAAATGGGGCTTAACGCATCGCCGCCCCTCACGGCATCACCGGAAATGCAACGCGGGTTCGAAGCCGCCCAGGCTTACGCCACGGCGAAACAGGCGCACGAGAGCGCCTGTTTCGCCGGCCTCGAACGGGGCAGGGGCGGCGATCCGAAGGCTCAGGAACAGCTCACCAAGGCGGCCAATGCTCTGGTAAACGAGCACCCGAAGGGACTCGAGTACCTTTCGCGCTTCGGCCGTCGACGTGCCGAAGTCTTCGCCGACGCTTCACAAGTGAAGGTCAAGACACGCGCCCGGGAGTTGACGCAACGGCTGCAGCGGTTCCAGGCGCAAGTGCGCGAGACCGGCCGGGGCGTCGGTATGGTCCTGTCACTGTTCCGGCGTGGGTAGGGACGGTGCCGTGTTTAATCACTGCCGCCGAAGATCAACCGTTCTTCCGGCATACGCGTCCAGTAAAACACTCACGTATTCGACCATGCTCGTCGTCTCGGACGCCAAGGCGGGCCAGTGAAATGGGGCCGTCATGTCCGTAACGGTTTGCTCCAAGTCGATACTCAGGAGTTCGGCTACCGCGACCGCTTGCGAAGCGGTTTTGTCTTCGGGCCATAACTCCGCATCGAGACAAACCGATACGTCGCCATCGTCGTCAAGGTTGACGTCGGCCAGAAGCGCCCCAAGGCGCTCTCCCGCATTCACGGCGTCGTCAAGCAGTGCTCCCCTTATCAGAAGTTCGACCTTTCTTGCGTCGAGTTCGAATACCGGCTTCATATTCTTAAACCTCCACAAAGATAGCTTGACGCTTCGACCGCGAGGGTCCGGACGAACGTCATCTTGTGTCACGCTACGAAAGTTGAGAAAGTACGGCCATGACAAATGTTGTCGAGCGGCGCAATCAACGACGAATTCTTATGGCTACATTTTATTCGAATGTGGCCTTGGCCGTCTTCGTCACCGGTCTTGTCGCGCCTGCCTTCGCCCTGGCCCTCGGAATGGCGCCTGAGAGCTTGATTTCGAAGTTGTACAGCCTTGATGCCTGGACTGTGCTATACTATTTCGGCTTCGTGATCATCCTGACGGCGTTTTTCTACATTCTCGGTAGCTTTCAGCTACGTAAATTTGAGTGAGGAGATAAGCCGATGACCGACCTCATACAGCTTTTATCTCACCCGGCCGTCGCCGTGGCGTTGATCCTTCTGGCCGGCATTGCTGTCCCGGGCATCATCTCCATTGTCTACGACGAGATCACGACGCGCAAACGCGAACGGCTTGAGCGTGAAGTTCTTCGCGACTTCGACGTGGCCGTTTCAGAGTTGCAAGACACCGCGATAGACGATCCTACCCTTGCCGCCTCAACGGAACAGCTTAGTGACTTTGAAAAAGCACGCGCGATGGATGAAGGCGTATTGATCGCCGGAAAATACGCTTTTCGACACAGGCACTCGGTCATTGTTAGCGACCGCGACCTTGTGAGCCTTCACACTTTTAAACCGCGTCCGCTTGAAGCTTTTATCGATGAGACCAAAAACTTCATCCTAAAGGGCAGGGCGCGGTCGCAGCCCCAATCATCGGCTTTCGTCACCATCGGCGACGTCTACGCATTTATGCATGGCGTTATGAGCGCAGGGATGATGGACGAGGCCAGTGCAAAAACGATCAAGGCGGCCATCGAGCACTTGCGATCGTCGCGCGGCCAAGAGCGCCAGCGTGCTACTCATCCAGAGCACGCCACCACCCAAGGCTAATCGAAATATTTCCGGTTTCCGGCCGAATCGCCTATACTTCGGCCATGTCCAGGACATGCCCGAACCGAGCCGGATTTCTGGCCGCCGCCATCGCCGCAGGCGTTCTTACCGCCACGTCGACGCCGGCAGTTGCCGCCGATCGCGCCACCGTTTGCGCGGCGCTTGGCGACGTGATCCGGGTTGCCGTGGATCAGATCGTCACCGGCAATCAATCGGCACGCCTCACTACCGCCTTGGAGGCTCATGAACGCCTCGAATGTCCGGTAAATACGCTCCTCGATGCACTGCGCGTGCCGTCGCTCGACGACGAAGCCGCGGGCGAGGGGAGTTACCCCAAACGCGACAGCGACCGCCGCCAAAACTGACGTTCGGCCGTCAGGTCGCGTTGTACCTCATGACGAGCTGGTAAAAGTGTTCGAGCACGTCAGGATCTTCGATTGCATCGAGATCCTGCGCGAGCTGCAGAGTTGCTAGTGACGGCCCGCACGCACCAGGCCCCGGCAACGGCGTGAAGAATTCGCCAACCTGCCGATCGAGGAGCTGGCCGAATTCGAATAGCCGACTGGCGCCGATCCGGTTGGCGCCGGTCTCGTATTTCTGAATTTGCTGAAAGGATATACCGACGTGCGCGGCGAGTTTTTTCTGAGACACCTTCGCGGTCTCTCGAAAATACTTCAATCGTCCGCCGACGTGGATATCCACCGGATGATATGCCATCGATTCCTATTTCCCTTTACAGAGCACACCGTTTCTTATAATTTCCTCTAAGTCATTGAAATAGCTGCATTATTTTCCATAATGTATATTATACGACTTTTTTGTGTATTTAATCGCGCAGCGGTCTAAAGCAATATCCCGCTATTCACTTTCCGGATTTCGCCGCGTCCGAGGGCGCGCAGATCGGCGGCGTACTCGATCACTTCGCGGTGCGACTGCAGGCAGCCGTTCACGTAGATACGCGGCCCCTCCACAAACACGGTTTCACCGTCCCTGCGGAGCGTGCGGACAGCATCGCGCACCGAAGGCGGCAGCTCACGGCGTCCCAGCGCCGTCATACGTCTTTGGCCTTCTGAGATGCCCACAGGCGCCGTTTCACAGGCATGATGCATTTATGCCCCATACTGCACGACCCCCCCCGAAAGCGTCTGATAGAGCTGAAATGCCAGGTTCCCGGCAGCGACGATGACCAGGATCACGCCTAGGGCGACAACCCACCCTCGCCCGCGATCCACACAGAACATGCCGGGCACGATCAGCGCCAGTGTCTACGCAGCCAGTTCAGCCAAGGACAGCTCACCCATTGCCAGACCCCTCCGGCCGGACAGGAGGCAACGGCGTGCCCCCGAGAAGGTGTTTATAGCGACGGTTTTTGAATGCAAAGGCCGTGCGCGCCTTGATCGGCCGGTTATGGTGCCGTTTCACCAAAACCCTATGCTCACCAAGTTTGAGAGACCCCCAATCTTGCGGCAGGATCAGCGGCACGCCTTCGAGGTTTTCCGAGAAGGAATCTCCCCTGCCCCCCTCGGATCGAGAATGACGCATTCGGGTTTCCTTGCCGACCATTTCGGCCAGCATTTCGCGCGAATTCTTGTCGCCCTGGGCGAACGCGGCAATGTAGTCCGTGTTCTGTAGGAACGTATCGAGCGCTTCGCGGCCGTACTTTTCCTGAATCTGCGAAAACGCCTGAATAACTGTCATGACGTGAACGCCCATGCCGGCGCCGCGGTCGTAGACCTCGGGCACGGCTTCCGTGCGCTTGAGCGAAGTGAATTCCTCAAGCAGCAGCAACATTTGATGGTGCGCTCTCGCGTCGGCTTTGGATCTCGATATGAGCGTAAAGATGATATTCGAGATCAGCGCCGTGGTCATCGAGGACACAAACTCGCGATCCTTGGCGGCCGTCACGATATAGACGGTTCCCGGCCGCTTGCCGTCAACCAGGCTAAGCGGCGTAAAGTCGGAACCCGACAATGCGTATTCTACCGCGCCGGACCGATAAGATTGCAACGCGGCCCGAAACGTGCCGACGACGCCGGCGAAAGTGCGCGCGGAACCCATCGCCAATTCGGCGTATTCCGTCAATCCGCCGACCACGTTCCGGGGATACCCCCGCTCACGCGCCAGGTCCTTCGCTTCAACGAGCTTGGCCACCAGCGGCGAGATTTTCGCCGCCTTGGCTGCGGCTTCGATATCCTCATCAAACTCGGAGAGCCAATGCACCACGTTCGTAAGGTACGCTTCGCGGTTGGTGCTCCGGGCGTCGAAAACCTCCCACGCCAGCAACGCATTCAAGAGCCCGACCGCATCGTTATCGAAGTACGATCCATCTTTACTTGTCAGATGCGGCACCAGGAGCGTTGCGGTCTCGTAAACTTGACGCTCGATCTCGGCGTCATCACCCGGCATGAGGCTGATCGATATCGGGTTATATCGAGCCGTGTTGCGCGACGTCCATTCGAGACGGTACACGTCGGAGAACTTACTTCGAGCCTTCGCCGTCTCCTCCCACAATTCGCCCTTGGCATCGATCACGACGCACGCGCCGGGATACGTGAGCAAGGTCGGAATCACGATTCCTTGCGTCTTACCGGACTGTGTGCCGGCCGACACCATGATATGGCGCGGCTTGCCCGTGATGAGCTGGCCGCCGAGAGCGGTACCGAGAACGACCCCCCGCGCGTCGCGCAGGCCGAATTTCCCAATCTGCCATCGGCTCGCGTAGCGGGCATCGCCGTAGGACGTGAAGCCCCACGACACCCGGCCGGCCAGCGCCAATACCAGGCCGGTCAACGGCGCCGCCAAAAAGTACCAGAGATACGGTTTCTCGATTTCATGGTAGAACGCCAGGCGTTCACCAAGATACCGCCACCATTCCAGGTTGCCGGCGTCGAAATCCGTATGAATGTGCATCGCGATAAAAGCGACCGGAAAGCCGCAAAGGAAAAGAAGCGTATCCACGCGCCGGCGCCACTTAATCGACATCCGGATTCCTCCATACGGTTTCGAAGCTGTCACGATGCGGCCTCACAACTTCAGTCACCACGCGCCGATCCTTCAGACGTGCGCAATGGATCACCATATCGATCCGGCCTCGGAAGAACGATTCCGTGTAGGCCCGATCGAAACCGTTCAACGCCAGCAATTCGGCAAGTGACGCGATGGTATCGCGCGCAGAGTTGGCATGCAGTGTCGTGATAATGCCGTCCTGGCCCATCGTGAACAGTCGCAGCGTCAGCGTGACGTTCTGGACGTTCAGCTCCCCAAGTACGATGCGATCCGGCGACGACATTTGCAGGAAGCTCATGAGGTCTTTGTAGGAATAGTCCGTATCCGAGCTGGACGGGTTCATTCTCAGATGAAACCGAAGCCGCTGTTCCGGCACCAGCTCTTGCGTGTCCTCTACGTAGATCGGTGCGCTATCCGTCATCGCCTCACAGAGCAAGTCAGTGAGTGACGTTTTCCCCGCGTTTGTTGATCCGGACACGAGGATATTTTCGCGCTTCTGGACCGCCGTAACGATGGTGGCGGCCACGTCGTTCGGCAGCCCGAAATCCTTGAGCTTGAAATTGCCGCGTCTGAATAAACGGATCGTCGCGGCGACACCTGGCCCCGACGTGACAGGATCGATCACGTTCGCGCCCAGGAGCAACATCATGCGATGATTACCCGGTAACTTCGCTTGAAGCTGCGGGCGTCGATCGTCAAAGGTTTGACCCGTCGAGATCGCGACGGCCCGCGCGAGCTGACGCCACCAATCGACGGTAAGTGACGGAATCTTTTGGTTCCGCCACTCACCTTTGACGTTCTGCAGAGCGATGACGCCCGGCCCGTTGGCCTTCAATTCGATCAGTTTCTTGTCGTCAAGAAACGCTCGAATGTCGCCGAGATAGTGCGCGACCGTCTCCGACATCAGAACCAGCCCAAATCCGACCTCCACGCATTGATATCGGAGGTATTGGTCCACTCAGACGGACAGCCCGGAAACTGATAGTAATTCGTCGTGCAAATTTGCGCGCAGTTACTCACGCCCTTTTGTGCGGTTTCGGTCGCGACCGTAACGCCATCCGGCCGGATGCGTTGCCGCGTGGCCTGGTACGTGCCTGACCGGTAATTGTAATGCCAGCTAGAGCTTTGGCCGCACTCACCACCGAAGCCGGTGTTCCCGTTCGACGCCAATGTCCATCCGGACACGACCGAATAACAAGTGTCGCCGAGGTTCAATGGCGTTGCGGCGCCGGCGTTGTGCTCATACTCGGTCCCGTCCGGCCGTTCGTAAACTTGTATCGTGTCTCGATTCTGATAACCGATACACGAGTCCTCGACGTACTCCACATCGGTATTTCTAAGGAACGAACGTAGAAGCGAGTACCCTTCCGGTTGGGCATCATCACGCAACACGGCCTGTTCCACATACGTCTTGCCGGCCGGTTGTGGCAACGTGATATAAAGCGCCTCCAACGGAAACGCCTGAAGGTTTGAGTCGTCGGCCTGCCACCCCTGGGCTTCACGCTGATGCTCATACCGAATTGCTCCTTCGGCGCACCCTCTCACCACATCGCCAGTATCCGTGCGTACGATCCGGACACCGCCGAGAGAGAAACCGTCATAATCGTTATGGAAGCTTTCGCAACCGGTTCCGGTTTCTTCGAGATTTGCGATCGCTTCGGTGTCCGGCTGGCAAACCGCCGTTCGATACTCCTGGGCGCCGGTTACCGCAATCTTAATCCGGTATTGCTGGTACAACTTGTTTTCATCGTAGTCCGGCATCGCATCGCACACGCTATAATCCTTTTGGTGCACGAAAAAGTCTTCCGAGTCCGCGCACTCTCCCGCTGCCTGCATGCGACCGTCCGGAAGCTCGTACATCGGCCGTTCACGCGCCCATGTCACACCGGCGGCGAAATCGTCTCGCATCGACTCGCATTCCTGCAATACCATCGGAAATTGCTCGCCCGTCCGGGCGGCGCAATCGCCGACCAGGTTCATCTCGTTCCGACGGCCGAGAAACACCAGCTTTGTATGCTGCTGCGCGAAACCTTCGGCCACGGATGCGACCACCTGACATCCGTCCGGAGACTCGAAAATCTCGAAGGACATTTCCTCGTCCGGTTCGCAGTCGTCATCCAGATACGTCGTGTTGGCGCCGTAGGTGTAATAGCGCCGCGCCTCGGCATACGCCGTCAGCTCATCCTCGCGCACGTCGTATTCGCACCCGACGTAGGACGTTTTAATTTCGGCCGTCTCCAACGACTCAACGCACGGCCCCGTGGCCTCGCCGTTTTTCGTCGGCGCCTGCATGATGATGATTTTCGTCTCATCATCGCTAAGCACCGGCTCGCAGCCTTCCGTTGTCGTGCCGTAGGCATCCGTCGCCACCGTAACCTGTTCGGCCGCCGTCTCCGGGAGCTGGAGCTGCGGCGGGTTGGCCAGGGAGTTCTCCTTGGTCTCGTTACCGCCGCCAATCGAGGATGTTTCGAGACCGGACGAATCGCGCGACTGCGCCGCGCTCGCGTCTTCGGCTTTTTCCTCGATCGTTTCCTCATCACCGCCGAGCTGGCCCGCCGCGCGGATCAGGGCGGCCGGATTGCCCGAGACCAGCAACCGCGATCCGGACGAAATACGCGCCGCGTTGCCCGTCCGTGCCACCGACGACAACCCGGCCACGGGCATGGCGTCCTCGGCGCCAGGCGATTTGGTCATGGTCTGCCAGTTGATTCGAGCGCCGTTCTGAATGATTTGAACGGCCCCTTCGAGATACTTTCCGACCGCCGACTTCGCGGATTGATTGCCAACCCGCGAAATCCGCCCGCGGACGGTCCCGGGTTGCGACAGATCGACATCGCCGATCGTCTCGACATTGGCAACGGCGTCCTGAGCATATGACGCCGGCGCCGGCATGATGACGACCGCCACGGCGGCAGCCATCAGGACAAACAAGGTTCTCATCATCGCTGTGTCTCCTCTGTGGGATTTTGCGCGATACCCCGTAGGTCTCGGAAGAAATCGCCCGAACATTCAAACGTGAGTGTCGGCGCTGGCCCGTTCAGCTCAACGATCCGGTAGGCATTGGGGAAATACCACTGCCGGCCCGGGATCGCGTGAACCAGCGTCCCTTTCGCGACCGTGACGCGGGGCGCCAGGTTCGCGGCGTTGCGTAACGCTTCCGCCGTGACCTGACCGAGTGACTGATTCAACGCCTGACCTGCCGCCGTGAACGTGCCATCGCTTGTAGTCCCATCGTCGCTACTGTCGCCTTGCGTCGCATACGCGACGGCGGCCGAGATCGCCGTCGCCGCAATCACCGTTCCATATTTCTCGAAGAAACGGTTATCCACCACGCCGGTAAGCCCGGAACGCCCCATCGCATCAGCCGCAGCGGTTTTCTGCAGCACGATCGACGCCCCGTCCGGCCGAATGATTTCCTCCCATTCGGCGCTTACCCGCGTGTCACCCTGTTTGCTCAGGGGTTCGAATTTTCCAATGAATTTCGTGCCGCGCGGCAGCAGCACCAGGCGGCCGTCAACGCTGAAAACGTCGCGGTCGACGTGCGCGTTGATCGGCCCCGCAATCTGCGTATTGAGCGTCTGGCCGAGCACGAGCGGGATAAAGAAATCCCGTTTCATCGTCCGGCAGCGTTCAATCGGCAACGTCGACACGTCGCCGGCAAATCGCGACGGTGCTTTTTCGCCTTGATACGTCGGCTCGCTGATCGCCCAGGCGGGCGCATCATCGAGCGCACTCCCGCCGAGCGTCACGCCGGCAGGCGACACCTTGGGCACTTGCACCGGCTGAGCCAGCGCAACGGCAAGCGACCGCGCGGCCTCATTGACCCGAGGATCGGGCGGCGGCGCCTTCGGCGGCGCCGGCCTCGCCACTGGCTTGGGCGGCGGGGCCTTCCCCTCACCCGTCAGCTCGATACGCGAAATGTTCCCGCCCCAGCCGATGATGACCGTCCCGCGCGCCATGCCGCCCGTTTCCGGACTGAAAATCAGCTTCATCGTGCAGGACTGCCCGGGTTGCATGTCCGGGCAGGAACCGCTCGACGCGAACGACGCCGATCCGCTTAATTCCACGTACTGCATTTTCAACGGCTGGCCGCCGCTGTTCTGCAGCTTCACATCGCGGAACCGCTCAACGTCGATTTCGACCAGACCGAAATCAACACGGTCCGGCGCCGTCAACACGGCCGCCCTGGGT
>MRWG01001055.1_pt1 | contig 20439 bp, 19 predicted proteins | sample 1013341 | NCBI WGS metagenome assembly MRWG01 (sample SAMN06117577, study PRJNA244670) | biofilm metagenome | biome: Water; feature: Cathode Biofilm; material: Biofilm; isolation source: microbial consortium enriched at the cathode of a solar microbial fuel cell | place: USA: District of Columbia ... | reverse complement strand
CGACGCGCCGGGACTGACGGGCGCGCGCGACGCGTTCCGGGACTGCGCCGACGGCACGTCGACCTATCGCCTGTCGGGCCTCAAGCGGTGCATGGACTATCACCACGACGACCTGCTCCGGAACCTCAACATCGACTACTGGCAGAACCAGCCGGGGAGTTAACGCTTACACGTCATCCCGGAAGCGGGTTTCCCCCGAGCGCAAGCGAGGCCGGGAAAGCCAGCTCTCCGGGACCTATTCAGACATCACGCCAAGCCGCACGATGGGTCCCGGGTCTCGCCGGCATGTGCCGTCTCGCCCGGGATGACGATTGTTTTTACCTCCCCGCTGGCCCCCCGGGAACCCGTCCGCTAAACTCTCTCCAAGGCAACAAGCCGCATGATCATTGGGGAGGAACCGGATGCCGATCGCATCACCGAACGATACCGTACGGCTCGATATCGAAAACGCCGTCGCCACCATCACCATCAACCGCCCGGACAGCCTGAACGCCATTAACGACGACGTGGTGACGGCGCTGATCGAGATCACCGGCGCGCTGCGCGACAGCAAGGACGTGCGCTGCGTGGTGCTGACCGGCGCCGGCGATCACTTCATGGCGGGCGGCGACGTCAAGCGCTTCAAGCGCAAGTTCGAGGAGGTCGAGAACGACGACGCGGCGCGCGAATGGTTCAACTCGATCCTCGGGCGCATCCACTACGTGGTCGACAACATGTACAACCTGCCGATGCCGGTCGTCGGCGCGGTCAAGGGCGCGGTCGCCGGCGCCGGGTTCAGCCTGATGCTCGGTTGCGACCTTGTGATCGCACGTGAAGGCGGCATCTTCACCCTCGCCTACTGCCACCTCGGCACCAGCCCGGACGGCGGTTCGACCTGGCACCTGCCGCGCACGCTGGGCATGAAACGCGCCATGGAAGTAGCGCTGCTGGGCGACCGGTTCGGCCCGGAACAGGCGCTGGAATGGGGCCTGATCAACAAGGTCGTCGCCGAGGCGGACTTCGAGGCCGAGGTCGCCAAGCTGGCGAAACGCCTCGCCGCCGGGCCGACGTTCGCCTACGGCAAGACCAAGAAGCTGCTATTGCAGAGCTCGGACAACGACATGGAAACGCAACTGGGCCTCGAGACCGAGAGCTTCGTCAACTGCGCCATGAGCAAGGATTTCAGGAAAGGCGTCACCGCCTTCGTCGACAAGCAGAAGCCGGACTTCACCGGCGAATAAGGGGAAGAACACATGAGCGAACAGAAACTCGCGGGCAAGGTCGCACTTGTCACCGGCTCGGCCCGTAACATCGGCCGCGCCATCGCGCATCACCTGGCCGACGACGGCGCCGACATCGTCGTCAACGGTGTCTCCGACAAGGACGCGGTCGACAGCGTCGTCAAGGAGATCCAGGACAAGGGCCGCAAGGCCATCGGCTGCATGGCCAACGTGGCCGACGCCGGCGCCGTCGGGGACATGGCCAAGCGCGCCAGGGACGAACTGGGCAGCATCGACATCCTTGTCGTCAACGCGTCATCGCGCGGCCAGGTGCCGTTCCTGGAGATGACGTTCGAGCAGTTTCACAACGTCGTCGATATCTCCATCGACGGCACCTTCCACCTGGCGCAGGCGTGCATCCCGATGATGCAGGAAAAGGGCTGGGGCCGGATCGTCACCATCGGCGGCGTGTCGTGGCACGTCGGCACCCCGACGCGAGTCCACAACCTGGTGTCCAAGGCGGGCATCTCCGGATTCACGCGCGGGCTCGCCGTGGAATTCGCCAAGGATGGCATCACCGCCAACAGCGTCTCGCCCGGCTTCATCGACACGGTGCGTCCGGCCTCCGCCGGGGCGCTGCCGAACCGCCCGGTGAAGGCGCCGGTCGAGCGCATGGGCACGGTCGACGAGGTGGCGTCGATGGTGCACTACCTGTGCCTGCCGGAAAGTGCCTACGTGACCGGCCAGATCATGCACGTCAACGGCGGCATGTACCTGGGCGGGAGCTGATGGCGGATAAACCGCTTTCCGGACAGGCGGCGGTCGTCACCGGGGCAGCCAAGAACATCGGCCGCGAGATCGCGCTGACGCTCGCCGCCGACGGCGCGGGCGTCGTCATCAACGGCAAGTCGGACAGAGCCGCCGCCGACGCGGTCGTGGCCGAGATCGGGGCCCAGGGCGGCACGGCCGTCGTGCACATGGCCGACATCGCCGACCCGGATCAGGCCGAGGGATTGATCCGCGCCGCCATCGATGCGTTCGGCCGGCTCGATATCCTGGCCCTCAACGCCGGCATCCGGCGCCAGAACCCGATCGTCGATATCCCGCTCGAGGAATGGCGCGAGGTCATGACCATGGACCTGGAAGCGCCGTTCGTGCTGGCCCGGGCGGCGCTGCCGCATATGCTCGAGAACGGGTACGGGCGCATCGTCACCCTCGGCGGCACCAGCGCACACACGGGCAACGTCGGCCGCGCCCACGTCGGCGCGGCGAAGATGGGGCTGCTGTCGCTGACCCGCTCCATCGCCATGGAATTCGGGCCGCAAGGCGTGACCGCCAACATGGTGGCGCCCGGTCACATCGACACGGTGCGGGGCGCGGCCGCCGGCCAGCGCTCGAACTCGGGTGCCGGGCGGCCGATCCAGCGCATGGGCACGACCCGCGAGATCGCGGCGATGGTCCGGCACCTGTGCGGCCCGGACGGCGCTTACATCACCGGGCAGTGCCTGCACGTCGACGGCGGGATCTATCTGGGGGGAGCTTGATTGTCAAAGTCGCCCCTCCCTGTCATTCCGGCGCAGGCCGGAATCCAGCACGGCTAATATATTCTCCGATTGAGGATTGCGTTTGTATCTCTGGGCCCCGGCCTCCGCCGGGGCGACGCCTCTTTTGGCAGACGCGAGTGGCCTCACGTCCCCGGGCCGAGCATCTGCTTGAGGATCTTCATGACCTCGTCCTCGTTGCCGGTCTTCAGATCCTCTTCGCGCTCGTACTTGCCGCCGAAGCACGCGTCGTGCTGGCCATAGCCGCGATCGACGGGTTCGGTGCGCTCGGGCACCGACTGCTTGGGCGCGTCGGCCACTGCCGCGGCGGGCAGCGCGGTCATCACGGCGATGGTCAGGATGGCGGTTATCCGGGGCACGTCCATGTTGCCTCCTCGTCGAGAGGATACACCGGGCGCAACAGGTCGCGCCAATCAAAGTTCTTCAGCACCGGCGAGGTGAGCCCCGGGCAGTCGACCTCGTAAACGTAGTCGGGCGGGAAGAACTCGTCGAAACCGGCGCGGAAATGGCCGCGCGACTTGACGACGACCGTGCGCAGGTCGGCGATATTCAGGCCGAACTGCTCGATCATCATCGGGTCGGCGCACTGCTTGCGGTTCGACGCCACACCGATCAGCACACCGCCGCATTTGAGCAGCGCCGTCGGCCCGAGCTCGATGGCGCGTCCCTTGAGCAGCCCGCGCCGGCCGACGAACGAACCGTCGGTCAGCTTTTCGATGGTCACATTAAGGGTCAGCGGCTCGTCGAACTCGGTGCGGGGTTCCCCGTTGAACGTCACCGAGAGGCTTTTCCCCTCGCCCGCCGCGTGGGCCTGGGCGGCGACGGCGGGATCGATCATCAGGCCGATGAACGCCCCGTCGACACCGGCATCGGTAAAGGCTTTAGCGATAAAGGTCGTGCAGCCCGATCCGCCGCCGCCCGGGTTGTCGGCGACGTCGGCCATGATGCAGGACCGGAGCGTCGGGTCGCGGCCCAACTGCGCCGCCAGTTCGGTGGCGCGCGCGAGCGGCGTCAGGTCCTTCTTGAAGCGTTCGCGGTCGGCCCAGGCGCGTTTGGCGATGTCCTCGGCCAACGCCTTCGCCGGGGCCGGATCGTTCCTCGACGTGACGATCGCCGACATGCCGCACTTGGGGCTGTCGGAATAGATGAAGCCGGCGCAGACCGAAACATTGAGGATGTCGTCATCGATCCTGGTCTGGCCGTAATCGATAAGATCGGCATAAGGCCCCTCGGCCGTCAGGAGCGTCACCGTCGGTGCCGCGATCGGCACCTTGATGAAGTGCTGGTGCGGCGTCATGCCGTCCCACATCTCGGCCATGATGCGCGCGGCCTCGGCGGCGCGTTCGCGCTGGTCGACGTGCGGATTGGTGAGGTACGCGACCAGCACGTCGGTCAGCGACGCCATCGGCTCGGAGACGTTGGCGTGCAGATCCAGCGTCGCGAGCAACGGCACGTCGTTGCCGACCACGTCGCGCACCATCTCGTAGATGCGGGCGTCGGGATCGAACTCGCCGGTCGCGCGCATGGCGCCGTGGCTGACCACGTAGACGCCGTCGAGATCGCCGGCGGCGCGGAGATACCCCTCCATCAGTTTCAGGGTAGCCATGAAGAAGTCCTGATCGATGGACCCGCCGGGCTCGGCATCCGCGGCGACGATGGGGACCAGCTCCCAGTCGGGATACAGGCGGGTCATCTCTTCGTTGAAACCGACGATCTCGGACGGCAGCTTGGGCGCCGGCTTTTTGAGCTCGGCCGTGATCTCATCGCCCTGCAGGTAGCAGCGCTTGCGGTAGTCGGCCTCGGTGGTGACCGGCGAGAAGTTGTTGCTTTCCAGCATGAAGGCCAGGATGGCGACGCGTTTGGACATGTCAGTCTATTCCCCGAATGAAAAGGGGCACCCTGCGAACAAGGTGCCCCCCGAAGTCGATATGGTTCCGGTCAGCGCGAGCGCAGTCTCGGATCCAGCGTGTCGCGGACCGAATCGCCGAACAGGTTGAACCCGAACACGGCGAGCGAGATGGCGACGCCGGGCCAGATCGCGACCCACGGCGCGCTTTCCGCATATTCCTCGGCACCGCCCTGCAGCATCAGGCCCCAGGCCGGCGTCGGCTCCTGCACGCCCATGCCGAGATACGACAGCGAGGCTTCGAGCAGGATCGCCTGACCGACGAACGCGGTGAACAGGATCAGGAACGGTGCCATCACGTTCGGCACCATGTGACGCAGGATGATCCGCATGTGGCCGAAACCGAGCGCACGAGCGGCGTCCACATACGGGATTTCGCGGATCGCCAGCGCGTTGGAACGCACCACCCGCGCGCACTGCGGCACGAACGGAATGGTGATGGCGATGATCACGTTCTGCGTCCCGGTGCCCAGCGTGGCAACGACGGCCAGCGCCAGGATGATCAGCGGAAACGCCATGAAGACGTCCATGATGCGCTGGAAGATCAGGTCGAAGGTACCGCCGAAGTAGGCCGACGCGACGCCCAGGACCAGCCCGAGCACGGCGCCGACGGTCGCCGCCGCGAAACCGACGAACAGCGCCGTCCGCGCCCCGTACAGGATACGCGTGAAGATATCGCGGCCGAACTGGTCCGTGCCGAGGATGTAATCCGCCCCCGGTGGCGTCAGCATGGCGGCGAAGTCGTTGTACTCCGGATGGTAAGGCGTCAGCCACGGCGCGAAGATCGCCGCGAAGATCATCAGGATGACGACGCCGAGACCGGCCACGCCGATGGGCTGCTTGCGCGCCATCGTCTTGGCTTTTTGCCATAACGGAGTCTTGTCAAGTTCCTCGACCTGGGCTTCGAGAGCAGATTCACTAACTGTGTTCATTTTTCGATACCCTTAACTGTAGCGAATTCGCGGGTCGAGCCACGCGTAGGCAAGATCGATGACGAAATTGGTGATCACGAAGACGAGCACCACCAGCATCACCAGCGCCTGCGTCATGGCGTAGTCGTGGTTGGTCACGCTTTCCACGAACAGCTTGCCGAGGCCGTTCAGGTTGAACACCTGCTCGGTCACGACCAGTCCGCCCATGAGGAACGCGAACTCGATCCCGATGATCGTCACGACCGGCAGCATGGAGTTCTTGAGCGCATGCCGGTTGATGACGACCTTCTCGACCAAGCCCTTGGCGCGGGCCGTGCGGATATAATCCTCGCGCAGCACTTCCAAAAGCGCCGAGCGCGTCATACGGGTGGCCACGGCGGAATACCGGTAACCGGTCGCGACCGCGGGCCAGATCAACTGTGAAATGTTATGTATCGGGTCTTCCCAGATCGGCTTGTATTCGATCGGTGGCATCCACGGTATGCCGGTCATCTCCTGTGTGATGATCAGCAGGCCCAGGATGATCATGATGCCGAGCCAGAACGACGGAATGGCGATACCGGCAATGGAGAACGCGCGAACCGCGTAATCGAGCCAGGTATCCTGTTTGATGGCCGAAATCGCGCCCAGCGGAATGGCGATCACGGTCGCCACGAACGTGGCCATGATCGCGACCTGCAACGAGAGCTCGAAGCGCAATCCGATTTCCTCGAGGATCGGCTTGCCGGTCCACATCGACTTACCCAGGTCGAGAGTGAAGAACCCCCACATGAAATCGACGAACTGAACAAACATCGGCCGGTCGATGCCTAGGTCCTTGCGGCAGATGTCGATTTGTTCCTGGTCGACGTAGAGGCCGGTGCCGGCGAACCTGAGTTCGCATACGTCGCCCGGAATCAGCCGCATCAGGAAGAACACGAGAATCCCGGCACCGATCAGCGTCGGAATCATCAGGAGCACGCGTTTTAGAATATACTTAGACATGAGTGCCCAACCGTATTTCCCAAAGTTAGATTATTGTTGTTGATCGGTTACCCGCCCGCCGCTCTCGCGGCGGGCGGGTCCGATAGTTCGCTTACGCGATTACTTGTCCAGCCAGATTTGATCCAGATGCTGGGCCAAGTAGTGCGACGGCGCGATCTTCCACCCCTTCACGTAGGAACGGTGCGGATTGATCTTGTACCACCACAGCGTGATGATACCGCTCGCTTCTTCGCTGAGAGAACGCGTCTCGTACTGACGGACCAGGTCACGCAGCACTTTCGGGTCGTTCTCTTTTTCGATCTTGGCGTAGATCGCTTCCAGCTCGGGATCTTCAAAGCTGCCGTAGTTGTTGCCGGCGGAACCAAGGAACTTGGTCATGTCGGCAATCGGGTTAATAACCGACTGGCAGTTGAAGTCGATCGAGACGTCGAAGTCCTTCTTCTTACGAAGCGTGTCGTAGAACGGACCGGACGGCTGGACGCGTTGGTTGGTTTCGAGACCAATCTTGCGCCACTGGTCGACGAGCCACGTGCCGACAACCTTGTAAGGCTGGTCGACGCCACGGTTCGAGAAGTCGATCGACAGCCCGGAATGGCCGGCATCGGCGAGAAGCTTCTTGGCTTCGGCGCGCGAAGCTTCGATATCCTCGCTGTAGCCCTTCAGCTTGAGCAGTTCTTCCTTGGTCGCCGCAAGCGGGTGATTCGGGAAGATAACGCCGCCGACCGTTTTCACGATGGCGATCTGCGACAGGTACTTGGACCCGCCCCAACGGTCGACGCCGAGGGTCAGAGCCTGACGTACGCGGGCGTCGTCGAACGGCTTGCGCTTCTGGTTCGGGGTCGCGAGCAGAACGCAGTTCCAGTCGCTTTCCTGAACGGTGATCTTGTCACCGAGCGCTTTGACCAGGTCGTCACGAGCTTTCGGCGGGAAGCCGCGGAACTCGATGGCGGCACGGTCGCCGCGGATCGCCTGAAGACGGACAGCCATTTTCGGTGCCGCAATGGCCTTGAAGCCATCGAGGTACGGCTTGCCTTCGAAGTGATAACCGTCGTACTTGACGCCTTCGACGAACGCACCCGGCTGGTACTGAACGAATTTGAACGGACCCGTGCCGTTCACGTTCGCCTTGTGCCATTCCATACCGTGCTCATCCAGGTCCTTCTTCGCGTAGACGAAGTTGAACGGGGTGGCGAGCGCCGGAATGAACGAAGCTGTCGGGAACTTCAGTTTGAAGACGACCGTGTGATCGTCCGGCGTGGTAACGGATTCCACGGCGCGGAAGAACGCCTTACGCGCGGACGGAACACCTTCCGGCGGGAAGATGATCTTGTCCATGGTTGCCTTGACGTCGGCAGACGTCAACGGCGTACCGTCGTGGAACTTGACGCCTTTGCGAAGCTTGAAGGTGTACTTGGTCCCGCCTTCGGTGGCTTCCGGAACCGGACCTTCGCAAAGATCGCATTCGAAGTCCGTCGGATCGGACGGGTTCTGCGGATTCACACGGATCAGCAGGCTGTAGAACGGCCGGATCGGGTGAATCATACCAAAAGTCGTTTCCTGGTGCCCGTCGAACGACGGGATGTTGGAACCGACCACGAAGTTCAGAATACCACCCGACTTGGGTGTCTGAGCCTTCGCTGCGCCCGCACCTGCAGCAAGGCCGAGGCCTACCGCAGCAGCGAGAGCGAGTCTCCCAGTTTGTTTGAGCATTTGAAGTCTCCTTCCCTGAAATGAAGAATTGACGGGATTACCCCACGTCATGTGTCACGCCATGCCCGCGGCGCGATCACACCTCTGTACAGGCCACCCAGTGGCCTGGTTTCACTTCCCGCAACTGCGGGAATTCTTTCTTGCAGTTGTCCACCGCGATCGGACACCGCGGGTGGAACACGCACCCCGGCGGCGGATTGATCGGGCTCGGAATTTCACCCTTGATGATCTCGTGCGCACGGCCCTTCTCGATGTCCGGGTCCGGGATCGGCACCGCATTGAGCAAAAGCTTGGTGTACGGATGCATCGGGTTTTCGAACAGTTCATCGCCGTCCGCCAGTTCGACCAGATTGCCGAGATACATCACGGCGACCCGGTGGCAGATGTGGCGCACGACGGACAGGTCGTGCGAGATGAACAGGTATGTCAGGTCGAACTCATCGCGCAGGTCTTCGAGCAGGTTGATGACCTGGGCCTGAATCGACACGTCCAGGGCCGACACCGCCTCGTCGCAGATAATGAACTCGGGGTCCATGGCGAGCGCGCGGGCAATCCCGACGCGCTGGCGCTGACCGCCCGACATTTCGTGCGGATAGCGGTCGGCGAACGCGGATGCGAGGCCGCAGACGTTCAGCAGGTACTTGGCCCGCTTCTGACGCTCGGCTTCGTCCGTAATGATCTTGTGGACCTTCATCGGCTCCATCAGGATGTCGCCGACCTTCATGCGCGGGTTCAGTGAACTGTACGGGTCCTGGAAGATCACCTGGATCTTCTTGCGGACGTCGATCATCTGCTTCGAATCGTACTTCGTGATGTCGTCGCCGTAGAAAATGATCTCGCCCGCCGTCGGTTTTTCCAACTGCAGGATGCAACGCCCGGTCGTCGTCTTGCCGCAACCGGATTCGCCGACGACACCCAGCGTCTCGCCCCTGAATACCTGGAAGCTGACACCGTCAACCGCCTTCACGTGGGCGACGACGCGCGGAATGAACACGCCTTCCGTCACCGGGAAATACATTTTCAGGTCTTTGACGTCGACCAGAACTTCCTCGAAACCCTTAGAGCTGCCCGGGCGGGTATCCCGCTTCTCGCTCGCAACATCGTTCATCCCACAACTTCCTTCACTTCTTTATCCAGATTTTCTTTTTCAAAGCAGGCTGAGGTATGGCCGTCCGCGATTTCCTCCAATAGCGGGAAACTCTTTGCGCAATGGTCCTGCGCGAAACGGCAGCGCGGACGGAAGGAGCAGCCTTCATCGAGCTTGGTCAGATCGGGCGGCTGGCCGTCGACCGGATCCAGCTTCGCCTCGCGCTGACGGTCCATGCGCGGCACGGACTTCAGAAGTGCCAGCGTATACGGATGGCGCGGCCGGTGATAGATGTCGCTGGCGACGCCCGATTCGATGATGCGGCCCGCATACATGACGTTGACCCGGTCGGCGTAGCGCGCGACCACGCCGAGGTTGTGGGTAATGATGATCATCGCCACGCCCAACTCACGGGTCAGGTTCTTCATGAGTTCCAGGATCTGCGCCTGGATCGTCACGTCGAGCGCGGTCGTCGGTTCGTCGGCGATGATCAGCTTGGGATCGCAGGCCAGCGCCATGGCGATCACCACGCGCTGGCGCATACCGCCCGACAGGTGGTGCGGATACTGCACAAGCCGGCGTTCCGGCTCGGAAATGCCGACCATGTCGAGCAGCTTCTTGGCCTTCGCCATCGCTTCTTCCTCGGACATGCCGAGGTGCGCGATCATCGGCTCGGTCAACTGCATGCCGATCGTCAGAACCGGATTGAGCGACGTCATCGGCTCCTGAAAGATCATGCCGATGTCGCGGCCGCGGATGCTCCGCATCTCGTCGTCCGACAGCGCCAGCAAATCCTTGCCATCGAAATTAATCGAGCCGCCGACAATCTTGCCCGGCGGCCATGGAATCAACCGCATGATGCTCATCGCGGTGACGGATTTTCCCGAACCCGACTCGCCGACAACGGCGACGGTTTCACCTTCTTCGACAGTGTAGGACACACCATCGACAGCTTTCACAGTCCCAGCCGACGTAAAGAACTGGGTCTGGAGATCCTTGATTTCCAGAAGGGCCACGTTTCCTCCCTAGATTAGCCATTGGTTATTATTGTTACGATCAAACGTAGTGTCGCGCACGATGGGTGTCAATTCATAACGCAATCCCGTTTTTTTATTAGAATCATCCCGTATTTTTAAATTAGATAAACCTCATGGAGGCAACCCCCTATCTGGTTCGATTGATTTGAAATTCAAGACAACGCCGCGTTTATGCGTTGAATTTCCCGGCCCGGGATCATCTCGTCCCTTGCCGAGCCGCGATGCGGTTTGCATAGTTGCGCCTCACATCGCGCCGTTCGCCGGCGACATCACGACACAAAAAACTTAGGGAGAGTCATTCATGGCATCCGAACAATTCGAACGCGGACTGAAATGCCGCAAGGAAGTGCTGGGCGAGGAGTACGTCGAAGCGTCGCTCGCCAAGGCCGACGATTTCAACCGCGACTTCCAGGAAATGGTCACCGAATACTGCTGGGGCGGCACCTGGGGCCGCGGCGTGCTGTCGAAGCGCGACCGCTCGATTCTCAATCTCGGCATGCTCGCCGGCCTCGGCAAGTCGAACGAGTTCAAACTGCATTACCGCGGCGCCATCACCAACGGACTCTCGCACGAGGACCTGCGCGAAATCCTGATCCAGATCGCCGTCTACTGCGGCATCCCGGCCGGTATCGAGGCATTCCGCCTCGCACGCGAGGTCAACGCCGACCTCGGCATCGATGTCTCCAACATGGACGGAGGGAAATAAGAATGTCCGCACCTAAAGTCATCGGCTTCGTCGGTCTGGGTCAGATGGGGGGCCCCATGGCCGCCAACATCACCGCCAAGAGCGGGATCGAGACCATCGTCTACGACAAGGCCGGCACCGCCGAGCGCGCGCCCGAAGGCGCCAAGCTGGCGAACTCGCTCGGCGACGTGCTGTCGAGCGCCGACACGGTGTTCCTGTCGGTGCCGGACGGTCCCATATCGATCGCGCTGGCAAAAGAGATCGCCGAATACGACGGCCGCAAGGCAAACGTCGTCGTCGACCTTTCGACCATCGGACCGGAAGCGGCGCGCGAGGCCGGCGACATCCTCAAGGGTGCCGGCGTGACCTATATCGACGCGCCGGTGTCAGGCGGCCAGGCGGGTGCCGCCGCCGGTACGATCACCATCATGTGCGGCGGCCCGAAGGCCGTCCTCGACGAGCACATGGACGTGTTCGAGAGCTTCACCGGCAACGTCGTCCATTGCGGCGAGAATCCCGGTCACGGCCAGGCGGTGAAGATCCTCAACAACTTCCTGTCGGCCACCGCGTTCGCGGCGTCCTCGGAAGCGATCGCCTACGGCATGTCGCAGGGTGTCGAGATGAAGACGATCCTGGATGCGGTCAACGTCTCGACCGGCCGCAACACGGCGACCATGGACAAGTTCCCGAACCGGATCCTGACCGGGACTTACGACTGCGGCTTCGCGACCAAGCTCCAGTCGAAGGACATGAACCTGTTCATCAAGGAAGCCAAGGCCGCCGGCACGCCGCTGACCGTGGCGTCCGTCGTCGCCGCGCTGTGGAACGGCTGCGATGCCCTCAAGCCGGGCAGCGACATCTCGCGCATCTACGACTACATCCGCGAGAAGTGCTGATACGGCGCCTCCCCTTCGAGACGGCCCCATCTCATTGATGGGGCCTCCTCAGGGTGAGGCGAGCGTCAGTCCCTCATCCTGAGGAACGAGCGCCGCGAGTGTCTCGAAGGACGAGGGACTTTTTTCCAGACCGTCTTAGTACCCCTCCTCCAGCAGCGGGAACGCCGACAGCTTGTGCGGCGGGTTTACCGTGTCCGGTTCCATGTATAGGTGCTCGGGCGTGAGCTGGTCGTAGCCGGTGACGCCCAGATTGCCGAGGCAGCACTGCACTTCCTGTTCCAGCAGGTTCAGCATGTGCACCACCCCTTCCGGGCCGGCGGCGGCCAGCGCCAGGCCCTGCAGCCGGCCGATGCCGACCGCGTCGGCGCCGAGCGCCATCGCCTTGACGATGTCCGAGCCGCGCATGATACCGCCGTCCAGGATGACCCGCGCGCGGCCGTCGACGGCGGCGACCACTTCCGGCAGCACCGCCGCGCCGCCACGCCCGTGATCGAGCTGGCGGCCGCCGTGATTGGAGACGTAGATCGCGTCGCAGCCTTCGTTGACGGCGATCTCCGCGTCCTCCGCCGTCGCGATGCCCTTGAGGATCAGCGGGATGTCGTACTTGTCACGGATGCGCTTGAAGTCGTCCCAGTTGAACGAGCGCTGGTATTCCTCGCCGACCGCCTGGGTCTGGCGCGCGACCGACAGGAAGCCCTTGGCCTTGTCGCGCTCGCGCCGGCCGTAATAGTCGAGGTCGATGGTGAAGCAGAACGCCATGTAGCCACCCGCGATGGCGCGGTCGATGTGATCGTCGACCCAGCCGGCATCGCCCCGCACATAGAGCTGAAAGATGCGCGCCGCGTCGGGCGCGGCCTCGGCGACCGCCTCCAGGCCCGGCTTGCAGACCGAGCTCAGCATGTGTATCGCGCCGAACGCGCCGGCCGCCTGCGCGACGCCGGCGCCGCCCGCGTCATGGAACTGCTGCAACGACCCGATCGGCGCCAGGATCACCGGCAGGTTCAAATCGCGGCCGAGGAACGAACACCGCGACGAAAGGCTGCGGACGTCGCGCATCACGCGCGGGCGGAACGCGAGCCGGTCGAGCGACATGCGGTTGCGCTTCTGCGTGGTTTCGGTTTCGGCGCCGCCGACGAGGTAATCCCAGGCGCCGTCGTCGAGCCTGGCGCGCGCCGCCGGCACGAACTTGTGGAGCACGGGGTAAAGGCTTGCGACATCTTCGGTCGCGTTCTGACCATCAGCCATGATTGTTTCTTCCCTTAAGTCTTCTTGGTTGTCGGTTGGTGTCGTTTATTTATGAACTTGCTTGGTGCAGACGATCACCGCGTCGAGATCGGCGTAGACGTAGTCGCCCGGATCGATTACCACGCCGCCGAAGCGGAGCGGCACGTCGGCCAAACCGATGCCGTCGGTGCGCGGGCGCATCGCCGTGCACTTGAGTGCCTTGGTGCCGAAGTCGAGTGCGGCGAACTCGTGCACGTCGCGGATCGCGCCGTTGAAGATCAGGCCCTCCCAGCCCTGGTTGCAGGCTTCGAGGCCGATGTTGCCGCCGCACAGCGCGCGCCGCATCGAGCCCCGGCCGTCGATCACCAGCACCTTGCCCTTACCGCCGCGGCGGATGACGTCGAGGATTCCCTTGTTGTCCTCGTAGGTCGAAAACGTCACCGCCTCGCCGTGGAAGCAGGGCCGTTTGGCGTAGTCGTTGAACATCAGTTCGACGATCTGCGCCGACGGATCCGCGTCGCAGATATCCGCGCAGCGGACGATTTCGTTGTCGGTCATGGTCATCACTCCGGGCAGGTTTTTGTTTTTTTGCTGCCGGGACTTTACGAAGTCTTGGGCAGGGGGTCCATCGTCATTACATTAGCAAAAGACCATATCGACATTTCCAGAGGAGGTTATCCCGTGAGCAAGTTCGCCATCTTCGTCACCGTCAAGATCAAGGACGGCAAGGTCGACGAGTTCCTGTCCCATGCGCACGTCAACGCCACCGCCGCCGTCCGCGACGAACCCAACTGCCACATGTTCCGCGTCATGCAGAACCAGGACGATCCAAACACGATCCATTTCTTCGAGGTCTATACCGAGGCCGCGAGCCTGGATTTCCACCGCGAGACGCCGCACTACAAGGCCTACGACAGCGCCGTCGCCGACCTCATCGCCGACAAGTCCATCGTCAAGGTCGACCTGCTGCAGTAAGTCCCAGCCGGGACCCACGGCACCCCTTTCTCGTTATCCCGGCCTGCCCTCGGCCTGATCGGGGGACGCGGGTTTCCTCCGAGCGTTAGCGAGGCAAGGAAAGCCAGCGATCCGAGACCCATGCCTAGGTCAACTCCAGGCCATCGATAGGTCCATCGCATCCGAACGCGTAAGGCGTTCGGGCGATACCTGACGCCCGGGATGACGTGCGAGTTATGTCGGTTCTCGCCCCGCACGCGACGAGATATAATCTGTTCATGGATTCCGCCGTTCACCTGTTGACCATCCTTATCGCCGCGTGGGTTTTCGGCCACGTGGCGGAGTTCATCAAAATTCCGGCCGCGGTGGGACAAGTGCTGGCCGGCGTGGTCGTGGCGACGGCAAGCGGCTTCGTGCCCGAGGATTCGGTGTGGCTCTACGGCATCGCGACGGACCCGGCCGTGCAGGGCGTCGGCGAGGCCGGCATCATCATGCTTCTGCTCTACGCCGGTATCGAAATGCGCCCCAGCGATATCGCCGAACACGAACGCGAGGCTTTTGCCGTCGCCATCGGCGGCGTCGCCGTGCCGCTGGCGCTCGGTTTCGCGCTGGCCTGGGTGTATCTGCCCGACAGTGCCGCGCGCGGCGCACAGGCCTTCGTCGTCGGCGTGGCGCTGTCGATTTCGGCCATCGCGGTGGCGGCCAAGGTGTTCATGGACTTCCGACTGATGCACCACGCCGTCGGTCAGATCAGCATCGCCGCCGCCGTGATCGACGACATCATCGGTCTGATCCTTCTCGGCGTCGTCACCGAACTCATCGCCACCGGCGCACCGCCCGACGCGCTCGCACTCGGGCTGATGCTGGGCAAGGTCACGGTGTTCTTCGGCGTCACCTGGGCCGTCGGGCATTTCCTGTTCGAACGCCTGTGGCGCGCCTTGCACAGGATTCATATGCCCGGACTCAGGCTAATGACCCTGCTGGCGATCGCGCTCGCCTACGGTCTGTTCGCCGAGCTTATGGGCCTGCACTTCATCCTCGGCCCGTTCATGGCCGGACTTTATTTCGAACCCAAACGCGTCGGTCACGCCGCCTTCAACGCCATCGACCACACCGTCAACACGGTCACCAAGGGTGTGCTCGGCCCGGTGTTCTTCGCGTCCATCGGCCTGATGGTGGACCTGAGCGCGCTTATCGAAGTGCCCGGGTTCCTGGCCGCCCTCTTGGTCGTGGCCATGGCCGGCAAGCTGGTGGGTTGCGGTCTTCCCGCGTACCTTCTGAACGGTGGCCGAGCCCGCGACGCCGTCGCCATCGGCATCGGCATGAGCGGACGCGGTGCGGTGGAACTGTTCATCGTCTCCATCGCCTACGAGGCGGGCCTGTTCGGAACAGGCAACGACGGCGACCCGATCCTCACCAATCTTTACAGCGCCCTGGTACTCACCGCGATCATCACAACGGCACTTACCCCCATCCTGCTGCGTCTGGCACTCCAGCACCACCGGACCGCCACTTCCAATCGCAGCTAGGGTGAAGTTCGGCGTCTTCCCGATGAAAAGACGAAACGCGTCTACTTCCCCTCCCTGAACTGCCACGCCATGAACATGGCGCCGAGGAACATCACCGCGCCAATCACCGTCCAGGCATATCCATACGTGTTGCCGGTCAGATCGAGGATCAGGCCGAACAGCGGCGGCCCCGCGACGCCGCCGATGGACCAGGCGACGGCGTTGTAACCGATCCCGGAGCCGACCATCTCGGACGGCACCGTCTCGGCCGTCATCGACAGCACCAGCGCCGCGTAGGACGCCATCGAGAGGCCCATGACGGCAGCCATCGCCATCAGGCTCCAGTAGGGCCACGCCGGGCCGACCAGCATCGTCGCCGCGCAGACGACGAGGCTCGACGACACGATGGCGACCGTGATGCCCTTGCGCCGCCCCTTCAGGAACGCGTCCGAGATATAAGGGAAACCGACCCGGCCGACGGCACTGAAACCCTGGGCGAAAGCGACGCCGAGCGCGGCGACGGGCTGCGACGCCTGCGCCGCATCCTTCAAAAACAGCGCCATATAGGTGAACAGGCTCGACTGGCCGGTGTTGTACATGATCGCCGAGATACAGATCACGTTCATGTTGCGGTTGGTGATCACGGTCCGGAGGTCGTTGATCATGCGCGCGAACGCCCCCGCCCCGGCATGCGGCTTGCGCGTCAGCGGCAGCCACGCCAGCGCGGTGACGAAGGTCAGGCCGACGGCGATCCACAGCACCTGGCGCCAGTCCATGTAGGCCGCCAGCACGCCGCCGCCGGCGCCGATGACGCCGCCCAGCGGCACGCCCAGTTGCTTGAGACCCATGGCTGTGCCGGTCCACGCCGGCGGGAACCAGCGCATCACCCCCTTGGCCGTCGCCGGGTTGACGAACGAATAACCGAGCCCGGTCAGGAACGCCGCCGCCAGCGCCGGGCCGAACCCGTCGGTGAGCGCGAACCACATTGTGCCGATGGACATCATGATCATCGAGCCGAACAGCGTCCAGCCGACACCCATGCGGTCGGTGATCGCGCCGGACGGCAGCGCCGACAGAAGCTGCGCGCCGAACACCACCGACATGAAGAGTCCGAACTGGGCGGCGGTGATGCCCATGTCCTCGCGGATCACCGGCCCCATGGCCATGATCGACAGGTAACACGACGTCCCCACCGTATGGACGAGACCCAACAGGAAAATGCGCGCGCGCCACGGGTTGAACCCCTGCGGCAACGGTGGCGCTTGCGGCGGCGTCCCGGGTTCGGGCGCCGGGCCGGCGGGATCAGCGTTCATCCGGCTGCCCCTCCTTGAACGCGAACAACAGCAGGATCAGCCCGGCGACGACGATCCCCGCCGTCACCAGCCACGCCGCGTCGTAACCGCCCCAGTTGTCGACGACCCAGCCGAACACGATCGGTCCGGCCATGCCGCCCAGGTGCACGCCGACCATGTTGACGCCCATGGCCGACCCGGCGAGGCGCGGCTCCACGGCCTCGACGACGATGGCCTGCGCGACCGGCGCGAACGAGGCGATGGTGATACCGAGCGCCATGGCGAGCGCAAGGCCGGCGTAAAGCCCCGGCCCCGGGCCGACGAAGGCCATGGCCGCCAGGAACACCGCCGCCGCGCCACAGATCCACGCCATCAGTTGCCCGCGCTTGCCGGCGAAGTAACGGTCCGACACCACGCCCCAGCCGATCCGCGCCACCGCGCTCGAGGTCTGGGCGAGGCCGATGGCGAAACCGGCGGCTTCCTGGCTGGCCTTGCCGACGGTGGTCAGAAACAGGGTCAGGAAACCGAAGAAGTTGGTCTGGCCGACGTTGAGCAGCCCGTTGAGGATCGCATAGATATTGAAGTTCCAGTCCTTCAGCACGTCACCCAGGTTGGCGACGATGCTGCGCCGCTGGTCCGCCGGCAGCGGCACGTGATAGCGCACGAGAACGAGACAGTAGATCCCGTTCAGCACCATCAGCAGGGCAACGCCCCACATGATCGACTGCCAGTGGAAGTGCGCGGCGAGCGCGCCGTTGCCCGCCGCGATCACGCCGCCGATGGGCACGCCGACCTGCTTCAGGCCCATCGCCGTGCCGCGCCGCTCCCGCGGGAACCAGTCGAGGACGCCGCGCGCCGTCGACGGGTTGGTCATGCAGTAGGCAAAACCCATCAGGAACATGGCGCCCAGGCACTGGTAATAGCCGACCGCGACCGCCAGCATCGACGCCGCGGCGAACATCAATATGTGCGCGAAGACCAGCGTGCGGCCGACGCCGAAGCGGTCGGTGATCGCACCGGCCGGCATCGAGCCCGCGGCCTGGGCCGCGTAATAGGCGGAGACGAAGGCGCCGAATTCGGCGGCGCTGAGGTCGAGGTCGGCGGAGATCACCGGCGCCATCGCCATCACCGAGACGACGTTGGTGGTGCCGACCACGTGCGAGAAGATCAGGGCCGGCAGCCGGCCGATCCAGGGATTGCCCCCGCCGCCACCTGCACCGCCGCCGGTACTGTCCGAGTCCCCGCTCAACGTTGCAGCGCCCGGCCGTCCATGCCGTCTTCGGCAAGGTTCAGATGCCGCATCGCCGTCGGCGCGAGATCGATGGCGGAGGTTTTATCTTCGATCCCGGCGCCCGCTTCGAAGCCGGGTCCGGCACAGATCAGGAACGGGCTCTGTTCGTACGTGCCGAGACCGCCGTGCTGGCCGCAACCGACGTTATTGGAAATCTTGAGGTCGCCCTGGAACGCATAACCGGTGCCGGGCATGCCGCCCTCGCCCGCGTCGTCGCTGGCGGCACCGACGACGACGATGTCGATGCCGTCGTCCGGATCGAGACCCAGCTCGCGCATCGCCTCGCCGACGGCGACCGCCCCGATGCGCCGGTCGGCGCGCAGGTGATCGGCGATGGCATCGCGGCGGTCCCTGGCGGCATCCGAAAGATAGATCGTCGCCGACAGCCCCTGCGGTGCGATGGCGACGTCGCTGGACCCGGGACCGTCCTTGAGCCCGACATCGATCAGGATGTCCTCGAGGTCGATCACCTCGGCGATCGTCTCGTGACCGTGGTCGGAAGCGACCATGAACAGCACCTCGCCGCTGTCGATGTCGGAGCGGATGTTGTCGAAGACCCGGCCCGCCTGCGCATCCGCCGCGCGCACCACGTCGATGTGCGCCGGCGAACCCAATGCCACGCTGTGTTGCGTATGATCCGGTTCGCACATCCACATCAGCGCGAGGGCCGGTTTCCTGTCGTGCAGGATTTCGTCGATGAAGCGCTGCGCCAGCGCCGCGTCGCCGGCGGCATCGTGCGTTACGCCATGCGGTTCCAGCGTGATCCGCCCCGGCCCGAAGCCGACGTCACGGTGGATCATGTGCCCAAACCCGTCGGGGTCGAGGAAGATGCCCGCGCCCGGCGAGGCGTTGGCGTAGACGACGGCACCGCCCGTGTCCTTCACACGCTCCGACATGGTCGGCACCTTCAGCGTCCGGCCCTTGGCGGCATGCAGCTTGTCGCGGAAATCCGGCGGGCCGACGGAATAAACCTTGAGCCCGTCGCCATGGTCGAGAGCGATGGCGTTGCCCTGCAGGCCGTGCGTGCCGGGCAGGCACCCCGTCGCTATGCTTGCCGCCGTGGTCCGCGTAGTGGAGGGAAAGACGCCGCCGTGGTTGCGGCAGGTCACGCCGGCCTCGGCAATACGCACCAGGTTGGGCGTGAACTCGGGCCCGACCATGTCGGCGCGCAGTCCGTCGCAGATGACGATGACGACACGTTTCATATCCGTCCCCTATTCCGCCGCGATGACGAGGCCGTCGACGGCGAAGACACCCTTGCCTTCACCGCAAACGATCATGGGATTGATCTCGGCATCCAATGGCGGGTTTTCAATTCCGGCAAGTGACGAGATATTGACGATGGCGTCGGCCAGCGCGTCGAGATCGCCCCTTGGCAGATTGCGGTAACCGCGGAGCGGCGCCAGCCCCTTGACCTCGTCGATCATGGCGTGCGCCTCCGCCACGTCGACCGGCGCCATGCGGATCGCGCTGTCGCCATAGACCTCGGCCAGGATGCCGCCCGGCGAGAGAACGACAACGGGGCCGACCTGCGGGTCGAGCCGGAAACCGACCAGCACCTCGCCGACGCCCTTGACCATCTCCTCGACAAGAAAACGGCCCAGCCTCAGATCCGGTTTCACCCTGGCGACGTTTGCGCGGATTTCGTCGATGGCGGTCGCCAGTTCCATATCCGAGCCGATGCCGAGTTTCACCGCACCGGCTTCGGTCTTGTGCGGCAGGTCGGCCGACAGTGCCTTCACCGCCAGCGGATAACTCAAGCCATGACCCTCGTTCGCATCCGCGATCACCGCATGAGGCGCGACCGGCACGCCGAGGCTTGCGAAAATCGCGAGAGACTCGGCTTCATCCTTCGAGACGGCGCTTCGCGCCTCCTCAGGATGAGGTTTACTCTTTTTGTCCGCCTCATCCTGAGGAGCGGCATCGCCGCGTCTCGAAGGATGAGCGGTCCCACTCGGCGCCCGCCATTCGAAGAACGCGCGCATGGCATCGGCGCAGGCTTCGGGCGTGCGGAACGCGGCGATTCCCGCGTCCGCCAGCAACCGGAGCGACGCATCCGCCTGCGGCACCATGAAAGCGCTGACGGGTTTCGATGCCTTGCCGCCGACCTCGACGATGGGCGCGACGGCCAACTCGGGATGGAACTGCGCCGACGAGCCGACGACGCAGACC
>MRWG01001054.1_pt1 | contig 20442 bp, 18 predicted proteins | sample 1013341 | NCBI WGS metagenome assembly MRWG01 (sample SAMN06117577, study PRJNA244670) | biofilm metagenome | biome: Water; feature: Cathode Biofilm; material: Biofilm; isolation source: microbial consortium enriched at the cathode of a solar microbial fuel cell | place: USA: District of Columbia ... | reverse complement strand
CTGCGCCTGAGCCAGTGGTTTCGCAGTTTGCTATGGTAAACAACGCTTGAGGCAGTGGAAAGCAGGGGAGGATCAGGTGAGCAGCGAAATCGAGGGTCTCGACAAGGTCGAGACGCTGCCGGACGGCGCCGGGCGGGCGGAGAGCAGCCTGCGACGCCTTTCCATTGGCGGCCAGCCGTTTTTGGTGCTCCGCCAGCGCGGTGCCTTTCCGGACATCGCCTACGACCACGCCCGCCTGCTGGCGCGCGAGGTCGAGGCCGGGGCCTTTCCGGAAATCATCTCCACCATCGCACGCGGGGTGAATCTGGAGAACCCGACCCTCGCGAAGGTCGCCGGGGCGCTGTATCGCTGCTACAGCGACCGCGTGCTGCGCCACTGCAGCAAGGAGTTCCGGGCCGCCGTCGAAGCGCTCGGCGCCGGCTACCGCGACGGTGTCGGCCAGCCCAAGTTCGAAGATCTTCAGGTGCGCGACGCCATCATTGCCATTGAGGTGGGCAACCTGGTGGACGGATTGTCGCGCATCTTCGCCATTCCCGGCGTGCGGGCCCTCCGCGCCCCGGCCATCCTGGCGCTGGTGTTGCCCGTGCTGAACGATCCGGATGCCAAGGCCTATGCCGACGCGGCGCGCAGCGATGCCGCAAAGCAAAAGGATGTCGCCGCCGCGGTGCAGGCCATGGCCGGGCCCGACAACCGGATCGACTTCGCCTGCACCGGCTTTGCCGTGCCGTGGAATCTCGCCAGTGGCGGTATGCACCTGCATGCGCGCAACCTGGATGCCGACCTCTACAATTGGAACACAGCTCCGGTGCTCTCGCTGCTGGACGAGACGGAGGGTCATTCCGGCTGGCACAAGTATGTCGCCTTCGGCACCGCCGGCCTCATTTATCCAGGCGGCATAAGCGGTCTGAACGACGCCGGCCTCTCGGTCTCGCTGCATCAGATGTCGACCACCGAAACCGAAAGCGGCTTCCTCACCGGCACCGGGGACATCGCGCCCTTCACCGAGCAGCGCATGCTGCGCGAGTGCAGCAGCATCGACGACGCCGTCGACCTGGCCAAGGACACCCGGCATTTTGCGGCCTGGACGTTCTTCGTGTCCGACGCCAAGACCGGCAAGGTCGTCCGCATCGAAGTCAACGGCGACGACGTCAAGGCGGTGAAGTACGACGGCGAGGCGGTCGCCCAGACCAACCATTTCCTGCATCCGGATATGGTCGAGCGGTCGTTCGACGAGGATGACGCCCATTTCACCGGCTCTTTCGGCAAGTGGCTGGACACCCACGCGCGTCTCGACTCCACCGTTGCCGCTCTCAAGGACGACATCGGCCGGCAGCGCATCGACGTGGACTGGTCGATCGACTGGCTGTGCTCCAGCCGCGACTACACGCTGGAACCGATCCGCACCAGCCTGCCGGGACCGCCCGATCCCCTGACGGCGGAGCGCGCCTACGGCCGCGTACCGCGCAAGGTCTACGGCCAGCTCGGCAGCATCGTGGCGGCCGATCCCAAGCGGCGGCCCTGGCGTGACCAGGTGTGGATGACGGTCGGTGACCGTACCCCGAGTCCGCACAGCACTTATCTGGGCTGGCAGCTCGACTGGCAGGGTTTCGAGGTGAACCCCCTGGGCGACCGCCCGCTGCGCCGGGTGTCGCATTATGCGAGCCAGGGCCGCAAGAACTGGGAGGAGTCGCTCGCGCGCTATGTCTGGGCGCGGCTTGCGGTTTCGCGTCCGCGCGACAGCGCGGGTGAGCTGCTGCGCCGCCGGCCGAGCGCCGAGGAGAAGATGAAGGGCCTGAAGGGGGCCGCCCATCTGCTGGGCTCGGCCATCGAACTGGCGGCGCAGGATCGCCTGGTCGAGGTTCCCTATCACTACATGCGCGCGCGCTTTCGCCACGCCAGTGGCGACTACGCCGGTGCCGAGCAGGACTGGCGCCTGCTGCGGGCGATCTGGGCCTGGCAGAACGACGAGGCGGCGATCTCCGCGGTCTGGCCGGTCCAGGCGCCGCGGGTGATGCCGCTGATGCATCCCTATGAAGCCGGGCTGGTTCACCTGCTGTCGGTGCCGACGGAGGATCTGCTGCAGGGCTCGATGGCCTGGGACGGCCGCGCCGGGCGGATCGCCAAGGCCCGCGCCCTGCTGCAGCAGGTGAAGCAGGACTACTTCGCCGGCAAGACCGCGCACTGGGATCTCGAGGATTGGCTGGACCGCGTCGACGAGATCGAGAAAGAGGGTGGTGCCGTGGTTGAACTGCCCGCCCCGATCTTCACTTCGGCAGAATAGCCGGGGCCGCCGCGTCCTCCTGCCGCTTTGACTCGGCCATGCGATCCGGCTATGGCAGGCAGCAGTTTCACTCTTCTGTCGGGATCGTCGCATGTTGCTGAGTTTCTGCGGGGCGGCCGGTACGGTCACCGGCTCCTGCTACTGGATGCAGACCGAGCGCTGCCAGTTCCTCGTCGACTGCGGCATGTTCCAGGGCTCGAAGACCCTGAAGGAACTGAACTACGGCGCCTTTCCCTTCGATCCCGCGGCCATCGACTTCGTCCTCCTGACCCACGCGCACATCGATCATTCGGGCTTGATACCCAAGCTTGTGAAGCAGGGTTTCACGGGGCCGATCTTTGCCACCGAGGGCACCTTCGACCTCTTGACCTACATGCTGCCGGACAGCGCCTATATCCAGGAAACCGAGGTCGAACGCCTGAACCGCCGCAACGCGCAACGCGGCCGGCCCGAGGTGGAGCCGATGTACACCGCCGCCGACGTCGATATGGCGCTGCAGGCCTTTTCCAACGTCGCCTACGAAACCTGGCGGGAGGTCGGCGACGGCGTACGCGCCCGCTTCTGGAACGCCGGCCACATTCTCGGCGCCGCTTCCATCGAGGTGGAGGTCGCTTCGGGCCAGCGCTCGCCGCGGGTTTGCCGCCTGCTGTTCTCCGGCGACATCGGCCCCGAACACAAGCTTTTCCATCCGGATCCCGAGGCGCCGCAGAACTTCGATTACATTTGCTGTGAGTCGACCTACGGCGGGCGCAACCGCATCGACGCCACGCCGGAAAAGCGCCGCCGGATCCTGGAGCATGAGGTCTCGACGGCGCTGAAGCGGGGCGGCAACCTGCTGATCCCGTCCTTCGCGGTGGAACGCACCCAGGAGCTGCTGCTCGATCTATCTCTCCTCTTCGACAGCGGCAAGCTGCCCAAGGTGCCGGTCTTCCTCGACTCGCCGCTCGCCATCAAGGCGACGAAGGTCTTCGTGAAGAATGCCGGGCAGCTGCTGGATACGGTCAACGTGCCGGATCTCTTCCGCCGGCCCAACATCCGCTTCACCGAGTCGGTGGAGGAAAGCAAGATGATCGGACGCTTCGCCGGCGGCGCCATCATCATTGCCGGCAGCGGTATGTGCGATGCCGGGCGGATCCGCCATCATCTGAAACACAATCTCTGGCGCGGCGACGCCACGGTGCTGCTGGTCGGTTACCAGGCGCCCGGTACACTCGGGGCCCTGTTGTCGCAGGGGGTCGAGGCGGTGAAGATCCAGGGCGAGGACGTGCGGGTGAAGGCGACGATCCGGCAGATCGACGTCTACTCCGGCCACGCCGACGGTGACCAGCTGCTCGCCTGGGTGCAGGGGCGCCTGCCGGTGAAGGGAGCGATCTTCCTCACCCATGGCGAAGAGGAGGCACTGACGGCGCTGCGGGAGGGGCTGGAAGGCGCCGGGGTTCCGGGCGAGCGGATTATCGTCCCGCAACTGGATGACGTCGTCGACCTCGCGGCCGGCGAGGGCAAGGTGAGCTTTCGTCCGGTGCCCCATCGCCTGCCGGGCGAGTCCCTGCGCGGCCTGGACTGGCACAACGACCTCGCGGAGTTCTCGCTCGATCTGCGCGACCGGCTGGAAGGTGCCGCCGACGACAAGGCGCGCGGCGTCATCCTGCGCCGGCTCAAGCGCGCCCTGGAGGGCGAGGAAAAGAACTGACGGGCTATGGCTGTGCTGCAGCTGCAGCCCGCGGGAAATGGTCCACGGCGAGGGATTCGTTCTGCAGCATCGACGTCGCCTTGGTGATCTGCTCCATCATGCGCCGGGTTCCGCTCATCGCATCGAGCAGGCTGTCGGCCTGTTCGATTGACAGCAGGTGAACCGCGGCGGCGCGCAACACGGCGGCCTTGGCCTGCTGATAGCTTTCCTCGAAGGCGGTAAGTGCGGCCTCCAGGCCGGCGAGGCGCTCGCGATCTCCGGCCAGCTGGCCGCAGAGGTTGAGGCAGGCCTGGGCCGACGCCATCAGGTCCAGGACGACGCCTCGCGTCCCCTCATCCTGCACGCCGTGCCCGGCCCGGTTTGTTGCATGGACTGCCGAGAGCAGCATTGCGGCCTCGTCCAGGTAGCGGGCGATGCGCAGCAGCCGGGCGAGTGCCTCGGCGTGTTCGCGCGACATGCCCTCCATGCGCACCTCGACGGCGAAGGCGGCGATTGCCTGGCCGAGTTGGACCATGGCTGCCGCGCGCCGCTCGATGACGCTCGCGCGGCTTTCCTGCCCGGCGACGGCGGCAAGCCCGGTGCTGCAGACGAGATCCTGCAGGCGGCGCAACTCCTGCGCCAGGGCCGGGACGGCGAAGGCCGGTGTGGCCGCCACGGTGCGGTCGAGGTGGCGCGGGCGCCCGATGTCCTCCTCGGCGGTGACGAAGTGGCGCTGCAGGAAGCCGCTGAGCCGCCCGACAAAGGGCAGCAGCAGGACGACGCCCACGGCGTTGAACACCGTGTGGAAGAGGGCGAGCACGATGACCGGCTGGTCCGAGAACCCGATCATCTGGCCGAGCGTCTCGGTGACCCAGAGCAGCAGGGGCAGGATGGCCAGCGCGACCAGACCGGTCAGGACGTTGAAAAGAATGTGCCCGGCGGCAACCCGCTTGGCATTGGGGGTGGCGCCGATCACCGCGAAGGCGGCGGTGGAGGTGGTGCCGACGTTGGCCCCGATGATCGCCGCCGCGGCGGCGCCGAGGCCGAGGGCCGACTGGCTGGCCGCGGTGAGGATGAGGGCGATGGCCGCGCTGGAAGATTGGGTCAGAACCGTGGCGACCAGCCCGACGAGAGCGAAGATCGCGACGCTGCTGAGGCCGGCGCCCGATTGCGAGAGCGTGGCGGTGCCGAAAGTCTGGGAGACCTCACCAAAGGTGTCCTTGAGGATGGCGAGACCGAGGAAGAACAGGCCGAAGCCCGCCAGGGCGTCGCCCAGGCCGCGCAGGCGCTTGTTCTCCACGGCGACGCGCAGGGCCACGCCGAGGGCGATGATGGGCAGGGCGATCGCCTCGATCTTGAAGCCGAAGCCGACCAGGCTGACCAGCCAGCCGGTCATGGTGGTGCCCACGTTGGCGCCGAAGATGACACCCAGCGCGTGGCGCAGGGAAAGCACGCCAGCGTTGACGAAGCCGATGGTCGCCACGGTGACGGCGCTGGAAGACTGCACCAGGGCGGTCACCAGGGCCCCGGTCGCGACGCCGCGCAGGGGAGTCGACGTCCAGCGCTCCAGGTGGCGCCGCAGGCGTTCGCCGCCGAAGACCTTGAGGCCCCCGGTCATCATGGCCATCGCCAGCAGGAAAATGCCGAGGCCGCCGGCGGCATTGAGAATCAGAGTCATGAGTCGAAAGCCTGCACTGCTTGCGAACCCGTCGCAGACCGCCGGGCCGCCGTCACAGAGGACTCACAACGCCGGCGCCGGCAAGTCAAGCCGGCGTCCGCGATCCATCGGCTTTGCGCATTGTATCCTTGAAGAAATTTCGATTGCCCGAGGTGGATACAAGACGCACATGCTGCCGGCGGGACGTGGCTCCGGTCCCCGGAGCGGCCTCCCGTTTTATAGGGGTCGAGAGGATGTTCGGGTCCTATCAGGTCGAGCTCGTCTTCGGGCTGGCCATACTTGCTGCCGCGGCGCTGCTCTGGCGCTATCTGCTCTCCGCTTTCCGCCGTGTGCCACCACCGCTGCTGCTGCGCTCCAGCATGGCGGCGGAGCTTTCCACCGTGCTGGAAGTCGCCCTGCTGGCCTTCGGTTGCGCCGCCCTGATCGACGTGGCGGTCAAGGTGCTTCCCTGACGCCGCCGCCGGCTCTCCCTAGGCGCCGGAGGCCGTCACCGCCACGTTGTCGATGAGGCGGACGCCGTCCATCCACCCGGCGAAGAAGAGGCGGGCCGGGCGGTCGGCCCGGCTGAGCGCCGCCAGGGTCTCGCTGCAGCGCAGTTCGAGATAGTCGAGCCGGTCGATGCCGCCGCCGAGCAGTTCAGCACGGCCCCGGTCCAGCACGCTTGCGGCATCTTCCGCCGCGTTGGAGAGCCGCTGCGCCATGGCTTGCAGCGTCTGGTAGATCACCGGTGCCTGCGCGCGCTGCGCCGGCGTCAGGAGGGCGTTGCGCGACGACAGCGCCAGGCCGTCGCTGTCGCGCACGGTCGCGACCGGCACCACCTCGACGGGGATATCGAGATCCCGCGCCAGGCGCTTGATGACCAGGAGCTGCTGGAAATCCTTCTCGCCGAAGTAGGCGCGCTCGGCCTGGGTCATGAGGAACAGCTTGGTGACGACCGTGGCGACGCCTTCCATGTGCCCCGGCCGGAAGGCGCCGCAGAGGCAGTCCGAAAGCTCCGGTACCGCGACCCTGGTCTGGAAGCCTGCCGGGTAGACTTCTTCCACCGGCGGGGCGAACAGCAGGTCGACGCCGCCGGCCGTCAGCTTGGCGGCATCGCCGGCTTCGTCGCGGGGATAGCTGCCCAGATCGTCAGCCCGGTTGAACTGCTTGGGATTGACGAAGATGGTCGCGACGACGCGGTCACAGTCGCGCCGTGCCGCCTCGACCAGCGCCATGTGTCCGGCGTGCAGGTAGCCCATGGTGGGCACCACGCCGACCGTTGCGCCGGCGCGCTGCCAGCCGCGCACCTTCTCGCGCAGGGCGGCGACACGCCGCGCTACGGCCATCGCGCCATAGGCCTCGCCGCCCGATGTCTGGCTCATCTGCGCTCTCCCTCTCGCCCGCCGGGGAGAGTTGAAGCATTCCGCCGGCCCCGCTGCAAGCCGCGGACCGACGAAGCGCCGGGCCTTGGACCGGGGCAGATACCAATCGGGAAAGATCAGGCGCCTTCTGCGCCGCGGAAGGCCCAGCCGACCAGGCGCCGCTCGACGACGGCGAAGAGGGCGTACATGCCGACGCCCATGACGGCGATGACCAGCAGACCGGCGAAGACCAGCGGCACGCGAAAGCTGGAGGCGGCGGTCAGCATCAGGTGGCCCATGCCGGCGTTGCCGGCGACGGTCTCGGAAATCACCGTGCCGACGAAGGCCAGGGTCACCGCCACCTTCAGCGAGGCGAAGAAGTAGGGCATGGAGCGCGGCACCCCGACCTTCAGCAGGATGTCGATCTTGCGCGCGCCCAGCGCGCGCAGCACATCGCGCAGCTCCGGCTCCAGCGTGGCGAGGCCGGTCGCCACGTTCACCACGATGGGGAAGAAGGAAATGGTGAAGGCGGTGAGGATGGCGGGGATGGTGCCGATACCGAACCACACCACCAGGACCGGCACGATGGCGACCTTGGGGATGCTGTTGAAGCCCACCAGCAGCGGATAGATCGCCGAATAGACCAGTGCGGAGGCGCCGGTGAGGATTCCCAGCGCGAGGCCGAAGACGACGGCCAGCGCGAAGCCGACCAGCGTGACCCAGAAGGTATAGAAGGCGTTCTGCCAGATCGCCGGCCAGTATTCGATGAGGGCGGCGATCGCGAGACTGGGCGCCGGCAGCACGAACTCCGGAATGGCGAAGAGGCGGCAGGCGGCCTCCCAGACCACGAAGAGGCCGATGGTCGCGACCCAGGGCGCGAGCTTCACGGGCGTGAGTTTGAGGGAGGAGATCATGCCGCGCGCACCTCGCCGATGTGGTCGCGCAGGCGGTGCACCAGCTCGACGAAGTCTTCGTCGAAGGTGGACTCCAGTGTCCGCGGCCGCGCCAGTTCGACGGGCCGCTCGTAGACGATGCTGCCCGGCCGCTTGCTCATGACGTAGACCCGGTCGGCGAGGTAGACCGCCTCGCGCAGATCGTGGGTGACCAGGATCACGGTGAATTTCCGCTGCAGCCAGAGCTGCTGCAGAACCTCCCACAGTTCCTCGCGGGTAAAGGCGTCGAGGGCGGCGAAGGGTTCGTCCAGCAGCAGCAGTTCGGGGTTGTGGATCAGGGCGCGGCACAGCGAGGCGCGCTGCTGCATGCCGCCGGACAGTTCGTAGGGCGCGTGGTTCTCGTAGCCTTCCAGGCCGACCACCTTCAGCAGGGCGCGGGCCGCCTCGATGTGTTCCGCCTTCCTGCGGCGGAAGCTGGCGCGGTGGTCGCGGCTGACTTCAAGCGGCAGCAGCACGTTCTCCAGGGTGGAGCGCCAGGGCAGCAGGGTGGCGTTCTGAAAGGCCATGCCGACCGAGGCCCCACCACCCGAAGTCTGGGACCCGGTGATGGCCCGGCCGTCGATGCGCGCGACGCCGCTGTCGGCCGCGGCGAGGCCGGAGACGATCTTCAGCAGGGAGGACTTGCCGCAACCTGAGGGGCCGACCAGGGCGACGAACTCGCCGCGGCCGATGCTCACGGTCGCGTCGGCGACCGCGGGCACGGCGCCGCCCGCGCCACCATAGCTCATGGTGACGCGGGTCAGTTCGACGAAAGCGGTCACGAGATCGGCCGCTGGCAGGCTGGCAGGAACGATCCGGACATCAGTGCGGCAGCATCCTTGCCTCGGCCGGCGGCAGGAACTCGGAGGTCCAGACGGCCGAGGGCTCCGGCGTCTTGTCCAGGCCATAGGCGAGGGCGAGCTGGGCGATGGCGTTCTTCAGGCGCGCTTCGTCGACGTCGCCGATGCCGTGCTCCTTCACGTAGGGGGTGAGCACGTTGACCTTGAGGGCCAGCTGCAGGCGCTCCAGCTCCAGGGCCTTGTCGATCAGCGGGTCGTACTTGGCGACGATCTCGATGGCGCCCTCGGGGTCGGCGATGATGTCCTTCCAGCCGCGCAGCGTGGCGCGGATCAGGCCTTCGACGGCCTCCGGGTGCTCCTTGATGAAATCGCCCGAGGCGATCACCGCGTTGCCGTAGAAGTCCATGCCGTAGTCGGCATAGAGGAAGTACTTGATGTCCTCCTCCTTCACGCCCTTCGACTTGAGGTCCAGCATCGAGGAGAAGTAGTGGCCGGAGATGAAGTCGACCTGGCCCTGGACCAGCATGGTCTCGCGCAGGGCCGGATCCATGTTGACGCGCTCCACCGCTTTCTCGTCGATGCCCGTCTCGTGGGCGAAGGCCGGGAACAGCTTGTAGGAGGCGTCGAAGACCGGCGCGCCCAGCTTGCGGCCGACCAGGTCTTCGGCCGTCTCGATGTTGTTCTTCTTCAGGGTGAAGAGCGAGAAGGGCGCAGCGTCGTAGGCCATCATGACGGCCTTCACCGACTGGCCGGGGTTCTGCACGTTGAAGTCGACCAGCGCGTTGATGTCGGCGAAGCCCATCTGGTAGGCGCCGCTGGCCACGCGGGTCACCGCGCCGGCCGAGCCGTTGCCGCTGTCGATCGAGACGTCCAGGCCCTCCTCGGCGTAGAAGCCCTTGTCGGCGGCGACCAGGAAGGCCGCGGTCGGCCCCTGGTATTTCCAGTCCAGGGTGAACTTGATGTCGGTCTCGGCCCGGGCCTGAGGGGGTGCCTGTACGGCAGTCAGCGCCAGGGCGGCGGCGAAGGCGGCGAAGCGCAACGTCTTGAAGGCGTGCATGTCCTGTGAAGTCTCCCTGATTTTGCTTCGATGAAGCGCGAAGATTTTCCCTGGCAATTCCCGTGCCATGGCATCCGGGGTGGTTTGCCGCTCGAATCCGGCCCCATCCCCTGTTGGAGACGATCATAAACCGGGCAGACTGCGCGCGGAATAGCCATCCGCCCGGCGCGGCCGGCCGCCCTGGTTTTCTCCGCGCCCAGAGTGTAGATAGGGCCCATGATCAGGCTGACCCGCAGGCTGTCCGTCGCGCCCATGATGGACTGGACCGACCGCCACGAGCGGGCCTTTCTGCGTGTCCTCAGCCGGCGCACGCTGCTCTACACCGAGATGGTGACGACGGGCGCCATCCTGCACGGCGACCGCGACCGCCTGCTCGATTTCGACGCCAGCGAGCACCCGGTGGCCCTGCAGCTCGGCGGTTCGGAACCGGAAGATCTCGCCGCCGCGGCGCGGGCAGGCGCGGCGCGTGGCTACGACGAGATCAACCTGAACCTGGGCTGCCCCAGCGACCGGGTGCAGCGCGGCCGCTTCGGCGCCTGCCTGATGACCGAGCCGGAACTGGTCGCCGAGGGCGTGGCGGCGATGATCGCGGCCGTTGACATCCCGGTCACGGTGAAGACCCGCATCGGCGTCGACGAGACGGATTCCTATGAGGCACTGCAGAACTTCGTCGCCCGGATCGCGGCGGCGGGTTGCCGCAGCTTTACCATCCACGCCCGCAAGGCCTGGCTCAGCGGCCTCTCGCCGAAGGAGAACCGGGAGGTGCCGCCGTTGCGCTACGAAATAGTCTACGACCTGAAGCGCGATTTCCCTGATCTCGAAATCATTCTGAACGGCGGCGTGCAGAGCCTGGACGAGGCCGCCGCCCATCTGGAGAAGGTCGACGGCGTGATGATCGGTCGCGCCGCCTACCAGACCCCCTACATCCTGGCCGAGGCGGATGCCCGCATCTTCGGCGAAGCGGCCGCACCCAAGTCACGCGAAGAGATCGTTGCCGATTTCCTGCCCTACGTGGAGCGGCGACTCAGTGAGGGCGTACCGTTGAAGTCGATCACCCGCCATATGCTGGGCCTGTTCAACGGGCTGCCCGGCGCGCGCGCCTGGCGCCGCCATCTCGCCGAGCAGGCGCACGTGCCGGGGGCGGGCACGAAGGTCATCGAGGAAGCGCTGGCGCGCTGGCGCCAGACCCAGGAACGCCAGCGGGCCGCCTAGACGTCCGCACAAGAATTTCGAAGGGGAGAGCGATGGCCGACGACGGAAAGAAGCGCGGGCTGCTGAACGGCCTGACCCACTACGGCGACCCGGGATTTGCAGCCTACCTCAGGCGCTCCTTCGCGCGTTCCATGGGCTATTCCGAGGAGATGCTGGCCCGGCCCATCGTCGGCATCACCTGGACGGCCAGCGGCTTCAACAACTGCCACCGCGGCGTGCCGGAGCTGGTCGAGGCGGTGAAGCGCGGTGCGCTGGCCGGCGGGGCCCTGCCGCTGGAGTTTCCGGTCACCTCGCTGGGCGAAGTCTTTCTCAATCCGACCAGCCTGCTTTACCGCAATCTCATGGCAATGGACGTGGAGGAGATGATCCGCGCCCAGCCGATGGATGCCGTGGTGCTGGTCGGCGGCTGCGACAAGACCCTGCCGGCCCTGGTCATGGGCGCGATCTCGGCCGGCAAGCCGGCCATCGTGCTGGCCACCGGGCCGATGTCGACCGGGCGCTATCACGGCGAGCGGCTCGGCGCCTGCACCGACTGCCGCCGCTTCTGGGCGCAGTACCGGGCGGGCACCGTCGACGACAAGGAGATCCGCGAGATCGAGGGCAACCTCGCCACCACGCAAGGGACCTGCGCGGTGATGGGCACCGCCTCCACCATGGCGATCCTCTGCGAGGCCCTGGGTCTCATGCTGCCGGGCGGCGCGGCCGTGCCGGCGGTCCACGCCGACCGCCTGCGCCAGGCCGAGGCGAGCGGCCTGCGCGCCGCCGGGATGGCCACGGGGGAAGGGGGCAGCGCGCTCACCTTCGACCGGATCATCACCGAGGGCGCGGTGGAGAACGCCCTGCGCGTCCTGCTGGCGATCAGCGGCTCGACCAACGCGGTGGTGCACCTGGCCGCCATCTTCGGCCGCCTCGGCTACCGCCTCGACATGGACCTGCTGAACCGCCTCAGCGACGAGACGCCGGTGCTGGTCGACCTGAAGCCGACCGGCGCCCACTACATGGAGGACCTGCACGCCGCCGGCGGCGCCCCGGCCGTGCTGCGCGCCCTGCGCGACCATCTGAACCTCGACGTCCCGACAGTCACCGGCAAGTCCCTGGGGGAAGTGCTGGACGAGAGCGACCCCTGGGTCGATCCCCGGGTGGTGCGCCCGCCGGAGGATCCCATCTCGCCGCAGGGCGGCCTGGTGGCCCTCAGCGGTTCCCTGGCGCCCAAGGGCGCCATCCTGAAGCGCGCAGCGGCGACCCCGGAGCTCTTCGAGCGCGAGGGCCGTGCCGTGGTCTTCACCTCCCTGGCCGACCTTTCAGCACGCATCGACGATCCCGACCTGGACGTCACCGCCGACGACTTCCTGGTGCTGCAGAACGCCGGGCCCCTGGCCAGCGGCATGCCGGAGGCCGGCTATCTGCCGATCCCGGCCAAACTCGCTCGCGCCGGGGTGAAGGACATGGTGCGCATCTCCGATGCCCGCATGAGCGGCACCGCCTTCGGCACCATCGTGCTGCACGTCTCCCCGGAGGCCTGCCTCGGCAGCCCGCTCGGCCTGGTGCGCGACGGCGACCGCATCCGCCTTTCGGTGAAGGAGCGGCGCCTCGACCTGCTGGTGGAGGAGGGAGAATTGGCCCGGCGGCGTGAATCCTTCTCGCCTCCACCGGGTGTCGGCGCCGAGCGTGGCTGGCGCCGCCTGTGGCGCGACCACGTCCTGCAGGCCGAAGACGGCTGCGATCTGGATCTTCTCTCAGGCCGATGAAGGCCGGTTCCGCGGCTGCGAAAATCGGCCGCCGGCAAACGGGGCGATCGCCAACGGTGCCACTGCTGCTGATTTGGCGAGTTTCTGCAGCTGTATTTCTATCAGAAAGAGAATTCTGTAGGACCAAAACTTAAGGGCGCATTAGGGCCTCTCTACTACGATCGCTCTGTTCCGCGAGAACTGAATCCTATGGCCCAAAAAAAACCGCTCGACACTCCTGTGCCGCCGCTTCCGGAAAATGAGGACCAGCGCCTGGCAGCGCTTCGGGCCTGCGCCATCGTGGGCAGTCCTCGCGAGCCTTATTTCGACCGCCTGACCGGCTTGGCCGCCAAGCTGTTCGACGCCGAGATGTCGCTCATCAGCCTCGTCGAGAAGGATCGCCAGTGGTTCAAGTCGGCGACCGGCATTGATGTCAGCGAGACACCGCGGCAGGTGTCGTTCTGTGCCCACGTGCTCCTCTGCAACTCTGCAATGGTCGTGACGGACGCCCGTGAGGATCCCCGCTTTTCCGCGAACCCGCTGGTCACCGGCGCGCCCCACATCCGATTCTACGCCGGGGCGCCACTGACGACTTTCGATGGATTCCACCTCGGCGCCCTTTGCGTCATTGACAGCAAACCACGTCCGGCGGGGCTGTCGGAGAAGGAAGTCTCGATCCTGTCGGATCTTGCGGCCCTGGTCATGCACGAGATCGAAAAAGGCCGCTAGCGATCCTCCGCAGACCCGCGACCGGGAGGTGCCAAGCTTCATCTCCGGACCGGTCGGGGTGGGCGTGTCGGGGCGGGCTGGCCGACCTGCCACAGGCTCGTGCTAAGCTGCGCGCTTGGAGCAGCGGGTGGGGACTGGCCGAACCAATGCGACTTTCCGAAATGACCTGGCCCGAGGTGGAGGCGCATCTGCAGGAGTCGGTGGGTGTGCTGCTGCCCGCCGGTTCGACCGAGCAGCATGGACCCGTCGGCCTCATCGGCACCGATGCGATCTGCGCCGAGGCGGTGGCGCTGGGAGTCGCCGAAGCGGCCGGGCCGTCGGGGGCCATCGTCGCGCCGACCCTGGCGCTGGCGCCGGCGCAGTTCAACCTGGGTTTTCCCGGCACCATCTCTCTCAGGGCTCAGACCTTCGCGGCGGTGGTCTACGACGTGCTGGCTTCCCTGGCGCGCCAGGGCTTCACGCGGATCTACATCGTCAACGGCCATGGTGCCAACCTGGCACCGATCCGCAGTGCCCTGCACGACGTGCTGCACGACCTGCACTCTGGCCCCAATGACCGCTTTGCCGTCAGGCTGCGCTCCTGGTGGGACTACCCGGAGGTCGATGCGCTGCGCAAGGCGCTCTACGGCGACTGGGAAGGCATGCATGCGACCCCCAGCGAAGTCGCCATCACCCAGGCGCTGGTGCGCCGGGTCGAGGGGGCGGAAGACCCGCCCGAAAAGTTGAGCGCCGGCTACCTGCGAGATCACGCCGGCGACCTGCACGGCGCGGCGGCTGTGCACCGCCGGCGGTTTCCCGACGGCCGCGTCGGCTCCCATTCCGCCCTGGCGACACCGGAACAGGGCGCCGACCTGCTGGCGGCCGCCGTACGCGGCGCCACCGCCGACTACCTGGACTTCCTGAAGGAAAGCTAGCCGGCGAGGATCCTCGCCTGCGAGTGGTCGAGGCGGAAGCCGCGGCCGTTCGACCGGCCGACGGCGCTGCGGTCGAGGTAGAGGAAACTGAACATGGCCTGAGAGAGCAGGGCATAGCCGTGCGCCGTGAGGAACGACCGGATGCGGCCGGCGGCGCCGGACTTGGCATTGAGTTGGAACTGCTCGAAATCCTCGATCACCAGGACGCAAGGCCGGGTGGATTGCCAGTCGAGGCTTTCCATCACCTCGAAGTCCAGGCCTTCGCAGTCGATCGACAGCAGGTCGATGCGGTTGCCCGGGGCGTGGCGCGCAACGATGTCGCTGAGCGGCAGGCAGGGGACCGCCGTGGTCTTGCGCACGGCGCAGTTCATGCGCCCGGCCTGCGCGCTGTCGAAGCTGTTCAGCTTGGCATCGTCGAAATGGTGGTAGGCCAATTCTCCGGCGTCTGCGGAGACGCCGAGGTTCAGATGGATGTCGCGCGGACGCAGACGGCGGAACAGCGGTGCCACCTCGGGATTCGGTTCGACGGTGATGCCCCGCCACCCGCGCAGATACAGTTTGTAGCTGTTGGAACCCTGCCAGGGGTGGTAGGCGCCGACATCGACGTAGAAGCCTTCGCGTTGCGGCAGCAACTGGTAGAGCAGGGTGTCTTCGGCGTACTGCGCGAAGGTGAAGGATCGCAGGCGCATTGCCAAAGGCAGCGCCCCTCGTGCCAGATCGTAGGCCTTCGATGCAATCCAGGCCACCGAGAGCTTTCCCCGCTGCCATCGCCTTTGTGAGGCTAGCCAAGGGGGGCGAAGGGAACAAGGCAGGCCGCCGTGACCTTCTGGTGTCCTGGCTGGTGTCCTGGCTGGTGTCCTGGCTGGTGTCCTGGCTGTTGTCCTGGATGGTGTCCCGGCTGGGGTCCCTGACCGGAGAAAAGCCCCCGGAACCTCAGGAGGTTCCGGGGGGAGCCTGGCGGGAAGCCCGCCTCGCGTCCGGCTGCCGCAGGGAGTCGGCCTGTGCCGGACGTCGGTAGTTCAGACGACCTTGGTGTGAAGGTCGCCAACGCCGTCGACGTGGCCATGCAGCACGTCGCCGCGGCTGACTGCTGCGACGCCGGAAGGGGTGCCGGAGAGGATGATGTCGCCGGGCGCCAGCTCGAAGAGGCCGGAGAGATAGGAGATCATCTCGGGCACCTTCCAGATCATCTGGTCCAGGTTGCCCTCCTGGCGGGTATCGCCGTTCACCTTCAGCCAGATGGCGCCCTTGCTGGGATGGCCGATCTCGCTGGCCGGGACCAGCTCGCTGCAGGGAGCGGAATGTTCGAAGGCCTTGCCCACTTCCCAGGGCCGGCCCGTCTTCTTGGCCTCGCCCTGCAGGTCGCGCCGGGTCATGTCCAGTGCCACGCCATAGCCCCAGACGTGATCCATGGCCTTGTCTAGGGGAATGTCCTTGCCGCCTTTGTGCAGCGCCACAGCCAGTTCGATCTCGTGATGCACGTCGCTGGACTGCGGGGGATAGGGGAAATCGCCACCGTTGAGCACCAGGTTATCCGGGTTCTTCTGGAAGAAGAAAGGATCCTCGCGGTCAGGGTCGTGGCCCATTTCGATGGTGTGGGCGGCGTAGTTGCGGCCGACGCAGTAGATCCGGTGGACCGGGAATCGCCTGTCGCTTCCACGCACCGGCAGGTAGGTCTGTTCGGGAGGGGTAAAAACGTAACTCATTCTCTGTCTTCTTCCATCTGGCTTGGAACGATTGGTTGTGCAATGCGGCTGCGCAGAGGCTGCCGCAGGTCGATGCTGCTGATCTATCCCGCTTCCGGCGCCAACTCCGCAATTTGCAACTCGGCTGCTATGCTCTGCAGCACCTTGACGAGATTGGGATGGAGCGGAATTCCGTTGCTGCTCCTGTCTTCATAAACGGCCGGGCGGCCTTCGCCCGGGATGCGGACGGGATCGTGCCCCGGCAGCGGCGCCGACGCGCGCATCTCCGCGAAGACAGCGTCCGCAGCCGCTTTGAATGCTTCGACACCGCCGAAGGCCTCGACGGAGATGGCGGCGATGAACTGGCCGGTGTTGGTCGCCGTCCTGGTGTCCTTGGTGAAATCCACGACCGACTTCCCAAAGGCCGCGCCGTTCAGGGTGCCGGCCAGCAGGCCCAGCGCCATCGCCAGCCCGTAGCCTTTGGCGCCGCCGATCGGCAAGAGGAAACCCTCTTCGCGCTTTTTGGGGTCCGTCAGGGGTTTGCCGTCGCGGCCGACCATCCAGCCTTCGGGCATCGCTTCGCCCCGCTGCGCGAGAGACTTGATCTTGCCGACGGCGGCCACCGTCGTGGCCATGTCCAACACGAAAGGCGCGGACTTTCCCGCCGGCACTGCTATCGCGAGGGGATTGGTGCCGAGCAGCAGGTCGCTGCCGCCGAAGGGCGGTACATGGTTTGCGCTGCCCACGGCGCCGTAGATGCCGATCATGTCCTGCTCGACGGCGGTGGTGACGTAGATCGACGCCGGCCCGGCATGGTTCCCGTTGCGCACCCCGACCCAGCCGATGCCTTCGGACCTCGCCTTGCTGATCGCCAGGTCGGTGGCAGCGCACATGGCCAGGTGGCCCAGGCCATTGTCGCCGTCGACCACCGCCACGGCACCCTTTTCGGTCGCCACGGATATTCTGGCCCGGGGATTGGTGCCGCCGTCCCGCAGCCGGTCGACATACTGGCGCAGCCGGAAACTGCCATGGGTGTCGTAGCCGTAGAGATCGGCCTTCACCATGAGCCCGGCCACGGTCGCCGCATCGTCCTGCGGCACGTCGAGGGCAACGAAGGCCGAAGCGAGGAAGCGTTCCACCGCCGTTGAGGGATAGCGCTGCATTGCCTCACTCATTAGCGCATCATCTCAAGACAGCACAGCAGGTCAGATCCGCGAGCCGGCATAGTATTCGACCTTGTGTTCGAGCCAGCCGACCAGCGAGGAGAAAGTCAGGGCGAAGACGAAAAGGATCAGGGTAAGTGCCCAGAACTCCTCGAACTGGAAATTGTCCGAGAAGGTGCGGAACAGTCGCCCGAGGGCGACCACGGAGACCAGCAGCTGGCCGATGACGATACCCTTCACCGCACGGATGAGCCCCATGCGCACGCCGGCGAGGATCTCCGGCAGGGCGGCCCAGAACAGCACCTTGGAGAGAAGCTGCCAGCGGCTGGCGCCGAAGGACTTGCCCATCTCGTCGAGCGAGGGGGAGATGTGCCGCACGCCGGCATAGGTGTCGAGGGCGATGATCCAGATCGCGAAGAGCACCACGGTGACGATGATGGTCAATTGGCCAAGGCCGAAGAGCAGCATCAAGACCGGCACCAGCGACGAAAGCGGCGCGCTGGCGAAGATGTTGACCCACATACCAAGGACGTTCTCGGCCATGCGGTTGCGGCCCATGTAGAAGCCGATCGCAATGCCGCCAACAATGGCGATGACCATGCCGATGAAGAACGACTGCAGCGTCTGCCACGCGGCGGTGAGGAAAATCGGCCGCTGCACCAGGTAGAAGAGTTGCTCGATGACGCTGCTGAAGGGCGGCAGGATGAAGGCGAGATCCAATTGGCCGATGATCTCCCAGAGGGCGATCCAGATCAGCAGCGAGTAAGCCGGCGGCACGCGGTAGCCGAAGAGAGTCATGGCGCGGCTCCTCAGTCCAGGTACTTCTTGAGATCGGTCCAGATCTCTTCGACGGTGTCGAGGTAGTTCTTGTCGCGCCGGATGTCGTCGGGTGCCATGGTCCGGCTGATTTCGGGCCGGATGATCGAGTGGATGCGGCCCGGTCGCGGCGACAGCAGTACGATCTGGTCGGAGACGTAGACCGCTTCTTCGATGGAGTGAGTCACGAAGATCACCGTCTTCTTTTCGACCGCAAGCAGATGCAGCAGATCCTCCTGGAATTTCCGGCGCGTCTGCTCGTCGACGGCGGAAAACGGCTCGTCCATCAGCAGCACGTCGGCATTCACGGCGAGGGCGCGTGCCAGGCCGACGCGCTGGCGCATGCCGCCGGAAAGCTCGTGCGGGTACTTTTCCTCGAAGCCGGCGAGGCCGACCTTCTTGATGTAGTCGCGCGCCTTGGCTTCCCGCTCGGCTTTGGGATGATGAGTCAGTTCCAGCCCGAAGGCGACGTTGCGCAGGACCGTGGCCCAGGGCAGCAGGGCGAAGTCCTGGAACACGAAGGCCCGCTCCGGGCCCGGCCCCGTCACGGTCTTGCCGTTGACCAGAACCTCTCCTCCGGTCGGTTCCAGCAGGCCGGCGATGATCTTCAGCAGGGTCGTCTTGCCGCAGCCGCTCGGGCCCAGCAGCGTCGTCATCTGGCCGGTCGGGAAGGCCAGGTTTACCGAGTCCAGGGCGTGAATGTCCTCGCCGTAGAACTTCGTGATATCACGGACCTCGACGATGTTCCCGGTAGCATCGGGCTTTTCCGTATGTGGTGCCGTCATCGTGCTTACGCTCGCCATCGTCAACCCTTCTTCTTTTCCGGCCGGAAGTAATTCGTTTCGACCTTCTCCAGCAGTCCGATCATGACGGCGGAGAAGGTGATGATGCAGAACACCGCTGCGTACATGTGCGCGTACTCGGCAACCGAGCGGTGATAGGAAATGATGTCACCCAGGCCGGTCGGCGTGATCAGCAGTTCGGCCAGGATGACGCCGATGAATCCGGCGGCCACGCCGAGGCGCAGGCCGGCGAAGATCACCGGCGCCGCATTGGGAATGATGACCTTGCGGATCTCCTGCATCCGGGTGCCCTGGAAGGAACGGCACATCTGGATGAGGTTGGGGCTGGCATTGCGCACGGCCTTGTAGGTGTTCAGCACGATGATCGGGGCGGCGAGGATGATCACCGCGACGGTCTTGGCCGTCAGGCCGATGCCATAGGCATAGGTGATGAGCGGAATGAGGGCCGCAACGGGGGAAGCCTGCAGCACCACGAAGATGGGCTCGCCCATCCATTGGGAGAGCCGGTTGAGGCCCATGGAGACCCCGATGGCGACACCGAAGAAGGCGGAGATGAAGACACCGACGGCCAGCGGCTTCAGCGTCTCGCCGAAGGCTGCGATGATTCTCCCGTCCAGGGTCATCTCCCAAAGGGCCTGCATGGTGGCGCTGAAGGTGGGGAAGGCAATGCTGATCGGAATCAGACCCGCAATTTCCCAGGCCACGAAAAGGCCGAGAACGGACAGTATTTTGTAGAGCGTAATGCGCCGGGGCCCGGAGAGCATGCCATCGGGGCCGGAGCTTGCCGCGGTCGCCGAAGTTGATGGTGTTGCGGTGGACATCAAGCTGCCCTCGAACCTCCGTTAATCAGAAATGCGGCGGCAGCGCCTTGGGATTGCGATGGCGCTGCCGCCGTTGACAAAGCCTGGACTTCAAAGCCTGAAGCGCAGCCTTACATCTGGCCGAGCTTCTGGACCGCCGCCTCGACGGGTGCCAGGTACCAGTAGTCCTCGACCTTCAGCGTCTTCGGATCGCCTTCCATGGAGCCCGAGGTTACATAAAACTGGAAATCTTCCTTCACGCCCTCGACGCTGCCGCCGTTGGCGGGGTAGAGGTCGATCTCGACTCCCTGGGTGAAGGCGGGAACCAGTTCGTCGACCTCGACCTTCTCGATGTCGGGAAGCACGTTGTACTTCTCGCGCAGCGCGACGATCGAGGCGGGATCGGCGTTGATCTCGCGCCAGGTCTTGATCAGCTCTTCGACCAGGATCGAAACCGCTTCTTTCTCGGTCTCCAGCCATTTCTGGTTGGCATAGAGCGCCTCGTCGGTCGCCTTTACCTCCGGCAGGGGCAGGAAGACGAACTTGCCCGGAGCTTCACGCTCCAAAAGCCGCTTGCGCTCGTAGTCGACAATCGAGACGTCGATTCGGCCCTGCAGCAGCGCACCGGCGCGCACACCCGAGCCCGGGACATAGCTCACGTTCTTGTACTTGACGCCATGCTGGTCGGCCATGAGCTGCATGATCGCTTCGGTGCCTGAGCCGCGGCCATGTACGGCAACCTCGGCACCGTCGAGATCCTCCCACTTCTGGTACTTCTCGCCGTTGACGACCGGATAGAAGCGCAGCATGGAGAGCTGATAGAACATGCGGATCGG
>MRWG01001053.1_pt1 | contig 20472 bp, 14 predicted proteins | sample 1013341 | NCBI WGS metagenome assembly MRWG01 (sample SAMN06117577, study PRJNA244670) | biofilm metagenome | biome: Water; feature: Cathode Biofilm; material: Biofilm; isolation source: microbial consortium enriched at the cathode of a solar microbial fuel cell | place: USA: District of Columbia ... | reverse complement strand
CCGAACTCTTTCTCCAGCGCGGCCCGGACCTCGGGGTCGTTGGCGGTTTCCTGGTCGGACAGCGTGTCGATGATGTCGCCGGGCAGCGCCTGCACAAAGCAGAATACGACGATCGTCAGGATGAAGACGATCGGGATCAACTGCAGCAGCCGGTTGACGATGTAGATCAGCATGAGGGCCTATTGCCTTCGACCGCCGGCGTGGGCGCGCCACGCCGGCATGGGCTCCAGCGCCGGGCGGCCCTGGCCGCCCGGCAAGTGGTCCGGCCTCAGGCCGAGTCGTCGAAGTAGGCCGTTCGGACCCCGCCGCCATGATAGTTGGGGCCGCCGGTCAACTGCGGCTCGTAGCCCTTGAGTTTCTTGACCGCGGCGCCGGTCAGCGGCACCGAGTGGTGATAGATCAGCGCCGCCTCTGCGTTCACGATGTTATCGACCTCGCGGTAGAGTTCCTTCCGCTTCTCCTGGTCGAGGGTCGTGCGGGCCTCGTCGATCAACTTGTCGCATGTCTCGTTCGAGAAGCCGACGCGTCGCTCGTTGTCCGCCGCTCCCGAGAGGATCCAGCGCGAGTACCAGCCGTCCGGGTCGAACCGGAAGCTCGATGCCGTCGAGTCGATGTGCCAGTTGTCCTTCAGGTCCTTGTACTTCGCCGTCAGCGCCGGATTGTCGAACACCTCGTTCGTCGCGTTGAACCCGGCGTCAAGCAGCATCGCGTGCAGGATCTCGCCGCCGTTGCGCATGTACTGGTAGGACGCGCGGGAGACCACGTTGATCTGTGTGTTCTGCATGTTGAGCTTACGCAGGATGAAGCGGGATTTCTCCGGATCGTACTCCGGCCCGTCATTGACGCCGTCCATATGCCAACCCGACGACGAGACGTAGAACTGGTTCATCTTCTCGCCGAGGCCGTTGAAGACCGCCTGATGCACGCCTTCCTTGTCGATCGCGTGCGCGACCGCCAAGCGCATCATCTTGCCGTCCGGCGCATCCATCGCGAATGGGCTGCCGCTGCCGGGCTTCGAATTGACGTTGAAGTGCGCGAGGCCGACCTGGGGGCTCGACCAGGTATTGAACTCGTCCGCATAGTCTTTGCGGAAATCCGTGACGTCGAAGTAGGACATGTTCTCGATCATGTCGACTTCGCCGGACCGGAGCGCCGTCAGCCGAACGGTGTCCTCGCGCTTCGGGAAGGCTTCCACGCCGTCGAGATAGGGCAGCGGCTTGCCGTCGGCGCCGGTCTCGAAATAGTTCTCGAACCGGGCGAGTTCGGTCTTCGCGTAGCGCTTCCAGGAGACGAACTTGAACGGGCCGCAGCCGATCGGGTGGGTGTCGGCCTGATCGGCGCTGTCCGGCGCGATCAGGTTGATCGGATAGTAGATCATGTTCGACGGGAAGATGGCGCTGGGCTTCTTCAGGTTGAAGTGCACGAGCAGCGGTCCGTCCGTCTCGACGCTCTCGACATTGCCGACCGCCGAACGGGTGAACGGATGGCCGACCGCCGGGTCGAGGATGCGTTCGACGTTCCATTTGACCGATTCGGAATCGATCGTCCGGCCGTTGTGGTATTCCGCGCCCTGGCGAAGCCGGAACGTCCACCGGGTCAGTTCCTTGTTGCTTTCCCATTCGAGCGCGACGCCGGGCGCCATCGCCATGTTCTTGTCGAGGTCGACCAGACCCATGGTCGTCAACGCCATGGGGTTCGACACGTAGTAGACGAAGTTCCGGTGCGGATCGAGGCCGCGGCCATCGACGCGGCTGGCGTAACGCAGCGTGCCGCCGCGTTTCGGCATATCGGCGGCGAATGAGCTTCCCGGGAGTCCCGCAGCGACCGCGCCTGCCGCTGCTGAAGTCGCGAGGAACGCGCGACGATTCATGCCGGTATGGCGGGGTGGAGTCGGATTGGTCATGGCTGCGTCTCCCTGCTTGCCTTGATTTTGGATTGTTTAGTGTCGCCGCCTTTGCGGCGTGCGTTTCGCTAGCCCCTCCCAAGGGCATCCGGCGGCTTATTTTCCCGCTCGGGATTTTTACTTTTGGGAACGCTAGCGGAATTTGTAATGGCTCTGCAAGCAGGAATCTCCTGCCGCTTCCACAGAGGCGCCGCCCGGTCGTATCGTTTCGGGACAATTCCGGCGGAGGGAGAACGCGCCATGGCGGGCATGCTCGAAGGCAAGACGGCTTTGATCACGGGGGGCGGCCGCGGCATCGGCCGGGAGACGGCGATGCTGTTCGCGGCCGAAGGCGCACGCGTCGCGGTCTCCGACCTGAACGCGGAGGGCGCCGCCGAAACCGTCGCGAAGATCAACGACGCCGGCGGCCAGGCGATCTCGATCGCCTGCGACGTGACGGTCGCCGGCCAGGTCGACGCCATGGTCGAAAGCGCGGTCGCAGCCTTCGGCCGGCTGGACTGCGCCTTCAACAACGCCGGCATCGCGCCCTATCAGGTCGGCGCGGCCGGCAAGCTGACGGCGGACTGGCCGGAAGAGGGCGTCGACCGGATGCTGGAGGTCAACCTGAAGAGCGTCTGGCTCTGCATGCGCGCCGAGCTGCGCCAGATGACCAAGCAGGATGGCGGCGGCGCCATCGTCAACACGGCGTCGATCGCGGGTCTGAACGGCCTGCCGACCTCCTCGCTTTACGTCGCGGCCAAGCACGGCGTCGTCGGCCTGACCAAGACGGCGGCGATCGAATATGCAACGCAGCACATTCGCGTGAACTCGGTCTGCCCCGGCTATATCGCGACGGACATGACCAAGGACACGATGGCGCGGCGCGGCGACCAGATCCTGGCGCAAGTTCCGGCGAAGCGGATGGGCGAGGCCCGCGAGATCGCGGAGATGGTCTGCTGGCTCGCGTCCGACCGTGCGTCCTTCGTCACGGGCGCCAACTACAACGTCGACGGCGGCTTCGTCGCCGCTTAGCCGCCGGGAGGTCTTCGACCGGCGGCGCAATGCGCTATATAGGGCGCGTTGCCTGCCGGCCGATTTCCGCGGCCGGCGCTCGGAGGTACTGATTACGTGACCCCCTTCGCGATCGCCGGCGTGCAGATGCACATCGCGGCGCTCCACGACAATGTCGCGGCGATGGAGCATCGCCTCGAAATCCTGATGGCCCGGTTTCCCTGGACCCAGATGGTCCTGTTCAGCGAACTCGCGCCCTACGGCCCCCTGCCGCGCTTCGCCCAGGCCTTCCCTTGCGAGGCGGAGGCGCGGTTCCAGGAGATGGCGCGGAAGCACAAGGTCTGGCTGATCCCCGGCTCCATCTTCGAGAAGGCGCCCGACGGCCGCATTTACAACACGTCCAGCGTGATCGCGCCGGACGGCGAGATCGTCAGCCGCTACCGCAAGATGTTTCCGTTCCGGCCCTATGAGTCCGAAATCGCCGGCGGCGCCGAATTCTGCGTCTTCGACGTGCCGGACGTCGGCCGCTTCGGGCTTTCGATCTGCTACGACATCTGGTTTCCGGAGACGACGCGGCAGTTGACGGCGATGGGGGCGGAGGTGCTGCTGCATCCGGTGCTGACCGGCACGATCGACCGCGACGCGGTACTCGCCATTGCGCGGGCGACGGCGGCGCAGTTCCAGTGCTACGTGTTCGACGTGAACGGGTTGAGCGCCGGCGGCGTCGGCCGGTCCTGCGTCGTCTCCCCCTCGGCGCACGTGCTGCACCAGTCCGCGGGCCAGGAGGACATGTTTCCGGTCGAGGTGGACTTCGACCTGGTGCGCCGCCAGCGCGAGACCGGGATGATGGGCCTCGGCCAGGTCCTGAAGAGCTTTCGCGACCGCGAAGCCACGTTCCCGGTCTACCACGGCGACGTCGGGTCGGACGCCTATCTCCGCTCGCTCGGCCCCTTGGAAATGCCGCGCCAGGGCGGCGGCGGCGGCATCGGCGCGGGCGCGCCGGCGGACGTCAGATTTTCCATTTCCGACGAAGAGCGTTAAACTTCGCAGTCAGCTGGTGAGGTCTTTGGTCGCGGTCTCGCCCGTTTCATCCTGATGAACGGGAGGTCCATCCATGGCTTCGGCAATGTCTGCGCAAACGTCGCTGGGAGACTATTACAGCGCCGTTCAATTGCGTCAGGACCGCTGGAGCGCGCTGCGCGAAGCGTGCGAAGCGCTTAACCGAACGGACCAGTCGGCCGCGAAACTCGACGCCGCGGTCGAAAAGGCGCGCGGATTGCTGGCGGCGCTGCGTCCGATCGAAGTCTACTGGGCGTTTCCGGGCCGCGCGAGCTTCGAACACCTGCGCAAGCTGCTCGAGAGCCGACAATTCGACGAGTTGGCGTTTTCGACCCGGAGGGTCGCCCGCGCGCTGACCTCCGGCGCCTATCGCCGCCGCTCCGTGCCGGTCGCGCGGGCCGAAGGCGAGTACGATGAGGCGGACGACGACCTGCATACGTCGATCGAGTCCCGCGCGCTTCTGAAGCCTTACTTCGAAGTCCTGATCGTCGATCAAATGACGGATTATCAGGAACGCTTTCAGCGGCAGAGCCTGCAGAAAATTCGCCGCAGCGAGGACGCATTCACCTACGAGGCGGTCGTGACGCCGAGCCTCGAGGACGCGCTGATCGCGATCCTGTTCAACCACAACATCCAGTCGGTCGTCGTGCGGCCGGGCTTGACGCTGAAGTCGGAGAACAACCTGCCGATCCTGCAGCGCTATCTGACGCGTTTGCAGGACGAAGAGGTCGACGAGCTGGAGCCGCATGAATATGGGCCCGAGCTCTGCCGGCTGATCGCCAAGGTGCGCCCGGAGCTCGATACCTACCTGATCACCGACCGGTCGGCCGAGGAGGTCGCGGGCCTCGACCTCGGCCTTTGCCGTCGCGTCTTCTACAACCAGGAAGATTTCCTGGAGCTTCACCTGAACATCCTTCGCGGCGTCGGCGCCCGCTACAAGACGCCGTTCTTCAGCGCGCTCAAGGAATATTCCAAGCAGCCGACGGGCGTCTTCCACGCCATGCCGATCAGCCGCGGCAAGTCGATTACGCGCTCGCACTGGATCCAGGACATGGGCGCGTTCTACGGGCCCAACATCTTCCTCGCCGAGACGTCGGCGACCTCCGGCGGCCTCGACTCCCTGCTGGAGCCGCACGGCCCCATCAAGGAAGCGCAGGAGCGGGCCGCGGTCGCCTTCGGCTCGAAGCAGACCTTCTTCGCGACCAACGGCACGTCCACCTGCAACAAGATTGTCGTGCAGGCGCTGGTCCGGCCGGGCGACATCGTCCTGGTCGACCGGGACTGCCACAAGTCCCACCACTACGGCATGGTCCTTTCGGGCGCCCAGGTCGTCTACCTGGAGAGCTACGCCCTCGACGCCTATTCGATGTACGGCGCGGTGCCGCTCAGCGAAATCAAGGAAAAGCTGCTGAAGCTGAAGGCCGAGGGCAAGCTCGACCGGGTCCGCATGCTCCTGCTGACCAACTGCACCTTCGACGGCATCGTCTACAATGTCGAGCGCGTCATGGAGGAATGTCTTGCGATCAAGCGGGACCTCATCTTCCTCTGGGACGAGGCGTGGTTCGCCTTCGCCCGCTTCGGGCCGACCTACCGCCAGCGCACGGGCATGAACGCGGCGAACGTCCTGCGCGTGCGGCTGCGGACGCAGGAACACGCCGCCGCCTATGAGGCGCAGCAAGCCGAATTGCAGGATGCGGACATCGAGACGCTGGTCGAAACGCGGCTCATCCCGCCGCCGAACGCGCGGGTCCGAGTCTATTCGACCCAGTCGACCCACAAGACGCTGACGTCGCTCCGCCAAGGCTCGATGATCCACGTCAACGATCAGGACTTCAAAGGGGAAGTCGAGCAGTCCTTCCACGAAGCCTACATGACGCACACCTCGACCTCGCCGAATTACCAGATCATCGCCTCGCTCGATGTCGGGCGCCGGCAGGTGGAGCTCGAAGGCTTCGAGTTCGTGCAGCGTCAGGTCGAGGCGGCGATGAGCCTTCGCCGCGCCATCTCAACCCATCCGCTCCTGCAGAAGTACTTCAAGGTGCTGACCGCCGGCGACATGATCCCGGAAGGGTTCCGCGAGAGCGGCATCGAGAGCTACTACAACCCGCAACAGGGCTGGACCGACATCTGGGAAAGCTGGGCGAACGACGAGTTCGTCCTGGACGCGACGCGGATCACCCTCACGGTCGGTGGAACCGGCTGGGACGGCGATACGTTCAAGACCCAGATTCTGATGGACAAGTACGGCATCCAGATCAACAAGACGTCCCGCAACACGGTCCTCTTCATGACCAACATCGGGACGACGCGGTCCTCGGTCGCCTATCTGATCGAGGTGTTGGTGGAGGTCGCGAAGGAGTTGGACGAGCTGCTGGACGACGCGAGCCGGATGGAGCGCCTGGCGTTCGACCGCCGGGTCAAGTCGCTGGTGGTCGATGTGCCGCCGCTGCCCGATTTCAGCCGCTTCCACGATGCATTCCGATCGTCCGGCGATACGCCGGAGGGCGACATCCGGAGCGCCTTCTTCCTCTCCTACGACGAGGAGAACTGCGATTTCATGCCGCTTGACGGCCGCGAGATGGATGACGCCATCGCCGCCGGACAGGAAGTCGTCTCCGCGTCGTTCATCATTCCCTACCCGCCGGGCTTCCCGATCCTGGTGCCGGGGCAGGTGGTAAGCGCCGGCATCCTCGCCTTCATGCGGGCGCTCGACGTCAGCGAGATCCACGGCTACCGGCCGGAGCTCGGGCTCCGCGTCTTCACCGCAGAGGCGCTGGCGCGCCATGCCGGTCAGACCGCCCGCGCGGCCGAATAGACGAATATCCGATGGGCGCGACGCCCGCTTATCTCAGAACAGGGGGAATAGACCTATGGCGCGCAAGCCGCTGAAGAACATTTCCGAGATTCGCCGCTTCTTCCATCGCAACGACCAGCCGATTTATTTCGTCTCCGCGACGAACTTCAATCTGCTGGGTCTCGATGAGTGGGTCAAGAATTTCAAGTATATCAATTATATAGACTGTTACGACGGCAGGCATCCGAACGTGCTAATCCCAAGCGAGGCGCCCCACGCGGAATTCACCTCGATCGAGGACATCAACAACTACCTGCTCGGCCACAAGGAAGTGTACGACTACATCAAGGAACGCGGCGGCAAGCCGAAGTTCGTCTTCCTGATGTTCGACGACGAGACCGAGAAGCTGGCGAAAGAGCTTGGCGGCCAGGTCTGGTTCCCGAAAGCGAACTTGCGCACGCGGGTCGACAACAAGATCGAGACCGTGCGCATCGGCGACAAGGCCGGCGTCCCGTCGGCGCCGAACACGCTCGCCCGCGTCGAGGGCTGGGACCACCTGCAGGAACTGGCCAAGGAAGCGAAGCTCGGCAACGACCTCGTGCTGCAGTCCGCCTTCGGCGATTCCGGCCACACCACCTTCTTCATCAAGACCGAGGCGGATTTCCGCCAGCACGAACACGAGATCGTCGGTCAGGGCGAGATCAAGATCATGAAGCGGCTGGTCTGCCGCGGCTCGGCGATCGAGGCCTGCGCCACCAAGGAAGGCACCATCGTCGGACCGCTGATGACGGAGTTGGTCGGCTTCCCGGAACTCACCCCCTATCGCGGCGGCTGGTGCGGCAACGAGATCTTCTCGACCGCGTTCACGCCCAAGGTCCGCAACAAGGCGCGGGAACTCACCTTCAAGTTCGGCGAGCAGCTGCGTAAGGAAGGCTATCGCGGCTATTTCGAGCTCGACTTCCTGATCGAGGAGAAGACCGGAGAAATCTATCTGGGCGAGCTTAACCCGCGCATCACCGGCGCCTCGTCGATGACCAATCACGCGGCCTTCGCTCATGCCGACGCGCCGCTCTTCCTGTTCCACCTGCTTGAATTTTCCGGCGTGCCGTTCAAGCTCGACGTCAATGAGTTGAACGACCGCTGGGCGGATCAGGCCAATATCGATTCCTGGTGCCAGATGGTCGTGAAGCATACCGACGACAATGTCGACATCGTGACCCAGGCGCCCGAGAGCGGCATCTACAAGATGCAGGACGACGGCACGCTGGTCTACGATCGCTTCGACTATCACCGCCGCGCGGTGGAGAGCGAGAAGGAAGCCTTCTTCCTGCGCATCCTGGGCCCCGGCGACTTCCGCTACGAGGGCGCCGATCTCGGCATCCTGGTGACGCGCGGGCGCGCCATGGACAACAAATTCAAGCTCACCCAGCGCTCGAAGAAATGGATCGACGGCATTAAGAGCCAGTTCGCGGCGAAGCCGCTGCCGGCCGCTGCGCCGACCGAGCCCGCCTTCAAGATCATGTAGGCGACGGGAGCGGCGCCCCGGCCAGTCCCCAGGACACGAGCCATCGATGGAGCTTGAGTTTCAGGCGATCTACGATTCCGGGCCGGGCGCGACCTGGGCGGCCGGGTTCCAGCGGCTCTGGCCGGCCTACCGCGCCTGGTGGACGCGCGGCGGCGTCGAGAACCGCGCCACATATCTGGAAAGCCGGCGGGCGCTGCAGCGCTACATGCCGGAATTGCTGCCGCTCTATGAGAATCTTTGCGATCTCGCGGGCGGCGGCGACCTTCAGGCGCGCTTCCTCTCGTTCTGGCGCCCGCCGCCTTATCTGACTGCCTGCAGCCAGGCGATCTGGCCGGGGCCGACGCCGCTTCTGGTGCGCAACTACGACTACAGCCTGCATGCGTTCGACGCGATGGTCCTGCAAACGGACTGGCTCGGCCGCCGCGTGGTCGGCGTGTCGGACGGGATGTGGGGCCTGGTCGACGGCATGAACGACGCCGGCCTCGCCGTCTCGCTGACCTTCGGCGGGCGGCGCGAGGTCGGCGAGGGCTTCGGCGTGCCGCTGGTGCTGCGCTACGTGCTGCAGACTTGCGACACGGCGGAGGCGGCCGGCCGCGCGCTCGCCCGCATCCCCGTGCACATGAGCTACAACGTGACGGTCGTCGACGCCGAGCGCCGGTATCTCACCGCCTACATGTCGCCCGACCGCGGCACGGCGATCACCCACGCGGCCGTCGCGACCAACCACCAGGAACGCGTCGAGTGGTCGAGCCACGCCCGCTTCACGGCGACGGTGGAACGCGAGCGATTTCTGCTGCAGCGGCTGACCCTGCACGTCGAGCCGGCGGAGCGCTTCGTCGGCGCGTTCCTGCGCCCGCCGCTCTATTCGCTCGCCTACGACCAGGGATTCGGCACGCTCTACACCGCCGTCTACCGGCCGGCGGAGCGGTCGATGGAGCTGCGCTGGCCGCGTGTCGTCTGGCCGATCAGCCTGGAGGGCCGCATCTCCGGCAGCAAGCTGATCCGCTACCCGAAGGCGGCCTGAGCGCCGCTATTCGTCATTCTTCGCCTCGGCGCGGAAGACGACGCCCTGGTCGACGCGATCGAGTTCTTCGCTGGCGCGCGCCGCGATCTGGTCCGTCGGGAGGTCGCCGAAGGCGATCGCGCGCAGGAGCGTTTCGGCTGACGTCTGGCGCTTCTTGTAGTGGAGATAGAGGCCGACGAAGAAGGCGGCGATCGCCGTCGCCATGGTCTGGGTGATCGCCGACGCGACGAGCGAGATGCCGTCGAGCGCCTTCAGGGACGCGAGCAGCGCCGGCCAGACCAGAACCGCGACGCTCGCGACGAGCGCCAGCCAGAAGAAGGTCTTGTTGAGGACGGAATAGCTCCACTGCTTGATATAGACGTCGCAGCCGATCTCGTAGCGCTTGAGCGCGTCGGGCGGAGCGTCGTCGGCGTCCGCGCGCCGGCGCAGCACTTCGATCAGGAAGCCGCCGGACGTCTGGCGGAGGTCGTAGATTGGCGCAGGCATGGGCCGGGCGCGCTCCCAGAAGCAGTCACGCAGTCTGGCCCCGCCAGGTCGGATCGATCAAGCAGAACGCAACCGGGGCGGATCGACGTTCGGTCGATCCGCCCCGGCGTCCCGAAACGCAGGCCGTTGGTCAGGCAGCCAGCGCCAGGGAGCTCTCAAGCATGTCCAGGCCCTCGTCCAGATGATCGTCCTGGATGGTGAGGGGCGCGAGCAGCCGGATGGTGTTGCCGTAGTAGCCGCACGACAAGAGCAGCAGGCCCTTTTCGAGCGCGCCGTCGATGACCGGTTTGATGGCTTCCGGCGCCGGGTCGTGGCCGCCCCGCTCCTTGACCAGCTCGAAGGCGACCATCGCGCCGAGGCCGCGCACGTCGCCGATGGGGCGGGCGGCGTTGGAGCGGCGGATGGCTTCCAAGCGCTGGACCATGCGGGCGCCGATCCGGTCGGCGCGGGCGCAAAGATCCTCGTCGCGGATGACGTCGAGCACGGCGAGCGCGGCCGCGCAGGCGACCGGGCTGCCGGCATAGGTGCCGCCGAGGCCGCCCGGCTCCGGCGCGTCCATGATGTCGGCCTTGCCGATCAGGCCGGAGATCGGAAAGCCGCCGCCGAGCGCCTTCGCGACCGGGATCAGATCCGGCTCGATGTCGTAATGCTCGATGGCGAAGACCTTGCCCGTGCGGGCGAAGCCCGTCTGCACCTCGTCGGCGATCAGCAGGATGCCGTGGCGGTCGCAGATCTCGCGGAGCGCGCGCATGAAGCTCTTCGGCGTCTGGTAGAAGCCGCCTTCGCCCTGCACCGGCTCGATGACGATCGCGGCGGTCTGGTCGGGCGCGCAGTCCGCGCGGAAGATGTGGTCGAGCGCCTTCAGCGCCGCTTCCTCTGTCACGCCGTGATGCGCAATCGGGAACGGGCAGTGGAAGACTCCGGCCGGCAGCGGGCCGAACTTGGTCTTGTAGGGCGCGACCTTGCCGGTCATCGCCATGGTCAGCATCGTCCGGCCATGGAACGCGCCGGTGAAGGTGATGACGCCGGGTCGGCCGGTGTGGGCGCGGGCGACCTTGATGGCGTTCTCGGTCGCTTCGGCGCCGGTCGTGAAGAAGATCGTCTTTGCGTCCCGGATCGGCGCCAGCGCGTTCAGGCGCTCGGCCAACTCCACGTAGACGTCGTAGCCCGTGACCTGAAAGGCCGTGTGCGTGAAGCGCTCCATCTGCGCCATGGCGGCGGCCATCACGCGCGGGTGGCGGTGGCCGGTGTTGGTGACGGCGATGCCGGACGCGAAGTCGACATAGCGCTTGCCCTCGACGTCCCAGATTTCGCCATTCTCCGCGCGGTCGGCGAAGATCGGGGCGGACGTGTCGACGCCGCGCGGGACTGCGGCCTGGCGTCGGGCGAGAAGGGCGGCGTTGGCGGACATGTCTGGTTCCTTCCAATTGCGGCCGTTCAGGAAATTAAACGATCCGGGCATTTTTCTATATGAGTTTAGAATTTTGATCAATACGAAAAATATGCTAATCAGCGGCAGGCATACGGAGTGGAGCGGATGGACATCGATGTGGGGCAGCGACTGAAGGCGTTGCGCGAGGCCCGCAAGCTCTCCCAGCGGCAGCTGGCGGAGTTGAGCGGCGTCACCAACGGGATGATCTCGATGGTCGAGCAGAACCGGACGAGCCCTTCGGTCTCTTCGCTCAAGAAGATCCTGGACGGCCTCGGGGTCTCGATGTCGGAGTTCTTCGCCGTCGAGGCGGCGGCCGATGAGCCGATCTTCTTCGCCCACGAGGAGCTGCGCGAGATTTCCCCGCCGAGCGGCTGCGACGGCGGCAAGGCCGTCTTCCTGCAAGTGGGCGACGCTGGCCGCCACGCGCTGCAGATGTTGTACGAGCGCTACGAGCCCGGCGCCGACACCGGCGAGGACCTCTACGCCCATGAGGCGGAGGAGGCGGGCATCGTCGTCGAGGGCCATATCGAGATCACCGTCGGCGACCGCTCGCGCACTTTGGGGCCGGGCGACGCCTATCTGTTCGATTCGCGCCTGCCGCATCGGTTCCGCAATCGCGGCAACGTCGCCTGCGTCGTCGTTTCCGCCTGCACGCCGCCAACATTCTGATAGGAATCCTCTCTGGTCCGGCCCTTCGGCCGGCGCGGAAGCCCGGACGATGACGATCGTTCTGTTTGGCCTGGCGGCGCTGATCGTCCTCCTGATGGCGGCGGCGCTCGCGGTCCCGATCGCCCGGCGGCTCGGCCTGCCCGTGGCGGTGCTGATGGCCGCGCTCGGCGTGACGCACGGCGTCGCGACGTCGGTGCTGGAGATTCGGGTTTTCTCCGGCGCGCTCGACGCCTATGACCAGTGGTTCGTGGCGCAGCTCGCGCTCGATTCCCAATCGCTGCTTTACCTCTTCCTGCCGCCGCTCCTCTTTGAGATGACGCTGGCGGTCAACGTGCGCCGGCTGCTCGAGGACGCCGTGGCGGTGATGACCATGGCGATTCTCGCCGTCTTCGCCGCCACCGCGATCATCGGCGGCTCGCTTTTGGTCGCGACGCCGATCGGCATCATCGCCTGTCTGATCCTGGGCGCCGCCGTGGCGACGACCGATCCGGGCGCCGTCATTTCGACGTTCCGGGAGATCGGCGCGCCCCGGCGGCTGCTCGTCATCCTGGAAGGCGAAAGCCTGCTGAACGACGCCGCCGCCATCGCCATCTTCGGACTATTGCTGGGCGTGCTGCGGCACCAGATGGAGCCGTCGGTCGCCCGCGTCGCGACCGACTTCCTCTACAGCTTCGGCGCGGGCGCGGCGGTCGGCCTCGCCGTCGCGACGGTCGCGGGCCAATTCTACAGGCTGCTCGAACGGTCGAGCGCGGCGGAGATGTCGGTGACCGTCGCCGTCGCCTATGGCTCCTTCATCGCGGCCGAGCAGGCGTTCGGCGGCTCGGGCGTCGTCGCCGTCGTCTTCGCCGGTCTCGCGACCGGCTCCGCCGGTTTCCTGCGCATGGGGCCCGGCAACTGGATGACGGTGCGCGCTGTCTGGGCGCAGATCGGCTTCTGGTCGAACGCGCTGATCATGATCCTCGCGACCAGTCTGGTGCCCGGCCTGATCGAGGAAGTCGGCTGGCGCATCCTGCCGCTGACCGCGCTGGTCTATGTCGGCGCGACCGCGGCGCGGGCGGCGATCATCTTCGGCGTGCTGCCGCTGCTCGCTCGGCTGAAACTGACGACGGCCCTCACGCGGCCCCAGGGCTATCTGGTCGTCTGGGGCGGCGTCCGAGGATCGGTCACGCTGGTCCTCGCGATCTCGATCGCGGATGTCAGCGACCTCGGCAGCGACGCGCGGCTGCTGGCGGCGCTCGCGGCCTCCTACACGCTGACGACGATCTTCTTGAACGCCGGCACGCTCGCCTGGCTGACGGGGCGTCTCGGCCTCAACCGGCTTTCGCCGACGGACCTGGCGCTTCGGGAGAAGATCGTCGCCGGCGCCCTCGAACGTGTGCGCAATGTCGTCGGCAACCTGGTCCGGGCGCGTCACCTGGAGCCCGAAGCGCTCGCGGCGGTCGAGCGCGCCCTCGGCGCGCGGCGAAGCGAGGTCGAGGCGCACGCGGCGACGGAGCGCGTGCCCTTCGGCGAGCGCATCCGCATGGGCCTGACCATCGTTTCCGGTCAGGAGACGCGCCTGATCCGGCGCGCGTTCGAGGAAGGGGCCATCGGCCCGCGCGCGGCGAACGTGCTGCGCCTGGATGCGGATCGCATTTCCGATGGCGTCCGCGTCGACGGCCGGGAGGGGTATCGGAAGGCGGCGTTCGAGGCGATCCAGCCGGCCACGGCCTTCAAGTTCGCCGTGCAGCTTCGACGTTTCCTCAGGCTCGATCGGCCGCTGCGCGCTGCGATGGAACTGCACTTCGTCAGACTATTGGAAAGCGAGCGGATCGTCCGCGAACTGCGCGGCTTCGTCGAAGGGACGGTCGCGCCAATGATCGGCGCAGACGCCGCCGAGAATGTGACGGTCCTGCTGGAGGCGCGTCACCGCGCCATTTCCGCCGAGATCGACGCGCTCGCCGCCCAGTATCCGATCTATGCGCGGACGATCGAACGCACGCTGATCACGCGCGCCGCGATCCGCCGCGAACGCCAGCAATATTGGCGCCTGCTGAACGACGGCGTGATCGGCCAGGAACTCTACGACAGCCTGACGGGCGACCTCGATCGGCGCGAGCGGGTGGCTGCGCGCCCGCCGCGCATCGACCTGACATTGACGCCGTACGACCTCCTGAACCGCGTGCCGATCTTCGCCGGGCTGGAGCCGAAGCAGCGCCGCATGGTGGCGCGCGCGATGCGCACGCGCTTCGCGACGCCCGGCGAAGTCATCCGCGAGGCTGGCGCACGCGGGACGGAGATGTATTTCATCGCGTCGGGCGTCGTCGAAATGATCGGCGCGGACGGGACGACCCGGCTCGGTTCCGGCGAGGCGTTCGGGGAGGCGGCGCTGCTGGAGCCGCTGCGCCGCCGCCGGCGCCAGGTCCGTTCGCTCGGCTACAGCCGCCTGCTTGTCCTGAAGCGCCGGGACCTGGTCCGCCTGATGGAGAAGGACCCATCGATCGACGAGGCCTGGCGGGCGGCGACGGCGGAAGCCGCGGACGAGCCCGCCGAAGCCGCCTCCTGAAAAGCGCTCAGGCGGCCGCGTACCTTTCGATCGTGTCGCGCCAGGTCCGCGCGTCGTCCGGGCTGGCGATCACCGTGTTGAGCCCGGCCATCGAGGTCACCGGCACCAGCAGGCGGTCGACGCCGATCGCCGCGAGGTCTGGGATGGTCGAGAGATCGTCCGGCAGGCTGGTCGTGATCTCGATGGCGTCCGGATCGCGGCCGGCTTCTTCCGCCGAGCGCTTGACGAGGTCGATCAGCTCCTTCGAGGCGCCGCGCGCCGGGAAGAAGCCGTCGCCGAGGCGTCCGGCGCGGCGGGCGGCCGCCTTCGAGTGGCCGCCGACGATGATCGGCACCGTCCCGTTCTTCGGTTGCGGGCGGCAATAGGCGCCCGAGAACTTCATGAACTCGCCGTCGAAGGTCGGGCGGTCGGAGCTCCAGAGCTCGCGCATGACGGCGACATATTCGTCCGTGCGCCGGCCGCGGTCGTCGAACGGCACGCCGATCGCCTCGAACTCTTCGCGGAGCCAGCCGACGCCGATGCCGAGCAGCACCCGGCCGTCGGACATGTAGTCCAGCGTCGCGATCTGCTTCGCGGTGATGACGGGGCTGTGCTGCGGCAGGATCAGGATGCCGGTGCCGAGCTTGATCTTGGACGTGCGCGCGGCGACGTAGGCCATCCAGATCAGCGGGTCGGGCAGGGGGATGTCGTTCTTGCCGCCGGCCATCTTGCCGTCGTCGGAATAGGGGTAGGCCGACTCGTAGCCTTCCGGGACGACGGTGTGTTCGACCGTCCAGGCGGACTCGAAGCCGGCTTCCTCGCCGGCCTCCAGCAGTTCGACGGCCTTGGCCGGATCGACATAGCGGCCGGTGTTGCAGTAGCGCAGCCCGAATTTCATGGCGTTCCCCTTCCCTCGCGCGGATTGATTGCGAGAGAGGGTAGACCTGCTTCGAGCCGGCTTCAAAGCGGCGCCCGCGTTGCGCTAAGCTTTCGGTCAAAGGTCGGGGGAGGAACATCCGCATGCCGTTGCATCCGCAGATCCAGGCGGCGCTGAAGGCGCTCGCGGAGGCGAAGCTGCCCGCGCTCGAAAGCCTGTCGCCGGAGGCGGCGCGCGCGCAGATGGACGCGATGTCCCGCGCCCGCGGCGGCGAGCCGACGCCTGTGGCGCGCCTGGAAGATCGCACGATACCGGGTCCGGTGGGCGACATTCCGGTGCGCATTTACTGGCCGCGCGAAGGCGGCGGCGACGGCGCCGTTCTCTATCTGCACGGCGGCGGCCATGTCATCGGCAGCCTCGACACGCACGACAAGATCTGCCGCAACCTGACCGTCGGCTCCGGCGCGGTCGTCGTTTCCGTCGACTACCGCATGGGTCCGGAGCACCGCTTCCCCGCCGCGGTCGACGACTCGTGGGCCGCACTCCAGTGGCTCGCGGCGAACGCGGGCGATCTCGGCGCCGATCCGGCGCGGCTCGGCGTCGCCGGCGACAGCGCGGGCGGCAACCTGGCCGCCGTCCTGGCGCTCATGGCCCGGGACGCCGGCGGCCCGGCGATCCGCCTGCAGGCGCTGATCTACCCCGTCGCCGATTACAGCCTGCAAGGCGCCAGTTACGCCAAGTACGGCAAGGGCTACGGCGTGCTGACCGACGATGCGATGCGGTGGTTCCAGGGCTACTACCTGAACGATGTGAAGGAGGCCGCGGACTGGCGCGCCTCGCCGATCCGGGCGGAGTCGCTCAAGGGCGTGGCGCCGGCCCATGTCGTGGTCGCGGAATGCGACGTGCTGCACGACGACGGCGCCGCCTATGCCGAGGCGTTGAAGGCGGCCGGCGTGCCGACCGCCTTCACGCGCTATGACGGGATGATCCACGGCTTTTTCGGCATGGCGCCCGACGTCGACAGCGCCATCGCAGCCCAGGCGGAAGTCTCCGCCGCCCTCAAGGCCGCGCTCGCCGGCTGAACCTCGCTTCACTCTTATCCGTTGGAGAGGCTGGCCATGCCGCCCAAGATCGCGTTCGTCACCAACTTCCCCGCCGCCGCCGATTTCGCCCGCGAGATGGCGCCGGCGGACTACCACCTCAATGTCGTCGAGGCGCGCGGCGCCGACTACCAGGCGATGATCGGGGAGGCGGAGTATCTCGTCGGCTTCGTCGACATGCTGGTCGACGACCGCCTGTTCAGGGACGCGCCGAAGCTCAAGCTGATCCAGCTTTTGAGCGCCGGCTACAACCAGGCCGACATCGAGGCCGCCCGGCGCGCCGGCGTGCCGATCTGCAACAACGGCGGCGCCAATTCCGTCGCCGTTTCGGAACATGCGCTCCTGCTGATGCTCGCGGTCTCGCGCCAACTGGTGAAGCAGCATGTCGACGTCGCCGGCGGCCGCTGGCGCGGCAACGCGCCGCCGAAGCTGTTCGAGTTGAGCGGCAAGACGCTTGGCATCGTCGGCTTCGGCAGCATCGGCAAGAAGACGGCGCGGCTCGCCAAGGCGTTCGGCATGACGGTCTACTACTACGACATCCGCCGACTGACCGAAGCGGAGGAGGATGCGCTCGGCGTGCGCTTCCGGCTGCTTCGCGAAATCCTGCAGGCCTCCGACATCGTCAGCCTGCACGTGCCGTTGAACGAGTCGACCACGCATATGATCGGCGCGGCTGAGTTCCAGGAGATGAAGCCCGAAGCCTTCCTGATCAATACGAGCCGCGGCCCCGTCGTCGACGAAGCGGCGCTGATCCAAGCGCTGACCTCCGGCGAGATCGCCGCCGCCGGCCTGGACGTCTTCGACGAAGAGCCGACGCCGCCCGACAATCCGCTTCTGAAGCTCGACAACGTCACCCTGACCGCGCACATGGCCGGGCCGACGTTCGACAGCCACAAGGCGCGTGTGCGGAACGCCTTCGACAACGTCGCCCGCGTCCATCGCGGCGAGGCGCCGCTCTGGGTCATCGACGAATTGCGCGATTGAGGAAGGTGTTTGCCACGGGTCGGTTCTTGACGCTCGCGCCGGGCTAAAGCTAACTGCCGGCCGACCCAAGAATGCATGCTGCTCGCATGCGCCATCCCAACAAAGCATTGTCAGGGAGAGCGGCCCTTGAAGGCCACGGACATTACCGATCCGAATTACTTCCACAAGGTCGTCGACTGCCAGTGGGCCTGCCCGGCCCACACGCCCGTGCCGGAGTACATCCGGCTGATCGCGCACGGCCGCTATTCCGACGCCTACATGATGAACTGGAAGTCGAACGTCTTCCCCGGGATCCTCGGCCGGACCTGCGACCGACCCTGCGAGCCCGCGTGCCGGCGTGGCCGGGTCGAGGACGAGGACATGGTCGACCGCAAGGAGCCGGTGGCGATCTGCCGGCTGAAGCGCGTCGCCGCCGACTACAAGGACGACGTCTCCGAGCGCATGCCGAAGGCGCCGGAGGTGACGAACGGCCGCCGCATCGCCTGCATCGGCGCCGGGCCGGCGTCCCTGACCGTCGCCCGCGACCTCGCGGTCTTGGGATACGAGATCACACTCTACGACCAGGACCCGCAGCTCGGCGGCATGATGCGGACTCAGATCCCGCACTTCCGCCTGCCCGTCTCCGTCATCGACGAGGAGATGGGCTACATAACCGGCGTCGGGAACATCAACTTCGTCCACCGCCGCATCGACAGCCTGAAGGCCGTGCTGGACGAGGGCTGGGACGCGGTGTTCGTGGGATCGGGCGCGCCGCGCGGCCGCGACCTCGACATCCCCGGCCGCCAGGAGGCCGCGGACAACTTTCACATCGGCATCGACTGGCTCTCCTCCGTCTCCTTCGGCCATACGACCAAGGTCGGCAAGAAGGTGATCGTGCTCGGCGGCGGCAACACGGCGATGGACTGCTGCCGTACCGCCCGCCGGCTCGGCGGCGAAGAAGTCACCGTCATCGTCCGCTCCGGCTTCGAGGAAATGAAGGCGTCTCCCTGGGAGAAGGAGGACGCCATGAACGAAGACATCCCGATTCTGAACTTCCTGGTGCCGAAGAGCTTCGACCTGAAGGACGGCAAGCTGGTCGGCATGTATTTCGAGAAGGTCCGCGCCGAATACGACGACAACGGCCGCCGCCGCCTCGTGCCGACCGGCGAGCCCGATCCCTATTTCGAATGCGACGACGTGCTCTGCGCCATCGGCCAGGAGAATGCGTTCCCCTGGATCGAGCGCGACATCGGGCTCGACTGGGACGAGCGCTGGGACATGCCCGCCGTCTCCCGGACGACCATGCGGTCGACGCACCCGAAGGTGTTCTTCGGCGGCGACGCGGCGTTCGGGCCGGAGAACATCATTTGGGCGGCGGCGCACGGCCACGACGCCGCGATCTCCATCCACAAGATGATGGAGGGCGAGGACCTGGAGGACCGGCCGGCGCCGTTCACCGACGTCGTCAGCCAGAAGATGGGCATCCACGAGTGGAGCTACGACAACGACGTCGCGCTCGACCAGCGGTTCAAGGTGCCGCATCGGCCGAAGCTCGAAGCGCTCGCGGACATCAACGCGGAAGTCGAACTCGGCTTCGATCTGGAGCTGGCGTGGAAAGAGGCGCAGCGCTGCCTCAATTGCGACGTCCAGACCGTCTTCACGGACAATCTGTGCATCGAGTGCGACGCCTGCGTCGACATCTGTCCGATGGACTGCATCACCTTCACCGAGAACGGCGAAGAAGCCGAACTGCGTGAGCGCCTGACCGCGCCCGCTCAGAATACGGAGCAAGACCTGTATGTCTCCGGCGCGCTTCCCACTGCCCGCGTCATGGTGAAGGACGAGGACGTCTGCCTGCATTGCGGGCTCTGCGCGGAGCGGTGCCCGACCGGGGCCTGGGACATGCGCAAGTACTTCATCGAAATGACCCATGCGGAGGCGGCATGCGCCAGGCAATAGAATCGGTCAACGAGTTCGTCGTTAAGTTCGCCAACGTCAACGGCTCCGGCTCCGCCAGCGCGAACGAACTGTTCGCCCGCTCGATCCTGCGCATGGGCGTGCCGGTCAGTCCGCGCAACATCTTCCCCTCGAACATCCAGGGCCTGCCGACTTGGTACGAGGTCCGGGTGAGCGAGAAGGGCTATCTCGGCCGGCGCGGCGGCGTCGACCTGCTGGTCGCGATGAACCCGCAGACCTGGAAGCAGGACGTGGCGGAACTCGCGCCCGGCTGCTACCTCTTCTACGATTCGACCCGGCCGATGCCGCAGAGCGCGTTCCGCGAGGACGTCAATGTCATTGGCGTGCCGTTGACCGCGATCTGCAACGCCACGTACACGGACGCGCGGCAGCGCCAGCTCTTCAAGAACATCATCTATATCGGCGTCCTGTCCGTCCTGATGGACATCGACCCGAAGGCGATCGAGAAGCTGTTCGGCGAGCAGTACAAGGGCAAGGAAGCGCTCCTGGGCGCCAACTCGAAGGCGCTCAACCTCGGCCGCGACTACGCCAGGGAGCATCTCGACCCGGATATGTGCAAGCTGAAGGTGCGCGCGGCCGACAATGTCGGCGACCGCATCTTCGTCGAGGGCAATGCTGCGGCCGCGCTCGGCTGCGTCTATGGCGGCGCGACCGTCTGCGCCTGGTACCCGATCACGCCGTCCTCCTCGCTCGCCGAAGCCTTCCAGGCCTACTGCAAGCGCTACCGGCACGACAAGGAGACGGGCGAGGCGCGCTACGCCGTCGTTCAGGCGGAGGACGAGCTTGCCTCCATCGGCATGGTCATCGGCGCCGGCTGGAACGGCGCCCGCGCCTTCACCTCGACCTCCGGGCCCGGCATCAGCCTGATGACCGAGTTCATCGGCTTGGCATATTTCGCGGAGGTGCCGGCGGTCATCATCAACGTGCAGCGGGGCGGCCCCTCGACCGGCATGCCGACCCGCACCCAGCAGGCGGACTTGCTTGCGGCGGCTTATGCGTCGAACGGCGACACCAAGCATGTCCTGCTCTTTCCGGAAGATCCGAAGGAGTGCTTCGACTTCGCGGCCGACGCGCTCGATCTCGCCGACCGGCTGCAGACGCCCATCTTCGTCATGACCGACCTCGACATCGGCATGAACCACCGGCTCT